>JABLTQ010001073.1_pt1 | contig 162672 bp, 146 predicted proteins | sample 7160101 | NCBI WGS metagenome assembly JABLTQ01 (sample SAMN14651228, study PRJNA627086) | human gut metagenome | isolation source: feces | host: Homo sapiens | reverse complement strand
TTGCAGCTGCATCTGCCTGTTCCTGCGTTGCAAAGGCAAACGCTGCCTGTGCGGCCTTGGATCGTGCGATCAATTCTTTTACTGTCATGTTAGGTCATCTCCTATTCTCGATTCTGGTTGCATTTCAGGTCACTATTTAGGGAATATTGCTCAAAATTAAAGGATTTCGTCCTTTATTGTTGTCTGTATTATACCAATGCTGTCTAAAATAGCAATAGACTGCGCCGCTTTTTCCCTTTTGCGAAATATGTTCTCAACACATGAACTGCGTTTTTGTTTTTTGCGCTTTCACTTTCATATTATGCAATCAAATTTGAAATAAGGAAACTTCCTGCTCTTTCAATCCTTCCATATTAAATTTCTGCCGTTCCCCTCCATTTCAGCAGATTGCCCGAAAAATCTGCATTTTGGGCAAAAAAACAGCAGCCGTGAAATGCTCCAGTCATTTCACGGCCGCCCGTTCTTCCAGTGTTTTATTTGGGGTAATAGCCCAATTTCCCGGAAATCTTTCCTGCGGCAGTGGTCACAGCCTTGGCCAATTCGCGTTCTCTCTGGGGTTGGCTGAGACTGTGGGCACTGGCGGATATGCTGATCGCTGCAACCGGATTCCGGTTGCGGTCGAAAATAGGTACGGCCAGCGAGCCGATGTTCTCCGACAGCTCATCGAAGATCATGCAGTACCCCCTCTGCCTCGTGCGCGCCAACTCCTGCTGGATCTCCTGAAGCTCCACCTTAGTCTCCGGCGTAAATTTCTTGAGATCGCTGTCTCGCAAGACCCGCTGAACTTCCCCTGAGGACTGGTACGCCATAATGGCGCGTCCCATGGCGGAACAGTACATTGGATGGCAATGGCCCATCGGAATCAGCAATTCCATGGTATTTTCGCAACAAATACTGATCAAATGTACCACTTCCACCCCTCGGGGAACGCTCATATGACTATGGACACCGTACTTATAAGAAAGCCGCTGCAACTCTGGATAGGCGAAGCGGTAGATGCTGCTGTTCTGTAAGGCTGCACCGGCCAAGGCGACGATCTCCAGACCAAGGGAGTAAAATCCTGTGGCATCATCCCGCTGCAAATAGCCCCAATCCAGCATGGTGTTGAGATGTCTGGAGACGGTACTGATATTCATGTGCAGCTTGGAGGCGATGTCCGAAGTCCGCTGGATCGGCGTTGCCTCGTTAAAGGTGGAGAGGATTGCGAAGGTCTTACCCACACTCTTGGCGTTAGAACTGCTCTGCTGTTTCACTGCCGATTGACTTATAACCAAACACCCTTCCTTTTTCGTTCTCTTTCTGCCTGGTCGATGGGAACAATTTTGTGCAATTTGCACTAGCAACTTCAGTGTAACATGTCTTTGCATATTGCGCAATCTTTTTTCACCAGAAGCAACATCTTTTTCATATAGTGCAACTACACGAATTTTTTCCCAATCCTGATAGTTCTCCCCCAACTCATCCTATTTTCTCCGGTTTTGTGGGTTCCACCCTTTCTGTTTCGCGGCGCAAAACCGCTCTGTTCTTTATTCCCAAAAAAGGAACCGAGCTGTGATTTTGCATAAATCACAGCTCGGTCTTGCATAATAGCGCAAATGATCGGCTTCTGAAACTTGCCTTTTCTGTCCTGCGGAGTCACAAAACACAGGACAGCGCTCGCCAATTTTGCATTTGTTTTGTAGGGCAGATGGGCATTTAAAAGAGCCATGCACGAAACTTCAAGGAACACAAGTTCTCCCAACTAGGAGGAATACACAGCGCTTCACCTAGGGTAAGGGAACGGCTCGTCAGATCTTGTCCGGCGAGACCACGAGAAATCGAAAGGGGAAGATTTCTCAAAGGGGAAGGCTTATTCTATGAAGATCTTGGCAGAAGATGAAGGATGGCTCTTTTAGACACCCAGCTATTCTGTGGTTAGAGGTTGGGCGGCTGTCAGCCTGGCTGAAACGGACAGCCGCCCGGCGTATAAAACCCGAGTTCTTCTCCTTCCACCCCATGATACGGTCAGAGAAGGCAGGCAGGTTTGCAAAAAAACTTACTTCTTCATGGTGCCATGATCCAGATAGTTCTGGTGCCAAGACAAAGCTAGCTTCAGGTCGTGGGGGGTGTGCTGGCCAGCGGAAACCTTGCAAGCATGTTCAAAGTATTCCCACAGCATGGGACGATAATCCGGATGTGCGCAATTTTCGATCAACAATTTTGCCCGCTGTTTGGGAGACTTCCAACGCAGGTCGGCAATGCCCTGCTCCGTGATGATGACGGCCACGTCATGTTCGGTAGAGTCCACATGGGAGACCATGGGAACGATACAGGAGATGTCACCGTCCTTGGCGATGGATTCGGTTGCGAAGATGCTGATCCGAGCATTGCGAGCAAAGTCAGCGCTGCCGCCCAGGCCGTTCATCATCTTGGTGCCCATGATATGAGTGGAGTTGACATTGCCATAGATGTCCACTTCGATGGGGGTGTTCAGAGAAATCAAGCCCAGGCGACGGGCAGTCTCAGGATGGTTAGTGATCTCCTGAGGACGGATGATGATCTTATCGTGATAGAAGTCGATGTTTTCATAGAAACGCTTCCGGTTCTCTGCGGTCAGAGCGATGGAGCTGGAGGAGACAAACCGGAACACACCCTGGTCGATCAGATCCAGCGCTGCATCCTGCATGACTTCAGTGTACATACTCAAACCCTTGAAGCCGCTGGAAGCCAGGCCGCCCAGGACAGCGTTGCCCACCGAGCCGACACCGGACTGGAAGGGGCCGGGGTTTTCCGGCAGACGGCCGGCAGCGATCTCGCCCTTCAGGAACTTGATGACGTTCTTGCCGATCTCATCGGTTGCAGGCGTGGTGGGTTTAAACTTCTGAGGGGGATCTTCCCGATCCGTCATGACAATCGCTACGATTTTATCGGGATCACAGGGGATGAAGGGAGTCCCTACACGATCATCAGGCTTGGTGATGGGGATGATCTTTGCGTGAGGAGGAATGCCAATCTCAAAGACATCGTGCATACCGATCAGCCCTTCGGGCAGAGTCGTGTTGACCTCCACAATGACCATATCGGCGGATGCGACGGCCGCATCAGAGGAACCACAGGAAGCGGCAGGATACAGCCCTTCTTCGCTGACAGCGGTGCATTCGATCATGGCCACGTTGGTATGCAGACCGCAGTCCTGCTTCATGTTCATGGGCAGGTGAGAGATGTGAAGATCGCTGAATTCCACAGCACCGCTGTTGATGGCCTTGCGCAAGTCGCTGTTGGACTGATGACCAAAACGGCGGGAAACCAAACCTGCACGGATCATAGCACCGTCCACTTCATCGCTGACTGCGGCACCGACACTGATGGTCAAATCCTTTGCGTGACCCGATTCCACCAGAGCCAGAGGCACTGCCTTGGGGCTGCCCACGCTGGTGAAACCACTGATGCCCAGAACCATGCCAGACTTTACGAACTGTGCTGCCTGCTGGGCGGACATCACTTTGCTCTTTAGAGATTCTGCTACTCTTTCCATAGTAAACTCCTTCACTTGTATCAATGTTTATGCCAAACTTGTGTCTCGGTCTTTCGCTTTTCTCCGCTGCATTGACCGCAGACATCAAAATGATTCCATATTCATCTCTGTGGTTCGTATTATACCGGACAGGTTCAAAATAGCAACAGATTGGAGCTGGCATTTCCAATTTGCGAAATATATTCTCAAAAAGCAGTTTCCGTTTTCGCAATCCGACACACCCGTTGCATATCGCGAAAGCCGTTTGCAGAGGAGTCAACTGCAAACGGCTTTTGTTTTTCGCTATGAAACCTGTCGCGGATTGGGAAAAGGGCATCCTCCACGTTGAGCGCCCCCTTACTTGGGATAATACCCCAGCTTGCCAGAGATCTTCCCTGCGGCAGTCATGACCGCTTTGGCCAACTCCCTCTCCCGTTGGGGCTGACTGAGGCTTTGGGCGCTGGCAGAGACGCTGATGGCAGCAACTGGATTCCGGTTGCGGTCAAAGATAGGCGCAGCCAAAGAACTTTTGCTCTCGGCCAACTCATCAAAAAGGATGCAATATCCCTTCTGTCGGGTATGGATCAGTTCCTGGTTAATTTCCCGCAGGTCGATCTTCGTTTCCGGTGTCAGCTTTTGCAGTTCACTGGCTCGAAGCACCTTCTGCACTTCTGCCTGGGACATATAGGCCAGCATAGCCCGCCCCATAGCGGAACAGTACATGGGGTGACAATGTCCCATCGGAATCAACAATTCCATGGTACTTTCGCAGCAAATACTGATCAAATGTACCACATCCACTGCACGGGGCACTCCCATATGGCTGTGGACGCCGTACTTATAAGACAGCTGTTGCAATTCAGGATAGGCATGACGGTAAACGTCATTATTTTGTAATGCAGCGCCAGCCAGAGCCACGATTTCCAGCCCCAGCGAGTAGTAACCAGTCGAATCATCCCGTTCCAAAAAATTCCAATCCAGCATGGTGTTCAGATGACGGGAGACGGTGCTGATATTCATATGCAGTTTGTTGGCAATATCCGATGTTCGTTGTTCCGGCGCCAATTCATTGAAGGTGGATAGAATCTCCAGCGTCTTGCTGACACTTTTGGCATTGGAGCCTTTATGCGAACCCTCTGCACGTTGAGCCATGACAAATCATCCTTTCTCAATAGAAAGATTCCCAAATTTTATTGGGATTGTTACATTTCTATCAAAGTTTCTATGCAGAGTTAGTTTACCATCTTTTTTCGTATGATGCAACTGCATATAACGATTTTCTGCAAAGCAGAAGAAAACATCTACAGAATTCCGCTTTTCCCTGCGGATACAACATATTTTTTTGCAGAATGATAGAAAAAATATGTTGCAACTCCCCCATTTCCACACCGTTATCACCCAGCAAGCCGCAGAAAAGCACGCTGGCGCTATGGGAAAACTCTACAGATGTGTGCGAAATCCTACATCCACCGGAGTGCGAAAAACAGGGGATTTTTCGCGCCCACTGCAAAAAAAGACCTGCCTCAAAAAGGCAGGTCTTTTGCAAACGTTTACACGATGGGCAGCGTTGGCTCCTCTTTTTTGGCCTTGTTGAACACCACCTGGCTGGGGTCGATCTTGGCCTTGCGCAGCACCAATCCATTCATGCCGGAGGCGGTACACAGGTGGGACACCTCGGACTGCATATAAGGAAAGAGCTGATCATAGCACTGGGTGTGGATCTCTTTCTTATCTTCCTCCGTCTCCACACCCTCACACTTGAACACACCCAGCATCTCTACAGATAGAAAGAACAGCTTTTCGTCCTCTTTGTCTTTGAGGGAGTGGTAGAGCTTGGCGACACAGCGTTCTCCATCGGGGGAGTAATTCACCTGGAAGGAAAAACTACTGCCCAGCTGCCGGTTCGTGCCGTGTTTTCGTTCCAGATCGTTGTTGAAGTGAATTTCACGTACCTTTTGGTTCATCAATGTAGCTGTTGGCATAGGATTCCCTCCCGTTTTCTATTTTAGGCTGCCCGATTGGAAAGCCTGGTTTTATTGTACCACACCCTCCGTCATTTGTAACCTATTTCTTTTCCCCTGGGCAGGCTGAAGCAGAAGGAATTTCCCCGCTCCGGACTGGATTCCGCCCACAGCTTTCCCCTGTGTTCTCGGGCGATTTCCCGGGCAATGGCCAGCCCCAGCCCAAACCCTTCGCTAGTTCTGGCCTGATCTGCTCGATAAAACCGCTCAAAAATATGTTCCAGATCCTGTGCTGGGATGGGCGTCCCCTCATTGCGCACGGTCAGTTGGATGCGATTGCGTCCGTCTGCCGCCAGAGTCACCCAGATGTGGCCGCCCTCCGGCGTGTATTTTCTGGCGTTGTCCAGCAAGATGTCCACCAACCGTTTCAATTTGCCGCCATCGCCGGTCACATACAACTCCTCTGTCACGGCCTCCTCCAGCTGCTTCCCCGCCTCGAACACTGCCGGTTCAAAGCGCAGCAGGGCATCGTCCACCAGGTCACTGAAATTCACCTGCTGGTGCACCAACGCCTGCTGCCCGCCGGCATCGGAGCGTGCTAGGGTGAGCATCTCCTCCACCAGATCCTTCATCTGCTCCGATGACGCCCGAATATTTCCCAGCCACCGCTGCTGGCGGGCGTCCTGGGGCTGGACGCTGTATTCCTGGAGCATATCCACGTTGGAGAGAACCACCGTCAAGGGGGTTTTCAGCTCGTGAGAGGCGTCCGCCACAAACTGTCGCTGCTGCTTCCACGCCCGTTCCGCCGGACGGGTGGCCCAGCGCGCCAGGAGGAGACTGATGAAGAAGAACCCCACCAAGGCGCTGCCGCCGATGAACAGCAGGTTGCGCAGCAGGTTCCGAGTGGTGCTGATCTCCTGGGTCATGTCGGTGAAGGCGATGCGCCAACCGCTGGTGGTTGTTTTGCGCAGGTAGCGGAGCTTGTAGTTCGCCAACACGCCGATGTCCGATTGGGCGTCCAGCCCTGCCTGCACCACTTGCAGCAGGGCTTCCTCGTCATTCAGATTATAAAACTTGCTGTCCAGCACCGCCGCCTGCCCCTGGTGGTTCACCGCCACGGTGAAGTAGGGCAGGGAGACTTCCTGTTCCCGAAAGGGATTGATACTCAAGATACCGCCGCTGTCCGGATCCCACATGACCACGCTCTCCCCTTTTTGCGTGATGACTCGCCGCAATACGGAGATGCTGTCCTCCTGGAGACTGCCTCGGACGGTGACAAAGAGGAAGGAGCAGATGGCAGCCAAAAGCAAGGTGACCACAGTCATGATAATGGCCACAAATTTCCATCGCAGACGTTGGATCACTGGTCTGCCTCCTGGAGCGTATAGCCTACCATCCGCAGGGTCTTGATGCTGACGAAGCTCTTTAAATGTTTGAGTTTTTTACGCAGGAAAGAGATGTACACCTCCACGTTGTTGTCCTCGGCGTCCGACTCGTAGCCCCATACGGAGAGGAGCAGCTGCTCCTTGGTCACCACCTTGCCGCTGTTGGCCATCAGCTTTTCCATCATAGCAAACTCCTTTTTGCTCAGCCGTACCGACCGCTCTCCACAGGAGAGCTGACAGGTGTCCAGCTCCAACCGCAGGTCACCGAACGCCAATGCGTTATCCACAGCATCGGTGTTCCGGCGGGTGATGGCTCGGATACAGGCCAGCAGTTCATTGCTGTCAAAGGGCTTGGTCAGATAGTAGTCTGCGCCGGAGTCCAAACCGTTGATACGATCCTCCACCTCCGTCCGTGCCGTCAGCATGAGCACCGGAGTCTTATCCCCTTCCTTCCGCAGGGCGTGTACGATCTCATAGCCGCTGCGCTTGGGCAGCATCACATCCAGTAAGATCACGTCATAGATGCCAGACAAGGCGTTGTCCAGCCCTTCCTCCCCGTCATAGGCGATGTCCGCCCCGTAGTTGTGTGCCTCCATCAAATCAGCCAGCGTCTGCGCCAAACGCCGCTCGTCCTCTACAATGAGTACCCGCACGCCGATCACCTCCCTCGTTTTTCTTTATTTTACCCGTTTCCCATCCAATGCGCAAGGCCGGACGGCATTCCGTCCGGCCTTGTTTTCCTTAAGACGCAGTGTTCGCCTGTGCTTCGTTATAATCCGCCGATGCCTTGGCATAGCCCTTTTTTGCGCCTGCCAAAATCTGTTCTACCTTGGATACGGAGATGCGATAGACCTCCGTTTTGTCCCCGTTCAGGGTGGCATAACGGCACTCGGTGCCATCGCTGTCCTTGGTGGTCTTGCCCAGTTCCAGCGTCACCGTCTGTTTTCGGTTGCTGTCATCCTGGTAGACCATCTTGAGCACAGCGGTGGGGTCGTCCAGCCCGTACTGTTTCAAATTTTGGGGCTGGAAGTCTGCCAGGCTGTCAAAGGACAGGCCGGTCACCTCGGTGCGCAATGCGGACAGGTATGCTTCCTCCGTCACGTCCACCTCGCCGGTCAAGTACCAGTGGTACTCCACCTCCGGTTCCGTGGCTTCGGCAGAGCTGCTGGCGCTGGCGTCTGCACTGGAATCTCCAGTATCTTCAGATTCCACTTCCACGCCACGAATCTCCAGTTTACTGGTCAGTTTCCCTTCCAGCGTCACCGACTGGAGATTGCTGCTGGACAGAGTGGGGAACTGCGCCAAAGAGGCCCAGGCGTAAAGATCCTGACTGAGCTGACTCTGTACGTCCGAGGAGATGGTGTAGATGGTCTCCCCGTCCTTCTTCTGGGCGTAATACAGCTCCCCAGAAGCGCTGCCCAGATAGAGGGTCGCACTGTTTCCTTCCTTGTCGGTCAGCTCCACCCACTGTTTGGGCTTTTCCAAGCCGTAGGCGGACAGGTCATCCTTCACGGAGATCTCCCGCTCTGCCGTCAAAGATGTGAGGGTGTCCACGAAGGTATCCACCGTATCGCTGTTCACAGGAAAATCCGTTTCCTCTGCACTGACCCAGCTCTCTCCGGACTTCTCAAAGGTGATGGTGTCCGTCCCGTTGGAATAGCGCAGCTTGGTAGGTTCCTCCACCAGATCCACATGGATGACCGCCGCTTCCGCTTCTGCTTCCTCCTGGGCAGTCTGCCAGCGGTTCCAGCAGAACGCCGCCACGAACAGCGCCACAGCCACTGCCAGGAGCAAAAGCAGCAGACGTAATTGCCGTTTCTTCTTGGCCATATCCGCCCCTCCTTACAGCTTTCTCCGCTTCCGCCAGACCATAAAGCCGCCGATGAGCACTGCCAGGGGCAGCACCACCAGGTAGAGCAGACTCCAAGTCCCTGCGTGGGCGATGGTGTTGGTGACTGTCTCCAAGCTCTTAGATGGGATGGAGATATTGCTGGTGATCCCAACGGCACAGGTCAAGGTGTTCAGATAGAGGGTCAGGTTGCAGACGGCATCGCCGAACTGCGTGTTGATGGTGTCGTCCACCAGGCTGTTGGCCGTGATAACAGTCAGACGGGAGACAATATCCGTATCCTCCTCTGCGTCATCTGCACCCTCTGCACTGCTGTCTGCCTTGTCAGTATCCGTTTGTTCTGTAGCATCGGTGGTCTTCTGCCCCACCACTTCGCTGGCAGTAGCCCCCACCACATACTTGCCCTCGGTGTAATCTTTTTCACTGACCACGCTCAGACCCTTCTCCGATGTGGTCAAGAAGGGAGTCACGGTGATGGTGTCCCGCTTGGCATCCACTTGCTTCATAGCCAGCGCCTGATTGACCAGCGCCAGGTCATCGGTGGTCAAGGAGCCTGCCACCTCGGTGCCCACGTCCAGTTCTGGGAAGAAGGTCAGATAACTGTTGGCTGCGGTGTAGTAGCGCTGGGTATCCCCAGCGTAACCGCCGGTGAGCGCCAAGCCGTACTCCTTCATCAGACTGTCCAGATTGGGATGGTCAAAGTCTTGGCTGGGCAGGATGAGGGAGACTTGACCGCCGCTTTTCAGATAGGTGCGGATGAGCTTCAGTTCGTCCTTGGCCAAGTCCTTGGTGGGCTGGTTGATGAGCAAAATCTTGCAGTCATCCGGAATCTTCCCCTCCCGCAGCAGACTCAGCTCCTCCGTCTTAAAGTGGCTCTTGGTCAGCCGCTGGGTCAGTTGGGTGCCCAGGGACGCCTCGCCGTGGTTGGTCAGGGTGTAGATCTGGTAGCTGGTGCTGGACACCACCGCATCAATAGCACTGGTCAGCTGACCATCTCCATCGAACTTGGTGTAGGTGGTGCCGCCGGAGTAGTAGCTGGAATAGTAGTCGGGCACCAGGATGTCGTCAAAGGGGATGGTGTAGGTCTGATCCTTCCCCTCGCACTGGACAACGATGGAGTTGGCCTCACAATCATATTCCTTTAAAGCAGAGGGATAGGCCACCGGATCGACCGTCTCCATCGTGATCTGGTCGGATTGAGCCGTGTACCGGTCTAGGAAGCGACTGATGCGGCTGTCGATCTTATCCGGCTCGGCCACCACCACCAGGTGGATCTTTTCTTTCAAGTTGGCCAAATATTCCTTGGTGGTGTCAGAGATCTCATAAATCTTCGTGGTGGACAGGTCAAACTGCCGCACTTTGGCCGGCAGCAGCCCTACCGCCAGGTTGAACAGGATGATGATGGCCACCACAATGGCGATCATGCCGGTGGACATGAGGCCGTTTCTGCCTCTGGCCGTCCGCAGAATGCTCTGCTTTTCCTGGGAAATGTCCTTTTGTTTCTTGCGCAATGCCATGTCTCCACCTCCTCAATTCCAGCGGCGGCGCTGGATCATCTGCACCGTCAAAAAGAGCATCAACGCCGTCAGGGACAGATAGAGCAACAGGCCGCTCAGGTCAAAGAGGGTGTTGGATGCAAAGTTGGTCAGCACTCCGGTCAGGGAGAAGGTGCCCAACAGGTTGGGAAGGAGGCTCTCAAAGAGGGTGGAATCCACCACATAGCACACGATGGCCGCCACGGCGCAGACGCCGCCCACAACACCGCCGATGATGCCATTAGACGTCAAGTGGTAGACCAAGCACCCCAGTGCCACGGCGCAAAGGAGCATCCCCACCAGATTTCCGGCCGCGGCAGTGGGCAGGAAGTTCACGATGCCGTCCCACAGATAGAGCAGGATGAGCACTCCGGCGGTAGCCACCGCCGCAATGACCTGGCTCTCGGTCAGGGCGGAGAGCAACAGGCCAATGGAGAGGAACAGGCAGCCCATGAGGAAGAACGCCAGGATGGTGGCGTAGTCCGACTGAAAGTAGACCACCCCGCTGCTGCCGCTGGCGACCTTCAGGATCAAAGGACAGAGACAGAAAAGCACACAAGGCACAGCGAACACGGTCACCATGGCGGCAAACTTCCCCAACACCACGCCAGTGACGGACACCGGTGCGGTGAGCAATAATTGGTCGGTGCGGTTCTTTCGCTCCTCTGCCAGGGAACGCATGGTCAGCAGGGGGATGACCAGGATGAGCAGGAAGGACGCAGCGTTCAGCGCCGTGGCAAACCCCGGCGCGCCCTGGTACAAGTTGTAGGCCATGAAGTACAACCCCACCACCGCCAGCAAAAAGGCGGTGGCCACGCACCCAGTCATAGAGTGAGCGTAGGCCGCCAACTCTCGTTTATAAATCGCTTTCATCGGGTACCTCCTTTGCCTCGTCTGCGGAAACCACTGCCACCGGCTCCGCCGCTTTTCTGCGCCAACGCAGGCGGCTGGGCTTGTCCGGAACCGGAGGCTGTTCTTGGGTCAGACCCAGGAAGATCTGTTCCAAGCTGGTCTCATCCAAGTGGAAATCCAACAGGGGCAGCCCCGCTTGGGCAAAAGCAAAGAACAGCGTCTCTCTGGGATCCTCCCCTTCCAGCTGCAAGGTACCACGGGTCAGCTCCCCATCCTGGGTCAGCTGGGCGCTCTGGACGCCGGATGTCCGAGACAAAATCTGTTCCACCTGTTCCTTGTCCCCCTTGGCTGTCAGCAGCAGACGCCGACCGCCCAGCTGTTCTTCCAGCCCTTCCGGCGTGTCGTTGGCCAGGAGTTTGCCGTGGTGCAGGATAATGATCTGGTCACAGACCGCCTGGACTTCAGACAGGATGTGGGAGCTCAAGATCACCGTGTGCTCCTTGGCCAGATTGTGGATCAGGCTGCGCACCTCGATGATCTGCTTAGGATCCAAGCCCACGGTGGGTTCGTCCAAGATGAGAATGGGCGGATACCCCAAAATGGCCTGAGCCAACCCCACCCGCTGTCGATAGCCCTTGGACAGGTTGCCAATGAGCCGACTCTGCACCGGTTCCAACTGGGTCATAGCGATGACCTCTCGGAGCTGATGCTCCTGCTGTTCCAGGGGCACTTTTTTCAGTTGGGCGCAGAAGGCCAGGTACTCCTCCACCGTCATATCCATATACAGCGGCGGCTGCTCCGGCAGGTAGCCGATGCAGGCTTTGGCCTCCTCCGGCTCGTCCAGGATGCTGTGGCCGTTGACTACCACATCTCCTTCCGTGGCACTGAGGTACCCGGTCATGATGTTCATGGTGGTGGATTTCCCCGCCCCGTTGGGGCCCAGGAAGCCGTATACCTTGCCCATCTCCAAGGTCAGGTTCAAATGATCTACAGCCAAGTGATCGCCGTAGCGTTTGACCAGATTCCGGATTTCAATCACGGTCTTTTCCTCCTTTGCTATCAAACGGACTTTTCCATAAGCATATGCGCAGAAGCTGAAAACTGTCTGAAAACTTTTCTGCGCTCTATTTTTCTTTTTTCTCATTTGTCAGTAGTATCCGTACGACAGGCATGATATAATAAAAATTACGAAACAATTCCATCATTCACATTCCGATTCTATCGCCATTTCTGCGTGCAAACGACAAAAAGGAGTGCAACTATGGCAAATTTATGGCATGACGTTACCCCCGACCGGCTCAAGCCGGACGACTTTATCGCCGTCATCGAGATCGAGAAGGGTTCCAAGTCCAAGTATGAACTGGACAAGAGCACCGGCGCCATCATCCTCGATCGCGTCCTCTACACCTCCACCCACTACCCTGCCAACTACGGCTTCATCCCACGCACCTACGCCGATGACAACGACCCGTTGGACGTGCTGGTGCTGTGCAGTGAGCCGATTTTGCCTATGAGCTTGGTTCAATGTTACCCCATCGGCGTTTTCACCATGCTGGATCAGGGGAAACTGGACGAGAAGATCATCGCTATCCCCTTCAAAGACCCCAACAACAACGTATATAAAGACATTTCCGAGCTGCCGGAGCATATATTCCGAGAGATGAGTCACTTCTTTTCCGTCTATAAAACCTTAGAGGGCAAAGAGACCATCGTAGGCGACCCTCAGGGCGCTGAGGAGGCCAAGGAAGTTATCCAGAAGTGCCTGAACGCTTACATCGACAAATTTTGTCGCGGATGAGTCCGCTTTCTCCACATAAACGCATCAAAAAAACCGTGCATTTCTGCACGGTTTTTTCTGTTCCTGTTACGCCCAGGGATTTTCCGTCTCCGGCTCTTGCTCCTGGAGCAGATCCAGCACTCGTTTGGAGCGCAGCGGGTTCTCCCCACCGCCGTTCATCAATCTCGCTCGCAGGCCACTGTACCGCCTTGCCTGGCGGTCGTTGGCCACCATGGCAGTGACGATGTTCTCATCGCCCACGATGAGGAACAGTTCCTTCGCCCTGGTGATGGCAGTATAGAGCACCCCACGGGTCAGCAGCATGGGGGCTCCGCTGTTCACTGCCAGGATGACCGCACGGTACTCGCTGCCCTGAGCCTTGTGGACGGTCATCGCATAGGCTAGTTCCAATTCTACCAGCATATCCCCAGTGTACTCCACCAGCCGTCCGTCAAAATTGACGGTCAGCAGTCCGGCATCCGGTTGGATCTCCGTGATGACGCCGATGTCACCATTGAAAACGCCCATGCCGCCCTTCAGGCCGTCCGCTTCCCGCCACATAATATCGTAATTGTTTTTCACCTGCATCACCCGATCTCCCTCACGGAATACCACAGAGCCGCGCTTCCGCTCCCGCTTTTCCGCTGTTGGCGGATTCAGCGCCGCTTGCAGCATGGTGTTGAGCTGAGTGGTGCCGGTGGCGTATTTGCGGGTGGGAGACAACACCTGGATTTGGTCAGCCGGAATGCCCATATTCTTGGGCAGGCGGGTCTGGCACAGCTCCACAATGGTCTGGGCTGTCCGCTCCGGCTGAAGCCGGCGGAGGAAGAAAAAGTCCTTGTTCTTGTTGTCCAGCCCCGGCAGTATCCCCTGGTTGACCAAGTGGGCGTTGCGGATGATGGCGGACTGCTGCGCCTGGCGGAAGATCTCGGTCAGCCGCACCGCTGGCACGATACCGCTGCGAATCAGGTGGTCAAAGAGCCGGCCCGGCCCTACGCTAGGCAGCTGATCTGGGTCGCCTACCAGCACCAAGCGGCACTCATTTTTCATAGCACGCAGCAGCGCCGCCATGAGGGGGATGTCCACCATGGACACCTCGTCTACAATGATGGCTTGGGCATCCAGCAGTTCCTCCTCGTCCTTGGAAAAGGCCAGCTGTCCCCGTTCTGGGTCGTAGCCCGCTCCAAGCAAGCGGTGGATGGTGGTCGCTTCCGTGCCGCACAGCTCACTGAGCCGTTTGGCCGCCCGACCAGTGGGGGCTGCCAGGGCGGTTTCCAAACCCATGGCCTCGAACAAGCCCAAAATCCCCCGCAGAGAGGTGGTCTTGCCGGTACCTGGCCCACCAGTGAGCAGCATGAGCTGCACTCGTCCGGCCAGCTCTACCGCCTCCCGCTGCTGTTCCGCGTATTGCACCCCCTGCTCCTGCTCCACCTGAGCCACCAGTTCAGGAATGCCCTCCGGCGGATGCAGCTCCTGCTGGCACATTTCAGTGACCCGCCAAGCAATATACTGCTCCGCTTCATATAGATCCTGTCGATAAACCGCATCCACGCCAGCTATGTGCTCACAAACCACCCGTTCCTGGAACTCCAACGCCTCCAGTCCCTCGGCCAACAGGTCACTGGGAATATGTTCCGCCCCATTGGAGAGCAATCGGCTGGCCGCCGCCAAGAGCTTGTCCATGGGCAGGAATACATGCCCCAAGTCCAGGTTATGGGTGAGGGTATACAGCAGTCCCGCCTGGATGCGCTGAGGATCGTCCCAGTCCACCCCGATGGATGCAGCCATATGATCTGCCTTCTGAAAATCCACCCCGTACTCTGGGTCGGTCAGAATATACGGGTCTGCCCGCAATAGATCCACCGCGCCCTGGCCGTAGCTGCGCCACAGCTTCAGTCCCAGCTCCACCGGCAGGCCGGCGCCGGTCAAAAACTCCATCAGCACCCGCATCCCGGCCTTTTGCAAAAACTCACCTTGGATTTCAAGGGCACGCTTCCGAGAAACGCCTTTCATCTGCGCCAGCCGCTCCGGTTGAGATTCCAGGACGGAAAAGGTCTCCTCTCCGAACTCCTTTACCAATCGCTCAGCCAGCTTGGGACCAATGCCCTTGATGACGCCGGACGCTAAGTACCGATAGATGCCCTGTTTCTCGCTGGGCATCTGCCGCTGGGCTCGTTCCGCCTTGAATTGGCGGCCGAAGTTGGGGTGGTCAGTCCAACTGCCCTCCAGGATCACCTGCTCCCCCTGGGTCACCTGGGGCAGGATGCCCACAGCGGTAACTTCCTCCTGACCGGTCTTCAGCCGCAGGACGGTGTAGCCGTTTTCTTTATTCTGAAAGATCACATGGCTGACCGTGCCGGTCAGCTGGTTCTGTCCTTTGCCTTCCATGAGGCGTCCCCTTTCTTCCCGCTGGATGTTGTGCTGTTATCCTTCCTGACTGTCCCAAAACGCTTGGATTTCTGCTCGCTTTGCTTGAACGCTGCCCTGGACGAAGCTGCCCTTGCCGCCGCCTCGGCCTTGCAGCGCCTGGTTCAGCATCTTGACCCACGTCCGCAGGTCGCCCTCCGCCTGGCCGATGGCGTATTTGTACCCACTCTCATCGTCGCCGGAGAACACTCCGCAGCGTCCGCCGCAGGTTTCCATGACCGCCACCGACAGCTTCCGAACGCTGTCTGGTGCCATGGACTTCTCAAACAGAATGACGTCTCCAGCGCCGGTCAGCGCCTCTGCCTTCTGCTGGAACAGGGTCTGCTCCAAGCCATTGAGCCGATAATCCGTCTGTTCTTTGTCCGCCTTCAAGCGCTCCACTGCGTCCGCTGTTTTCAGGGGCTTTGCAGACAGCGCCACCGAGATGCGGTGGTTCTGCTCAAACACGTCCCGCAGATAGGTCAGTGCCCGACTGCCGCAGAGCATCTCTACCCGACTGCCCTCTTTGAACTTTTGGACGGAGAGGATTTTGATGACACCGATCTCCCCCGTCCGCATCACATGCGTGCCACAGCAGGCACAGACATCCGCCTGTGGGAAGGTAACGATGCGCACCTGCCCTGCCAGTGCCTTTTTGCTCCGATAATCCAAGGCTTCCAGTTCTTCCGGCGAGGGGTAAGTGATTTGAACGGGCCGGTTCTTCCAGACGATCTCGTTGGCCTCCTGTTCCACCTCCTGGAGCAGTTCTGGTGTCAATTCCTTGTCGAAATCAATGATAATTGCGTCATTTCCCATATGGAATCCCACATTATTGCCACCGGTACGGCGGTGAATGATGCCGCTGACAATGTGCTCCCCAGAGTGATTCTGCATGAGGGAGAAGCGCCAGTTCCAATCCAGTGTGCCGGTGACCTGGGCCCCCACCTCCAAGGGGGCATCGGTCAGGTGGATAATATCCCCTCCCCGCTCCTGGGTGTCGGTCACATGGACGCCGCCCAGCGTCCCTCGGTCGCCGGGCTGGCCACCTCCTTCGGGGTAAAAAGCGGTCTTGTCCAAAATCACTTCGTACCCTTTCTTCTTCCGAGGCTGGCAGTCCAGAACGGCAGCCTGGAAGGTATGGCAACACACATCGGTGTAAAAAATGCGTTCCGTCATAGTGTGGATTCCTCCCTTTTCCTGTCTTATGCATGATTTTAGTATATCATATTTCCACCTTTTCACCTAGCCGAAAATCCGGTATAATAAAAGAACCGACCACAAGAAGGAGGAATCGCCCAGATGGACACCAGCCAAATCATCCACGAAATCACAGACACTTTTATGCAGCTTGCCGCCATCCCCCATCCATCCGGCCAGGAACAGGCGCTGTCCACACACCTGGCGAACCTCCTGCGGAGCCGTGGCGGTACAGTAGAGATGGACGACCACGGGAACCTCCGCTGTGACTTCCCTGCCACAGCCGGTTTGGACTCCGCCCCTATGGTGTGTATCCAGGGACATTCGGATATGGTCTATGTGACCCAGCCATGCAGCGTCCACTGCCGAGTACAAGATGGTTGGCTGGAGAGCGATGGACGCTCCCCTTTGGGGGCAGGCAGTTTACTGGCGCTCACCGCTGCGCTGTGGCTGCTCCAGCAGCCCTTCGCCCATGGCCCCGTGCGCATCCTGCTCACCACGGGAGGAGAGCAGGGCATGACAGGCGCTCAGGTCATGAACCCTCAATGGCTCAACGGAGTGCGCTATCTCATCGGCACCGATGGACTTCAGCTCGGTCAGCTGACCACAGGCGCCAGCGCCGGCTGCTGCCAATCTTGGAGTCGTCCGCTGACAACAACCGAGACCCAGGAACCCTGTTGGAAGGTGACCTTCACCGGCTTCCCTGGCGGACATTCTGCCCTTGACCTGGATAAAAAGCAGATCAACCCCATCCGGCTGCTGGGTATGTTGTTGATACAATCGGATGTGAAAATCGTCAGCCTTTCCGGCGGCAGCGCCTGGAATGTCATCCCCTCGGAAGCTTCCGCCGTCATTACGATCAAAGATCCAAATATTTTCACGCACTGGAAGTCATTGGTGCGTACTCTGGGCGGCTGGATGGAATACGAACCGTTCTCCGGCTCTGCGGCCATCTGGTCCCCCATCGACCAACAAGCTGCCCTGGATTTTTCGCTCTCCCTTCCCAGCGGCATCACCGCACGCCTTCCTGAACATCCGGAGCTTCCCGCCTGTTCCAGCAACATCGGACGGGTGGACTGTGCGGACAATAAGCTGACCTATCACGTTCTCCTCCGCGGCACGCCCCAGCAGGCGCTGGATCGTGCCGCCAGCGGCTGTGGGCTGGTGGCGGATCGGTGCGGATTTGATCTGACCTATGAAATCCGTTACCCCACCTGGGAGGGAGATCGTGCGAACCCACTGGCACAGCAGATGCTCCGTCTGTGGCAGACTCGCAATCAAACGCCGATGACCACCGTTGCTGCCCATGCCGGTTCTGAGCTGTCTATTTTAACCAAACTGCGCTCTGAATTGCCCGCAGTGAGCACGGGCATCACCATAGAGCATCCCCACTCTCTCCGAGAGCGGGCAAAGCTGGCAGATCTGCCCGTTTATGTCCAGCTGCTGCAGGACACGCTGGAACTACTGGCTCAACAGGATGATCGGAAAGGACACCCCATGAAACTTATTTCTTGGAATGTAAACGGCCTGCGCGCCTGCTTGAAAAAGGGGTTTGAGGATGTTTTCCACTTTTTCGAGGCGGATCTCTTTTGTTTACAGGAGACCAAACTGCAAGCGGATCAGATTACATTGGATCTTCCTGGCTATCATCAGTATTGGAATTATGCAGAACAGAAGGGCTATTCCGGTACTGCCGTATTCTCCAAGCAAGAGCCTCTGTCGGTACGGTATGGTTTGGGGATTTCCGAGTTCGACACGGAGGGCAGGCTGATCACGTTGGAATTTGAGGAATTCTATTTCGTCTGCTGTTACACCCCGAATGCGCAGAGCGAGCTGAAGCGGATTGACTACCGGATGACCTGGGAAGATGCGCTGCAGTCCTATTTGCGGGAACTGGACAAGGCCAAACCGGTGGTGTACGCTGGTGATTTGAATGTGGCACATACGGAGATCGACTTGAAAAATCCTAAGCGCAACCGAGGCAATCCTGGTTTTTCCGACCAGGAGCGGGAGAAAATGACCCAACTGCTATCCTCTGGTTTCACGGACACCTTCCGCCATCTCTACCCCGACCGCACCGGCGCATACTCTTGGTGGAGTTACCGGTTCAATGCCCGAAAGAACAACGCTGGCTGGCGGATCGACTATTTCATCGTCTCCGACCGGCTGGTTCCCCATATCACCGGAGCGGATATTTATCCGGAGATCTTGGGCAGCGACCACTGCCCCGTCGGCTTGTCATTGGATCTATAAGATGAGAAAAAACACCGTGTTTGTTTGACACAAGCACGGTGTTCTTATATGCTGGTTCAGTCGGACAGCGAATACGCCCATAGATTTTCCATCTGCTCCATCAGCCGCTCCAGCTTCCAGCTCTTTTGGCTGTTTTTCGGACTATTTGGGTCATTAATTGCAACGGAACCATCTTCGTTCATATGAAGCAAGACGATATAATGTCCGCTGTCTGTAAAGTCTCCCGGCCCCATGGTGCAGATGACCGGATGTCCCTCATTGAGCTGGTCAATGATGAGCTGAGCCGTCAAGGGAATCTCCTGCACGTTCAGCCCCAGCTGGACAGCGCCTTGGGACATCAGCGTCCAGGACGTGCCTATCCCATCGCTGTAATAGCCCTGTTCCTGGGAAAAGTGAGCCATATCCAACGGGCTTTTATCCGTGTGACCGGTCAAACCACAATACACCATCGACAAACAGGTAGGGCCGCAGCCAGTGATGGCGATCATATCACTGCCGTACTCCTGATACCCCCAACGCTCATCCCACTGTAAAAACAGCGGGATGGTTCCCTTTGCAACCTCTCCGGACAGGTCAATCTCAGGCTGCTGCTGCCCTTTCTTGGGGTAGTCATAGACAAAGTCCACCGTCTCCGGATTGCGCTCTAGCAGCTCCAGCAAGGATTGGGGATACTCCTCTTTATGGGAGGCAATATACGCTTTCCTCGTGAGTTCTGGCTGTTCCTTCTGCTCTGACCGTGTTGCTGGTTCCGTCCGGTCATTGCTCGCCTGGGGATTCCGCCCCCTCTGCCGACAGCTCGCCACGACTCCAAAGACGCAGCCAATGATAATCAGCAGCAGTATCACCTGCCGCACCGGAAATCTTCTCCGCCGCCTGCGCCGTCTGCGCCTTCTAACCTGCTGAGGGGATTGTCGCTGCCCGGAGGAAGCGCGCCTATTTCTTTGCTGCTCCATGCTACTGCTCACTCTCTTCGTTTTACTGGTTCCCGTTCGGACAAAGTATATTATACCAGGTTTTCTATCACGAATCATCGCAAAATCATAAAGATTCCTCAGCAAAATCTTAGGATTTTATAAATCTTTTCAAAAAAATCGCCATCAAAACGGCAACATTCCCATTTGAATTGCCAATCCCCCCAGCAACAGCAGCCACAGCAACACAGCCGCCGGAACGCCTAAGCGAAACTTGGTTTTGCGGGTCTTGTGATGAAACACTCGCATCCCCAACAGCGCACCTACACCACCGCCGACAAAAGCCAGCGCCAGCAGGGTGTGCTCTGGGACTCGCCACTGGCCTTTCTTTGCCCTGCACTTGTCCCATCCGTAGGTGAAAAAGGCGGTCAAGTTGAGGACAATCAAGCAGGCGCCGAGCACCACGTCAACCGGATGTTCCATGGTCAGCCCTCCAATTTTCTTCGATGCAGCCGGATATAACGCATCCCCTTTGGCGTTCGCTGGGACAGCATCAGAACAAATTCTGACACCAGCACCGCCGGCGGAAGTGGCTCCGGAAACATGATTTCACCCTGATCTCGCAAGTGACGAGCCAGGGTGAGGTGAGGACGATAGGGACGAGATTCTAACTGCAAGCCTTGGGCTTGCAGCGCATGGTGGAGCTGTTTTTGCAGCTCCATCAACCCTTCATTGGGTTGAATGCCCAACCAGAAAATATCCCCTTCTCGGCGGCGAAACCTTCCGGACGGCGCAAATTCCAGTCGAAACGGAGCGGCCTGCACCTGCTCCATGGCAGCGATGGCCTCTTTGGCACTATCCAACTCCCCTAAAAATTCTAAGGTCAAGTGGAGGTTTTCCCGCCTAGACCAGCTGGCTCGAACCCCCTGTCTGCGCAGGTCATCCATTCCAGCTTTCAGCCTGTCTTTGATCTTGTCCGGAAAGGCAATGGCAATAAAAAGCCGCATCTCAGCTTTCTTCCTTCCACTTCCGATACTGCTCCTGCATTTCCTTACACTTACCGCAGCTCATATTCCCTTCGGGACACTTCCCCTCTGCCACGCAGCTGGGGCCAGCGCCAGCAAACAGGTTGGGCGCTACGGCGTAGACCAGCTTGAACATCTCCTCTGCCAGCCGGCGAATTTCCCACTGGGCACGATTACAGCAGCGCAGATTGAAGAAATGATTCAAACTGCGTGCATTCATGGTGACCACCATTTTTGTCTCACAGGCGTTGGGCAGGACAAAGCGAGCATCCTCGTTGGCCAGCTTCTCCGCCTTTTGTCTTGCTGCCTTTTCCGACAGCCCCTGCGCCATCAGTTCCGCCTGATGCTTGCGCTGCAGCGCTCCGGCGATGTTTAGGTACTCTTGAGCCTGTTGTTCCATGGCCTCCAAAAACAGCTTTTTGGCCTCCGGTTCTGCCTCAACCTCAGGCGGGATAACATATTGGAAGTCATCCAGCCGCACATAACGCTGACTCTGCACAGAGTAAGACGCTAGGCGATGTCGGGTAATTTGCGCCAACAGAGAACGGGACACCCCTTCGATGCCAAACGTGAAGGATGCATGCTCAACAGGACTGGCATGGCCTAGGTCACTGAGCATCCGTAAAAAATGAGCGCTTTTCTCCGGCGTCAGGCCATCCAGCAGGTCGGTCACGCCAACTTTAGCGTAACACAGCTTGGCAGCGGCGGCAACCACTCGCTCTGGTTCTGGCGTGTGGGCGATCAGGGTCACATGTAACACAATAAACGCCTCCTTTGATTCGGTATTCATTTTAGTATACCAGCTCAAAGGGAAAATGCATAGTCATTTCTCCCTTCATTTCTTGCGATTTTTCAAAACCTTATAACATGACTGTTTCTTGTCCAAAAAAATACCCTCCCTTTTGGGAGAGCAACTAATCTCATTCCTTTTTCTGTTTTTTCTCATCTGTCCCATAGTAACAACGCAAATATAGCTCCCGAATCTCCTGCATCTGCGGAAAAACCGGACTGTGTATGATCCATTGACTGTTCCAGGCCACCTCAGTCATCCGGTCTAGGGTGTCCAAAAAGTATGCCTCCTCCACTCCATACGCTTGGATCGTCGGATAGATCTCTGCCTTGTCTCGCAGCTGGCACACTTCATGCAGCAGCTGCGAAAAAGAGCCCGCAGGTTCCGTTCCGCCTACCCCGCAAAAAGCGGCCAACGCTTCGTAGCGCTCCCTCGGACTGGGATACAGATGCTGAAAAAAGCCGTTTCTTCTCTCCCCTTTGCTCCGTACCTGGTAGACCATCACCTCCGGCAACAGAATTCCGCAGGCCACTCCATGGGGTAAGTGGTGCCAAGCACTGAGTGCGCAGGCCATGCCGTAGACCAATCCCGGAAAGGTGTTGGCCGCCGCAATCCCAGCTAAGGCGGATGCATCCGCTAACTTCTGCCGTACTACCTCATCTCCTTCTGATCCATCACAGGCTTGCGGCAGGTAGTTCAACACATTTTTACACGCAATCAGCGCAAAACCATCCGTGTAATCCGTAGCAGCTAATGAAAGATAACTCTCCATCCCACATACCAATGTGCTCATACCGCCTTCTCTCGTCAATCCCTTCGGCAGACTCCTCATTTGCTCGGCATCAATGATCGTTGCCGTGGACAACAATTCTGGATGATAAATCGGGTACGGGATTCCTGTCTTTTCATCAGTCACCACTGCAAAAGGGGTATCTTCCGCACCGGTTCCTGCCGCTGTCGCAATAATCACAAGTTTTGTTTTGGATTCCTTTTTTATTTCCTTTAAAACACGCGTATTGCCGTTCAAAAAACAAACCTGCAACGCCTCCCAAGTCACTTCTGGATGCTCATATCGATACCGCATCAGCTTGGCTGCATCTACGGTAGTGCCACCTCCCATGCCAAGGATGATATCTGGTTGGAACTGCTGTATCGCCGCCATCCCCTTCTCTATTTGTTCTATCGTCAGGTTTGGCGTGATGTCATAGTAGACCGCATACAGAATCCCCATCTGTTCCAACTGCCGTAATACCGGAGCTGCATTTCCATTATGATACAAATAATGATCTGTCAGGACAAATACTCGCTGATAGTGGTAGTGCTCGCGCAGTTCCAAAAGCGCTGCCCTCGTACATCCAGGCTCATGATAAACCGTATGCGGCAGGCGGAGTGTCAAGGATTTGTTCCGCTGGAACACAACCGTTTTGACCTTCAACAACTGTCTCGGCTCCAAATTCCCGCATAGCCTACCATCCCCCCGTGTGCCGTAACCCAGGACTAACATTGGAGGGAGTTCATTGTAAATCCATCCAATCCCCCCTTGGGACATGGGGCAGTTCACCAGCAAACGACTGGCTTTCATCCGTTCTCGCCAAAGCGTCAAGTCTTTTTCCGCTTTCAGGTCGATATAAAGCCCTGCTGTATCCCCCTCGCCCCCCAGTTGAAGTATTTGTTCTGCCATATCCAGTGCTTGGAAATAGGACTCCGCCTGACAGAATGCCAAAACAGGGCATAGTTTCTGCCGCGCAAGCGGCTCCGCTTGGGAAAGATCCGACACCGGTGCAAGCAAAATCTTTGTCTCTGGCGGCACACAAATCCCTGCCAACTGCGCAATAAAGCCCGCTTTTTTCCCAATTATTTTCGCCTTTGAGTCTGAGATAACGGTTCTGATTGACGCACATTCTTCTGGGGTCAAAAAGTATCCACCTTGCTTTTGAAACTCACGTTTCATCTGCTCCGCAACCTCATTGCCGACAACAATAACCGCTTGTTCCGATGCAGACGAGAGCCCCGCATCAAAGTTTTTGGACTGAACGATCGCACAAGCCGCGCTGCGAAGATCGGCACTTTTATGGATGATTACCGGACAATTCCCGCCACTGGCTTTCTTGACTGGCTCTCCGGAAGCACCTTCCGCCCACACCATATCCTCGCCATCGGTCGATAGGACGAAATCCACAGACTCCATCAAATTTGTGGACAACTCTAGCGTAGGTTCCGAAAAACAGTCCATAATCCCTTTCGGGGCGCCTGCCTGATAGGCCGCCTCTGCGCAAAGTTCTACAGCCGCGCAGGTGCAGGCTTTTGCCTGAGGATGTGGGCTGACGAAAATCGCATTTCTGGTTTTCAGACACAGCAAAATTTCAAAAATCGCCACTGAAGTGGGGCTTGTCACTGAAAGAATCGCACCCACAAGCCCTACCGGTGCTGCGACCTTTTGCATCCCCAATTCTTCGTTGGTTTCAAGGATGCCACAAGTTTTCAAATTCCGGTATTTATGATACACAAATTCTGCCGCAATGTGATTTTTCAGGATTTTATCCTCTAAAATTCCCATTTGCGTCTCCTGAACCGCTAATTTTGCCAGTGAAATACGAGCTTGGATGGCCGCTGTTGCCACAGCGTGACAAATTTTATCCACTTGTGCCTGTGAATAAGACGAAAATATTTGCTGCGCCTTCCGCATTTCGGCTATTTTCACAGCTAACTCCTTTACAGTCGTGATATTCGCCATTCCATATCCCTCCTGGAGCAATTTTTTCAAATGAAACTTGCTGCTAGTTTAGCCCAAAAATGATTCCGTATCCATGCGAAGGTGCAAAAAAGGGACTGTCGCAAAGCGACAGTCCCTTCCATTATTTTATACAACACGCTATATAACTCGAAAATCGAATTACAGCTTAGCCAGCTTATTGTACTCAGCGACCAGAGCCTTAGCATCAGCCAGGCCACAATGTGCAGCCAGCTCATCAGCAGCGGCCTTGTCAGCCTTGACCAGGTCTTCGACCTTTGCAGCAGCGTCCATGGGATCAGCCATGACGGTGGTACAAGCATAGCTGATACCAGCCAGGGTAACAGCGTTGGCGATTGCGTCATAAGCATCGGGAGCCTTTTCGCCGCCAGCCATAGCTGCCTTCAGGTTCTTCAGAACCAACTTAGTCGCATCGATAGCAAAGCCACGACCATAGTCGATCTTAGCAGGTGCTGCATATGCAGCGATAGCAGTCTTCAGAGCCAGCAGGCCATCAGCCTTGATGTCAGCGGAAACCTGGTAGTCACCCAGCTGAGGATCGATAACGGCCATCAGAGGAATCAGGTTGTAGCTCTTCAGCTGCAGCTTCTTGCCGCCATCCAGGATGGAAGCATAGGGAGCGCAAGCGCTACCAGTGCCGCCAGCGGTGGGGATCAGAACCAGCTTAGCCTTGGTGCCCAGCTGCGGGAATGCAGCGCCGCCAGCCAGTGCAGCCAAATCAGCTTCGGGATTCTCATACAGCAGCCACATGATCTTTGCAGCGTTCAGGGCAGCTTCGTCACCAATACCAACGATGAGGTCGGGATCGAACTCATGCATCTTGGGCAGGCCAGCCTTCACGTTATCAACAGTCAGTTCCTTGTCCAGGGTGAAGTATTCACAGGTGCCCAGTCCAGACTTTTCCAGCAGGCTGGATGCTTCATACAGAACGCCCTTGCGGAACAGATCAGGAGAAGTGATAATGTATGCGCCGTTCAGGTTATAAACTTCCTTCATCTCGCGCAGAGCGACAGGAAGACAACCTCTTTTGAAGTAAAGTTTCGGGGGAATTCTCAATAAATCCATATATGCCTCCTTGTCCGGATAAAGTAATTTGTGCGAGCCGATACCGCAAGGTCTCGGCTCGCACCTTAATTACGATATGTTATCGGCTTCTTTTAATGTTTAAGAGAAGTGATAAGCATACTCTTAGTTTAGCTCACTTTCGCAAGTTTGATAAGAGATGTATGATACCGTTCTCTCGCGATTACATGAAACCGCCCAGCAGAGCAGGATCGGAGCAAGCAACAGGAGTATCGGCATGACGATCCAGAGGCAGGTTGACAGTGATCTTCTGGCCAGCATACAGCTTTTCGAAGGTCTTGTCGCCATAGTATGCGCGCAGGTAGCATTCCTTCAGTTCTTCGAAGGTGGGATAGACGGGGTTGCAGCCGGTGCAAGCATCGTGGAATGCCCATTCAGACATGTTGTCAACGACATCCAGGAATGCCTTTTCGTCAACGCCCCAATCCTGAACGGTTTCAGGAATGTCAACAGCCTTCTTCAGATCTTCGGCAGCCTTGATCCAGTTTGCGAAGGTCTCATCATCGTCCTTGCCCTTGAAGCCGCAGTATTCAGCCAGTTCGACATAGCGTTCGAATGCCTGAGGATACTTGTACTGAGAGAAGGTACCCATCTTGGTGGGCTTGCGGTTAGCATTGAACTTGCAGACGGTGGTGAACATCAGAGCGTTTGCAGTACCATGAGGAATGTGGAACCAGCCACCGATCTTATGGGACAGGGAGTGGTTAATACCCAGCATAGCGTTTGCGAATGCGATACCAGCGATTGCGGAAGCGTCGGCCATCTTCTGACGTGCTTCGGGATCGGGCTTAGCATCTGCGAAAGCGCTTCTGTAAGCTCTGGGCAGATAATCGAAGACCATCTTGGTAGCGGTCTTTGCGAAACCATTGGTGTAATCGGTTGCGAACAGGGAGACATAAGCTTCGACAGCGTGGGTCAGCACGTCATAGCCGGAAGCCTGAGTAGCCTTGGGAGGCAGACTCATCATGTTGTCAGCATCGATGACAGCCATTTCGGGCATCATTTCGTAGCCGATCAGAGGCCACTTCATGCCGGTGTTAGCGTCAGAGATGATGGTGAAGGGAGTACATTCGGAACCAGTACCAGCAGTGGTAGGGATGCAGACCAGCTTGGCCTTCTTGCCCATCTGAGGCATGAAACGAACTCTCTTACGGATATCGATAAAGACGGTAGCCATGTCGAGGAACTTTTCTTCGGGATGCTCATACATGATCCACATGATCTTTGCGGTATCGATTGCGGAACCGCCGCCCACAGCGATGATGACATCGGGTTCGAACTCATGCATCTTGGGCAGACCCTTCATAGCGTCCTGGATCTGGGGGTCAACACGGATGTCGAAGAATTCAGCGGTCATAACACCGTTGGATTCCAGCTGTGCCTTCATTTCGTCGATAGCGCCGAGCTTGAACAGGACAGCGTCGGTGATGAAGAAAGCTCTCTTGAAGCCATAGACTTCATACAGTTCCTTCAGAGCAACGGGAGTACAACCGGTCTTGAAGTAAACCTTCTTGGGCAGCTGCAGCCACAGCATGTTTTCTTTTCTGATGGCCACGGTCTTGATGTTCAGCAGCTGTTCATAGTTGGTCTGGCCAGCGAAGGAAGACTTGCCCCAGGAGCCCGGGCCCAGAGTCAGAGAAGGAGCGATGTCGAAGTTGTACAGGTCGCCGATACCACCGAAGCAGGTCGGGGTGTTGATCAGAATACGAGCTGCCTTCATGCGCAGTGCGAAACGATCGATCTTTTCGTTGTCGGTGGGATCGCAATACATAGCTGCGGAATGGCCAGCGCCGCCTTCATAGACCAGCTTAGCGCAGATGTCCAGAGCTTCGTCGAAGTTCTTTGCCTTGTACATACCGAGCAGCGGGCACAGCTTTTCGTTTGCCCATGCGTTGTCGTGGCTGGTGTCGTCGGTCTCGAAGATCATGACCTTGGTGTCTTCGGGAACAGTGATGCCTGCCATTTCAGCCAGCTGCAGGACGGAGCGGCCGAAAGCGTTGGCGTTAACGCCGTGAGTCTTAGCATTGAAGAAGACCTTTGCGACCTTGTCGGCTTCGTCCTTGTTCAGGAAGTAGCAACGGCTGTTTGCGAATTCGGCCTTGACTTCGTCATAGATGTTTTCCAGGATAGTGACATGCTGTTCGGTAGCGCAGATCATGCCGTTATCGAAGGTCTTGGAGTGGATGATGGAAGCAACAGCGGTACGGATGTCGCAGCTGTCGTCGATGATAACGTTACAGTTACCGGGGCCAACGCCGATAGCGGGGGTACCGGAGGAGTATGCTGCACGAACCATGCCTTCGCCGCCGGTAGCCAGGATCAGGTCGACTTCCTTCATCAGCAGAGCGGACAGATCCAGGGAGGGTTCTTCGATCCAGGAGATGATGTGCTTGGGCAGACCTGCTGCTTCAGCGGCTTCCTTCATGATCTGAGCTGCGCGGATGGTGCAGTTCTTTGCCTTGGGATGCGGGCTGATGATGATAGCGTTTCTGGTCTTCAGGGAGATCAGGATCTTAAAGATGGTGGTGGAGGTGGGGTTGGTGGTAGGAACGATACCGCCGATAACACCGATGGGGGAAGCAACGCGCTTGGTGCCGAAGGACTTGTTTTCTGCGATCACGTCACAAGTCTTAGCATGACGCATATGGTTCCACACATGTTCTGCAGCGTAGTTGTTCTTGGTGATCTTGTCGACCACGATACCAGCCTTGGTTTCTTCGTGTGCCATCTTTGCCAGAGGAATGCGCATCTTGTCAGCTGCCATTGCTGCTGCTTCGCAGATTGCGTCAACCTTTTCCTGAGGGAAGGTAGCCCAGACTTCTTCAGCTGCTCTGATCTCAACCAGCTTGGCTTCCAGAGCTTCTACAGAATTAATCTTGTCAAACTTTTTATCTGCCATAATGACCCCTTTCTGAAAATAACTGTTGTTGGACTTGGGATAAAAAATCCCGTTTCGGAAACGAATGTACAACCCTCACAGACGGCCCTTACCCCGTCTGCTGCAAGTTCGTCAATTCGCATATCCTTCGCTACCTATATTACTGGATTTTAGGTCGTTTTGTCAACCTCATTTTCTATTTTCGTGATTATGCACAAATTTGTATCATGACTCCATTTTTCTGACCGCCTCCCGTTCTTTCATCTCGCTCTCCAAATATATTGCAGCATCAACTATTTTCACTCCGTAAAACCAGTCAATTAACTTGTGTTTAAAATCGCCAAAACCACCTCGTTCAAGTGCCTGTTCCCCCCTGATTTGGAGTTTCTTTCGCCGAATTTTCCACTTCTTTTTTAGACCCGCTTTGGTTTCAGGGTCGTCTTATGCGTATTCACTAAATTTGAGGGCTATGTCAGCTTTTTATTCTGTATTTTTTACCCAATAATTAAAAAAAGACCGAAAACGCTTTGTCTTCGGTCTTTTTCTCCGTTTTTGCTATGAGATAATGTCTATTTTCCACAATCTTGTGTCTTTTTCTTATTTCTTTTTGTGCGTGGTTTTCATGCGCAGGTCATTGGACAAAATGCGCTTGCGCAGACGCAGATGCTGGGGCGTGACCTCCAACAGCTCATCATCCCCCAAAAATTCCAGGCACTGTTCCAAACTCATCTGCTTAGGAGGCACCAGACGCAGAGCATCATCACTGCCAGAGGCACGGGTGTTGGTCAGCTGCTTCTTTTTGCACACGTTGACCGGCATATCCTCGTTCTTGGGGTTGATACCCACGATCATGCCTTCATAAACATCCACACCGGCGCCAATGAGCAGCGTACCGCGCTGCTGGGCATTGAACAGGCCATAGCTGCTGGCCACGCCAGTCTCGTAGGAGATCAGAGAACCAGTGTTGCGCCGCTCCACTTCCCCCTTATACGGCGCATAGGAATCAAAGACGGACGCCATGATACCCTCGCCCTTGGTGGCAGTCAGGAATTCATTCCGATAGCCGAACAAGCCACGGGCAGGAATGAGGTACTCAATCTTCATGCGGCTGCCCACTGGGTTCATATTCTGTAGTTCACCCTTGCGGATATTCAGCTGGTCGATGACGCTGCCCACATAGTCCTGAGGCACGTCCACCACCAATCTTTCCACAGGCTCACATTTGACGCCATCAATAACACGCATCAAGACACGAGGGGGAGAGACCTGGAATTCATACCCTTCCCGACGCATGGTTTCAATCAAGATAGACAGGTGCATTTCACCGCGGCCTGCCACATTGAAGCTGTCTGTAGAGTCCTCCACTTCAGAGACACGGATGGAAACATCCTTGAGCAGTTCCCGAAAGAGGCGATCCCGAATCTGGCGGGAGGTGACGAACTTGCCGTCCCGACCTGCGAAGGGGCTGTCGTTGACGGAGAAGGTCATCTCCATGGTGGGGGCAGAAACCTTGACGAATTCCAGCGGCTCCACCTGTTCAGGGGCACAAATGGTGTCACCGATGGTGATGTCACCGATGCCGGACATGGCGATGATGTTGCCCGCTTCCACTTCAGTGACCGGCACGCGCTTCAGCCCATCATATTCAAAGATAGAAGTGGCCTTGAACCGTTTGCTGACTGCGTCCGGATCATGGTAATTGCAAACCTGGATCTCCTGATTCTGCTTGATGCGGCCCCGTTCAATGCGGCCGATGGCGATACGGCCGACGAATTCATTGTAGTCGATGGAGGAAACCAGCATCTGGAAGGGTGCGTCCAGGTTCACTTCCGGGGCGGGGATGTAGTCCAGGATCGTCTCAAACAGGGGCTTCAGGTCGGTGCCAGGCACGTCCGGGTCTTTGGATGCGATGCCAGCGCGGGCAGAACAGAACAAGATGGGAGAATCCAACTGTTCTTCATTGGCATCCAGATCCAGCAATAACTCCAGAACTTCATCAATGACCGCATGAACACGCTGATCGGGACGGTCGATCTTATTGATGACAACAATGACACGATGCCCCAGCTCCAAGGCGCGGCTGAGGACGAAGCGGGTCTGAGGCATGGGGCCTTCCGCAGCATCTACCAACAGAATAACGCCGTTGACCATCTTCAGGATACGTTCCACTTCCCCGCCGAAATCCGCATGGCCCGGAGTATCCACAATGTTGATCTTGGTATCGCCATAGGTGACGGCGGTGTTCTTGGCTAAGATCGTGATGCCACGTTCTCGTTCCAGGTCGCCGGAGTCCATCACCCGCTCTACCACTGCCTGGTTATCTCGGTATACACCGCTCTGCTGGAGCATGGCATCCACCAAAGTGGTCTTACCGTGGTCAACGTGGGCAATGATGGCGATATTTCTCAGTTTTGACTGTTGCATGGAAGGCTACCTCACTTCTCTAAAAAACTCTTATGAAAACATTCTCTACTAATCACATCAGGTGCCGACTGCCCGAAACCTGATTTACTTCTCTAAAAAACGACCTTGTCTATTATATACCGTCTCAGCCAAATAGCAACCTTATTTGACTATGTTATTGACAAAATCAGCACATTCAGGTAAACTGAATTAAGTTTGGCCTTTGGTTTTTGCTGTTTTTCCCAGCCTGTCTCCTAAATTTTCTATCGGCCACAGCTCAGGTGGATAGAGAATGTGCTTCCTAAACGGCAGATGCTTTGATTCCTTCGAGCCTTGAAAATTGCATAAAACCTATAAATGTCTCAGTAGCTCAGCTGGATAGAGCACACGCCTCCTAAGCGTGGGGCCGGAGGTTCAAATCCTCTCTGGGACGCCAGAAAGCACCGCTGCAAGCCTTTTTTCGGGGTTTGCAGCGTTTTTTGTTTCTCCTTCTCCCGATGATTCTGAAGCTGCTCCACAGCTAAAGTATTTTCCCTGCCCCCAGTAGAACTGGGGCTGCTAAAGCGCCACAAAAACTGGCACCGCCGGAATTGCGGTGCCAGTCTGTTTAGATGATGGTTTTTTGAAAACCGATGTGATATAATTTGTATAAGTACTGAGCGTGACAAAATCGGATTTGTAGAGAACATACCGAAATAAGAAACCCCTATAAGTGGAGAACAAAAAATGACCATTCACATCGTCAAATGCATTATTTGCGCAATCGCCCTAGGTGTTTTGTGCGGTGTAATCGGATATCGGAACCATAGGAAGCCTGCTGTTAGCAGCAAAAAGCAAAATGATACACAGTATGTTGTTGGAGTTCCGTCCGCTTTGAAATATGTCTATATGGCAATGTTTATGCTGGGAATTGGTTTGTTTCTGATATTCCTCGTATTCAAGGTAAGTGGAAATGAGTCCGTCACGATGGGACACCTCTATTTTTCGCTTGTCTTTGCGGGAATCGGACTGCTTGTCATGATATGGGCCTCGAGATGGAGTATCCTTGTGAAGGAATCGAAAATGGAATTGCGCAGGATGTTTCATAAAAGAGCTGAATTATTCATACAGGATATCGGCAAAGTAGAAATCGGCAAAAAGGATGCTATGATCTTGTATGATAAAGTCGGGAGAAAGCTGATTACCATAGATGGGCTGTCAGAAAACTATGATCGTTTCGCACGGAGCTTGCAGTTAAATGGAAAAATAAAGTAAGACGACTAGGGGTTGATGGAGCTAACTGATATGATTCGAATGTTACAGAATATAGATATAAACAGTGTCGCCGGCATATGGCTAAAGGCAAATCTGAACGCACATTATTTCATTTCTAAACACTACTGGGTAAGTAATTATGAATTAGTGAAAAAAATGTTGGCACAGGCGGAAGTCTATGTGTATGAAGATGATAAAATAATTCAAGGTTTTGTAGGACTAAATAATGAATACCTGGAAGGCATTTTCGTTGCTGATGAAATGCAGTCATGCGGTATCGGTAAGCTTTTGCTGGATTATATCAAGAAGAAAAAGCCAAGATTACGGTTAAATGTCTACCAGAAGAATACCAGAGCAATCTCTTTTTACCAAAGAGAAGGGTTTATTATTCAATGCGAGGGATGGAATGCATCTACTGATGAAAATGAATACACAATGTCTTGGCAACAGAAATAGAGATCAGGATCTGTGAAGGAGGGACGCGAGATGAAGAAAATCAGCCTCATCGTTTTGCCCGTTTTAACAATACTGTTAGAAGCACTTCCGCTGGGAGCAGTTTGTATCTTTGCTCCCTCCCCGACAGAAAGAATAACCGAAACATTCTCTTACTTTAGCCTTATACCATTTGGCTATGCAAATTTTGCTCCGCTTATTACGGCCATACTTACTATTATCATCTTGTTGCTTTCGTTGATTTCACGGAAGAAAAATAATGTTCTCAATGCTGTATTTGTTTTCTCATTTATCGCCACAATTGTTTCTCTTTTACCGTTGATGTATGGATTAAATTATTACACCCCCGTAGGAGCCTTTATCACAATAACACTTGCAGCAGAATGTGTTTTGGTTAAGATACAACAGAAGTAAAGCGATCCCTTCCAGTTTATCAAACGGAATATGATTTTTGCATAGCAGTCATGCACTACGGTGGGTGGCTGCTCCTTTTTGCGAAAGGAAAGGAGCAACTGCGAATGAATTTAATTTTAGCCGAAAAGCCTCGGTTACTCCGTCTCCGGTCAAGGTGCTGGAGACAAACCAGCGCTGCGATGGTTGTCTGGACGGCAACGGATATGTTGTCAGCTGGTGTGCCAGTCATCTGATGGAACTGTCACAACCGGAAGTCCACGATGAAACTGGACCGGTTCCGTAAAAACAGGCAAGAACTAGCGAACCACTTTGGACTGGATATAATACAAATCAAAAACCGGAGTGGCGCCGCTTACGCAGCGCCACTCCGCATAAAATGCAATATTTCCCTCCACAAGGGCTTTTTTGTACTGTCCTTCCTTCTCTGGGGCAGTCTATAGCAAATGAGGGGCAGGTCATTTTTTAACGCTTCACAGTTTTGGTGTTGCTGAGCTGGCTGGTGCTGGTATCCTTGTAGGCACAGACTTTGTAGGAATAGGTCTTGCCGTGCTTGACTGCTTTATCCACGCAACTCAAGGTGCTGTTTTTGGTGATGGTCTTGACCTTTGTCCACTTGCCGCCATTCATCTTGCGATAGATCTCATACCCTTTGGCCTTGCTGTTCCGTGTCCAGGTCAGCTTGATGCCGGAACCTGCTTTAGCCGCCTTTTTCAGGGTCACGCCAGTGAGCCGCACGGTGCTGACCCCTTCTGAAGAGCCATCCCACTGGCCGGAATAGGGCTGGACGGTGTAGGTATAGCTTTTGCCATTTGCGCTCACCACTGTCTTATCTGTGTAGGCAGTCACGGTACTCGTCACGGTCTTGAGCGTCGTTTCTTCTCCGCCGCTGTTGCCTCGGTAGATGCGATACCCTTCCGCACCGGTCACCTTGCTCCAGGTGAGCTTGATGCCGTTTTTCTCATTGGCCGCCGCTTCTCCAGCAGAGCTGAGGCGGAGGATGGTCTTGCGCTGGTTGGCCGGCGCCATATAGCTGCCGGAGACCGCTCGGATGGAATAGGTGTAAGTGACACCGGATTTCTTCTGCACCGCCGTATCCAGATAGGTGGTAGTCTTGTCCTTGGTGATCTTGGGCAGCTCCTTAAAGCTCCCGTTCCCCGTCTTGCGCCAGATGCGGTAGCCGGTGGCGTTAGCAGCCTTTTTCCAGGTCAGGCGCACGCCGCCCGCTTCATTGGTCAGGGTGACCTTTTCCGTATTGTTAAGGGTGGGGGCTGTGGTGCAGCTGGACTGGGTGACTGCCAACGGGGTCTTGATGGCATCAGTGACGCTGGCACGCACAGCGGACACATCCAACGGGGAAACGGCATGGCTGCCGCTGGGGCGATAGGTGATCTGGTTCACGTCAATGCCCAGCGCAGCCGCCCAGGTCATGGCCGCCGTGTAGCGTCCCAGACTCCAGTTCAGATGCACCCCATCTCGGTTCAGCTTATCCCCCACATAGCTGCTGCGCAGGTTCTGGATGGCGGTTCCGGTGGGGATATACACTGCAAAGCCGCCCACCGGAGCAACCACCTGTGCCACCGTATCGGTGATGGCCGTGTACATGGTCATCTGATCCTGATTATAATAGTCCTGATAGTTGGTCAAGAAGCTTTGATTCTTTTTCCACTGGCTGGGCTGGGCATAGGCCCAGGTGAGATTCCAGCCAAACTTCACCTTTTTATTGGAGCAGTCGCTCTTCAGCTTTTTCTGCAGGCTGCTGGTCAGGTTGAACCGCTCACAGGTCATAGTGACCTGACATCGAGCACCGTAATATTCCTCACTCTGTGCCGCAGTGATGGTGATGACCGCCTTACCGGTGCGCAGGAAGGTGACCCGACCACTCTCATCCACCGTCATCACCTTGGGGTTGGAGGAGGTATAGGTCAAGGCAGTCTGCGCCGATGCCTTCAAGGAGACACTGCTGGTATCTCCCCACTTGGGCACTCCGCAAGTGATGGTCTGCTCACTCCGCTTTGCCGATGGCTCCACCGGTTCGGTCGGCTCGGTGGGTTCTACCGGTTCCGTGGCAGAGGTGGAGGCAGAGCTGTCTCCGGTTCCGGTATCGGCGGGTTCTGTGGATGTGTCCCCTTCCGATGAGGTGGACGTTTCCTCTTGTGCTTCCATCGGTTCGGTGGATTCCTCCGCTGTGGGCTGAACAGGGTTGCTCAGCTGCTGTACCACCGCTTCTTCCATGGTAGCTGCGGTTGCTGCTGTGGCGGCGGTTTGCTCCGTCAGAGTCACGCTCTTGCCGATGTTCACACAGTCCCACCGCTTCACGGAGTAGTAGCTGCTGGGCACGCCAGACACACCGCTGGCCTGCTGAAGGGTGATAATGTCCCACGGCTCGTCCTTGACGCCGTATTGGATGCTCTTGCTGGTCTGCCTGCTCCAAACGCCATTGGTAGCAGCGCTGATCTTATAGTATGTATAGCCGTTTTCTTGGTTGTTCAGCCTGTTCCAGTGCTCGGCCAGACTGCTCTTTTCGTGGTACAGGTTGCCAATGACCAGGTCATATCCAGCACTTTTTCCCATTTGATACAGATACTGTAGGCTGTCCACACTGAAACTGTTGCCCACAGCCAGGATGCGCAGGGTCTTGTCCTGGCTGGCTGCCGAGATACTGGTGTTGACCGTCCGATCCGCCCCCAGTGCTGTCCCCGGCAGCAGAGAACACACCAGCGCCAAGGTCAGGAGGAGGGTTGTGATCTTCCGAAACCGTTTTTTCATATCAGCGTATCCTTTCCCCATGATTTCTTGTTATTATACCCATTTTTCCCTTCTGGCGCAAGCATTTCACAGAATTTTAACCTTGACAGGGCTGGTTGCCGCTGGTATACTATAAAGGCCGCTTTGACTGGGTTCCTAAGGTGAGGTATACCCTCCTAGAGGGACAAGCTGCCCCAACACCCACGAGAGCGAGCCCGTATTGAAGGAAAGAGGTGCAATCACAATGACCGCAATTATCGTGACCGGCGGCAAGCAGTATAAGGTAGCTGAGGGTGATACCCTGTTTATCGAAAAGCTGCCCGTAGAGGCCGGCGACTCCGTAACGTTTGACCAGGTTCTGGCCGTTATCGACGGCGAAACCGCTACCTTCGGCACTCCCGTTGTAGCAGGCGCTAAGGTCGAAGCCAGCGTTGTCAAGAACGGCAAGGGCAAGAAGATCCGGATCTTCAAGTATAAGCCCAAGAAGGGTTACCGTAAGCGTCAGGGCCATCGTCAGCCCTACACCAAGGTTACCATTGGTAAGATCGTTGTAGCTTAATGCTATGACCACTGTCGCATTTTCCATGGAAGGGGAACGGATTGTCTCGTTCGAGGTTCGCGGCCACAGCGGCTACGCCCAAGCGGGAGAGGACATCGTCTGCGCCGCTGTTTCCAGCGCCGTCAATCTGGTCAACGCCACGGTGAACGAAGTGCTGGGGCTGGCTGCCGCCGTGCGGATAGACCCGGACAACGCCTGGCTGTCCTTCCATTTGCCTGGGGGACTCTCTGTGACCGATGAGGCCACTTGTCAGAATCTGCTGGCAGGGCTGATGGTCTACTTCGCAGAGCTTCATCAGGCATACCCTGATTTTTTCCAAGTGGTGGATGATTCCCCGGAGGATAACGCCCCGGCGGAGGATTGACACCACCCCCTAACTTTACGATAATGGAGGTGTAACAACCTATGCTGATTTCCATCCAGTTTTTCGCACATAAGAAGGGCGTTGGCTCCACCCGTAACGGTCGAGATTCCGAATCCAAGCGCCTGGGCGTGAAGCGCGGCGACGGTCAGTTCGTTCTGGCCGGCAACATCCTGGTTCGTCAGCGCGGCACCAAGATCCATCCCGGCACCAATGTCGGCAAGGGCAAGGATGACACTCTGTTCGCTCTGAAGGACGGTACCGTTAAGTTTGAACGCTACGGCAAGGATCGCAAGAAGGTCTCCATCGTGGAGGTCGCTCAGTAATGACTGCTGCCAAAGCGCCCCAAATCTCAGATTTGGGGCGCTTTTCCCTTGTATCTCCTCCGATTTTTCCTATCGGAGCGTCTGTTGACACAGAAGCTGGGAGAAACAAACCGCAGCGGTTGAGCACCCTGATTCAGCGCCGACCCCATCACTGATAAAAGGAGGACACACTATGGCAGCTCCCTTTGTAGATACTGCCCGGATCACCGTCCGCGCCGGCAACGGCGGCAATGGGGCGGTGGCCTTCCACCGAGAAAAATATGTGGCCAACGGCGGCCCAGACGGCGGCGATGGCGGCCGAGGCGGCAGCATTGTGCTGGTCACCGATCGGAACCTATCCACCCTGATGGATTTCCGTTACAAACGCAAATATGTGGCCGAAAATGGCGCGGACGGCTCTGGCGCACGCCGCACCGGCAAGGACGGCAAGGATCTCATCATCCGGGTGCCAGAGGGCACGGTCATCCGAGACGCTGAGACTCAGCAGATCATTCAGGATATGTCCGGCTGCGCGCGCTATGTGCTGGCACGGGGCGGCCGAGGCGGCTGGGGCAACCAGCATTTCGCCACCCCCACCCGTCAGGCGCCTCGTTTCGCCAAGGCTGGCCTGCCTGGCCAGAGTCGGGAGGTGGTGCTGGAGCTGAAGCTGCTGGCCGATGTGGGGCTGGTGGGCTTCCCCAACGTGGGCAAGAGCACCCTGCTGAGCGTGGTCAGCAAGGCTCATCCCAAGATCGCCAACTATCACTTCACCACCCTCATGCCCAACCTGGGCGTGGTCTATGTGGATGAAGGGGTCAGCTTCGTCATGGCAGACATCCCTGGCATCATCGAGGGCGCCAGCGAAGGAGCTGGCCTGGGTCACGACTTTTTGCGGCACATCGACCGGTGCCGTCTGCTGGTGCATCTGGTGGATGCCTCTGGCAGCGAAGGGCGGGATCCGGTGGAGGATTTTGAGGCCATCTGCGCCGAGCTGAAGGAGTATTCTCCGGAACTGGCCTCCCGTCCTATGATCGTCTGCGGCAACAAGACCGACCTGCTCTTTGACCAGGAGGGCGCAGACGCCCTGAAGGAGCATGTGGAGGGGCTGGGTCTCCCCTATTTCCCCCTATCCGCCGCCACCCACCAGGGGGTGAAACCCCTCATTCAGGCCATCGCCGCCAAGCTGGCGGAGCTGCCGCCGGTGAAGGTGTATGAGGCAGACTATGTGCCACCCTTGCCCACAGTGGATACCTCCGCCGAAGTCACCATCGAGGTGGAGGATCATTACTGGTTTGTAGAAGCTCCTTGGCTGGAGCATCTGCTGGCCTGCACCAACCTGAACGATTTCGAGTCTCGGAACTGGCTGGATAAGCAGCTGCGGGAGTCCGGTCTCTTTGACAAGATGGAGGCCATGGGCGTTCAGGATGGCGACACCGTTATCATGTATGACTTGGAGTTTGAATATCAGCGATGAATCGACAAGAAGAACGTGCCGCTCTGCTGGTCATCGACCTGGAGCGTGGCTTTATTGATGAAAGCTCCCCCCTGTGCATCCGTGATGCGGCAGCTACCCTGCCTGCCTGTGGACAGGCCATCACCTACGCACGGGAGGAGGGCGTGCCGGTGTTTTTCATCCACCGCGCTTATCGTGCCGATGGCAGCGATGTGGAAGCCTGCCGCTACTCCGGCTGGCAGGCTGGCGGGAAGCCCCTGACGCCCGGCAGCACCGGCCCCGGCTCGGTGGAGACGCCGCCGGAGGTCACTCCCCAGGAAGGGGACTATGTAGTGCAAAAGCCTCGGTTTTCTGCCTTTTTCCACACAGAGCTGGATCTCATCCTCCGCCGCCTGGGGGTGCGCACTCTCTACCTCATCGGCACCACTACCCCCAACTGCATCCGCACCACCTGTTATGACGGGTTGTCCTTGGATTATAATGTAGGCATTCTCACCGACTGCTGCTCCTCTAACAGGGAAGATATTCAGCAGGCCAACCTGGTGGACATGGCCAACATCGGCGCCACTCTGATGACCTGCGCCCAGTTCTGCGATGGCAAGCAGGCCACCGATTGGACGGGGCTGGTGCAGGCGGAGTTGTTGTAAGAAGATACAAAAATGCGGCAGGCACTGCATCGTTATGCAGCGCCTGCCAAAAGAAAACATCCGGATTGAGTTGACTCAATTCCGGATGTTTTCTCTCTATTTACGCAGAGACACCACTTGTTTTTCGCTCCAGTGTTCCCCGACAGCGATCAAGGGGATGGCAGTCAAAATCATGGCGAAGCCTGCCAAGTCGAAGGAAGTGAATAGGACATGGAGCAGCAAAGTGGAAATCATAACCGAGGTGACTGGTTCTGCTGCGGACAGGATGCTGCCGGCCAGACCGCCGACGATGCTGACACCGGCCTGGTAGAAGCAGAAGGAACAGATGGTACCCAGAAAAATAACCCCGGCCAGCATGATAAACAGATGGGCGTTGACCGTGACGGCCACCGTCCACGGCCGACAGAGGAGTGCCAAGACAATGCCGCCCAGAATCATGCCCCAGCCCACAATGGGTAGGAGGGAATACTCCTGGATGAGTTTTTGCGGCGTAATGGTGTAAAAGGCGAAGGCCACGGCAGAGAGCAATCCCCAGATAAGCGCCAGAGGGGCGATATGCAGGGCGCCCAATTTGAACTGTGTGGCACAGCTGAACGCACCCAAGGCCACCAACAGCACCGCTGCCAGCTCATACCCCCTGGGCGCACGCCGCTCCTTCACAACGGTGTAGACCAGGATCATCACCGGTGCCGTGTAAGAGAGCACCGTGGCGAAGGCGGCGTTAGAGTACTGGATGGACGTATAGTAGCCATACTGGCAGAGGGCGGAGCCAATGAGTCCAAAGGCGATAAGGGGCGGGTAATTCTTTTTGTCCTTCCACACCGCCATGGGGTGCTTTCCGGACAGGGCAGAAAAGAGCACCAGGAGGGTACCCGCCAGCAGCAGGCGGATGGGGACGACCCAATCAGATGTAATCCTGTTTTGTTCAAACAGGGTCTGGCCACAGGCACCGCCGATGGCCCAGCAGATGCCGCCTAGGATGGTGATGCAATAGCCTAAGGCCATGCGATGATGTTGTTTCATGGGCTGTTCTTCTCTTTCTTTTCAAGATTGCAGCCTCATTATACTCCCGTTCCCGCCCTTTGTCTGTGGGCGTTCTCACTCATTTTCCATTGGAATAGACCAGGGTCTTTTGTGGAGAAAGATGAGCGAAAAAAAGTGTGCAGCCTAACACGCTGTGGGTTCGCCCTTCGTTATTTTCGATCTTAATTCCGTTTACACTTCCATGATGACCGGCAGGATCATGGGACTGCGCTTGGTCTTTTTATACAGGAAGCTGGAGATCTCCCCTTTGACTGCGCCCTTGATGGCTGCCCAATCGGTGATGTGCCGCGCCTCACAGTCATTCATGACATCGGTGGCCAGCTCCTTCAGTGCGTCCATCAGCTCCTCTGACTCCTTCACATAGACGAAGCCGCGGGTCACGATGTCTGGGCCGGTAACCAGGCTGCTGTCCGTGCTGGACAGGGTGAGCACCACCACAATGACGCCATCTTCCGCCAGCCGCTTCCGGTCTCGGAGCACCACGCTGCCCACATCGCCTACACCGTAGCCATCCACCAGCACTCGGCCGGAGGGGACACTGCCGGCCAGCTTGATGCGGTCACGGGTGACTTCCACCACTCGGCCGGTCTCGCTGATGACGATGTTCTTCGGGTTCATCCCCATCCGCTGTGCCAACTGGGCGTGTACCTTCAGGTGGCGCTGTTCGCCGTGGACGGGCATAAAGAACTTGGGCTTGACCAGGGCGTGCATAATCATCAGCTCCTGCTGACAGGCATGGCCGGAGACATGGAGGGCGCCCAAGCGCTCGTTGACCACTTCCGCTCCCTTCCGGTACAGCTCGTTGATGACCGTGCCGATGGCATGCTCGTTGCCAGGGATAGCGGAAGCGGAGAGGATAACGCGGTCACCAGGCTGGATTTCGATCTGCCGATGGGTGGAGAAGGCAATCCGGGTGAGGGCGGACATGGTCTCGCCCTGGCTGCCAGTGGTGACGATACAGACTTTATTGCTGGGCAGGCTTTTGATCTGGTTCAAGTCTGCCAGGGTGCCTTCTGGCACCTTCATGTAACCCAACTTGGTGGATACCTTTAAGGCGTTTTCCATACTGCGGCCGCACACAGCCACCTTCCGTCCATACCGTGCCGCCACATTCACCACCTGCTGGATGCGATCTACGTTGGAGGAGAAGGTGGTGACGATGATGCGCTGATCACAGCCATTAAAGAGGGCATCGAAGCTGTCCCCCACGCTGCGCTCACTTTTGGTAAAACCGGAGCGCTCCACGTTGGTGGAGTCACAGAGCAGCAGCAGAACGCCTTCCTTCCCCAACTGTCCCAGCCGTGCCAGGTCGGCCATGCCGCCGGAGATGGGAGTGGGGTCGATCTTAAAGTCGCCGGTGTGGACACAGACCCCCACAGGGGTGTGGATGGCGAAGGCCACAGCGTCAGCGATGGAATGGTTGATGTGGATGAATTCCACGGTGAAGGCGCCCGCCTTGATCTTATCGCCGGCGGCACAGGTGTGAATCTTGGTCTGCTTTAAAAGACCATGCTCCTCCAGCTTCAGCTCCACCAGACCGGCGGTCATGCGGGTGGCGTAAATGGGCGCTTGAATGTCCCGAAGGACATAGGGCAGCGCGCCGATATGATCCTCGTGGCCGTGGGTGAGAAAAATTCCTCGGATTTTCTCCCGATTCTTCATCAGGTAGCTGATGTCCGGAATGACCACGTCGATGCCATACATATCGTCGTCCGGGAAGCCCATGCCGCAGTCCACTACGATCAGGTCGTTGCCGTACTCGAACACGGTCATATTTTTCCCGATCTCGTCCAAACCGCCTAGGGCGATAATCTTCAGTTTTTCTGCCATATCAGTTTCTTTCACTCCTTTGCGTTGTTCCGTACTGGATGTAACGGGAGGAGACACTGCGGAACCGGAGTCTTTGGTCTGCGGCAGGCAAGCCCTGCTCCTCTTGCCTGGGGCACAGCCCCCTTCCGGTGTCCCAACTGACGGCCACAGCTTTCCGGATGTGGCCGCCAGCGGCGTTCCTCCTCTGGTCTATCGGTTGTTTGTTTTGTCTGGACACCACCCATGTCCGAGACATTTGTAAAAGTATTATATCACATTTGAGTTCCAGAGTATACCAGACAATTTCATAAGGCGTCCCATTTTCCCGCTTCATTTGTGATGAAATCGCACAATTCCAGCGCAGTTTCCGCCCGTGCGCCCTCGGTGACCACCCGCAGTGCCTCTCGGTCATTGGCCGGAGCGATCCACACGGAGCCGTCCTCCAGATCCAGCCGCATCCCCTGTTTCATCCGCTGGGCATCAGGATACTGCCGAGAGAGGGCGCCCATGACGGCGCTACGGCTGGTGCGCAGCGGCACCACCCTGCGCCGCACCTGGCAGCCTGGGAGCCGCTGAAACAGCTGGGATAAGGTCTCACCAGTGCGTTGGACATAGCGCACGATCTGACAGGCGGCAAACAGGCCATCCCTCAGGCTGCGCTGGCAGCCGGTGGGCACGCCGGACTCCATCCGCTGCACCGTCCCGCCCCGATCACGGGCCAGCCGCTCGATGGCTGCCGGCGCTTCCGGCGGCAAGTACAGGCTGCGCTGGCCGCTGTCCAGCAGCGCTGCGCAGGTCAGCAGCAGCACTTCTTCTCTGGAACGGCATTCGCCGTCCTCCGTCCAAATGAGCAGCTCCCGTCCCCCAGACGCCAAGGCCATGGCAGGCACGCCCACCACGTCCCGCTCCGCCAGCTGACAGCCCAGCCAGCGCAGACCCTGTTTCAAGAGAGTCTGTCCCGGCTCCACTGCCAAGATACATGGGTAGCTGCCCGCCGCACCGGCGCCGTGGACGGCGGCAGCCAGGTAGCTCTCCATGACGCTGGCCAGTTGACTCTCGCCCCCCATCTCCGCAGCAGGCGGACGGCGGAAGTTCCGGCGGAGGAGATCGTTCTCCAGCTTCCGCTGGGCTTCCCGCTCTAAGGGCTGACCGCCTGCGGTGATCGGGTACAGGGTCAGCTGTTCCCCCTGCTGTTCTAAGAACAGGCCGCCGGACAGACCGTAGTAATCACACAGCCAGTTGGCTGCCGCCGGAGTTGCCCCATCGTGGCGGATGACCCAGCCGCCGGCGGCGGTGACCCCAGCCGCAGCGGCCAGCGCCAGCGCTTCTGCCCCTGCGCCGCCGCAGTGTCCCAAGGCCACCTGTCCCATACTGGCCAGAGCGCTGCCCAAATCCATGACCTGTTCTGTGTCCACGTCTCCGCCAATAACCCCGTGTATATTGCCATAGTTGTCAAAGTGCAGACTGCCGGGGCCTGGGCCGTGTACCTGGGTGCTGGTGACTCGGCTGCCCGCTTGGATGTGCAGACCAGGCCAGAGGCGCACCTGAGGCCGAAGGGTGGCGTGGTCGCCCAGCCAGGTGTCTGCGCCCACCACGGAGCCAGGGTACAGGAAGCCCCCTTCCCCGATTTTGGCGTGGGAACACAAGATCGCCCCCTCCACCTGGCTCTCCGCCCCTACAGAAGCGCCCATGACCACCGTGCGCCGCAGACGGCAGCCCCGTCCCACCGTGGAGCCAGGCTCCAGGACGGTGTGGGGGCCGATGCTGCTCCAGGGCGCAAGGGTCACATCGGAGCCGATCCAGCAGGGCGCCAGCACCTCCACAGAGTCGGGAACCGGTTCCGCACTCCACACCCCTGTGGATTGCTGGGGCAGGGTCATGTCCAGCTTCACTCGGCCTTCTAATGCATCCTCCACCGTCTGGAGGTAACTGCCGCACTCCCCCATATCCCGCCAATATCCGGCGGGAACCTGGCCGTAGAGGGCACGTTTCTGCCGCAGCAGTTCCGGAAACAGGTTCTTGCTGAAGTCGAAGGGTTCCCCTTCCGGCACCAGGTCTAGGACGGAGGGGGAGAGCAGGTAAATGCCGGTGTTCACCTGGTCGGTGAACACCTGACCCCAGCCCGGTTTTTCCACAAAGGCCAGCACACGTCCCTCCTGGTCGGTGCGCACCAGGCCGTATTCCAGCGGCTCCGCCACCCGATGGAGGAGGAGGGTCGCCTCTGCCTGGCGCTGACGGTGGAGGCGATAGCAGTCGGTCAAATCGAAGTCGGAGACACAGTCGCCGCTGATGACCAAAAAATCCTCCTGCCCCAAAAAGTCCCGACAAGCTCTCACCCCGCCTGCGGTGCCCAAAGGGGTGTCCTCGTAGAAGTAGTGCAGGCGCATCCCCCAGGCGCTGCCGTCGCCGAAGTAGCCGGTGATGGCCTCCGGGTGGTAGTGGAGGGTCACGGCCGCCTCGGTGACCTGGTGGCGGCGCAGCAGCAATAAGATATGCTCCAGCACCGGTCTGCCCAGCAGGGAGACCATAGGTTTGGGCAGTTCTGTCGTCAAGGGCTGGAGCCGCGTACCGGCTCCGCCTGCTAAAATGACCGCTTTCATCGCAAAAGGCCATCCTTTCCCCAAAATCATTCGGTGCGGACGGCCACAAAACAAAGAGCCGTCCACCAGAGTTTCCTCTAGTATGGACGGCCTGATTTGGCTTTATTCTGATGCTTTGCCACCGTTGCAGCCGCAATCGACAGGCATGGTGTCATCCTCCCGAATCCAATCTTCTACATGTACCACGCTGTAGGCGGTCTTGCTGCTGCGGATGATGACCCGGTCGATACCGGCGTTGATGATGAGGCGACGGCACATGGAGCAGGAGGTGGTGTCCCCCAGCAGCTGGCCGGTCTTGGCGTCTCGACCGGAGAGATAGAGGGTCGCACCTAAGGTGTCGCTGCGGGCAGCGGAGATGATGGCGTTGGCTTCGGCGTGGACGCTGCGGCACAGCTCGTAGCGCTGTCCGCTGGGCACCTGCAATTCCTCTCTGGTGCAGCGGCCTAAGTCCACACAGTTCTTCCGCCCTCTGGGGGCGCCGTTGTAGCCGGTGGAAACGATCTCGTCATTGCGGACGATGATAGCTCCGTAGTGTCTGCGCAGGCAGGTGGAACGCTCCAGCACTGCGTCAGCAATATTCAGATAGTAATTGACCTTATCCACTCGTTTCGGTTCCATTCCGGCCCCCGCCTTTCGTTGGTTTTTTCCATATTATACGGAGTTTTTTCCCTGGTGACAAGAGAAAAAACCACCGATTTTTCACCATCAGTGGTTTTTCCTGTCGTGCTTATTTCAGAACGGCCTGACAGACGGTCTGTCCGGCGTCCAGATTGTTGGTGAACACGCCCAGAGGACGTTCCTTCATGCCAGCCTCCGCCAGCTTCTGTTCCAAGGCATTCAGGTCGCTGTTGCCAGCGTCGGTGAGCCAGACGCGGCTGAGCTTGCTCAGGTTGTCCAGGGTCTGCCCACTCTTGGCATCGCTGCCGGTCTGAATGGTGTCCGCCGTGGTGACCACGGAGAGCTTTGCACCCCCCTGCTCTGCCGCCTGGGCAGCCTGGTCGTAGAAGTCGCCGATGATCTGGGCGAACTTGGCTGTATCGTAATTTTCATCCTTCTTGATGGTGTCGATCTTACCCTCGGTGGGGAAGCCGGCGTTGTAGAGCAGGATCTCGTCAAAGCCCATCTGGGACAGCTCGCCTACGATCCCCACCAGGTAGTCCCGCACTTTCTCATAGCTGGGGTTGCCCCAGCCATAGTTGTTGTTGGGTCCCATCCAGTTGAAGCCGTACTCGGTCATAAAGGCCAGCTCCTTCTGGCCGCCCATGGCACGGTCTTCAAAGCAGTCTACATAGGCGATGGTGTAGATATTCTGAGCCTTCAGCTGCTGCACGAGCTGTGCCGCCTGGTCTACCTGCTGACCGGTGGCAGTGTCCACCTTCTTGACGGCGGAACGCCCCAGCTGCTTGGCAAGATCCTGATCGGACACATAGCGCAGAGTACCATCGGCCGCCTTCATCTCCAGCAGTACCGCATCCGCCTTCTTGCCCTCCAGAAGGGTCTTGGCATCCCCTTGGAGCAGCTCGCTCTGATCCAACTGGACTGCCTTCACACTGTCTCCGGTGATGGGCACAGTGGAATCCGGTTCCTTGGTCTGATCGTCCGGCTTCGGCTCCGTGACCACCTGACTGACGTCTGGTGCGGCAGAGGAGGCCGCCCCATCGCTGCTGTCCGGCTCACTGGAGTCCGACGTCTGCTGTGCCCAGGGAAGCACCAGCTTTCCGCCCTCGTCCGTATAGACCATATACCGTTGCAGACCCACGATGGCCAGCACCAAGCTCAATACAACCACCGCCAAAACGATGACGATCACTTTTACGATCGGGGATGGCCCGCCGCCGCCATAATAGGTGTGGTAGCCATACCGATCTCTTCTTCTCATTCTCATTGTTCACACGCCTTTTTCCAGGGCGCTGCCGCCCGCTGGTTATCCCGGCCGCTTCAGTGCTTTTTCCAGCACCGCCAGTCCGGTCTGGATCTGCTCGATCTCCTCCGGACTCATACGGCCGATCAGATCTGGGAATTTGCGCAGCACAGAGGATTCAATCTCCTCCCGCACGTCCTCATAGTGGGGCGTCAACGCCACATAGACCACCCGACGATCCTTTTCCGAACGGATGCGCTGGATCAATTCCATCTGCTCCAGACGATCCAGCACACCAGAGATGGTGCTGTTGGCACTGCCGGTGGCCTTGGCCAGCTCGCTGATGGGCATGGGGCCTTCTGCGCTGAGGAGGGATAGGACTAAGGTCTGGGGGAAGGTCAGGGTCACCGTTCCGAACTGACCGCGATATTCCTCAGAAATGCTGCGGTAGAGGCGTAAATATCCGTGTAAAATTTGCTTGGCTGTCTGCATTGTTTTGCCGCTCTCCTTCCTTGGTATGGAGTCTAGGATATTTTAGTCCTAATAAGGCCAGGATAATCAAGAAGAAAGCGCTCTGTCAATACAACGTCTTCGGAATTCACGGATAATTTACATTGCCTTCACGATTTGTTTTGATTTTGTCCGAAGTATTCCAACTCTGTTTTTTATTGTCCCAATCTTTTCGGCAAAAGTCAAGGGGGAATTTGTCTCCCCCGACCTGCCCGTTTCACTCGTCCAAATACCCGGTCGTCCGGTACTGCAACGCCTCCGCCAAATGGTTGGGGGCGATGTCCGCCGCCCCGGCCAGGTCAGCGATGGTGCGCGCCAGGCGCAGGATGCGGTCATAGCTTCGGGCGGTCAGCTCCATCTTGTCATAAGCCTGCCGCATAAGCGCCGTCCCCGCTTCGTCCAGGACGCAGTAGGTGCGCAGCTCCTCCTGCCCCATCTGGGCATTGCACACCAGGCCGGAGGCGGCATAGCGCTGGTTCTGGATGGCACGAGCCTTGTTCACCCGCTCCCGAATGGCGGCGGAGGGTTCGCCGGGCTTCCGGCGGGTCAACTCCTCAAAGTCCAGGGCGGCCACTTCCACCTTCATGTCGATGCGATCCAACAGCGGGCCGGAGATGCGGCTGCGATAGCGCTGCACCTGCTTGATGCCGCACTGACAGCGTCCGCCGGGGTGGCCGTACCAGCCGCATTTACAGGGGTTCATGGCGCAGACCAGCATGAACCGGCTGGGGAATGTCATGGTGCCGGAGACACGGGAAATCTGCACCTGGCCGTCCTCCAAGGGCTGGCGCAAAACTTCCAAGGTACTCTTTTGGAACTCCGGCAGCTCATCTAAAAAGAGCACCCCGTGGTGTGCCAGCGAAATCTCACCCGGTCGTGGGAAGCTGCCCCCTCCGGCCAGGGCACGGGCAGAGATGGTGTGATGGGGTGCCCGGAAGGGGCGGCGGGTGACCAAAGGGTGAGCGCTGTCCGTAAGGCCGCAGACCGACCACAGCTCGGTGGCCTCCAACGCCTCCTGTCGGGTCAGGTCGGGCAGGATAGACGGCAGGCGCTTGGCCAGCATACTCTTACCCGCACCAGGCGGGCCTACCATGAGCACATGATGGCCGCCAGCGGCGGCGATCTCCAGGGCGCGTTTGGCCTGCTCCTGCCCCTTTACATCAGCAAAATCCGGCAGGTCGTCTGCGGTCATGTCCCACTGAGCCGGTTCTGCCGGCTGGAGCTCCTGCCGGCCGTTCAGGTGGCTGACCAGTTGATTGAGGTTTTTCACCGGATAGATCTGCAATCCGTCTGCAAACGCAGCCTCCGCTGCGTTCTCCGCCGGAACGAACAGTCCCTCCATGCCAGCCCGCTGGGCGGCCAGCGCCATGGGCAGTATCCCCCGCACGGGGCGCAGCTCGCCGGACAAAGCCACCTCGCCTACAAAGCCCCATCGGGACAGATCGCCAAAGATCTGGCCGCTGCCTTGGAGCAGCCCCACCAGCATGGGCAGGTCGTAGACCGTCCCCTCTTTGCGCCGGTCGGCAGGCGCCAAGTTGACGGTGATGCGAGCCAGCGGGAAGGTGTATCCGGCGTTTTTCGTTGCCGAGCGCACCCGATTCCGTGCTTCCTTCACCGCCGTATCCGGCAGCCCCACCACGTCAAAGGTGGGCAGGCCATCGGACAGGTCGCATTCCACTTTTACCTCATAGCCTGCTACGCCGGTCAGCCCCAGCGAACGCACTACGGACACCACAGCAATCCCCCTCCTTTTCTCTTTCCTACGCTTTTTGTCTTCCTCATTTTACTGTTTTCCCCTTTTAAATGCAATACACCTCCGTAAAAACTGCAAAATTTTCCGTGCCCTTTTGCGCCAGCTCTCCCTGCCGCTTTCCACGCTCCGTCCGCTCTGTACTCCAGTCTGCTTCCGCATAGGGGGAATCCAACGGTTTGTCAAGGTTTCCAGGTCAAACCCACTTCCACCCCAGGTTGTTCCCGCTGTGGGAGATTTCCCCCTTTCTCTCAGTCAAATTCCGGTTGGGCTGAAGATTCTCCGTGGAAATGTCCTACTTTATTGGAGGCGGCCAATTCTTTTTTGTAGACTTTTCTCCTTTCCCCCTCAAAAAGTGCAGGGAGAGCCTGCAAACAGAACTTGACATTGCAAAAGGAACAATTTATCTTATGTCAACGCACCGCCACTTAAATCAACACATTTGCCAAACAGTTTGTCAAAAGAAATTGGTATTTATTCTTTACGAAACCTCTTTTTTCTCATAGATTTTTTATATCTTTCTCAAGTTTTTTCCTATTTTCACATTCAAACCTTTTTGAAAGAAGTGCATTTTCTGTATTTACAAACGGTCAAACTACTGGTATGATAATGATGCTTCAAACATCTACCCCTTCGTCCTGACGATATTAATTTTATGAGGAATAATACTAAGGAGGTTACTATAATGGTAGTTCGAAAGAAGAAATCTATGGACGCCAATAACGCCGCTGCGTGGGTCTCCTACGCATTTACTGAAGTGGCCGGCATCTATCCGATTACTCCTTCCAGCCCCATGGCTGACTATGTGGATCAGTGGTCTGCCCAGGGTCAGAAGAACATCTTTGGCAATCCTGTCAAGGTCATCGAAATGCAGTCCGAGGCTGGCGCTTCCGGCACCGTCCACGGTTCCCTGTCCGCCGGTGCCCTGACCACCACCTACACGGCATCTCAGGGTCTGCTGCTGATGATCCCCAATATGTATAAAATTGCAGGTGAGCTGCTCCCCGGCGTCTTCCACGTCGCTGCTCGTGCCCTGACCACCCATGCCCTGAACATCTTCGGCGACCACGAAGACGTTATGGCCTGCCGTCAGACCGGCTTTGCTATGCTGGCTGAGTCCAACCCCCAGGAAGTCATGGATCTGGCTCCTGTGGCTCATCTGGCTGCCATCGAAGGCCGCGTCCCCTTCCTGAACTTCTTTGACGGCTTCCGTACCTCTCACGAGATTCAGAAGCTGTCCGTTTGGGACTATGCTGACCTGGCCGACATGGTGGATATGGATGCTGTGGCCGCTTTCCGTGCCCGCTCCCTGAACCCCAACCATGGCACCACCAAGGGCTGCCACGAGAACGACGACACCTTCTTCCAGCATCGTGAAGCCTGCAACAAGTATTACGATGCAGTGCCCGAGATCGTTGAAAAGTATATGGGCAAGATCAACGAGAAGCTGGGTACCGACTACAAGCTGTTCAACTACTACGGCGCTCCCGATGCAGACCGCATCATCATCGCCATGGGCTCCATCACTGACGTGGCAAGCGAAGTGGTAGACTACCTGAACGCACACGGCGAAAAGGTCGGCCTGATCCTGGTTCGTCTGTATCGTCCCTTCGCAGCAGACCGTCTGCTGTCCGCAATCCCCGATACCGTCAAGAAGATTGCCGTCCTGGATCGTACCAAGGAACCCGGCGCTCTGGGCGAACCCCTGTATCTGGACGTGGTCACCGCTCTGGCAAAGGCTGGCCGCACTGACATCACCGTCTGCGGCGGTCGTTATGGTCTGGGCTCCAAGGATACTCCTCCTTCCTCCGCATTTGCTGTGTTTGAAGAACTGGCTAAGGATCAGCCCAAGGAACACTTCACCATCGGCATCACCGATGACCTGACCTATCTGTCTCTGGAGGAGAAGCCCTCTCCCAGCACCTCTGCTCCCGGCACCATTGAGGCTAAGTTCTGGGGTCTGGGCGGCGACGGCACCGTTGGCGCCAACAAGAACTCCATCAAGATCATCGGCGACCACACCGACAAGTACGTTCAGGCATACTTCCAGTATGACTCCAAGAAGACCGGCGGCGTCACCATCAGCCACCTGCGCTTCGGCGACAGCCCCATCCGCAGCCCCTACTATATCCATCAGGCAGACTTCGTGGCTTGTCACACCCCCGCTTATATCACCAAGGGCTTCAAGATCGTCAACGACGTCCGTGACGGCGGCACCTTCCTGATCAACTGCCAGTGGACTCCGGAAGAACTGGAACACCACCTGTCCGCAGATTCCAAGAAGTATATCCACGATCATAAGATCAATCTGTATACCATCAACGCCATCGACCTGGCCAAGAAGGTGGGCATGGGCAAGCGCACCAACACCATCCTCCAGTCCGCTTTCTTCGCACTGGCCAAGGTGCTGCCTCCCGAAGATGCCATCCAGTATATGAAGGACGCCGCAGAACACTCCTACCTGAAGAAGGGTCAGGATGTGGTTGATAAGAACTGGAACGCCATCGACGTGGGCGCTACCGCTTTTGTCAAGATTGATGTACCCGAAAGCTGGGCAAATCCCGCTCCCGATGCTCCCGAACCCGAACTGACCGGCCGTCCCGCTTCCGTCAAGATTGCGGAAACCCTGCTCAAGCCCATCGACAAGATGGACGGCTACAGCCTGCCTGTCTCCGCCTTTGAAGACGTGGCCGACGGCACCTTCCCCGATGGCGTCTCCGCCTTTGAAAAGCGCGGCGTTGCCACCAGCGTTGCCTGCTGGAACCCCGAAAAGTGTATCCAGTGCAACCAGTGCTCCTTCGTCTGTCCTCATGCTACCCTGCGTGTATACGCTCTGGACGAAGCAGAACAGGCTGCCGCTCCTGAAAACACCAAGATGGCTGATTTCAAGGTCGGCGCCGGCAAGGACAAGTACAAGTTTGCTATCTCCGTCTCTCCCCTGGACTGCATGGGCTGCGGCGCCTGCGCCAACATCTGCCCCACCAAGTCCATCACCATGGAAGATCTGGATTCTCAGCTGGATCAGCAGCCCGTCTTCGATTACTGCGTAGACAAAGTCTCCGTCAAGGACGAGCTGGTTGACCAGACCGTCAAGGGCAGCCAGTTCCGTGAACCGCTGCTGGAGTTCTCCGGCTCCTGCGCAGGCTGCGCCGAATCCACCTATGGCCGTATGGTCACGCAGCTGTTCGGCGATCACATGATCATCTCCAACGCCACCGGCTGTTCCTCCATCTGGGGCGGCACCGCTGCTACCTCTCCCTACACCGTCAACAAGGAAGGCAAGGGTCCCGCTTGGGCCAACTCCCTGTTCGAAGACGGCGCAGAACACGGCTTGGGTCTGTACTATGGCCAGAAGTCCATCCGTGACGCTCTGGAACACTCCACCCGCGCTCTGCTGGAAGTTCCTCACGCTCGTCCCGAACTGAAGGAAGCAGCACAGAAGTGGCTGGACACCTTCAATGACGGCAACGCAAACCAGGCTGCCACCAAGGATTATATCGCCGCTCTGGAAACCAGCATCATGGGCGTCGATGAAGCCATCGCATTCCTGAGCACTGACGAAGGCAAGAAGGCTCTGGGTGCCAACGCCGAAAGCTATCTGGCTCATGTGAAGGAGCTGAAGGCTGCCGGTAAGGATCACTGTGACTGTGAGGCTTGCAGCCTGGCAGCAGACATCCTGTCCAAGAAGGATTATCTGAACAAGAAGTCCTGCTGGATCTTCGGCGGCGACGGCTGGGCATACGACATCGGCTTCGGCGGCGTAGACCACGTACTGGCATCCGGCGAAGACATCAACATCTTCGTCTTCGATACCGAAGTTTATTCCAACACCGGCGGTCAGGCTTCCAAGGCCTCCAACATCGGTCAGGTGGCACAGTTCGCCTCCGCTGGTAAGAGCCTGGCAAAGAAGTCCCTGTCCGAGATCATGATGCAGTATGGCTACGTCTATGTGGCACAGGTGGCCATGGGCGCCAACCCCGCACAGTGCATCAAGGCCGTTGTGGAAGCAGAGGCTTATCCCGGCCCCTCCATCATCATCGGCTACTGCCCCTGCGAACTGCACTCCATCCCCGGCGGCATGACCAACGCACAGGCTGAGATGAAGAAGGCTGTCAACTGCGGTTATTGGAACCTGTTCCGTTACAACCCCGCTGCCAAGGCAGAAGGCAAGCCCGCTTTCGTGCTGGACAGCAAGAAGCCGCAGAACGGCTATCGTGACTTCATCATGGGCGAAGCGCGTTACTCCGCTCTGACCCGTTCCTTCCCCGAACGTGCGAAGGTACTGTTCCAGAAGGCAGAAGACACTGCCAACGCTCGTTATGAGCATCTGGAAAAGCTGGGCGATCTGTATAACTGATCTCTCAACCTATAAAAAACGTCTCTGACGCAACTTGATCCAAACCAACGCCTCCGGAATCCTGTTCCGGAGGCGTTTTTATATGCTTATTGTGTTTTTTCATGTGGTGTGATATAGTGGAAGTAATGCTTCTATTCCCCAATTTTCGACCTGAGAGGTTTTGTAATGGATGTTAAAAAGAAAATACCAAAATTTGCACTTCCCGTTGCGATCGCCGCTGTCGTTATCCTTTGCGTCATTCTCTTCTTCCCCACCCGTGGACTGTTGGTTGGCAAAGAAACGACGTCTATTGTGACAAGCTCCGTTCTGGAAAAGGTGTTGAACACTACAGAGTTGTCCACCTATAAAATGACTTATAACGGCATCGCTCAAGTGAATGATCCAGAAAAAGATGATGACGTTGCTTACTACGTCTCTTATCAATCAACAGTTCGGGCTGGCGTAGACATCAGCAAAATCAAAGTAGAAAAGGACACAGAAAAGAAACAATATATCGTCACCTTGCCTGAAATTAAAATCTTTGAGCCCAACGTCTCTATTGAATCCCTGGACTACCTTTTTATGGATTCCAGCGCAAATACTTCTACCGTCTCAAAGGAGGCTTACAAAGCTGCTATTCGAGATGCAGAGAAAGAAGTGAATGCAAATACAGAGATCAAACGGCTTGCCAAGGAGAATCTGACCAATGTGATCACCGCAACTACAAAACCTCTGCTGAATGGCGATGAAGAAGACTATACCTTGCAGGTAAAGTAAGTGAGGAGGACAAAATTTATGAAAAAAGCACTTCTTTCGTTTGTTTGCCTCATGCTGGCACTGGTCTCTCTTCCTGCCTGCAGCAACCAAAGTAAAAATGTCGAGCCCTCCTTAAACGAGCTACAGGCCATTTGTGAACTGGCCACATTGGAGTGTTACTATCATAACACCGCTAAATTTGAATCAAGCAAACAGATTCTCTGGTGGGATGCAAAGAAAGAACTTTGGATCGAGTACTCCGGTATTGTCAAAGCGGGCGTTGATCTCTCTCAGTTGACGATAAGCACAGAAGGTGATACCGTCACCCTCTCTATTCCAAAGGCTACCGTCTTAGATTACAAGGTGGATCCTGACTCCCTGACAGAAGATTCTTATATCGTCGCATCCAGCGGTTTGGGCAGCGGGTCCATCTCTGCAGAAGAACAGCATGAAGCATTAAAATGCGCACAGGAAGACATGAAGCAAAACGCATCTTCTGACAAAGTATTGCTGGCGCAAGCTGAGCAGCGTGCAAAAGAGCTCTGTGAGCAATACATCCATCAGGTCGGAGAACAGACTGGGCGAGCCTACACCATCAAGTGGGTATCCAACTCTACTCCAGCTGCTGTGTCTGACTCCTCCGCGCCAGAAGCCTCCTCTTAACACCTCCAACGCCTCCGGAACCCTGTTCCGGAGGCGTTTTTCGCCATGTTATCCTGCGTTGCTTGCGGCAACGGGTGGATCTGCGCTAGAATGGGGACACAAACAAAGGAGGCGAGCAGTATGCTGCACGAAAATTTGAAGGCACTACGGAAACAGAAGGGGCTGACCCAGGAGGAGCTGGCCATCCGGCTCAACGTGGTGCGGCAGACGGTTTCCAAGTGGGAGTCCGGACGTTCTGTGCCGGATGCGGATATTCTGCTGAAGATCGCTGACGTGTTGGATGTCTCCATCAGCGACCTGCTGGGAGCTGCGCTCCCCAACGATGAGACTCAGCAAAACGAGATCGCCGCCCAGCTCATCCGGCTCAACGAGCAGTACGCCATCCGCAACCGGCGGAGCAAGCGCATCTGGCGGGTCGTGCTGGGTGTGCTGGTCGGTATGCTGGCGCTTATTGTTGTTGGTGCTGTTGTTTTCCGGGTCAATTTTGACTCCCCCACTGCCCAGACCACCAGTCAGGTAGTACAGGATGTGGAGGAGTGATATAGCAAAAAAAGCGTTGTCTGTTGTTCAGACAACGCTTTTTTCTTATAATAGGAAACTCAGCCCCCACACAGCTGCGATGACACCGCCGCCCAGGGCGAACCACAGCGCTTTGGGGAGCCAGCTCCGCCAGACAGCGCCGCACACTCCGGCGCTGCGCCGCAGGTAGCCTGCCGCCGCCTGGCGAGCTTCCGCTACCACCTGGTCGGCGGAAACGGTGTTGTTGTGGAAGGCATCCTCCTTCATAAGGAAGATGGCCTGTTCAAAAAAACGGGGATCCGGAGATCGAACCACGATGACCCGTCGGGAAATGCCTTTTACCATGGCTGCCGCACCTCTCTTACCGAATTGAGACAAGCTGTCCCGCTATGTTTCCAGTATAACCCAACGTGTGCAGATTTATGCTGTTGGTGCCGTCCAATCCCGCTCCTCCCGACAACCCAATAAGATCACCACCGCCGTCCGATCATCATCCCGTCTGGAATGCTTGTCCTCCAACAGCGCCAGCGCCAGTTCCCGCGGGCTTTCTCCGGAAAACTGCGCCGCCTTCTCCTGGATCCAGCCGTCCTCGTCTCCATCGGAGACTCCGTCCGTCACCAGCACCAATAGATCCCCCGGCGTCACCTGGAAGCGAGTCAGAGCAATCTGTCCCTCCGGCTCCAAGCTCAGACCGGCGGGGAGGGCGCTGGTGGTGATACGGCTGACAATGCCGCTGTGGCGGAAATAGCTGGGGGCGGCGCCCATTTTATACACGGCGCCTTCGCCGGAGAACAGATCCACCTGGAGCAGATCAATGGTGCTGAATCGGAAGCCGCTGTCCGTGCGCATGGTCAGGGCGCCGGCTAGAGTGTTCAGGGCAGTCTCCGCCGTGACGCCGGATTTTAAAAAGCTCTCCAGCAGGCGCAGCACCAGGCGGCTCTCTGCCGCTGCGCCGCTGCCTGCTCCCATGCCATCACAGAGCACCACCCACAGGCAGCCCTTGCTGTCCTTAAACCAGCTGCCATTATCCCCGCTCACCGACTCCCCATCTCTGGGACGGGCGGCAGCGCCCACACGAGCCGCCAGGCGAGGGCTTTCCCGAAAGCGCAGACGCTGTCCTTGGGCTGTGCGGGTCAGCTCCCCTGTCTCCAAGGGGATGCCCACGGCGTGGGACAGCCGCCGCCGTCCCTCTGCCGCCGCCAGCTGGGACAGCTCCTGTCCGGTCAGCTCAATGACCCGTCTGCCCTGGCTGCTGCGCTGTACTGCCACGGCGGCGTTGATGCCGCTGCTGCGCAGAACCCGTTTCACAGCAGCGATCCCATTGCTGTCTGCCATCCATTCTCCTCCTAACTCCGCCGCCGTTTCCTGCAACAGGCGGGACGTCTGCCGGAACTGCTTGCAAAACAGCTCCTTGCTCTGCATCAGCCGTACCCGAAATCGCCGGCGGTTCCGCCAGGCGTACAGCTCCTCGTTGGCCGTGTTCACAAAGGCCCGCAGGCGCATACAGCGGCCATAGAAGGGTTCCTGAAAGTCCTTTTCCCTGCAAAACCCCCGCTCCTCCATCCGTTTCAGTGCGCCGTTGAGCGCCTGATAGGTGGCGCGATAATCCCGTTTCCAGCACATCTGCCGCAGGGCACAGCCCTTGCACACCCGCTCGGCGGTGCGGTCAAAGACCGCTCCGGCATATTCGGCAGGTTCTTCCTTCAGTTGGCCTTCCAGTTGTTGGCTCAGCTGGCGGAACACCTCCGCCCGCTCCTGGAGCTGCTGCCCCACCTGCTGCCGGACGCTGTCAGATGCGGTCATGGCTCCGGTGGATACCGTCACCCGTTTGCCCAGCCGCTGCCGTATCCGTTCCTCCACCTGTTCCGGCACCGCCAGGTAGAGCGCACTCCCCGCCAGCAGACTGCCCACATCCTGAACCTGTCCGCCAAACCAGACCACCGATGCCAGAGACGCCGCCAGGAACAGGCCGACCGGAAAGGCCTTCCCCCGCCCCTGCCCCCAAAGGGAAAGGAGCGCTCCGGCGGTAAAGGCGCAGGTATAGACGCCGCCAGTGCCCCTGGCCAGATCCAAAGCCAGGCCAAAGCCAGCGCCCGCCCCTGGCCGGTAGGCGGGCACAGTAGGCAGAAGGCAGAAGCAGGCCAGCATGACCCCCGGTGACAGGCCGAAGCCCCATTCCAGGGGTGCTGCCGCCGCCATTACGGTGGCCAGCAGAAAGAGCCGCTCCGCCACCGGCGGTTCCTCTGCCTGTGCCCATAGGGTGGGCAGCTGCTGATAGCAGAAGCAGGACACACCGGCCAGCACCACTTCTGAGAGAAAACAAGCCGCCTCCATCCCCTCCCAGCCTGCTTCTGATAAGTAGATGAATCCGGTCACCGCCGTCATGGCCGCCGTGGCCAAGGGCATGAACCAGACCTTTCGGTAAATGCGCAGGTCATAGAGGGCAAAGGCGGTGGCGTAGACCAAGATGCCCGCCGCCACATAGCGCAGACCATCCACCAGCCCCATCCCCAGCAGATACCCAGCCGCTGCCCCCAACAGCGCTGCAAAGCCGCCGAAGCCGGAGCCAGCAGCGCCGATCCAGCCCAGGGCAAAGGGGGCATAGTCAGTTAAGATGACACTGTGGGAGAGAATGAGCCCGAAGACCAAGCTGCGGACGCACTCTGCCCCCTGCACCAGCACAGGCGACTGCAAGACCACCTCCCCCTTTTCCCAAAAATCCTGCCTGACCTGTGCCGCCAAGCGGGACAGCGTATCCTTCGTGTTCATGACAACCTCCCTTTCCTAACCTGTGGTTTCTCGTGGGACAAGTATACCGTGGAGGGACAAAAAATGTGGTCGGGAAATGAAAGGCGGCATTGCTCATAGGGGCGGAACATGATAGAATAGGAAAATCTGTGTGAGAAGTCCTCTGCTCGCGCAACCCTATCACTTGGAAATGGAGCGACCCCATGAACATTGGAACCGTTACGATCAACAGCAAACTTGCCCTGGCGCCTATGGCAGGGGTGTCCGACCAGGCGTTCCGCATCATCTGCCGAGAACTGGGCTGCGGCTACACGGTGACGGAGATGATTTCCGCCAAGGCGTTATGCTATCAGGACAAAAAGACCCGCCGCATCATGGCGCTGGCGCCGGATGAACACCCCGCCGCCATCCAGCTGTTCGGCAGCGATGTGGTGTGCATGGAGGAGGCGGCGGCCAAGATCATGGAGCTGGAACAGCCGGACGTCATCGACATCAATATGGGCTGTCCCGTGCCCAAGGTGGCCAACAGCGGAGACGGCAGCGCACTGATGAAGGATCCGGACAAAGCGGGACGCATTGTGGAAGCGGTGAAGCGAGGGTGTGGGATCCCCGTGACGGTCAAGACTCGAAAGGGCTGGGACATGGGGCACATAAACGCTGTGGAATTCTGCCAGGTGTTGGAGTCCGCCGGAGCAGACGCCGTGACCATCCATGGGCGCACCAAGACCCAGATGTACGCTGGCAAGGCGGACTGGGACATCATCCGCGCGGTGAAGGAAGCCCTCTCCATCCCAGTCATTGCCAACGGGGACATCTTTGCGCCGGAGGATGCCGCTCATATTTTGCGCTACACCGGTGCAGACATGGCTATGGTGGGTCGGGGCGCCTTTGGCGACCCCTGGATCTTCCCCCGTGCCATTGCCGCCATCGAAGGACGGGAGATCCCCCCTCGTCCCCCTTTGGCGGAGCGGTGCCGGGTTGCTCAGCGGCAATTCCGGCTGGCGGCGGAGCAGAAGGGGGAAAAGATCGCCTGTCTGGAAGCCCGAAAGCACTACGCCTGGTATCTCCGCGGGGTGGCCCACTCGGTGCAGTGGAAGAAGGAAATCTCTCAAATTTCTACTATGGCGGACATCGACCGCATTACCGAGGGCATCTGCCGAGAGCTGGTGTGAGTTGACGGTTTGAGCTTGGCCTGATATAATGAATTGTTATCAACTTTCCCCCGAAGGGAGTGCTTTATGAGACGTTTTTTCCATGATATGCAGCGCTATCGCCGCTATATGTTTTACTCCGCCAAGGCACAGCTGAAAAACGAGGTGGCGGGTTCCTTCCTGAACCGGCTGTGGTGGATCCTAGACCCGCTGCTGTTTATGCTGGTCTACACCTTCGTTTACAGCATCGTGTTCGGCCGAAAACAGGATTTTCTGTGCGCATTCATCTTCCTAGGTTACTGCTCCTGGGAGTTCTTCAACCGCTCCATCAACCAGAGCGTGAAGATCGTCAAGAAATACAAGGCAGTGGTTTCCAAGGTGTACCTGCCAAAGTTCGTGCTGATCTTATCCAGCATGATGGTCAACGCCTTCAAAATGGGCATCTCCCTGGGCATCGTGGCCATCACCCTCATCCTCTATCAGGTGCCGTTGCGATGGACGATGCTGTGGTTCTTCCCCTACCTGCTGCTGCTCTTTCTGCTGACCTTCGGCTTCAGCTGCTTCCTGCTCCACTGCGGTGTCTTTTTTGAGGACTTGGCCAACATTGTCCGCGTGGGGCTGCGGCTGCTGTTCTATATGTCCGGTATCTTTTACAATCCGGAGGTACAGCTGACCGGCGTGGTGCGCTATCTGATGATCCGCATCAATCCCACCTGCTATATCATCACCCAGCTGCGCAACACGGTGCTGTACGGGCAGATGCCCTTGTGGCACTGGTTCATCGTGTGGGCAGTCGTGGGGCTGATCGTATCCGCTCTGGGCGTGGCGCTCATCTACCGGTACGAACGCCGCTATGTGAAAACCATCTAGGCACTTTCGATAAAATGCAAGCATTTTATCGAGGTTGCAGCCTGGTGCATGCACTCACTCCGCCGGTAGGTTCTCCACCTGCAAAGCAGGTAGAGCCTACGCTACCAGTCTGAGAAGTGAAAAAAGTGACGTACACGCCGCCACTTTTTTCAAATTTAACTTTATTCCGTCATCCAAGATGACGGAACTATGCGAGGCTATCTCCTTCCACAATATAACGCTCTAAGAAATTTTCGACCCGCGCAGGGCTGTCTGCGTGGGTCGTTTTTCGCTTGCAGGAAAAGAATATCCGGATTTTCATTGCTTTTTGAGAACAGGTATGATAAATTGGGAAAGATATGATGATGTTCAATCTAAAATTCTTGGTAAAGGAGTTTTTTATTATGTCTTGTTCCAGCTGTTCTTCTAACAACACCAACCCCAATAACTGCAATAACGACTGCGCCTCCTGCGGCGACACCTCTTGTGCCTCCCGTGAGACCCAGCAGGAGTCCTCTTGCAGCCATGACTGCTCCTCTTGCAGCGAGCATTGCGCTCCCCCCAAGGTGGGACAGAATCAGTATTCCAACATCCGTCATCTGATCGGCGTGGTCAGCGGCAAGGGCGGCGTGGGCAAGAGCATGGTCACCTGCTCTATGGCCGCCGCCATGGCAAAGCTCGGCTATAAGACCGCCGTGCTGGACGCCGACATCACCGGCCCTTCTGTGCCCAAGACCTTCGGCATCACCCAACGGGCACGCGGCTCTGAAAAGGGTCTGCTGCCCTCTGAATCCAAGGGCGGCGTGAAGGTCATGTCCCTGAACCTGATCGCCCGCAATGAGACGGATCCCGTTGTCTGGCGCGGTCCGGTCATCGCCGGTGTGGTCAAGCAATTCTGGACGGACGTGTACTGGGGCGACGTGGACTATATGTTCGTGGATATGCCTCCCGGAACCGGTGATGTGCCCCTGACCGTATTCCAGTCCCTGCCGGTAGACACCATCATTGTGGTCACCTCTCCTCAAGATCTGGTCTCTATGATCGTGACCAAGGCTCTGAACATGGCAAAGCTGATGGACATCCCGGTGCTGGGTCTGGTGGAGAATTTCTCATACTTCCAGTGTCCCGACTGCGGCAAGCGTCATGACATCTTCGGCAAGAGCCACATTGACAAGGTAGCCGCCGAGAATGAAGTGAAGGTGCTGGCACAACTGCCCATGGATCCCGCCGTAGCCGCCGCCTGTGACGCCGGTAAGATCGAGGACGTGGTCAGCGATCAGCTGCTGGCCGTTGGAAAGAAGCTGGCTGATCTGCTGCCCTGACGCTCGGACGTTTCCTAGAAACACAACTTGATTTATGAAAAAACAGCACGATTTCAAAATCGTGCTGTTTTTTATATCAGTCCCCTTCCCTCACTATCCTCCAATCGCCCCAGTAAGATCAACACCATATCTATCCCCCAGCCTAGACCGCAAAATCCTCCTGTCAGCAGCCAAAGCAGTCCTGACTTCCATTTTCCAACATAAAACCGGTGGACTCCAAGGCATCCCAGAAAAATAGCCAGCAACAGCGTCACCCATTTCCGCTTTTGTGGAATTGAACTTTCTGTATGAACCACCGTATTTTCTGTTATCATAACTGTATTCCCACAAGCAGGACAAAGGAGCCAATACTTTGAAAGCTCTTTTCCACACCGACAGCAGTACCTATAGACACCCTCACTTTCTTTATTAGTACTTGAAAGTACTAATAAAGTCATGATAGTCGCATCTCATGCTATTGTCAAGAGTACTTAAAAGTACTGTGAGGGATAGGATGTACTTCCAACGTCTGCGTGATTTACGAGAGGATGCGGATTTATCGCAAAAACAAGTGGCCGCTCTGCTGGGGATTCAGCAGACGGTGTATTCCAGGTATGAACGTGGCTTCCAGACCATCCCCCTGGAACATCTGCTGACGCTGGCGGATTTTTATCACGTCTCTACCGACTACCTATTGGGACGCACCAAGAACCCTCACATTAACCCATGACAAAAAACCAGCACGATTTTAGAATCGTGCTGGTTTTCTTTTGTTATTCTGTTCGCTCCAACGCCGTCCAAATTTCTTCTGTCGTCCCACAGAACCAGGGCGCAAAATCCCACTGCTGGGACAGCAGTCCTTCCGCTCTCGCTCGGCAGAAGAAGTCTTTTAAGCCGTTATAGTACCCGTCCAGATTCCAAAGGACGACAGGCTTCCACCGGCTCTCTAGGATCAGCGTTTCCACACACTCGTCCAAGGTGCCAATACCGCCGGGCAAGATGAGGAAGGCGTCCGCCAGCTCCTCCATCTGCTGTTTTCGCCGGCGATAGCCATGGGCGGGCACTTTGTGGTAAGTGCCCGGCAGAGGCGTCTCCCAGGTGGAGTCGGTTCGAACCACCGCCAGCAGTGAACCGTCTGCTTCCAAAGCGGCTTGTGCCAAGGCGCCCAACAGACCGGTTCCGCCGCCGCCAAAGACAAGGGTATGGCCACGGTGCGCCAATTCCCGTCCCAGCTGTGCCGCCTGGGCAGACCAGCCGGACTGCTTTGGCTCCGACAAGGAGCCATAGACGCAGAGCTTCATGAACTCAGTTGCGCAGGCTGTGGAGGGGCGCTGGGATGCGGCCGCCGCGGGCGATGAAGTCGGCGGAGGACTCCGGATGCACTGGCATGACAGGAGCAGAACCCAACAGGCCGCCCAATTCCACTCGTTCGCCCACCTGCTTGCCCATGGCGGGGATGACACGGACAGCGGTGGTCTTGTTGTTGATCATGCCGATGGCCGCTTCGTCTGCGATGATAGCGGAGATGGTCTCGCTGGTGGTATCACCAGGGATGGCGATCATGTCCAGACCCACAGAGCAGACGCAGGTCATGGCTTCCAGCTTGTCCATGGTCAGCACGCCGGATTCGGCAGCGGCGATCATGCCTTCATCCTCGCTCACCGGGATGAACGCGCCGGACAGGCCGCCTACATGGCTGGATGCCATGACGCCGCCCTTTTTCACGGCGTCGTTCAGCAGCGCCAGGGCTGCGGTGGTGCCATGGGTGCCGCAGCGCTCCAGCCCCAGTTCTTCCAAGATCCGCGCCACCGAATCGCCGATGGCGGGGGTAGGCGCCAAGGACAGGTCTACGATCCCAAAGGGTACATCCAGCCGCTGGCTGGCTTCCCGTGCCACCAACTGCCCCATACGAGTGACCCGAAAAGCGGTCTTTTTGATGGTCTCCGCCACCACGTCAAAGGGCTGACCCTTAACGGCCTGAAGGGCGTGATGCACTACGCCAGGGCCGGAGACACCCACGTTGATGATGGTCTCCGCCTCGCCCACACCGTGGAACGCACCGGCCATAAAGGGGTTATCCTCCACCGCATTGCAGAACACCACCAGCTTGGCGCAGCCAAAGCCGGCCTGCTCAGCGGTGCGCAGGGCGGTCTTTTTCACTGTCTCCCCCATGAGCCGCACGGCGTCCATGTTGATGCCCGCTCGGGTGGAGCCCACGTTGACAGAGGAGCAGACGTACTCGGTGCTGGCCAGGGCTTCCGGAATGGAGGCGATGAGCTTCCGATCGCCATCGGTCATGCCCTTCTGCACCAGGGCAGAGTAGCCGCCGATGAAGTTGACGCCGCAGGTCTTGGCCGCCCGATCCATGGCCTGGGCAAAGGGGACGTAATCCGAGGTGTCGCTGGCCGCCGCCACCAGAGCCATGGGGGTGACGGAAATGCGCTTATTGACGATGGGGATGCCGAATTCCAGCTCGATCTGTTCGCCGGTGGACACCAGACGTTCGGCGTGGCGGCAGATCTTGTCATAGATCTTTCGGCAGGCTTCCACCGGATCGCTGTTGCAGCAGGAGAGCAGGGAGATGCCCATAGTGATGGTACGGATGTCCAGGTGCTGCTGGTCGATCATATCGATGGTCTGTAAAATTTCATTTCTGCTGAGCATGACGACACCTCACTTAAATCCGATGCATGGCGTTGAAGATGTCCTCCCGCTGGATGTGGATGTCCAGCGCCTGCTTGATGCCCTCTTCCTTCATCATCTTGATCAGTTCCGCAATGGGCAGCTCACAGTGGGTGGCATCCACCATCATGATCATGGTGAAATACCCCTGCAAAACGGTCTGGCTGATGTCCAAGACGTTGACTTGATATTTGGCCAGCAGATTGCAGACGTTGGCGATGATGCCAACGCGGTCCTTGCCGACGACAGTGACAATGGCTCGCATAATATTTTCTCCTTTTTAAAACATCGTGTGTGTGCTTCCGTTCAACTGGTCCAGCGTCAGTTCGAAGCTGGGCAGATAGTGCTGGATAAAATACCCCAGTGCTGGCAGAGGATTGGCCTGGAGGGCGTCCCAGATCTGCACCTGGGCGGTTTGGAACTCTCCGTTGCCCGCCTTGCGCTCCTTGACGCATTTCAGGTAGGCGTCCAGCTTGTCCGCCGCCTTCACCACCGCCTCCAACTCTGGGTCGGGATGGAGCAGGTAGGGGGCGTAGTCCCCCCGCAGTTCCTCCGGCAGCAGCTCCAGCAGCCGGTTGGCTGCCGTCTCCTCCACCTCTTTGTAAGAGGCGCGAAGGGCTGGATTGTAATATTTGATGGGGGTGGGCAGGTCACCGGTCAAAATTTCCGTGGCATCGTGGTAAAGCGCCAACAGAACAGCTTGGCCAGGGTCGATGTGACCGCCGAAGTGCTTGTTCTGGAGGAGCGCCAGGGCGTGCGCCAGGATGGCCACCATGTGTGAGTGCTCCTGGATGTTCTCCGGCTCCGTGTTGCGCATGAGCGCCCAGCGCTGGATGTAGCGCATCCGAGCCAGCAGGGCATAAAAATGACCGTCCATGGACGTCCCCCTTTTTCTCTGTTACAGTAAAGGATTTTATTTATTTTATCACACGCAAAACTCTCTTGTAAATGTCCAGCTTCTACAATATTTGTTGGAAAAATCAATGCACAGAGCGCAGATTCCTGCTATAATAAAAAATTGAACTGCTTTCCCCCTCTTTTCCCCCACCGGAGGGGGGTTCTCAATTTCCGGCAAGGAGAATTTTTTATGCGCTATGCCATTTACACCCTTGGCTGCAAGGTCAACCAGTATGAGACGCAGGCCATGGAGACTATTTTGACCGGCCGCGGCCACACCCTCACGGAGTTTGACGCAGAGGCCGATGTGTATATCATCAACACCTGTTCCGTCACCGCTGTCAGCGACAAAAAGTGCCGGAACATGATCCGCCGCACCAAGCGTGCCCATCCGGACGCTCTCATCGCCGTCTGCGGCTGCTACGCCCAAGCCAAGCCGGAGGAAGTGGCCGGCTTGGAGGTAGATCTGGTGGCAGGCACCGGCGACCGGATGGCTTTTTTGGATCAGGTGGAGCAGGCCACGCTGGATCGCTCCACCGCCGCCTGGGTATCTGTAGACAATGCGCTGAAACGGCACGATTTTGAAGTACTCCCCGCCGGCGGTCTGGTGGGGCGCACCCGAGCCATGCTCAAGGTGGAGGACGGGTGCGGCAACTTCTGTACCTACTGCATCATCCCCTTTACCCGTGGGCCGGTGCGCAGCGAATCCATTGACGCCGCTGTGACCCAGGCCAAGGCGCTTGCCGAGGCAGGGTACCACGAGATCGTTCTCACCGGCATCGAAATCTCCAGCTGGGGACAAGATCTGGAAGGGGATGTCTCCCTCATCGACCTGTTGGAAGCTCTCTGCCATGCCGTCCCCGCCCTGCGGGTGCGGCTGGGCAGTTTGGAGCCCCGCACCATCACCGAGGATTTCTGCCGTCGGGCGTCTGCCCTGCCCAACCTCTGCCCCCACTTCCATCTGTCCCTCCAGTCGGGCAGCAATGCCACCTTGAAACGGATGAACCGAAAGTACACGGCGGAGCGATTTTTGGAGAGCTGCCGTCTGCTGCGTCAGTATTTTGACCGGCCTGCCATCACCACCGACTTGATCTGCGGCTTTGCAGGCGAGACAGAGGAGGAGTTTGCGGAAACCCTGGCTATGATCGAAACAGCCGATTTTTCCGCCATGCACATCTTCCCCTACTCCCGCCGGAGCGGCACGGTGGCCGACCGGATGCCCGACCAGCTGCCCAACGCCGTCAAGGACGCCCGCTGTCATCAGGCGGCTGCGGTTGCGGCTGAGATGGAGCAGCGCTATTTGGAGCGCTGGGTGGGCGAAACCCTGCCGGTGCTCTTTGAAGAAGAAGCGGACGGACTGTGGCGGGGACACGCCCCCAACTATGTGGCGGTGTACGCCGCTGGCGTTGACCTGCACAACGCGCTGAAAGACGTAAAAATCACCGGCCTGCATGGACAGGCTTTAGAGGGCGTCATTCTGTGACCCCAATCCAATGAGAAAATCAGGTGAACCATTATGATCGCATATTTAGATAACGCCGCCACTACCCCAGTCTCCCCCGAGGCCGCACAGGCAGCCTGCAACGCCATGACCACTGACTTCGGCAACCCTTCCACCCAATATCCCCTGGGCAAGGCGGCAAAAAAAGCACTGGACGGCCACCGAAAGGCGGTAGCGGACGCCCTGGGCTGCAAGCCTGCCGAGGTGGTGTTCACCTCCTGCGGCACCGAGAGTGACAACTGGGCGCTGCGGCTGGGCGCACAGAAAAACCGCCGCAAAGGGCGTCACATCATCACCACTGCCTTTGAACACTCCGCCATTTTGCAGACCTGCCATGAGATGGAGGCAGAAGGGTGGGAAGTGACCTACCTGATGCCGAACCGGCAGGGGCAGATCTCCCTGGACGATCTCAAAGCCGCCCTGCGGCCGGACACGGTGCTGGTGTCCATGATGTTGGTGAACAACGAGCTGGGCTGTGTCCTGCCGGTAAAGGAGGCGGCGGCGCTGGTCAAAGCCTATGACAAGCAGATTTTGTTCCACACAGACGCCGTGCAGGGGTTTTTGAAAGTGCCCTTCACTCCCGCTGGGCTGGGGGTTGACCTGCTCTCCCTCAGCGGGCATAAGATCCACGCCCCCAAGGGCATCGGCGCACTGTATATCCGGCAGGGGCTTCCGCTGAAACCCTTCATCCTGGGCGGCGGGCAGGAGAACGGACTCCGGTCGGGCACCGAGCCGACCGGTCAGATCGCCGCTTTCGCCGTAGCCTGTCGGACGGGTAAGGCGAAGATGGCACAATCTCTGGCGCATATGAACCAGCTGAAAGCCTACACCCTGGAACGGCTCCATGCGGAAGTGCCCCAGGTGGAGGAGATCATCTCTGGTGACGCCCCTCATATTTTGGCGCTGACCCTGCCCGGTTATAAGAGCGAAGTGCTGGTGCGGGTGATGGGGGACAAGGGGGTTTGCATCTCCGCCGGATCTGCCTGCCATCGTGGGAAGGCCAGCCATGTGTATGAGGTGATGGGGCTGACCAAACCCCAGCGGGACGGGGCGTTTCGGGTGTCCTTCTCCGACTGGAGCACCAAGGAGGACGTGGACTGCTTCGTGCAGGCGCTGAAGGAGACGCAGGAGATGCTGTTTCCGACGATGAGCTGATCATCCTCGACACTTATCTATCCAAAGAGACGATCATCAAGGCCGCTCTGTCATCTGACAGGGCGGTTTTTCCTTGACACATCAGCTTTTTCCCGCTCCCTGGTTGCTTTTTCCCGCTCCGCAAGGTACAATAGAATCTGTATTTTTTCAACGATTTCTACCCGACAACGCCCCGTCATGGGGTGAGCTAGGAGGTTGTTATGCAGTTTACATTTGAACAGTATCAGCAGAGCGCGGACTATCTGCGCAGTCAGATTGGAGCCTTCACCCCCAAGGTGTTGTTGATCTTAGGCTCCGGACTGGGTTATCTGGCCAACGAAGTGGAAAACCCTATCGCCGTGCCCTATGGCGACATCCCCCACTTCATGACCTCCACTGCCCCTGGTCATGCTGGCCGGCTGGTCTTTGGCCGGCTGGAAGGACAGGATGTGGCCATGATGCAGGGACGGTTCCACCACTATGAGGGGTACTCCTTTGAGGAAGTGACCTTCGCTGTGCGGGTGCTCCGTCTGCTGGGGGCGGACACTCTGTTCGTCACCAACGCCGCCGGCTGTGTAAATGTGGACTGGCACGCTGGGGAGCTGATGGTCATTGAGGATCACATCAAGCTCATCCTGGACTCCCCCCTCTGTGGCCCCAACCTGAAGGAATTTGGCCCTCGGTTCCCAGACAGCTCCTACAACTACACCCCCACCCTGCGCAAGATCGCCTATAAAGTGGCGGACGAGCTGAAGATTCCGGTGCGGAAGGGCGTTTATATGTATATGCCCGGCCCCCAGTATGAATCTCCTGCGGAGATCCGTGCCGCCCGCATCCTGGGTGCGGACGCAGTGGGGATGTCCACCGTTCCTGAGGTCATCGTAGCCCGTCACTGTGGGATGCAGGTGCTGGGCGTGACCATGCTGACCAACATGGCCGCCGGCATCCTAGATCAGCCCCTGACCGAGGAGGAAGTGCTCATCGCCGCTGAGGCGGGCAAGGCACAGTTCTCCGCCCTCATCCGTGGCTGTCTGCGCCGCTTATCCTGAATCGGGAGGAGTTTCTCATGAAAACACTGCTCAAGAACTTTACCATCGTCACCATGAATGAGAATCTGGACGTGCTGAAGGACGCCCATCTCATTGTGGAGGACGGCAAGATTACCGACGTGGCCACTGGTGCCGCCACTGGTGCCTTTGACGAGGTCATTGACGGTCAGAACCGGCAGGTATTGATGCCCGGCCTGGTCAACACCCACTGCCATGTGCCCATGGTGCTCATGCGTGGGTACGGCGGCGGCCATGACCTAAACACTTGGCTGAACCAGTACATTTTTCCTGTGGAGGACAAGCTCACCAGCCAGTCCATTCGGGCAGGTACGGCGTTGGGTGTGGCGGAGATGATCGCCAGCGGCATCACTTCCTTTGCGGATATGTACTATTTCTGTGACGACATGGCGGAGGTGACCCTGGAAGCCGGTCTGAACCTGAACCTGTCCCGTGGCACCACCGTGTTCACTCCCCTGGACGACCCCGCCGCCTTTGCCCCCTGTCAGGAGGCCATCGCCCTGGCAGAGAAGTGGAACGGCGCCAACAACGGTCAAATTAAAATCGACTTTTCCATTCATGGGGAATACACCTCCTTCCTCTCCCCCAACCTGTGGGACTACCTGGCTGGCTACGCCAGCGAGCACCACCTGGGGATGCACGTCCATGTGTCCGAGACCAAGGCGGAGCATGAGGAGTGCAAGGCGCGTCACGGCGGTCTGACTCCCCTCCAGGTGCTGGATGCTCATGGGGTGTGGACGGGCACCCGCGGCATGGCCGCTCACTGCGTGTGGACGGAGCCGGAGGACTGGAAGCTGATGGCCGAACGTGGCATCTCTGTGCTCCACTGCCCCACCTCCAACCTGAAGCTGGGTTCCGGCATCGCTCCGGTGCCCTCTCTGATGGCCGCTGGGGTCAACGTGACCCTGGGCACCGACGGGGCCAGCAGCAACAACGATCTGGATCTGTTCAACGAGATCAAGCTGACCGCCATGCTCCACAAGGGCGCCAACCTGGACGCCACCATCCTACCCACGGCGGAGGTGCTCAAGATGGCCACCGTCAACGGCGCAAAAGCCCTGGGGCGCAAGGCCGGTGTGCTGGCCGCAGGCTGGGATGCGGACTTGATCGCCCTGGACTTTGACCGCCCCCACCTGAAGCCCTGTCACGATGTGATGGAGAACCTGGTGTACTCCGTCAAGAGCAGCGATGTGGTGCTGAACATGACTGGCGGGAAAATTCTCTACCGAGATGGATTCTTTTCCACTCTGGATCTGGATAGAATAAACCACGGGCTGGAACAGGCTCTGCCAACACTCTTTGGCACCTGATGTCCCGTCCACGCTGCCACATCCTGTGGTGAGCTGAATCACATAAGGGAGGGCCGCGCGCCTATGTCTGAAAACAAGCAACGCAAAGATACCTTTTTTGGCGGCGCAGCCATTCTGGCCGCTGGCATTATCGTGGTGAAGGTCATCAGCGCCGTCTACAAGATGCCCCTGGTCAACATCCTGGGCAGCAGCGGCTATGCGGACTTCACCGCCGCCTTCAATATTTTTAACATCCTCCTGACCGTCTCCACTGCCGGCATTCCGGTGGCCATGTCCAAGATGATCTCCGAGGCCAACGCCTCCCACAGGCACAAGCAGACCCACAAGATCTTTCGGGTCTCCCTGTTCTTCTTCGGCGCAGTGGGCATCTTCTGCTCCTTGGTCATGTTCTTCGGCGCCAACTTCTTTGCCGGCATTATGAATGACACCAAAGCAGCCGAATGTATGCGGGTGCTGGCGCCATCGGTGGCGCTGGTGTCCGGACTGTCGGTGTTCCGTGGGTACGCCCAGGGGTACAGCAACATGACCCCCTCATCGGTGTCTCAGATCATCGAGGCGCTGTTCAAGCTCATCGTCGGCTTGACCCTGGCCTGGTACTTCATCCGGGTGCTGGGGAAGCCGGACTACATTGGCGCAGCAGGCGCCATCGCTGGCGTCACCGTCTCCGAGCTTGCCGCTCTGCTCTATATGGCCTGGGACTATCTGCGCACCCAGCGCCACACCCCTTCGCCGGCGCCTTCGGAGCGGCCGGACAGCGCCAAGCGGATCCTGAAAACCTGTCTGCTGCTGGCTATCCCTATCACCATCACCGCCGCCTCCACCTCCATCATGACCGCTGTGGACAACGCCCTGGTGCTGGGTCGGCTGCAAAACGCCGGACTGCTGCTCAGCGAGGATGCCGCCCGAAGCCTGATGGGCAACTACACTGGGGTGCAGACAGTCTATCAGATCCCTGCCGCCCTGATGGTAGCCATCACCGCCTCCGTCATCCCCGCCGTGACCATCTGCTTCACCCAGAAGGATCGGACGGGTGCGGCCAAGATCGTTGGCTCCTCACTGAAAACTGCCGCTCTGCTGGCCTTCCCCTCCGGCATCGGGATGCTGGTGCTGGGCAAGCCCATCGTACAGCTGCTCTTCCCCAGCCTGGACGCAGACATCGCCGGCACCATTCTATCCATCCTGGGCATCGCCAACATCTTCGTCTGCCTCATGCTGGTGGCAACTTCCGTGCTGCAAGCCTATAACATCCTCTCCCTGCCCATTTTCACCATGCTGGCAGGGGGCGTGGTCATGGTGCTCTTTGACTACTTCATGGTAGGCACGGTGCAATTCAACATCTACGGCTCCCCTGTGGGCACCTGCCTGTGCTTCGGTCTGACCTGCGGGCTGGACTTACATCTGGTGCGCCGTGTGGTTCCCGGCTGCCCCAATTATGCACAGCTCTTTGGAAAAACCCTGGCCGCCTCTATCATCATGGGTGCCGCCGCTTGGGCGGTGTACGGGCTGACCAGCCACCTCATTGGCGTAAAGCTGGCCGTCCTGCTGGCCATCCTGCTGGCGGTGGTGCTGTATGCTGTACTGCTGGTACTGCTCCAGGTGCTAACCAAGGATGATCTTTCCCTGATGCCCAAGGGAGATAAGATCGCAAAATTACTGCACATCAACTGAATCAAATTACTGCGTAAGATAAGAGGGAAAACTATGGTATCCTTTCCACAGAAAGAACATTACGACCTGGCGGATTTCCGTCAGGTGATCGAGATCCTCCGCCACCCAGGCGGCTGTCCCTGGGATCAGGAACAGACCCATCAATCCATCCGGCGCAACCTGCTGGAGGAAGCCTACGAGGCGGCAGAGGCCATTGACACAGAGAACACCACCCTGCTCCAGGAGGAGCTGGGCGACGTGCTGATGCAGGTGCTGTTCCACTCCAGCATTGAGGCGGACGCCGGTCGGTTCGATCTGGACGATGTGGCGGATATGGCGGTGAAGAAGCTCATCTTCCGCCATCCCCATGTGTTCGGCTCGGTGGACGTGGCGGACAGCTCAGAGGTGCTGGTGAACTGGGACGCTCTCAAGCGCCAGGAGAAGCATCAGGAGAGCTACACGGACACGTTGGACGCAGTGGCTCGTTCCCTGCCAGCCCTATGGCGGGCGGAGAAAGTGCAGAAAAAGGCGTCCAAGGCCCATTTTGACTGGGACAACGTAAACCAGACCCTGGACAAGGTTCACGAGGAGCTGGGCGAACTGGAGGACGCCATTGCGGAGGGCAGCCTGGAGCACATGATGGAGGAGTACGGCGACCTGCTCTTTGCCTCGGTGAACACCGCCCGATTTATGGGGGTGGATCCGGAGGACGCATTAAACGCCGCCACGGAGAAATTCATCCGGCGCTTCCGACAGGTAGAACAGCTCAGCCAAGCACAGGGACAGGCGCTGGACGCCTGCTCGGTGGACGAGCTGGTAACTCTGTGGAAGGACGCCAAGCACACATTAGACGATACAAACCCATAACTTCACCCCATAACCCCACGAAATACAAAAGGAGAACGGAACGATGAATAAAACGGAACTGGTCAGCGCCATGGCCGAACGGCTGGGCGCATCCAAGAAACATTCGGAAGAAGCACTGACCGTTGCCCTGGATCTGATCACAGAGGCATTAGCAGAGGGGGAAAAGGTTCAGCTGGTGGGCTTTGGTTCCTTTGAAGTGCGGGAGCGCGCCCCCCGCATCGGCCGCAATCCCCGCACCAAGGAGGAAGTGACCATCCCTGCGTCCAAAGCAGTACAGTTTAAGTCCGGCAAGGTGCTCAAGCGTGCCGTAGCGCAGTGACGCCTCATCAGAGGAGGGGAAAGCATCCATGCGTTTAGATAAGTATTTAAAAGTGTCCCGCATCATCAAGCGGCGCACCGTAGCCAACGAAGCCTGCGACGCAGGCCGAGTAATGGCCAACGGTCGACCGGTGAAAGCATCCTACGATGTGAAGGTGGGGGATCTCATCGAGATCCAATTTGGCCAAAAGACTTTGAAGGTTGAGGTGTTGGTGGTGGCGGACAACGTCCGGAAGGATGACGCTCCGGCCATGTACAAAGAGATTCTTTGACCGAACAGAAAACGCACACCAGCATTTGCATCTGGTGTGCGTTCTTTTGCACAGGGTTCTGAAACCCTTATTTGGTCGGCGTGAACAGGTTGGACAGCTCGCCGGTGGTGTCGTCAAAGAGACTGATCCCCCCTTCTTCGGTGGTCTCGAAGGTGTAGGAGGTGGGGTGGGCGGTATTTTTGATGTAGATGGAGAGATATTCCTTGCTCCCCTCCTCCCACACCCACCAGGAGCCTTCTTCCGTCTCCCCATTGGTGGCTTCGCAGGTCAAGGTGCCGTCCTGCCGGATGGTGTACTTGTCACCGTACTCATCCACATAGGTGCCGGACAGAACGTCCCGATAGGCATCGGTCACATCCTGGCCATCGGCTTCCTGAGAGGTCTCCGGTGCTTCCGCCTTGCAGCTGGACACAACCGACTGGGTGGGCGCAGATTTGATCGGGTCAGACCCTGCGGGCGTTTGGGACTGGTTGGAGCCGCCGCAGGCGGTGAGGGTCAAGGTCAGCGCAAGGGACAGGATCAGGGCTAGTTTTTGTTTCATTCACGATTCCTCCTTCAGAGTCTGTTGCTCTATTATACCTGCCAACGCCGCAAAAGGGAAGGAGATTTTCCGGCATACCCTCGTCCCAGTTCTCATAGGATGAAACAAACATCCCATGAAGGACACAGGAGGGTTTGACGTATGGCATTTGACAACCGAGATTTTGATCTGAAAGCCCCACAGCACATCACCCTGGAGAATCGGGAGCATCTATCCATCTCCGGGGTGGAGGAGGTGGAACGGTTTGACGAGACTACCATCGTGCTGTCCACCACCCTGGGCGAATTGATCGTTCGGGGGCAGGATCTGCACATCGAAACGCTGAGCTTAGGGGGCGGTGACCTGAAGGTAGAGGGGACGGTAGAGGCACTGACCTTCCAGGATGAAACGCCTCGGGGCGGCTTTTTCGCCCGTTTGTTGGGCTGAGTATGGCGGTCTCTGTGGCCGACCAGGCCAGGGCATTGCTAGGTGCCATCGGGCTGGGCACAGCCGCTGGGCTGCTCTATGACCTGTTCCGTGTCCTGCGGGTGCGCATCCCCTTGCGCTGGCTGGGACCGGTGCTGGATCTGCTCTTTTGGCTGTGCTGCACCATCACTTTTTTCCTGTGGTCAGTGGACAGCGCAGGGGGGCTGGTGCGTGTCTACACCGCCATCGCCGCCCTCACCGGCGCTTGGGGCTACTTCGCCCTGCTCTCCTCCCACCTGCTGCCCATTTATTACCGTTTCGCTACCATTTTTACCAAAGCTTTGGGGGTTATCCTGCTCCCGTTGGCGACATTCTGCCGATTGGGGAAAAATTTTTCTGAAATTTGCAAAAACCACTTCCATTATCGAAAGGAATGGTTTACAATAAGGAAAAAGTTCCGGAAAATGGATTGCCTTCGTAGCATCTACCGGCACACATCCAGAGGAGGCAAGGGCATTGAAGTTCAAGCGGGCAGGCATCATCACAAAAGTCGTCATTTTGATTCTCGTGGCCTACTTGGCCATTCTGCTGCTGAGTGTACGCGCACAGATCCGCGGCGCAGAGACGAACCTTCAGACGCTCCAGACCCAGGTGGACGAGCAGACCGCGACCAACGCCAGTCTGGCCGCCGACATCGCAAACCGAAATGACCCGGATACGGTGCTGGCCATCGCCAAGGAACGGATGCGTCTGGTGGAGTCGGGGGAGATCATTTTCTACGACACGACCAACTAACGAGAGAGTCACATTTTTGCTGTCGGGTGAGAGAGATGAACCGCCCGAACGAGAGAGAGACAGCACGGGAGGAAACATTTCATTTATGGAGTTCGCAGTGGGTGCAATCCTGGAAGGCAAGGTCACCGGGATCACAAAATTCGGCGCTTTCGTGGCGCTGCCCGGTGGAAAATCCGGTCTGGTTCATATTTCCAACATCTCTGATTCCTATGTCAGCGACATCAACGAGTTCTTGACAGTCGGGCAGGAAGTCAAGGTCAAGGTGCTGAATATCGATCAGAACGATCGTATCAATCTGTCCATCAAACACGTCCAGTCCTCGTCATCCCCACGGCTTCCCCGTAGCGGCGGACGCAGCAGCGCCCCTCAAGAGCGCAGGGAACGCAAGGAGCGAGACGAACGGGGCAGCCGAAGTGGCTCCCGCAGCGGCAGCCGAGACACCAGGGGCAAAAGCGGCAATCCCCGCAGCGCCTCCAAAGAGCCGCTGACCTTTGAAGATAAGCTCAAGCAGTATATGGCCGAGTCGGAAAGCCGTCTGTCGGAAATTAGCCGGTACAACGACCGTGGCCGGAGCCGCCGCAGTCGCCGGGGAAACTGAGCGCAACCAATCGGACAGGCCGCACACCATGTGCGGCCTGTTTTCTGCCTGGACGGAGCACATCGTACTGGACATACCCTCTTAAAAAAGTCCGCTGATCCTGTGTCAGCGGACAATTTGCCGGGCACCCTGCGAAAAGGGAGCCTCGGCTTCCGGTCATTCCTTGCGATTTGATAAGCTGTGCTTTTCAGCATACCCGTTTTACCACTTATTGTCAAGTTCTAAATTTGTCGCATCCTGTGGGGATGGGACAGGAGGAGAAAACCGTTATGATGATTTACAACGCTGTCGTTTGTCCCATGGACAAGCCCCAGATCCCCAATGGCTTTGTGGCTTGGGACTCTGGTGGCATCACCCAGGTGGGCGACATGAGCCAATGCCCTGCCCCTGTGCCCGATCAGGACGTAGATGCCCAGGGCGGGTATGTGCTGCCTGGGTTTGTGGATGTCCACTGTCACCTGGGTCTGCTGGCTGACGGGCTGAGCTATGATGAGGACGACTGCAACGAAGTCTCTGATCCCTGCACCCCTCAGCTCCGAGCCATTGACGCCCTCTACCCCTTAGACCACTGCTTCCAGGAGGCTCGGGAGGCCGGCGTTACCACCGTCCTCACCAGTCCCGGCAGCGCCAACGCCATTGGCGGCCAGATCGCCGCCATCAAGACGGTGGGGCGCTGGGCGGATGATATGGTGGTGCTGGAGCCGGCGGCCATGAAATTCGCCCTGGGGGAGAACCCCAAAAAGACCTACAGCGGCCGCAACGAAGCCCCTGCCACTCGGATGGCTACTGCCGCACTCATGCGGGAACAGCTGCGCAAAGCGCTGGAGTATGCAGAGCGGATATCCAAACACGAAGCAGATCCGGAAAACGAGGATGCACCGGACTATGATGCTGCGTTGGAAGCCTTGGTGCCGGTGGTGCAAGGCAAGCTGCCCGTCCATTTTCACGCCCACCGCGCCGATGACATTGCCACGGCGCTGCGCATCGCCAAGGAATTTCACCTGAACTATGTGCTGATCCACGCCACGGAAGGGTATCTGGTGGCGGATATTCTCGCCCGAGAGGGCGCCCGTGCCGTGGTGGGGCCCATCATCGGTGACCGCTCCAAGCCAGAGCTGGCACACCAGCGGGTGACCAATGCCGCCCGCCTGGTGGAAGCCGGTGTGCCGGTGGCCATCTGCACAGATCACTCGGAGCTGCCCATTCAGTACCTGCTTCTGAGCGCCGCTCTGGCCGCTGGGGAGGGGATGAACCCAGAGGCTGCCCTGAAGGCCATCACTCTGACGGCAGCAGAGCTGGGCGGTATCGCTCACCGCGTTGGGTCGCTGACCCCGGGGAAAGATGCGGATATTGTCCTGTGCTCTGGGCATCCTTTTGAGCTGAACACCAAGGTTCAGGCGGTCTTTATCAACGGAACGCCGGTCAAATCCTTTCACAAGGCCGTCTCCGACCGCAGAAAAACTTGATCTCATGCGCCAACGGGAACATCCCCTTGTCAAATCAATCGACTACTACAATAACCGCCCAATCAAAGCAAACCAAAACGGCCTGCGTCCTGTGCAGTACAGGATTCAGGCCGTTTTCTTTGTTTGATGCTGTATATTGTCCCACTTTTGTGGTTCCACTTCCTCCTGAGACGGGAGGTTCTTTTTGTTTTAGCGGTCGTCCAAGGGGATGAAGGGGCGGTTGGGTGCCACGGCCTTGTAGGCCGGACGAATGATGCGGCCAGGATCGGTATAGATCTCCTCCATTCGATGGGCGCACCAACCCACCATACGGGCAGTGGCAAACAGCGGGGTGAAAAGATCCTGCGGGATGTTGAGCATGGAGTAGACAAAGCCCGAGTACAGATCCACGTTGGCGCACATTGGCTTATCCTTTCCAGTGATATGGCGGAACACGTCTGGGGTCAGCCGCTCGATGGACTCGATCAGATGGAGCCGGTCGCGCCACTTGGGGGTTTGATCCGCCAAACTCCGCGCAAACCGTTTCAGCACCTTGGCTCTGGGATCAGAGATAGTGTAGACCGCATGACCCATGCCGTAGATCAGGCCGGAACCATCGCCCAGCTCTTTATTCAGAATACGCACTAGGACGCTGCGAATTTCATCATCATCGTTCCAGTCCTTTGTGTTCTCCGCGACCACATCCACCATCTCTTTGCAGCGAATGTTGGCGCCGCCATGACGGGGGCCTTTCAAAGCGCCGACACCAGCTGCGATGGCAGAAAAAATATCGGTATACGAGGAGGAGATGACACGGGTGCTGAAGGTGGAGTTGTTGCCGCCGCCGTGCTCTGCGTGGAGTACCAAGCACAGATCCAGCAGCTTTGCTTCCTCATCGCTGTACTTCCGGTCATCTCGGGAGGCCGCCAGGAAATTCTCCGCCGTGCCCTTGTGGGGCATAGCTCGATGCAGGTACAGAGATCCGCCGTCGATATAGCAGCGTTTTGCGGCGTAGCCATGCGCCACAATGATCGGCGTCCGAGCGATGAGACTCATGGCCAGACGCAGTTCATTCTCCAGAGTCATAGTCTCCGGATCCGGATCATAGGAATAGAGGGTCAGGACACTGCGAGCGAGCTTGTTCATCAGGTTGCTGCTGGGGGCACGGAGGATCTGATCTTCTGTGAACATAGGGGGCAGCGGGCGCAGCTCGTCCAGCACCTGGTTGAACCCGTCCAGTTCTTCTCTGGTAGGCAAGTGCCCCATAAGGAGCAGGAATGCCGTCTCCTCATAGCCAAAACGCCCTTCGGAGGTGAAACCCAAAATCAAATCCTCTACATTGATCCCCCGATAGACCATCTTGCCAGGCATGGGCACTCGTTCGCCGTTCTGCATATAATAGCCATACACATTGCCAATCTGTGTCACGCCCACCATAACGCCGGTTCCATCATGGTTCCGCAGACCGCGCTTGATGTCCACTCCTTTGGACGCCTTTGGGTCGATTTGATTACACTGGGTAAATTTCTGGCTCATCTCGTGGAGAAAGTCATTGGCAGTGGATGACAATGCATTCGACATAAAAGTACCTCCTTTTCACATAGAAACTATTATGCTAAGTATACGCAATCTGAAAAATGAAGTCAACCTGACAATACATTGCTTTGATAAAGTCTGTCATTTTGACTGATTTTCACGCTGAAATCCAGCAGAAAGTTGAACAGAACGAAGTATGAAACAACGAAACTTGCATCGCTCCTCCATTCTGACCTTCCATTTCCTGCGCAATGCATTCTTGCTCACCCTCTCCGTCTTTTTCCTGCCCGCCCTTCTTCTCCTCGGCTCCGCCCAGGCAGCGGACACCTCGTTCGAGGCCGGTGCTGCATCCTCTTGGGAGGCTCCGGCTTCCTCCGATGCGGCGGACGCTTCTGCATCACCTCAGCCGGATACCTCCGAAGCGAATACAAGTGCCGCTTCCAAACAAGGGAAGCCAACAACAAATGCCCCGATACCGGCCGCAGCAGCTTCCGCCCAGACCTTAACAGTTCTCGTTGGTGACAAAGTGCAGACGATGGGATTGGAGGACTACCTTTGGGGGGTAGTGGCCGCTGAAATGCCGGCGACATTCGAGCAGGAGGCCTTGAACGCCCAAGCCATCGCCGCCCGTACCTACACCCTCTACCGCATGGCGTCCCCCAGCCCAAACCATTCAAAGGCCAGCATCTGCACCGATTCGGGCTGCTGTCAGGCGTGGGTCTCCTATTCCAATCGGCTGAAAGGGTGGGAAAAGAGCAAGCGATCGGAATACAGCAAGAAGATCACCACAGCCATCCAAAAGACCCAAGGGCTTGCCATGTTCTACCAAGACAAGCCCATCATGGCCGCCTTCCATGCCGCCAGCGCCGGAGTGACCAAATCGGCCAAGACGGTCTGGGGCAAGGACGTGCCCTACCTGCAAAGCGTCTCCAGCCCGGAGACCAAGCAGCAGGTGCCCAAGTATTACAGTGTGGTGACGGTGAGCAAGGCGAAGTTTTGCGAAGCTCTGCGCATTACTTACCCCAACCTGACTTTGCCCCAAGACCCATCCAACTGGTTCGGCAAGGTTATCTATGACGGCAGCGGCCTCCCCCACGCCATCCGCATCGGCAGCCAGACCGTCCCCACCGCCACCTTGCGCACTCTGTTTGGCCTGCGCAGTCCCAGTGTGACGGCGGAATGGGATGGGAAGCAGGTGCGGTTCTACGTCACCGGCTACGGCCACGGGGTGGGGATGAGCCAGTACGGCGCCAACGCCATGGCTAAGCAGGGCAAGAGCGCTCAGCAGATCCTACGCCACTATTATACGGGCGTCAAAATCCACAAGTTCCAATAACCCTGTGGAAAACAACAGAGGAATCCAAGGTTGGATTCCTCTGTTTACGTTTTGTTTTCCTTTTAAAGGGTGGTGAATAGATCCAGCACCTGGCCAGTCATCACGGGAGGCGCATCACAGAGCAGGTAGCGCACAGCCAACGCCACATGACGGGCATCCCCCATCTGGATGCCATCCTGGCCTACCGAGGTATTGTAGACCCGCTGACCCGGGGTGTCCACGATGGTGGGAGCCACGGCGTTGCAGCGGACGCCGTACTCCTTCATCTGGATGGCGGCTGTCTTGGTCAGGGTGACGATGCCGCCCTTGGCCACAGCGTAAGCGCCCATTTCCGAGGCGATACGCCCCATACGGGAGGAGACGCTGACGATGTCGCCGAACCCCTGTTCCCGCATGACCGGAGTGACCTTGTTCATACAAAGGAAGGGGATGCGCAGGTTGGTGCGGATGATCTGATCCCACTGTTCCGGTTTCCATTCCCAAATCTTCAAGGGAGACTGGGTAGAGATGTCGTACATCTCCTTGGGATAGCCGCCGGCGTTGTTGACCAGAATATCAATGCGGCCATACTTCTCCATCACCTGGTCTACCATCCCCTGCACCTGATCTTCTTCGGTCAAGTCAGCAGTGATGGGCCAGGCACGGCCGCCTGCTTTAGTGATCTCCGCTGCCACGGACTCCAGCTTGGAGGTCGTTCTGCCGACCACGGCGACCACAGCGCCTTCCTCGCCCAGCATCAGGGCGATGGCACGGCCAAGCCCCTGGCCTGCGCCGGTGACGATGGCGATCTTATCCTTTAATTTCATGGTTCCACCTTCCTTGTTTTTAAAGTTGAATTGCTTTTATTCTATACCACTTTAAAGTATGAGTCAACCATTTTTTCCGACGAAAAAACGGACGTCTGCTGACGTCCGCTTTTCACAATTTTCTCAGTTTTCGAGCTTCTGAAACAGGGTTTCCCGATCCAGGCTATTGGCTCGATTGAACCGTCCCAGATCGCACAGCTCATTCGGGTCGCCGGTCAGGTGATTGACCTGCTCGGTGCAGGTGAGCATCACCTGATACCCTTCCGCCTTCAGCACCTTTCGAGCCTCTTTGGACAAGGCGCCAAAAGGAAAGGCAAATGCGGTGGGTTTAACGCCAGTGGCCGCCTGGATTTTGGCTCGATTTTTCTCAAAGTCCGCCGCCAGCGCCGACCGGTACTGGGACAAGCTCTCCCCGTCCTTCTTCTGACACCCTCGGCGCTTTTTCAGGTTGTGCATATCATAGGTATGGTTGGCGATCTCCACTCGGCCGCTCTCGGTCAGCTTCCGGATGTCCTTCCAATTCATGCAGGCATAATTGATATTCCGGTCGCCGGACTGGGTGTATGCATCGGCAAAGGAGCCCACCACCGCCACCACCGCTTTCAGGTCATACTGCTCCAACAGGGGCAGGGCGTACTCTAACACACTGAGCTGCCCATCGTCAAAGGTGATCATGATGGGCTTTTCCGGCAAGGGCGTCCCATTCTGAGTGTAAGCAGTCAAATCCGCTACCGTCACCGCCGTATATCCTTGCGCCGTCAGGTACTGGAAATCCCCCTCCAAGGTCTGAGGGGACACCACATGATCTCCCCACTGGCTGGCAGATTTATGAATGTGGTGGTACATCAGGATGGGCAGCTCCACCGAATGGAGCCTCTTTTGGCCGCTCATGGGCAAGTCTGCCTGCTGCGCCGGTTGGTACCAACCGACCAGCGCCAGCGCACCGCTCCAAGCCAAAACCGCCGCCAGGACGGCTGCCACAGCCGCTTTCCAACGTGGGAACATAAAAATCACCTCAGATTAGGATTCTCCCACCTGGCGATTTTTATGCACCATAGAGGTTCCGCAGATCACGGAATCATTCTGCACAGGCTGGAGCCGCCTCTTTCAGCAGGACGGCGGTCTCCTGCTCCTTGCCGTGCTTTGCTCAGTTTTCCATAGGAGATCCTCCTTCCATCGCTCGTATGTTCTTCTCTATGACACAGTTCCATCAGAACCGTCAACCGGACAGAAAAAAACTGCGGCAACAGCACCACAGAGTTCCACTCAGCGCCATTGCCGCAGATATTCTTTTTGTTTTCAGCCGTTCAGCAGGATTCCCTTAGCAGCAGCCCTGTGCCTTCATGGCTTCGGCCACCTTCAGGAAGCCGGCGATATTTGCACCTGCCATGTAGTTGCCTTCCATGCCATATTCCTTTGCTTCCTTGTCACAAGCTGCAAAGATATTCTTCATGATGTCATGGAGCTTTGCATCCACTTCTTCGAAGGTCCAGCCGTAACGGATGGAGTTCTGGCTCATTTCCAGACCGGAGGTGGCTACGCCGCCTGCATTGGCTGCTTTAGCGGGGCCGTAGAGCATCTTGTGGGCAAAGTACACTTCGATGGCAGCAGGGGTAGAGGGCATATTGGCGCCTTCGGAGACACAATAGCAGCCATTCATGGCCAGCAGTTCTGCGTCTTCCTTGTCGATGTCGTTCTGCGTTGCGCAGGGCAGAGCGATGTCACAGGGGATGGACCAGATGCCGTGGCCTTCATGATACTCTGCTTCGGGATGATAGGTCAGGTATTCCTTGATGCGCTTGCGTTCCACTTCCTTGATCTGGTGGATGGCAGCCAGGTCGATGCCGTTGGCGTCATAGATATAACCATTGGAGTCGGACATGGCCACGACCTTAGCGCCCAGGGTAGTTGCCTTTTCGCAGGCGTAGATAGCCACGTTGCCGGAGCCGGAGATGACCACGGTCTGATCCTGAAAGCTCTTGCCGTTGGCCTTGAGCATTTCTTCGGTGAAGTAGCACAGGCCATAGCCGGTGGCCTCGGTACGAGCCAGGGAGCCGCCATAGGCCAGACCCTTGCCGGTGAGGACGCCGGTGAACTGGTTAGCCAAGCGCTTATACTGGCCGAACATATAGCCGATCTCTCTTGCGCCGGTGCCGATGTCACCTGCGGGAACGTCGCAGTCTGCGCCGATGTGGCGATACAGCTCGGTCATGAAGCTCTGGCAGAAGCGCATGATTTCCCCTTCGCTCTTGCCCTTGGGGTCGAAGTCGCTGCCGCCCTTTGCGCCGCCCATAGGCAGGGTGGTCAGGCTGTTCTTGAAGATCTGTTCAAAGCCCAGGAACTTGATGATGCCGATGTAGACGGAAGGATGGAGTCGGATGCCGCCCTTGTAGGGGCCGATGGCGGAGTTGAACTGGATCCGATAGCCGCGGTTGACCTGCACCTTGCCGTTGTCGTCCACCCAGGGGACACGGAAGATGATCTGCCGTTCCGGTTCCACCAGGCGTTCCAGAACGCCGGCTTCCACCAGGTCGGGACGGGCTTCGATGACCGGTTCCAGGCTCTCCAGAACCTCGGTGACAGCCTGAATGAATTCCGGTTCGCCGGGATTACGCTTTTCTACGGTTGCCAATACGTCCAACAGGTATGCATTCTTAATATTCATACATCGATCATCCTTTTCACTGAAATTTGGAAGGCTTGCACTGAAGCATCTTGCAAGAAAACTTGTGACGCTTCCTCCTTTATGCAACATCCCATTCATTTTATTGCGCAATTTGTTGGAAATCTTCGGTTGAACGAAATATACGCCAACGCTTTTGCAACAAACTATGCTCAAAATTGCAAGATTTATTCTAACAGAGAGTTGCCGGATTGTAAACCATTTTTTATTGATTTCTCCGGATACGTCCTTTTGCACAACCTTCCTCCCTCTTTTTTCTCCCCCTTTGTCCACTTTTTCCATCGTTTCTCCACAAAACGCCCAGTGCATGGCTCCTGCACTGGGCGTTTTGTCATCCTGCACTTTGTCCCTTTGTCAATGTGCCCTCTTACAGGGCGTGAATGATCTGATGATAGTGTTCCTCCGTGTCCACCTTTCCCACCGCAGAGAAGGCACTTTGCGCCCACTGGAAGGTCTCCTGCGCCAGTGTCCGGATCTCCTCCGCTGTCACAGCGTCGTATGCGGCGATGATCTCCTCCTCCGTCCGCACCTTTTCTCCACGGAGGGCGGCGCGAGCCATGCTATTCATCCGAGCGGTGGTGGACTCCAAGCCCATGAGTACATTGGCCTTGGCCAGCTCCCGCACTCGGTTCAGTTCCTGCTCGGTGACGCCATCCTGGGTGAACTGCTCCACCACCTGCCGAATGGCGGACAGCGCCTGCATCTCTGTCTCCTTGTTCAGGGCGGCGTAGATGGAAAACGTACCCGTCTCCTGGTAGCCGGAACCATAGGTATAGACGTTGTAGCACAGCCCCTGGCGTTCCCGCACCTCCTGGAACAGCCGAGAGGACATTCCACCACCCAGGATAGAGGAGAGCAGCTGCATGGGGAACCGTCTGGGGTCGGTGTCCGAGATGGAGGGGAAGGTCAGCAGCAGATGATTCTGCTCGGTGGCCTTGCGCTTTAAGGTCATGGCGGGATGGTATACGGCAGGCTTGCTGGGCTTCAGGTGACCCTGCTCCATAGCAGCAAAGCGCTCCATCAGCTCCTCCACAAAGGCATCCTCAAAGCTGCCGGCCAGAGAGACCACCACCCGATCAGGGGTGTAGTGGCTCTGCTTGTACTCTTTGAGCCACTGGCCGGTCATCTTCTCCAAGGTGGACTTTTTGCCCAGGATGGGGCGCGCCAAAGAGCTGCCCTTATAGATGGCAGCGCTCATCCGCTCCATCACCAGGTCAGCCGGGTCATCGGCATACATCCCGATCTCCTCCAGGATGACCCCTCGCTCCGTCTGCACATCCTCCTCTGCGAACTTGGCATCGAAGAACATACTGCATAGAATATCCGCCGCTTCCCCCAAGTGGGTATTCAGGGCACGGCCATAGAAGCAGGTACACTCTTTTGTGGTGAAGGCGTTCATCTGCCCGCCAATGGCATCCATCCGCTGCGCCATTTCTCTTGCGGTGTGAGTGCTGGTACCCTTGAAGAGCATATGCTCGATGAAGTGGGCTGCGCCGTTCTCGCTGGCCTTTTCCTCTCGAGAGCCAGTGCCCACCCAGATACCCAGGGCGGCACTGCTGACGGCGGGAACGTGTTCGGTGTAAAAACGCACCCCGTTGGGCAGGGTGGTGGTACGACAATCTAATCTCAACGCATACAACTCCTTCTCGGCCGGTGTCCGGCTTGGTCAAAACTGCCCGGAGGGACGCTTTCAGGTTCGTCCGCCCGGGCAGTGTTAGTTTGGGTTCTGTTGCCGAACTTCATCCGGCATTTTGGTGATTTAGTTCTGTTTTGCCAGCTTCTTGGCCTTGATCTCACGGATGGCATCAATGTGGCTCAGGTTCACACGACCCTTTTCGTCAATGTCCGTGACTTTGACCCAGATCATATCGCCCACGTTGACCGCATCTTCCACCCGTCCAATGCGGTGATCCGCCAGCTTGGAGATATGAACCATGCCGTCCTTGCCGGGAGCCAGCTCCACGAAGGCGCCAAACTTCAGGATGCGCACCACTTTGCCGTAGTACAGGCTGCCCACTTCGGGGACAAACACGATGGTGTCGATGGCCTTCTTGGCCAGCTCACAGGAAGCAGTGTCGGGGGCGGAGATGAAGATCTCGCCAGTTTCTTCGATGTCGATCTTGGCACCGGAGTCCGCCTGGATCTTCTGGATGACCTTGCCGCCGGAGCCGATGACAGAGCGGATCATATCGGTGGGGATCTTCATCTTGATCATCTTGGGAGCGTTGGGGCTGATCTCAGGACGAGGTTCGGGGATCACAGGCAACATGATCTCGTCCAGGATGGCACAGCGGGCATCGAAGGTCTTTTCCAGGGCATCCTTGATGATCTCCATGGTCAGGCCATCGTTCTTCAGATCCATCTGGATGGCGGTGATACCGGTCTTGGTGCCAGCCACCTTGAAGTCCATTTCGCCGTGGAAGTCTTCCACGCCCTGGATGTCGATGAAGGTCTGGAATGCGCCGTTGTCGTCCTGAATCAGGCCGCAGGAGATGCCAGCGACCGGAGCGGTGATGGGTACGCCGGCATCCATCAGAGCCAGGGTGGAACCGCAGACGGAGCCCTGGGAAGTGGAGCCGTTGGAGGACAGCACCTCGGAGACCACACGGATGGCGTAGGGGAAGTCAGATTCGGAGGGTAAGACAGGCAGCAGCGCCTTTTCTGCCAGAGCGCCATGGCCATACTCTCTCCGGTTGGTAGAGCGGCCCCCTCTTGCTTCGCCCACGGAGTAGCCGGGGAAGTTGTAGTGGTGCATATAGCGCTTGGATTCTTCCTCCCAGATGTTGTCCAGCTTCTGGCTCATGGACAAAGTGTTCAGGGTACAGATGGACAGAACCTGGGTCTGGCCGCGGGTGAACATACCGGAGCCATGTACCTTGGGCAGCAGCCCCACTTCGGCAGCCAGGGGACGGATCTCATTGGACGCACGGCCGTCCACACGGTGGCCTTCCAGGAGCCACTTTTTGACGATCTTCTTCTGGAATTTGTAGGTGATTTCCTCCAGATACTGATCCATATCCGGATATTCTTCCAAGAACTGTTCATAGAGGTGGTCAACCAGGACGTTCCAGCGGGCTTCCCGCACGTTCTTGTCATCGGTATCCATGGCAGCCATAGCTTCTTCCATGCCAAAGTCCAGAATTTTCTGGAACAGTTCTTCATTGAAATCTGCATGAGGATAGTCGAACTTTTCCTTGCCGATCTCAGCCACCATCTGGTTGATGAGGGCGACCTGCTTCTTGGCTTCCTCGAAGCCTTTTTCGATGCCCTCCAGCATAACCTCGTTGGAGACCTGGTTGGCGCCAGCTTCGATCATGACCACTTTTTCGCCGGTAGCCACCACGGTGGTCAGCATTTCGCTGACCTTGCGCTGTTCCTGGTTGGGGTTGATGATGATCTTGCCGTCCACATAACCCACGTTGACGCAGCCCACGGGGCCGTTCCAGGGGATGTCGGAGATAGCCAGAGCGGCGGAGGTGCCGATGGTGGCAGCAATCTCAGGCTGGCAGTCATAGTCCACGCTCAGGACGGTGCAGACCACGGCCACATCATTGCGGAAGTCGCTGGGGAACAGAGGACGGATGGGGCGGTCGATGCAGCGGGAAGCCAGGATAGCATTCAGGCCGGGACGGCCTTCTCTGCGCATGAAGGAGCCGGGGATGCGCCCCACAGCGTACAGCTTTTCCTCAAAATCCACGGACAGAGGGAAAAAGTCGATGCCGTCTCTGGGACGGGGGGCGGCGGTAGCGGTGCAGAGCACGGTAGTCTCGCCGTAGCGGACGACCACAGCGGCGTTGGCCAGCTCACAGACCTTGCCCACCTCCAGCTTCAGGGGGCGGCCAGCCAGCTCCATCTCATATACCTTGTAATTGGGGAACTGTCGCTTGGTGATGATAGTAGACATAGATTGTCCTCCTTTTCAAAAAGATAGAAGGGGACAGGGGCGCTCTTTAGCACTTGAAGGCAGGTCCGCTGCACGCGGGCACATCTTCAACTGCTAAAAGGCGAAAGATCCCTGACCCCAATCGCGGTTTATGCACACCCTCTACAAAGAAAAGGTATCAGCCTGTTGAAAACAGCAGCTATATCGTATCGCAATGCAAAATCTCACAGAGTTCCGTCATCTTAGATGACGGAAGAAAGTGCAATCCGGAAAAAACTGGCGGCATATACGTCAGTTTTTTTCCGCTCAGACTGGTAAGTGTGCGAACGCAGTGAGTGCATACACCAGGCTGCATTCTTCGCAAAAATGCCTGCATTTTTGCGAGAGGGCGTATTTACTTGGAGAGGCTGCCGAAAGGGAATTTCGGCAGCCTCTCAAGGGCAGAAGCTGCCCAGACGTCAGACTTACTTACGGATACCCAGCTTAGCGATCAGAGCACGATAGCGTTCGATGTCCTTCTTTGCCAGATAGTCCAGCAGCTTACGGCGCTTACCGACCATCTTCAGCAGGCCGCGGCGGCTGTGGTTGTCGTGCTTATGCACCTTCAGGTGCTCGGTCAGCTGCTGGATGCGAGCGGTCAGGATCGCGACCTGGACTTCAGGAGAGCCAGTGTCGTTTTCGTGGGTCTTGTTTGCCTCGATAACGGCAGATTTTTCTTCTTTGCGGATCATGGTAAATTCCACCTTTCTTATATTTCACGCCCGCAGGGCTGAGTCCCGGGCAGGTGAATCACGATGGTATCGTTGTATCCCCAAACCAAGCCCCGGGGTCTGTTGTGCCCACCCCAATGACGCGGGCACACCATTAAAAAGGATACCACATCCGACGCTGGTTGTAAAGCAAAAAATTTCTAGCCTTTTTGCGCAAGTTTTCCACAGATCCTTCCGATTAAAGCACATTTGTCCTCGTCCCGCGCACTATCTAAATATGTTGTCCACCTGCACAAAGGAGGTGCTGAAAATTTGTGAAAATTTTGTCGTTATTTTGTGAATTTTCTCTTGTATCGCTTGTGCTTTCATGGTACATTATAAGGACGAAGTTTTCCCTGTTGTGCGGCTGTGCAATAGCGCGGCCAAGAGGATCACAGCATGGGTTGGCTGTCTGTAGAAAAGGATTTGAGTCAGGGCTCAAGTCCTTTTCATTTTTCCCCTTCATATACACACCATACAGTACCACATCCAGCCCACGCTCAACACCGTCATCGCCCCTGTGAACAAGCGCTCCGTCCAGATGCTCACCTGTTCCAGCCACTCTGGGATACCCGGAGTACGTTCCCATCGGGTGTGCGGTTTCGTCGGCTGTGCAGGGAGATAATCTTTCAGGTAGAGCATCTGTCCCAGCGGCACGCTGCTCCGGCTCTGTCTTGCTGCTGCATTCTGCTTCATCAATCCTACCTCCTGTACTTCTGTATGATGGCTTGTCCTTCTGATTTTATTATACAAAAGTCCCAGTCCAGAAAAACGGACTATGCCCCTTCACGGGGCATTTTTTTCGTCCTGTTTTCCGTTTCTTTTCCAGTAATAGGAAATTGCCCCAAAGGATCGTTTGGGATTCATTTCTTCTATGGCCAGCAGCCGGTTATACTTCGCCACCCGTTCCCCTCGGCTGGGTGCGCCGGCCTTGATCTGCCCGCAGCCAGCAGCCACAGCCAAATCGGCCAGAAACGAGTCGCAAGTCTCCCCGCTCCGGTGGGAGAGCACCACCCCATATCCAGCAGCCTGTGCCAAAGCGATGGTTTCCATGGTTTCGGTCAAGGTGCCGATCTGGTTGGGTTTGATGAGCACGGCATTGGCAGCATTCCTCCGGATGCCGTAAGCCAGCCGAGCGGGATTGGTAACAAACAGATCATCTCCTACCAGCTGGATTTTATCCCCCAGCTGCCGGGTCAACGTCTGCCAGCCTGTCCAGTCCTCCTCCCCTGCCCCATCCTCCATGGAGCAGATGGGGTAGCGGCTGACCCAGCTTCGCCAGCGGTCTAACAGCGCCTCTCGGGACAAGGTCTGTCCGGATTTGGTCAGGACATATCCTGCCTCAGATGCCCACTCCGAAGCGGCACAGTCCAGCGCAATGCAAAAATCCTCCCCTGGCCGATAGCCGGCCTGTTCCCCCGCCTTCAAGAGGGCTTCAATGGCCGCCTCGTCAGAGGGCAAGTTGGGCGCGTAACCCCCCTCGTCTCCCACGCCCTGAGCTGGGGTGCCCAGCTCTGCCAAGGTGGCTTTCAAGGTGTGGAAGATGCGGCTGCACAGGTGCAGCGCCTGGGCGAAGGTTTCCGCCCCCACCGGCACCACCATGAACTCCTGCACTTCCAGGTTATTGGCTGCGTGCGCACCGCCGTTCAGAATATTCATCATCGGCAGCGGCAGCCGACTCCTGCCCACGCCCCCCAGGTACTGATACAAGGGCAGACCAGCCGCCAGCGCCGCCGTGCGGGCGGCGGCTAGGGAGACGCTCAACATGGCATTGGCTCCGAACCGCCCTTTGTTTTCTGTGCCGTCCAGTTCGATCATGGCTCGATCTAAGCGGGTCTGCTCCCGCACATCCCAGCCCTGCAGCGCCTGGTTTAGCTCTGTCCGGACGTGCTCCACCGCCTTGCGCACCCCTTTGCCGCCATAGCGGCTGGGGGCACCGTCCCGCAGCTCCACCGCCTCATGGGCGCCGGTGGATGCGCCGGAGGGTACGGAGGCTGTGCCTTGGACGCCGCCGGCCAAGGTCACGGTGGTTTCAATGGTGGGGTTGCCTCGGGAATCCAAGATCTCCCGTGCGTCAATCTGCGCAATGCGCCACTGTTTGTTCATCTTTTTGCCCCTTTTCCGTGTGATTTCTTTCAGTATGCCCGAATGGAGCGCAGAAAAAACAGCCACTCCTCAACAAGGAGGAGTGGCTGCTTTCTGTTTTCGCATTGTGTCAGACGATGAGGGTTTTCCCGTTCATCTCTGCCGGCTTTTCCAGACCCATCAGATCCAGCATAGTGGGGGCAATATCGGCCAAAATACCATCTCGGAGCTGGACGCTGGCGCCAACGATGCAGAAGGGCACCGGATTGGTGGTGTGGGCAGTCATGGGAGACACGCCGTCGTCCTGGAACATCTGTTCGCTATTGCCATGGTCGGCAGTGATGAGGGTGATGCCCCCCATCTTGCTGGTGGCTTCCACCACCTGTCCCACGCAGCGATCCACCGTCTCCACCGCCAAGCGCGCAGCTTCGTAGACGCCGGTATGCCCGACCATATCGCAGTTGGCGAAGTTGAGGATGATGACATCATAGTTGCCGCTTTCAATCCGTTCCACGCAGGCAGCAGCTACTTCGTTGGCGGACATATCCGGCTTCATGTCATAGGTAGCCACCTTAGGGGATGGGATGAGCACACGATCCTCTCCGGGGAACACAGTTTCCACGCCGCCATTGAAGAAGAAGGTCACATGGGCATACTTTTCCGTCTCTGCAATGCGCAGCTGGGTCAGCCCCAACTTGGAGATGTACTCCCCAAAGACATTTTTCAGTGCTTCACTGGGGTAGGCCACTTCCACGTTGGGCATACTGGCATCGTAACAAGTGGTGCAGACGAACTGAAGGGGAAAAAAGCCCTTTTTCCGCTCAAATCCGTCAAAGTCCGGATCCACCAGGGTGCGGGTGATCTGCCGTGCCCGATCAGGACGAAAGTTCATGAAAATCACGGTGTCATTGGGCTGGATCTCCGCATCCTTTACACAGACCACAGGAGTCATGAACTCATCGGTGACTTCCTTGTTATAAGAGCCTTGCACAGCGTCCAGTGGGTCGGGGATATAAGTCGCTTCCCCGTAGACCATAGCCGCATAGGCTTTTTCCGTCCGATCCCAGTTGGTGTCCCGATCCATGGCATAGTATCTGCCCTGAACGGTGACGATCTGGGCACCGTATTGCTTGCAATACGCCTGCATCTGTGCCACGAAGCCTTTCCCCGAAGTAGGCGGCACGTCACGGCCGTCCAGGAAGCAGTGGACATAGATTTTCGGGCAGCCCAGCTGAGCTGCCATCTTCACCGCCGCCTGGATGTGGGTGATGTGGGAGTGTACGCCGCCATCGGACAGCAAGCCCATGATGTGGACAGCCGTCCCCTGATCTTTGGCGGCCAGCATAGCCTTCTGGTAGGCCGGATTCTGGAAGAAGGTGCCCTGGTCGATGTCCCGGGAGATCTTGGGCAGATCCTGATAGACCACACGGCCTGCGCCAATATTGGTGTGCCCCACCTCGCTGTTGCCCATTTGCCCTGCTGGCAGACCTACATCAATGCCGGAAGCAGAGAGCTTGCTGGTGGGATTTTCGGCAAAGAGCTTATCCAGGACGGGAGTGGGGGCAGACTTGATTGCATTGCCTAGTTCTTCATCCCGCAGTCCGAAGCCGTCCATGATAATCAATGTTGTCGGTGTTTTCATGTGGAACCTCTCTCTCAACGCCAGCGCAGCCGCTGAACGCAGCTTATGCCGGTTGACTCAAGTGTATTCAGAACAAATACGGATCGGGCGGGGGAAAGACCCTGCCCGATGCTGCGATGGCAGCCAGCCAGGGGGTTATTCCTGGTTGGCTGCGTTGATGATCTCGGTAAACTTCTTGGGCACCAGGGAGGCGCCGCCGATGAGACCGCCGTCCACGTCCGGCTGTGCCAGCAGGTCATGAGCGTTGTTCTCATTCATGGAGCCGCCGTACAGAATGGTCACGCTCCGCGCCACCCGTGCGCCGTACAGCTTGCGGATCACCGTGCGGATCTCCTCGCAGACTTCATTGGCCTGCTCTGCCGTTGCGGTGTCACCGGTGCCGATGGCCCACAGGGGTTCGTATGCAATGACCACATGCCGGATCTTTTCGGCAGGGATGCCAGACAAAGCGGTTTTCACTTGCAGGTCGATGACCTCTTTGGTCACGCCCAGCTCCCGCTGTTCCTTGGACTCGCCCACACAGATGATGGGGTACAGCCCTGCGTCAATGGCGGCGTGTGCCTTGCGGTTGACGATGATGTCATTGTCATTCCAGTACTGACGGCGTTCGGAGTGACCGATGATCGTGTACTTCACGTTCAGTTCTTTAAGCATGGCGGCGGAGACCTCGCCAGTGAAAGCACCATGTTCTTCAAAGTGGATGTTCTGGGCACCGATCATCACGCGGGTGTCCTTAAATGCCTTCTGAGCGGCCGGAATATTTACAAAGGGGACACACAGGAGAATATCACACCATTTTGCCTTGGGCAGCATGGTCTTTAATTCGTCCGCAAACGCCTTGGTCTCAGAAGCGGTCTTATTCATCTTCCAGTTACCGGCGATAATGGTTTTACGGTATCTTCTATTCATGATAAAATTCCCTCTTTCTATCATTTCATGCGCGCAGATACGGTTCTGTCGCCATGGGATTTGTCTATTGCGCGCTCCATTCTATGCCGGGATGCAGAAAAGCGCCGGTTGGCGCACTTTGGGGAGAGCTGCGCCTAATCCCCAGTTCCCTGCTGTCATCTCCTCGGGCTCCCCAAAACCTGGCCGTTTCAAGGAACCCAAAGGAACTGTCGCTTTATGCTTATTCTTTATCCATCAACGCCGCTACACCAGGCAGTTCCTTGCCCTCCATAAATTCCAGAGATGCGCCGCCGCCGGTGGAGATGTGGGTCATCTTGTCGGCAAAGCCCATCTGCTGGACTGCTGCGGCGCTGTCGCCGCCGCCGATGATGGTGATGGCATCGCTGTCCGCCAAAGCCTGTGCTACAGCACGGGTGCCTTCGGCAAAGGCAGGGAACTCAAAGACGCCCATGGGGCCGTTCCAAATGACAGTACCTGCGCCCTGGATGGCCTGTGCATAGAGCTTCCGCGTCTCAGGCCCAATGTCCATGCCCATTCTGTCGGCAGGAATCTTCCCGGCAGGATACACTTCGGGCTTGGCGTCTGCGGAGTACTCTGCGGCGCACACGTTGTCCACTGGCAGCAGGAGCTTAACGCCCTGATCAGCCGCCTTTTGGATCATCTCGTTGGCATAATCCACCCAGTCTTCTTCCAGCAGAGAGGTGCCGATCTGGCCGCCCTGTGCCTTAGCAAAGGTGTAAGCCATGCCGCCGCCGATGATAACGGTGTCGGCAAGCTCCAGCAGGTTGTTGATGACGCCGATTTTTGAGGAGACCTTGCTGCCGCCCAGGACAGCCACCAGGGGACGCTTGGGGTTGGCCAGGGCGCCGCCGATGATCTCCAGTTCCTTCTGGATGAGGAAACCGGACACGGCAGGCAGATAGTTGGCCACACCGGCGGTAGAGGCGTGAGCACGGTGGACGGTGCCGAAAGCGTCGGAGACATAGATATCCGCCATATCAGCCAGTGCCTTGGCGAAAGCAGGGTCGTTCTTCTCCTCCCCCGGTTCAAAGCGCAGGTTCTCCAGCAGCATGATCTGGCCAGGCTGGAGTGCAGCGGCCTTGGCGGTGGCATCGGGGCCGATGACGTCAGCGGTCAGGGGCACATCTTGCCCCAACAGCTCGCTCAGGCGCTTTGCCACGGGAGCCAGGGTCAATTCTTCCTTCCACTTGCCCTTGGGCTTGCCCATATGAGAGCAGGCAATGACTGCCGCATTCTGTTCCATCAGATAGCGGATGGTGGGCAGCGCCTCTCGGATACGCTTGTCATCCAGGATGGTGCCGTCATTGCTCTTGGACATGGGTACGTTAAAGTCGCAGCGCAGCAGAACTTTCTTGCCTGCCACATCAATGTCAGTAACCGTTTTCTTGTTGTAGTTCATCTTTCCTACTCCTTTCCAATCCCTTACCATAAAAAAGCGTCTAAACCGGTTCCATCTCCACCATTTCCCCCTCTCCAGTCAAACCTGGAAACCCTTGCTGCCGCAAAGCCTCATAGGCCAGGACAGCGGCGGAATTGGACAGGTTCAGGCATCGCGCACCCGAAACCATCGGGATGCGGACACAACGATGATAGTATTCGGTACGGAACCACGCGGGCAGACCGGCGGTCTCTTTCCCGAAAAAGAGGTAGCAGTCCGGCTCATACTGCACTTGCGTATAGCTCTGAGGTGCTTTGGAACTGGCCAGCCACAGGCAATCTTTGGCATCTGGATGGTGGACAAAAAAATCCGCCAGATCCTCGTAAACAGTGACGGACACCTGGCTCCAATAGTCCAGCCCTGCCCGCCGCACTGCTGACGCACTGACGTCAAAGCCCAAAGGGCGAATCAAATGCAGACTGCTTTTGGTCACGGCACAGGTACGGGCGATATTTCCAGTATTCTGCGGAATCTCCGGCTCTACTAACACGATATGCACCACGAACCATGCACCTCCCCATTCAACTTCTCTGGCTGAGTGCGTCTGTTCGCTCTCCACTCACTCTGCCAAGAAATCATTTTTAGTACGGTCTATTCTAGCCCAATTCCATTTGAAAATCAACACCATTTTACGCTTTTTCCTGGAAGAATGTCAGTATTTTTGCCCATATCCATGAAAAATCTTTGTTTTTCTCAAAAATAGTCCTATACTGAACCATTGGGAACTTACCCAGCGAAAAGGCGGATTCTACCGCCCTCCCAGCAAGGAGGGAAAAAAGCAGGATTGCTTGCAAATCGCAAAAAGGCGCTGTCCGTGGAGCTGTTTCGTTCCAGCTTGGCGTTCCCTCCTGCCTTCTTCCGAATTTCACTGGTATCCCTGTTCGACATCAGGCACCCATTTTTTCTATTTTCCGTCATAGGCAGATCAGCAGTGAGCCTCCTGTCCGATTTCCTAGGCACCTGCCATGAGTGCCACCTGCTGCGCCAATCGAAAACGAGGCCAGACACAAGTTGTGTCTGGCCTCGTTGGGTTTTCGAAAAAGCCGCTTCAAACTTATTCCACAGGAACCGTCCAGCCCTTGGTGTCCTCGATCTTGCCCCACTGGATGCCGGTGAGGGTGTCGTAGAGCTTCTGGGTCAAGGGGCCGATCTTACCATCGGAAATGTGGGCGATCTTGTCCATCCACTTCAGTTCCTTGACCGGAGAAACCACCGCTGCGGTGCCGGTGCCAAAGACCTCCTCCAGCTTGCCGTCTTCGGCAGCCTTCATGATGTCAGCAATAGCCAATCTGCCTTCAATGACTTCATAGCCCCAATCACGGCACAGCTCGATGCAGCTGCGGCGGGTGACGCCAGGCAGGACGGTGCCCACGCAGGGGGCGGTGTAGATCTTGCCGTCGATCTTGAACATGATGTTCATGGCGCCGACTTCTTCCACATACTTCTTTTCTACGCCGTCCAGCCACAGCACCTGGGCATAGCCCTGCTGTTCGGCCAGGTCGCCGGCCTTGATGGAAGCTGCGTAGTTGCCGCCGCACTTGCAGAAGCCAGTCAGGCCGGGTGCTGCACGAATATACTCATCTTCAACGTAGATGCGCACAGGCGCCAAACCCTCGGCATAGTAAGCGCCGGAGGGAGAGGTGATGATGCAGAAGCGATAGTGCTTAGACGCATGGACACCCAGACCCACATCGGTAGCGATCATGAAGGGGCGGATATACAGGGAAGTGCCATCGGTGTGGGGCACCCAGTCCTGATCCACCTTTACCAGCGCCTTGACGGCCTGCACAAAGTCCTCCACGGGGATATTGGGCATACACATACGGTCAGCGGAGTCATTGCTGCGCTGGGCGTTGCAGTCCGGGCGGAAGAGCTGAATCTTGCCTTCTGCGGTACGATATGCCTTCAGACCTTCGAAGATCTCCTGGGCGTAGTGGAACACTACCGTAGCCGGATCCATCTGGAAGGGCTGATAGGGAATGATTCTGGCGTCATGCCAGCCATTGTCCGGATCATAGTCCATGACAAACATATGGTCGGAAAATTCCTTGCCGAAGCCCAGTTTGCTCTCATCAGCAGGCTTTGCCTTCGGGGTCTTAGTCAATTCAACACGGATATCCAACATAAAAGGTGCCTCCCTTAACAATATCAATCATCACCTTTTCAGAGGAACCTGAGAAAAGGGCGATTCTGTTTCGCTGTTATTGTATCATACAACCAACCAAATAGCCAGACTGTATCGTATGATACATTTTCTCCCACATTTCGTCCCTTTTTCCCGTTCTTCCCCTTCTTTCAGGGGAAAGTTCACAAAATTAAGGTTGTTTTTTTTCGTCCCTTCTTCCATAATAGGAGTATTCTTTCTGTCATATTTTGTCCAACGGGAGTGAACGCATATGAAAACACTTCTCTTCATCTATAATCCCGCCGCCGGCAAGGCTAAGATCACCAGCGCACTAGGGGAAGTGACCGCCCTGTTTCAAAAGGAGGACTGGCTGGTCACCCTGTACGCCACCAAAGCGGCCGGAGACGCCACAAAGGCCGTCCAGGAGCTGGGCAGCTCCTATGATCGCATCATCTGTTCCGGCGGTGACGGCACCCTCAGTGAGGTGGTCACCGGTCTCATTCACGGTGGCCTCAAGCAGCCCTTGGGGTATCTCCCCGCCGGCAGCACCAACGATTTCTCCAAGACCCTCCGCCTCCCTGCCAACCTCTGCAAGGCAGCGGCCATTGCGGCAGCAGGGGAACCCTTTGCCTGTGATATGGGACAGTTCAACGACAGCCACATCTTTGTCTATGTGGCCGCCTTTGGCCTGTTCACCAACGTGGCCTATGAAACGCCCCAGGAGATCAAGCAGATCTTAGGGCACGCAGCTTATGTGCTGAAAGGCATCCAGAGTCTGACCGACATCACCAGCTACTCCATGACCATCCAGCATGACGGCATTGTAGAGGAAGGGAACTTCATCTACGGCATGGTTTCCAACTCTGTTTCTGTGGGTGGTTTCCAAGGGATGAAGAACCACGATGTGATTTTGGATGACGGCAAGTTTGAAGTGCTGCTGGTGGAGACGCCCACCTCCCTGGCACAGCTGAACACCATCATCGCCGCCCTGCTGGCTCGAACCCCCAATGAGAAGGTTCGCTCCTTCCAGACCAGCAGCATCTCCTTCCACTGCAATACGCCGGTGGCATGGACGCTGGACGGAGAATATGGCGGAAATCATGAGGATAGTTATGTGGAGATCCTGCCCCAAGCGGTGCAGATGATCCGAGGGAGGGATACGGTATGACCGACACCATTGCTGCCATTGCCACTGGCTGCGCCCGGACGGCTATTGGCATCCTGCGCATCTCCGGACCGGAGGCGCATCAAGTGCTGGCCAGGGTATTTACCCCCTTCGCCGGAAAGACCCCCTTGCTGGAGCGCCCAGCGCAGACGTTGATCTATGGTCAGCTCCATGACGCTCATGGCGCTGTGTTGGATCACTGCCTAGCCACCTTCTCTGTGGCTCCCGCCAGCTACACCGGCGAGGACACGGCGGAATTGCAGTGCCACGGCTCCCCCACCATGCTGGCCGCTGGCCTGGAAGCCTTGTTCGCCGCTGGCGCCCGACAAGCCAAGGCAGGGGAATTTACCCGCCGCGCCTTTTTGAACGGCAAGATGGATCTGACCCAGGCGGAAGCGGTGGTCGATCTGATCGATGCTGAGACGATCTCCGCTGCCAAGAACGCTGTGGGACAGCTCTCCGGTGCGATGGGGAAGAAGATTGACGGGATCTACAATCAACTGGTCGATCTCTTGGCGCATTTCCATGCGGTGCTGGACTACCCCGATGAGGACATTGAGCCCTTTGAAGCGGAGGAGATTGCTCAGAGCGTGAGCAAAGCCGCCCAAGACCTGGCTGCCCTCCGTGCCACCTATCATCGAGGGAAACAGCTGACCCAAGGTGTTCCCTGTGCCATCGTTGGCCGTCCAAATGCGGGAAAAAGCTCCCTGCTCAACGCCATTCTGGGCTATGACCGCGCCATCGTCACCGACATCCCCGGCACCACCCGGGACACGGTGGAGGAAAAGGCCGTGCTGGGCGGCGTACTGCTGCGGCTGATCGACACGGCCGGTCTGAGAGAGACTGGCGATGTGGTGGAACAGATGGGCGTGCGCCGGAGCCTGGACGCTTTGGAGCGGGCAGAGCTGGCTCTGGTGGTGCTGGACGGCAGCGCCCCGCTGGATGACAACGACAGGATGGTGCTGGACGCCGCCGGTCAGGTGGAGGAGTGCATCGTTCTGGTGAACAAATCCGATCTGCCCCAGCAGGCCGATCTGTCCAATCTGACGCAAGCGCCCCTGGTCATCAGTGCCAAGGAAGGCTCTGGTCTGGACGCGCTGGAGACGGAGATTGCCCAACGGTTCCCGTCTGGCACGGAACAGCAGGGAGAACTGCTGACCAACGCCCGACAGGCGGAAGCTGCCCAGCGGGCGGAACAGGCACTGGAAGCGGTGCGAGACGGGCTGAAGTCTGGGATGTCTCCCGATGCCGTGCTCTCCGATGTAGAGTTCGCTATGACCGCCCTGGCTGAGGTCACGGGGCGGCGGATCACCGAAGATGTGACCGCCCGCATCTTCTCCCGTTTCTGTGTGGGGAAGTAACTTTGTCTCCGTTCTGTTCCAATTTCTTCATCCTTTTGTTTCCCTTTTGGTCTTGAAAATCCCCCCAGCGCGTATATAATAATTCGATACCATTCAAACCCTGTGAAAAGAGGACGATCCCTTTATGATTACTACTTTTTGCCCCAAGTGTCATCGCCCCTATGACGTGAGCCTGGGAGAGTGCCCGGTTTGCAGTCGAAAAGCAGCCGCGGAACAAAATCAGGCCAAGGCACGAAAAAAAATATCGCTGGTGGGCAAGCGCAGTCATCCTGCCCCCAAGCCGCCCAAAGAACATCTCTCCCCAGAGACGCCCAAACGGCACATCACACCGCCGAAAAAGACGGATCCGGATGCTACGATGATCTTAGATCACCCACTGATCCTGGACACCCCTCCGGCGGCACCGGAGCCTGCGGCACCTACGCCCCCTCCCGCCGCTGGGAGGGGCAGCAAAAAGAGACAGCGGCGTGAGATCCCCATCCTCGCCCTTCTGCTCTGCATTGTTATTTTGTTCCTGCTCGTGGTTGGCGGCGCAGCCGTTATGCGCGGGCTGGATGGCAGCACGGCGGACACTTCCGCTCCTACATCCAGTCAAGCAGAGCCGGACAAGAAGGAGGACACCAAAAAGGACGAAAAAAAGGACACCAAGACGGATAACAAAACCAACGACCCGAATGATACCACTACGGATAACAACACAGGCGGCAACACCCAGACGCCCACGGAACCCACGCCCCCCACGGAGCCGACCACCCCTACGGAGCCGACGGAACCCACAACGCCTACAGAGCCGACCACCCCTACAGAGCCGACGGAACCCACAACCCCTACAGAGCCGACTACCCCTACGGAGCCCACAACGCCCGGTGAAGGCGGCGGCACTACGACGACAGACCCAACAACGCCAGCAGAATAAGGCTTTGTTGGGATAGAAAAAGAGAGAGGAAACCATAACATCATGAACCAAGAACTGTTTTTACTGAAGATGGGCGAGATCGTCCTGAAGGGTCTGAACCGCCGCCGGTTTGAGGAGCGGCTGATGGGCAACCTTCAGCGCCGTCTCCACCCCTACGGCCGCTTCCGCGCCATCTCCCGCCAGTCCATCGTCTATGTGGAACCGCTGGAGGAGACCTGTGATCTGGACGGCGCATGGGAGTCCATGAAGCAGCTGTTCGGCATTGTGGGGCTATCCCGTGCCAAATCCTGCGAGAAGAATCCGGACGCCTTTTTTCAGGCCGCCTGTGCCTATCTGGATGAGGATCTGAAAAACGCCAAGAGCTTCAAAGTAGAGTCCAAGCGCAGCGACAAGACCTTCCCCATGACTTCCATCGAGTTGAGTCAGTATGTAGGCGGTCTGCTCTCGGAAGCCTATCCGCATTTGAAAGTGGACGTTCACAATCCGGAATTGATCGTCCACTTAGAAGTTCGGGACTTTGCCGGTTACGTCCATGCCAACCCGGAACCGGGCGCTGGCGGCCTGCCGGTGGGCGTGGGCGGACGTGCTGTGGCACTGCTCTCCGGCGGCATTGACTCCCCAGTTGCCTGCTATATGATGGCCAAGCGCGGCTTGGCGCTGGAGATGGTACACTTCTTCAGCTACCCGTACACCTCCAATGAGGCCAAGGAGAAGGTGCTGGAGCTGGCCAGCCTTCTGACCGGCTACTGCGGCCGCCTGACCGTGAACATCGTCCCCTTCACCGGCATCCAGGAGGAGTTGCGCCGGAGCTGTCCGGAACCCTACTTCACTCTGGCTATGCGCCGGTTCATGATGCGCATTTCCGAGATGATCGCAGACCGAGTGGGCGCTGGCGCTCTGGTTACCGGCGAGAGCTTGGGACAGGTGGCCAGTCAGACCATGGCGGCGATGGCAGTCACCGAGGATGTGGTGAAAAAACCGGTGTTCCGTCCCCTGATCGGCATGGACAAAGAAGAAATTGTGAAAATTTCCCGCCACATCGGCACCTTTGATACCTCCATCCTGCCCTATGAGGACTGCTGCACCGTCTTTACCCCCCGTCATCCCCGCACCCAGCCCAAGGTCAGCGACTTTGACGATATCGAGACTAAGTACGACTTTGAAGGTCTGTGCCAGCAGGCATTTGACAACATCGAGCGTGTCCAGATCCCCTTCCGGAATCAGCGGGACGCTTAATAGACAGAAAAAGAGCGCCATGATTGGCGCTCTTTTTGATTGCTTATTTCCGCATGGACAGCTTTCGCAGCACTTCCTGGAAGTAGTCCGGCAGCGGACACTCCACTTCCATCCGCTCCCCTGTTCTGGGGTGCTGGAAGGCCAGTTTTCTGGCGTGGAGGCACTGTCCAGTCAGACCGAAGGTCTCCTTCCGCTTCCCGCCGTACACCGGATCGCCCAGCACTGGGTGCCCGATATAGGCCATGTGGACGCGGATTTGGTGGGTGCGGCCAGTCTCCAGGTTGCACTGGATGTGGGTATAGCCCGAATAGCGCTCCAGCACCTTCCAATGGGTCACCGCCCGTCGGCCATCCGCTGCCACAGCCATCCGCTTCCGGTCGGTGCGATGGCGGGCGATGGGGGCATCCACGGTGCCGGCCTCCGCTCGGAAGCTGCCCACCACGATGGCCTCGTAGGTGCGCGCCAAGGAGTGGTCTTGGAGCTGTTCGGACAAGCTCAGGTGAGCCATATCGTTTTTGGCCGCGATGATGAGTCCGCTGGTGTCTCGGTCGATACGGTGGACGATACCTGGCCGCAGCTGGCCGTTGATGCCGGAGAGGGAATCGCCGCAGGCGTAGAGCAGGGCGTTGACCAAGGTGCCGTCTGAGTGGCCGGGGGCGGGGTGTACCACCATGCCCACCGGTTTGTTGACTACAATGACATCCTGATCCTCATAGACCACATCTAGGGGGATGTTTTGGGGCAAGACTTCCACCGGCTCCGGTTCCGGCAGCTGGACGATCACGGTATCGCCCGCAGAAAACTTGGTATTTTTCTTCGCCGCTTTTCCGTTCACCGTCACCCTTCCCTGTTCCAGCAGCTTTTGCGCACCGCTGCGAGTGAGGGTATCCACGGTCTGGGCTAGGAACTGATCTACACGCTGGCCAGCCTGTTCCACCGTCAAGGTGAGCTGGCTCATTTCTTTCGCTTGCCTCTGATCTCCCGCTTGCCATGGACGCGCTCGCAGCGATCCCAGAAGAAAAGAACGTAGATGACCAGGAGGATAGCGCCCACTACCACAAAGATGTCCGCCACGTTAAAGACGGCAAATTTCACAAAGAGCACCTGGATCATATCGGTCACATAACCCATGAAGAACCGGTCGATCAGGTTGCCCACTGCCCCAGCCAAGATGAGCATAAGGGTGAAGCGGCCAAATGGGTGGCGCATCCACTTGCAGGCGATGGCCAGGATGAGCAGGAGGGAAACCACCAGGGAGATCACTGCCAAAATTGTGGTGTACTGGTCAAAGGAGGAAAAGGCTGCGCCGGTGTTCTGCACATAATTCAACCCCAGCCAGTTGGGAATCAGGACTTTGGTGGCCCCTACCGCCATGGTAGCGCGGATATAGAATTTCGTGGCCTGATCCAGGATGACAAGCAGTGCTGCAATGACAAAGAAAATCATAAACTATCAGCTCCTTTTTCTATTTGCTGGTCCGTTTTTGAAAGGTTTATCGCTTTTTCAGGTCGCTGAGGTAATAGGGTTTCATCAGGGAGCTTTGCTCGGTAGAATCCTTCTGACGGGAATGGCTGATGGGCTGAGGCGGTCTGGACGGCTTTGCCCGCTTCGGGGGGTTGGCTTTAGAATGCTCGCCCCTGCCGCCGGACTTCTGAGCGCTGCCCTGCTTGGCCTTGGGCTCCTTGCCCTGCTGGGTCGGTGCTGTCACAGCAGGCTTAGCTTTGGCGCCATTGGGCTTCTTGCCGCTCCGCCGTTTCCGGCTGTTTTTCGGCTTCTGCTCCCCCGTCACCGCAGCTGCCTTGCTGGGCTGCGCTGTCTGCTTGCGCTTGGTCGAATCCGTCTCTTTTCCAGAAGGCGTTCCGCTTTTTTTCCGCCGGCGCTCCGGCTTCTTTCTGGCCAGCAGCCGATCAGTGGCATCCTTGCCTTGGGTCATCTCCGGTTCGCTGTCCTCTGGCCGCAGGCGCGAGGAGAAGGTTTCCTTCAGTTCCCCGCCCGGCAGCAGAGACACTCGGCTGAGGGAGGGCACCACCCGACGGGCAGGCCGCTTATATTTGCGGGTCAAAATGTCCTTGCTGTCAAAGGGCGTGTTGTTGTCCAGCATCTGCTCTGTCCGAGGCGGCAGCAAATCCAGAGAGTAATAGGGGATCTCCCCCTCCTCTGACCACACCGGCGCAGCCGGTTGGGCTTGCTGTCCTGCCGGTTCCTCCGGTTGAAGGACTGGCACAGCTTTTGTCGCCGTCAGAGCAGACTTGGCCTGTTCTTTTTTCTTCGCCTTTTTCTTTTCGTTTCCAGACGGATCCAGCACCGGCGTCACCTGGGCATCGGCCTTGGCCGTCTCCCCTTTCCGGGCGTTGCGGCGCTCCTGCGCCGCCTTTCGGGACTCCTGATCCTCTGGGTTGATGATCTTCCCCCGTTTGTCCCGTACCGGCGCTTCAAAGCGCTGCATGGGCCAGGGGTGATCTGCTGCCTTAGGCACCTGCTTGCCCATGAGCTTCTCCACCTCTTTCAGCAGGGGCTGTTCCACATAATCGTAGAGGGTGAAGGCCACGCCCTCATGGCCTGCTCGGCCGGTTCGGCCGATGCGGTGGATATAGGTCTCCGGCACTTCAGGCAGGTTGTAGTTGAACACGCAGGGCATATCCTGGATGTCCAAGCCGCGGGCGGCGATGTCAGTGGCCACCAGCACCCGAATCTTTCCCGATTTAAAGTTGGCCAGGGCAGTCTGACGGGCGGTCTGCGATTTGTTGCCGTGGATGGCAGCGGCGGAGACTCCTGCGCGGTTCAGGTCACGGCTGACCTTGTCCGCCCCATGTTTGGTGCGGGTAAAGACCAGGGCGGAGGAGATCTGTTTCTGCTCCAAGATCCAGACCATCAGCTTGGTTTTGTTCTCCCGATCTACCGGCCAAGCGGACTGCTGGATGACCTCCACTGGGGAGGACACCGGATCCACAGCCACCCGTGCCGGATGGTCTAAAAGGCGGTTGACTAAGTCCATGATCTCATCGGGCATGGTGGCGGAGAAGAACAGGGTCTGCTTTTTTTCCGGCAGCCACTTTAGAATCTTCCGCACATCATGGATGAATCCCATGTCCAGCATCCGGTCTGCCTCGTCCAGCACGAAGATCTCCAGCTGGGACAAGTCCAGCAGCCCCTGTCCGTACAAATCGGCCAAACGGCCTGGGGTGGCAATGAGGATCTCCGCCCCAGCCTGGATGGCGTCCACCTGGGGCTTTTGACCCACGCCGCCATAGATAACCACGCTCTTTAGGGGCAGGTACTTGCCATAGTGCTCCACCTGCTCCTGGTTCTGAATGGCCAGCTCCCGCGTGGGCGTCAGAACCAGTGCCCGGATCGGGGGCTTGCCCTGTTTGCCGGTCACTGGGTGCTGGGTGAGCCGTTGCAGGATAGGCACCGCAAAGGCGCAGGTTTTTCCCGTTCCGGTTCGGGCACTGCCCAGCACATCCCGACCTTCCAAAGCCGGGGGGATGGCGCCAGCCTGGATGGCAGTAGGCTGGGTATATCCTTGCTCAGACAGTGCCCTTCGGATGGGTTCGATTAACTGTAACTGTTCAAAATCCAAAGGTTGAATGCTCCTTCAGGCGGCCAAAAGACGCCGCCTACTCTCAAATTTGGTTCCGTCATTCTGACGGCAGGGAGGCAGCCGGAATTGCTCTGTTTCCTTCCTCCCATCCGTTCCCATCGAACGGAGCCGATGCAGTTCTTAGGCTTCTGATAACCCCGCCATCCGGCGCATGGGGACACGCAGGAAGTGATTGACCAGGGCGATGACCCGTCCCGTAAACAGAACTGTGGCCACGGTTCCCAGGCCAATGCCAATGACCGTGCCGCCCAGGATGAGACTCAGTGTCACAGTCACCGCCGCACAGGCCAAGTCAAAGAGGTTTTTGCATAACCCCATACTCTTACCGCTGCGCTGGCTGATGCTGTCCACCAAGCCATCTGCCGGATTGGGCGCCAACTCCATGTTGACCATCATGCACACACCGGTGCCAGTGAGCAGGATAGCCAGTGCCAACAAGGTCAAGCGCAGGGGCCAGGAGGGATCGGGAAAGGACAAGGTTTTGCTATACCATCCTACCAGCCAGCCGGAAAGAAAACTGACCGGAAACTGTAACACGTCCAAAATCCCAAATCGCCGCCCCTTGATGGGCAGCTGTGCTGCCACGCAGAGCAGGTAAAAGAGGGTGACCACCCAGCCCAGATCCCATCCAAAGAGGACGGAGAGGCTGTTGGGCACGGAGATGATCGGTGAGACACCCAGCAAGGTCTTGGTGTTCAGGGTGATGCCGCAGGTGAGCACCAGCATCCCGATCCCATAGCAGACCAGTCGTCTCATCCAATGTTTTACACTTTGTTCCTTCATAATTCCTGCCTCTTGAAGTCTAACATTCGGCCAGTATAATATTATACCAAAATCGCTCAACCTGCGCAACAAAAACGGTCAGCAAAATACGATCTCTCCCTCGTGCATCTCTTTCACCCGTGCCAGAGATTCCACTCGCACCCCTTTGGCGCGAATCCGTTCGCCGCCAGGCTGGAACGCCTTCTCCACAGCGATACCGGCACCAACAACCGTGGCCCCTGCCTGCTGCACCAGATCGATCAGCCCTTCCAGCGCGGCGCCGTTGGCCAGAAAATCGTCAATGATGAGCACGCGATCCTCCGGATTCAGATAGGGCTTTGCCACGATGACATGGTTGACAATACCGTGGGTAAAGGAGGCCACCTGAGTGGTGTAGAACTCCCCGCTCAGGTTTCGGGTCTTGCTCTTTTTGGCAAAGACCACAGGACAGTGGAAATACTGGGCGGCTACGCAGGCCATGCCGATGCCGGAGGCTTCGATGGTGAGGATCTTGTTCACCCGTTCGTCCTTGAACAGACGATACCACTCCTTTCCCATCTCGTTGAACAGTTCGATGTCCATCTGGTGGTTCAAAAAGCCGTCCACCTTCAGGACATCCTCATTTAAGGCGCGGCCATCTTTCAAAATGCGCTCTTCTAGCAATTTCATGGTGCTCTATCTCCTTCCGAATACTTCGGTTTTTTATTGGAACCTTTTTATTTTACTGCACGGGCAAAACGCTGACAAGACGGGCGGGACAAAAAAAGCCGGAAAAAGCGAGAAATCTCGCTTTTTTCGGCTTCTCAGCAAATTATGCAGTCTCCTCGATCTCCTCCGCCGACTGTTCCACCCAGGGCAGGACGAGGGTGAATCGGGAGCCCAAGCCCTGTTTGCTGGACACCTGAATCCAGCCGCCGTGGCGGGCGGCGATCCACTGGGCGATGGACAGTCCCAGGCCGGTGCCGCCGGTCTGGCGGGTGCGAGATTCATCGGTGCGGTAGAACCGCTGAAAGACCTTGGGCAGATCGTCCGGGGCGATGCCCTGACCAGTGTCGCTGACGGACAACTGGACTATGCCCTCCTTCCCCTTGAGCCGGACGAACAGGGCGCCGCCCTCTGGGGTGTATTTCACAGCGTTGTCTACCAAGATGCGCAGGGCTTGTTTCAGCAGGCCGGTGTCTCCGTAAAACCGGATCCCCGGCTGGATGGCACTGCCCACCTGACGGCCAGTCTCCAGCAGCTCGGTCTCTCGGTACACTTCATCCACCACAGCGGACAGATCAAAGGCTTTGAAATGAACCGTCTGGGTGTTGTTGTCCCCACGGGCTAGGAATAACAGCTGCTCCACCAGGGTGGCCATAGAATCCGCCTCCGCCCGGATAGCGCTGATGGCCTCCTGCCGCACCGCCGGGTCATCTTTCCCCCACCGATCCAGCATATTGGCGTAGCCCTGGATGACTGCGATGGGAGTGCGCAGCTCATGGGAGGCATCGGAGACAAACCTTGCCTGCACCTGGTATTCTCGGTCGATGCGCTCCAGCATGGCATTGATGGCGCTGGCCAGGGCGCGCAGCTCCTCCTGTCCGCCGGGGATGGGGATGCGGCTGGTCTTTAGGCTGTCTACGTTGATGCCGTCCAGCCGCTTTGCCAGTCGACGCAGTGTGTCTGTATCCACCCGCTCGCCGTTTAAGGCATCCGCCGTCTCCTCCAGCGCTCGGATGGGGGCAAACATCTGCTGGACGATCTGGGTATTCTTCTGCATCCCCAGCAGCAGCGCCACCACCTCCGCCGCCAACAGCAGCCACCACGCCTTTCCCACACCGGAAAAAAACAGAAAGACCACCGCATCCAGCACTAGGTATCCAGCCAAGCTGCGGAAAAACAGCCGATTGATGAGCTTCCGTGCCGCATAGGGCAGCTCCGGAGTGTGGAAAAGATTCTGGTACAGATCCATCTCAATCCCCCCGAATCACATAGCCCACCCCACGCACCGTTTCGATCAGGTGGATGCCGAACACCTCGTCCAGCTTGGAGCGGAGGAACCGGATATATACGTCCACGGTGTTGGTCTCCCCCACATAGTCATAGCCCCAGACTGTGTTCAAAATGGCGCTTCGGGAGAGCACCTTTCCTTTGTGCTCCAACAGACAGGCCAGCAGATCAAACTCCCGACGGGTCAGCTCCACTGGGGTGCCGTTGACGGTGACCTTCCGGCTGTCCGGATCCAAAGTCACAGGGCCGGCGGTGAACTGGTGGGATTGGCTCTCCTGTCGGCCACCGGCGCTGCGGAGAGCGGCTCGGATGCGGGCCAGCAGCTCCTCGATGGCAAAGGGCTTGGTCACATAGTCGTCTGCGCCGGAGTCCAGTCCAGCCACCTTATCCACTACCGTGTCCCGTGCCGTGAGCAGGATGACGGGAGCACTCCCGCCATCCTTCCGGTAGCGGCGCAGGACTTCCAGACCGTTGAGGCCAGGGAGCAAAATATCCAGCAGGATCAGGTCATGCTCACCGGAGAGCGCACGCTCCAGGCCAGTGCGGCCATCCAGCGCCTTTTCCACCTGGTATCCTTCATAGGTCAGCTCCAGCTCTACCATACGAGCCAGCTTTTCCTCGTCCTCTACGATCAAAATGCGGTTTGCCATTTGTGCTTCACTCCCCGTTCTTTGGATTTTTGGGGCGGATGTTCCGCCGCACCTGGTCTACCACAGTCTCTGCCCCATCATCCAGCTTTTCCATCACATCCTGCACCATCTGGCTGCGTCCAAGATTGGGCCCCACCAGACGATAACGCCAGCCCAGGAAAAAGCCCACCACCAGCAGCAGTGCCACCACCCACCAGGCCAACGCCAACAGAGCCAGCAAAGCCGCCATGGGGCACTCCATGCTCCGGTCATCGGAATCCTTCCGATAGGCTTCCAGCCGATTGTCCACCAGCCAATTCCACGCAGTGACCAGCCAGTTTTGCTTTTCCTGAGCCGGCTCTGATTCCGGTGCTGTTTTGTTTGGCGGCTCTGCGGTCACGCCATCCTTGGTGGAATAGGTACAGACACCGGCATCGGCAATGATCCCCTGCTGTTCCAGCCACACCAGGGCGTCCAGCAAATCCCCGCCGCAGGCTTCCAATGCATCGCGTGCCTGTTCGGGAGAAACGCCGGTGTGGGCGCACAAACGCTCAATCTGTTGTTCCATTTGGCTCACAGGGGTCACCGCCCTTTCCGTTCAAGTTACCCCTAGTATACACCGGAAACCTTTGCAGGTCTTTGGCCTTTTCTTAAAGAGGGATTAAAAACTCAGATGCGAGCCACGCCGCTGGCCTTGGCGGCCTCTGCCACGGCGTGAGCCACGGCGGGACACACAACATCGTCAAAGGCGTAGGGCAGGATGTAATCTGCGCTGAGCTTGTCCTCCGGCACCAGGTTGGCCAGAGCCTGAGCGGCGGCGATCTTCATGGCATCGTTGATGTCAGACGCACGCACATCGAAGGTGCCGCGGAAAATACCGGGGAAGGCCAGGACGTTATTGATCTGATTGGGGAAGTCACTGCGGCCAGTGCCCACCACAGCGGCGCCAGCTTTCTTGGCCAGGTCGGGCATGATCTCCGGCGTAGGATTGGCCATGGGGAACAGGATGGCATCCTTGGCCATGGTCTGAACCATCTCTGAGGTCACCATACCGGGAGCGGAAACGCCGATGAACACGTCAGCACCCACCAGCATTTCCGCCAGGGTGCCGGAACGCTTCTCTCGGTTGGTGATGGCGGCGATCTCCTGCTTGGCTGGATTCAGGTCGGGACGGCCCTCATAGATGGCGCCCTTTCGGTCGCACATGATGACGTCAGTCAGTCCACGGGCGATGAGCAGGCGGATGATGGCAGTACCGGCCGCACCGGCGCCGCAGGTGACCACTCGTACATCGTGGATGTCCTTGCCCACCACCTTCAGTGCGTTGGTCAGGGCAGCCAAGACCACCACGGCGGTGCCGTGCTGGTCATCGTGGAAGATGGGGATGGAGCAGCGCTCCTTCAGCTTCCGCTCGATCTCAAAGCACCGTGGGGCGGCAATGTCCTCCAGATTGATCCCGCCGAAGCTGCCCTGGAGCAGGGCGATGGTGTTGACGATCTCATCCACGTCCTTGCTGTCAATGCACAAGGGCACAGCGTCCACGCCGCCAAAGGCTTTGAACAGGACGCATTTGCCCTCCATCACCGGCATCCCAGCCACTGGGCCGATGTCACCCAGCCCCAGCACAGCGGTGCCATCGGTGACCACAGCCACCGTATTGCCACGGCCGGTGAGGGTATAGCTCTTTGCCGGATCTGCCTGGATCTCCAGGCAGGGCTGCGCCACACCTGGGGTATAGGCCAGAGAGAGCGCCTCCTTGTCATGGATCTCCATCTTTGGCACGGTTTCCAACTTTCCGTGCCACTTTTTATGTAATTTCAAGGATTCTTCTGCATAATTCATCTGTTTTTCCTCAATTCTTTCTATTACGATGGGATGGTTTTCTCTTATTAAAGCAGTAAAGATTATTATACCGTCCCCACCCTCATTTGACAATCCTTCCCCCGCCGGATTCCAGTGCGTTCTGACGGCAGGTTTTGTGAATTATGTCATGTCCTCCTGTGGACATCCCTGTGGATTGCTGTGCATAACCTTGTGCAAACTGTGCATAAGTGTGGAAGAAAGGGGTGTTCTGTTCCATTTTCTGCCCTTTTATCCCGCCAAATTTCCCCTCTTGCGCCATCCTCATTATGTTTACAAGCTGGCTTTTCGCAAGCGCATCCCCTGTCACACTGCATCGTTTCCTCCATTGCAGCAGAAAAACACCTCCTGGTTTTCCAAGCAAAACAGGAGGTGTCTTTGTGCGGTCAGAAGGGCAAATATGCCCAAGCGGCGGCGAAGATCAGAGCGGGCAGAAGGTTCGCCACCTTGATCTTCTGGTGGAACATGGTGTTGACGCCCACGCAGAGAATCAGTCCGTCTCCCACCAGAGAGATATTGTCCAGCGCCTCCTGGGTGATGATGGGTGCAATGGCGGCTGCCAGCAGGGTCACGCTGCCCTGGAGCAAAAAGACTGGGAGGGCGGAGAAGATACACCCCTTACCCATGGAAGCAGTCATAACGAAGATGATGATGCAGTCCAAAATTGCTTTGGTCACCAGCACGGAGCTGTCTCCGGTCAATCCATCCTGGATGGAGCCAACGATGGCCATGGCGCCGATGCAGACGGTGAGGGAGGCGGTAACAAAGGCGTCCACAAATTTGTTGTCGCCGCTGTTGCCGCTCTTCTCCCGCAAAAACGCCCCAAAGGTCTGGGTGTGGTGCTCCAGGTTGATGGCCTCCCCCACCAGGGCACCCAAGGCCAGGGACACAATCATCATCATGACCCCCTGAGTCTCCAGCTGACCGTTTTGGAGGGTGAGCATCTCGCTGCACACGCCACCCAGGCTCAGCAGGATGACGCTCAGCCCCATGGCGCTCATGAGGGTCTCTTGGAACCGTTCCTTTAATCCTCTTTGAAAGAAGGAGCCGACCACACCGCCGGCGATGATGGCGCCGGTATTGATGAGGGTTCCCAGCATAATCATAATGGTTCTCTCTTTTCTTTCGATTGGGAAACAAAACCCGCGTTTGATGCAGGTCTTGTCATGCGGTTGTATGAAGTTACGCCTGATCCAGACGTTCCGCAATGACCCGAGCCACCTTGATGCCGGAAGCGCCAGCCTGCGCCAGGCCACGGGTGGTACCTGCGCCATCGCCAATGGCAAAGAAGTTGCGCAGGGGTGTCTCCAGTTCACTGGAGAGCTGGATACGAGAGGAATAGAACTTGACCTCTGCGCCATAGAGCAACGTATCATAGTTTGCTGTGCCGGGCGCCAGCTTGTCCAGGGCGTAGATCATCTCGATGATGTCATCCAGCTGCCGTTTGGGCAGCGCCAGGGACAGATCGCCGGGGACGGCAGCGGTCAGGGTGGGACGGGTGAAGGATTTGGCCATGCGATGCTCGTTGGAGCGGACGCCTTTGACCAGATCGCCAAACCGCTGCACCAGGACGCCGCCAGCCAGCATATTGCTCAAGGAGGCAATGTGCTTGCCGTAGCGATAAGGCTCGTTAAACGGCTCGGTGAACCGGTTGGACACCAGCAGGGCAAAGTTGGTGTTCTCGCTGCGCAGAGATGGATCGGAATAGCTGTGACCGTTGACGGTGTTGATGCCTTCCACGCTCTCGGCCACCACATGACCGTAGGGGTTCATGCAGAAGGTACGCACCTGGTCGCCGTACTGCTTGGTGCGGTAGAGGAGCTTGGACTCATAGACCACGTTGGTGATATGCTCGAACACCTTGGCAGGCAGCTCCACACGGACGCCAATATCCACCTGATTGTTGATGAGCTTGATCCCCAGATCCTTACACTGGGTGGCGAACCACTCTGCGCCGGATCGGCCGGGGGCAGCCACCAGGTAGGTGCAGTCCACATCCCCTTGGTCGGTGACGAGCCGATAGCCGTCGTTCAACTGCTCGATCTTTTCCACAGAGACGTTGAAGCGGTACTCGATCTTGTCCTTCTGATCCTCATAAATGTTGGTCAAGATCTGTAGGTTCCGCTCTGTTCCCAAGTGCTTACACTGGGCTTGGAGCAGGTGCAGGTCGTATTTCAGCGCTTCGATCTCCAGTGCCCGTGCTTCAGGGGTAGAGGTGGAGTAGCGTTCGATGGTGGCGCCGTGCGCGACGTTGATGCTGTCCACATACTCGATCAGCTCCATGACCTCTGCCGGTTCCATATAATCGGTGAGCCAACCGCCAAACTGTGTGGTGAAGTTGAACTTGCCGTCAGAGAATGCGCCTGCACCGCCGAAGCCGCACATGGTGTCGCAGGTTTTACAGTGGACGCAGGTTTTCACCTTGCCCGCCACAATGGGACATTTTCGGGAATAGATATCTTTCCCCTGTTCCACAACGACAATCTCTAGTTCCGGATGCAGCTTCTTCAATTCATAGCCGGCAAAGATCCCGGCCTCGCCGCAGCCAATGATGGCAACATCTGCCTTGGTCTTCATAACGAAGGGTCTCCTTCCAAATCAAAGGTGCTTGGCAGAGAGACACTCTCCACCAATTTTCTATTGTAGCACGGATTGTCAATTTCGCACAACCCTGATATACTAACATTACTCGGACAGCAGAGAAAAAAGCATCTTTTCCCCTTCGAAATGACGCCATTCCTGCTCTCTCACTTTCAAAAGGAGGCGATTTCATGGAACAAACGATCTCCCCCCGTCAGCTGCGCCGGTGGTTTGGCCGAGTCGCGCTGACCCTGCTGATCACCTTCGTGGTCTCCCAAGCCCTGTCCTATCTGTCCGTACAGATCTGGATGACCTTCGTAGGCTGGACCAACTACACCATCCTGATGTTCCTCAACGACTTCTGCGTCTATGTCCCCAGCATCCTCCTCATCCCTCTGCTTCTGCGCAGTCTCCCTCAGCAGCTGCCCGCTCCAGTCAATCCCCTGTCTGGGCAGGAGAAATTTCTGGCTGTTGTCTTTTCCCTCGGCTCCGGCTATCTATTCTCCTATGTGACCTTGGCGCTCATCCATGTCCTGGAAGGGTTCGTGGGACAGTCCTCAGGCAATGCCGTGTCCGCCATGGAATCTGCCCTGCCGCCGGTGACCGCCATTTTGACCTTTGTGGTGGTGGCTCCCATAGCAGAGGAGTTCATTTTCCGCCGACTGCTGCTGGATCGGGTGCGTATCTTCGGTGACGGCGCCGCCATCCTCATCGGCGGGGCGGCTTTTGGGTTGTTCCACGGGAACCTGAACCAGACGTTGTACGCCTTTGTGCTGGGCGCAGTCTTTTCCGCCATCGTATTGCTGACCAACCGTCTGCGCTACACCATCGGCATCCATATGCTCATCAACGGCATCAGCGTGCTGACCACCCTGGTGGAATCCGACCTGCTGGATTACCTGCTGGCCTGTGTCATCCTGTTCTCCATCTGCTTCTCGGTGGTGCTTTTCTTCGTGCGCCGGAAGCACTACACCCTGGAGCCTGGCCCGCTGCCCTTCTCCCGAGCGGAGAAAGCACACGCCTGCTTCACCTCCCCCTGGGTGTGGGTTCTGCTGGTGGGCGGCTTGCTGTTCAGCGGCGTCAGTATTTTTCTATAATCGAAACGGAGAATCCGAATCGGATTCTCCGTTTTCTCATGCCTTCTGTTTTGCGGTGTAGCTGACCCAGCCCTCTCTGTACCGAGTCTCCAAAACTTCGAACCCGTGGGCTTCTAAGGCGTTCTTCACATCCTCCGCCCGATGTTCGATGATGCCAGAGGTGAGGAACAGGCCATCCGGTTTCAGGTACTCCCCTGCCACGGCGGTCAAGGGAATGATGACGTCAGCGATGATATTGGCCACCACCAGGTCGTATTTCCCCGCCAAGCTGGCCTTTAACTCCGGATCCTGGTTGATGTCGCCGGTATAGCAGCGGAACCGATCCGTGCCGATGCCGTTATAGGAAGCGTTCTCCGCCGCCACACGGGAGGCTTTGGGGTCGATGTCACAGCCCACGGCTTCCTTTGCGCCCAAGAGCACGGCGGCGATGGCTAAGATACCGCTGCCGGTACCCAGATCCAACACCCGATCCCCAGGTTTCACATAGCGCTCTACCCCTTCCAGGCAAAGGCGGGTGGTGCCGTGGCTGCCGGTGCCGAAGATGAGGCCGGGGTTCAGGTACACCGGCTGGCGTCCCTGGGGGACAGGTTCCCCTCGCATCCACTCAGGAACCACATAGAGCTTTTCACCCACTGGGAAGGGCTGATAGTACTGCTTCCAATTCTCCGACCAATCTTCTTCCCGCAGGGATGTAGTGGAGATGGCCAAGGTGCCAGCATCCTTGCCCACCCGCTGACGGAAGGCTTCCAATCCGGCTTCCACCTCTGCCAGGCGGGCTTTGCCGTCCTCGTCCTCGGTCACATAAAATTTCACCCGAGAGACACCCTTCCAGGCGGCTTTCAGGGCATCGTCCACCTCGTCCCAATAGGCTTTGTTCTCCGCCATGAACTCGTTCAAGTCCGCTTCATTTTCCAGGGACAGCCCCACGATGCCGCAGCCGGTCAAATAGGCCGCCACATCATCCAAGCACTCTGGCGTAGTGTCAATGGCCACTTCCAGCCAATACTGATCCATGTTATATTCATCCTCTCTTGAATCCAGTTGAGAGCATTTTACTCTATTTCTGCATTTTTTTCAATCCACTGGGCAAGCTACTCTTGTTTTCTCACAAAGCTGTGGAAATCTCCACAGGGAAAGGACACTTTGCATGGATTTCAACAATCAATACCAACTGTTGCAGGAGGTTTACCGCGGCGCCAAGATGGGGGACATCTCCATTCGGCTCCTGCTGCCCAAGGTGGACAACGCCCGCTTCCGTTCCGACCTACAGACCCAATTCCGGCAGTATCAGGCCACCGCTTCCAATGCGGAGAACCAGATGAAGGCCATGGGGCGCTGCCCCAAAGAGGTGACCAACGGGAAATATGCCCTGCTGTGGCTATCTCTCCAGGGGAACACCTTGTGCAACCGAGAGACCAGCCACCTGGCGGAGATGATGATCCAGGGCAGCAGCATGGGCATCGTCTCCCTGACCAAGGCGTTGAATTCCTTCGCCCCACCCACCCAGGCAGACACCCAGCAGGACGCTGCGCCTCCCACACAGCCGGAACAGCAGGCGCTGGACTTAGCTCGTGCCACCATTCAGGCAGAGGAGGACAACATCACCCGTCTGAAGGTCTATCTGCAATAATCCTCTTGTTTTTTTCCACCGTCTCCTGTACACTGTCCAACAGGACAAGGAGGGTGCGACCCATGACGAAAGAGGAACGCTATATGACACAGGCGCTGGCGCTGGCAGGCCACGCAGCAGCGGCAGAGGACATTCCGGTGGGCTGCGTTGTAGTCAAGGATGGCGCAGTGATCGGCCAAGGGTACAACCGGCGAGTGGCCGGTGCGGACGCCACCGCTCATGCAGAGCTGGAGGCCATCCGTGCCGCCTGCGCCCAGGTGGGTTCCTGGCGGCTGGACGGGTGCGAGCTATATGTGACGCTGGAGCCCTGTCCTATGTGTGCCGGTGCTATGATCAATGCCCGCATCGGCAAGGTGTGGTACGGCGCCAAAAACCCCAAAGCGGGGTGCTGCGGCAGTGTGCTCTCGTTGTTTCAGGAGGGGTTCAACCACCGTCCTGTGGTTTACGGCGGTGTATTGGGTGCAGAGTGCGCCAAAGTTTTGCACAACTTTTTCCGCGGCTGTGGAAAAGAAAACATTTAATTTAATACTTCTGTAATACAATTTTACGAATTTTTGTAATAGTCTCTTGGTATCATACACTCGAAAGCAAGAGACAAAGGTTTTTAAGTGCTAGTAGTTTTTTCATTTTCCTTCTTAAGGCAGGTAACTCGACGGGTTACCTGCCTTTCCTTTCCCAAAAAGCTTTGCTTTTTGGGAACCCTTTTCTATTTCACTTGCTCGGTAGAACTGAATTCCGCCTGCGCCAAGGTTTTGCTCCGCAAAACGCTTGAGACGCCGGACTACCGGCGAATTTTTTCTCCCAAAAAGCTGCCAGAATCCATTCCGAGCAGTTTTTCTTCACATCAACTGTGCAATCCCATATAGCACAGCCAAGTGGATGGGATAATAGAGGTAAAAGAAGGGCTTCCACTGATATTTTCCCCGTTTTCCATTGTACAGCGCCAACACAGGGACGGCTGCCAAGGAGAACATTTGGATGCCGCCCATTTCTAAGGCGATCAGGCATAATCCCACGGTCAGTCCCAAGATTTTCTCTCGGTTTCCCTTACCCAACCAGACCAACAGGGGAGTTATGGTACCCAAAAAGCCATAATCTGTTTCCAATCGTGGAATCAGGCGGAACTGGAAAAGCAAAAAGCAGGCGGTCAATGCCACTGTGAACACGCCAGCCCAGAGGATGCGGTTGCGCTGAACCAGGGCACGCTCCAGGAGAAAAATCAAGCCAATGGAGCAGGCGAAGGTGATCATAATGGACTGATACAAAGTGTGTTCCGCCCCATAACTGGCGATGGAGCACAGCAGGCCCGTACCGAGAACAGCGAGGAAGTATTTCGCCTTATGCTTGGAATATGTACAGCCTTCTGCGATCAGGTAGGCAAAGATGGGATAGGCCAATCTCCCTAGGATGCGCAGCAGAACAAGGTCGGGACAGAGAATATATCCGATGTGATCCACCGTCATAGTCACCACACCCAGGAGCTTCAGCGCAGTGGCGTCCAGGCCAACACTTGCTTGAACGGTATTCATGCCGCTTTTCCCCCTTCAGGTCTTGATTTTTTCTCTTAACAGTGTAACATTGACCTTATGTTTCAGGTCAATCCCTTTGGGGAAATTTTTTGACTTTTTCCGAGGAGGCGCATTGTTATGGATTTCCACACCCTCTCCCCCCTCTTTTCCCATGCCGGAGCCGCTGGATGGGGGATGTGCGCCTTCGCCGACCTGGCATTATCCACAGACCAGCTGGAAAAAGCGAACGTCCTCTGTCCTGCTCCCGCCGGAGTATTCATCGCCGCCTTCCCCTACTGGGCTGGCGCCGACCAGCCCCAGGGCAATCTCTCCTATTACGCCCGTGGAGAAGATTATCATCTGGCGTTGTCCCGTCGGCTGGGGCAGATCGTTGCCGGATTACAGGCGGAATTTCCCGGGAAAACCTTTGTGCCTGGAGCGGACAACTCCCCCCTGCCCGAACGGCAGTGCGCCCGCCTGGCTGGGTTGGGGATTTTGGGGCGGCATGGGCTGGTCATTGTCCCGCCCTATGGAAGCTGGGTATTTTTGGGTACTATCCTGACCGATCTCCCCCTTTCCTCTGCCGCTGTACCTGCACCGGACTGCCCTGGCTGCAACGCCTGCATCCGTGCTTGTCCATCTGGTGCGCTGACAGAAACAGGATGCGACATTGACCGATGCCTCTCCGATCTGACCCAAAAGAAAGGGATGCTGACAGCAGAGCAAGAGGAACAGCTGCAAGCGCACCCGCTCATTTGGGGCTGCGACTGCTGTCAGCTGGCCTGTCCCTACAACCGAGATGCTCAGTCGTCCTCTCTGCCTGAGCTGACCGGTCAAACGCCGGAAGCGCCCTATCTGGCATCCCTGTCATCCGAGGATTTGGAGGGGCTGACCAACCGTACCTTTCGTGCCGCCTTCGGCAACCGTGCCTTCGCCTGGCGTGGTCCGGCAGTGTTACGGCGGAATCTGGCATGGAAGGGGGAGAAAAAAGATGACAAATTGTGAAATTCGCCTCTGTACAACGGTACAGTTTGTGGTATAATGGTTTCACAATAAAAAGCGTTGTCGCTTTAAAGGAGGAAAGAACATGGAACGAAAAGGTACTCTGCTCTCTGTCCGCAGTGACGTCCGGGTTTTGGACGCCACCATTCGAGACGGCGGTCTGGTCAATGACTTCTTTTTCCCGGATGAATTTATTCGGGATCTCTATCAAACCAACATCAAGGCCGGTGTAGATTATATGGAGTTCGGCTATAAAGCGGACAAGTCCATGTTCGATCCGGACGCCTTTGGCAAGTGGAAGTTCTGTGACGATGAGGACATTCGTGCCGTAGTAGGCGAGAACGACACTCAGCTGAAGGTCGCCGTCATGGCGGACGTGGGGCGCTGTGACTACGCCAACGACATCCACCCCCGAGACGAAAGCCCCATCGACATGGTTCGGGTGGCCACCTATATCAACACCATTCCGGAAGCATTGGCCATGATTGAGGACGCTGCCAAGAAAGGTTATGAGACCACCTGCAATATCATGGCCGTCTCCAACTGCCGGGAGAGCGACATCCAGTTCGCCTTGGCCGCCCTGACCGATTCTCCAGTGAATGCGGTCTACCTGGTGGACAGCTACGGCGCCATGTATCCGGAAGAGATCAACCGGATGGCAAAACGCTATCTGGAAGTGCTGGAACCGGCAGGCAAACGTCTGGGCATCCACGCCCACAACAATCAGCAGTGCGCCTTCGCCAACACCATCGAAGCCCTGTCCATGGGCGCCAGCTATCTGGACGGCACCCTCAGCGGCATGGGACGGGGCGCAGGCAACTGTGCCTTAGAAGCGCTGATCGGTTTCCTGAAAAATCCCCGCTACCAGCTGGATCCCCTGCTCCGATTCATCCAGAAGGATATTCTGGCGCTGAAAGAGGCCGGCTGCGTCTGGGGCTATGACATCCCCTACCTGCTCACCGGTCTGCTGGATCAACACCCCAGAACCGCCATTGCGGCCACCAAAGCACACGACACCAACTACTCTGCATTTTATCAAATGCTGTTGGATAAGGATTGAAAAAAAATGCGATGAGAACTCTCATCGCATTTTTTGTTACTGATCTCGGTTTTCCTTTGCCGCCCGAATGAACTCTCGGAACAAGGGGTGTGCTTTGTTGGGACGGGACTTCAGCTCCGGATGGAACTGGACGCCTACGAACCAGGGATGGTTCAGATCTTCCACGATTTCCACCAGCTTATCGTTGGGGGATACGCCCACCAGGGACAGACCGCTGTTGGTCAGGGCTTCCCGATAGTCGTTGTTGAATTCATAGCGATGGCGATGGCGCTCATAGATGACTTCTTCGCCGTAGGCTTCAAAGGTTCTGGAAGCCTTATTCAAAATTTTGCAGGGATAAGCGCCCAGACGCATGGTCGCACCCATCTTATCCACATCCCGCTGTTCGGGCATCAGGTCAATGACCGGATAAGGCGTATCAGGATCCAGTTCGCTGGAATGTGCGCCTACCATGCCGGCCAGATGTCGGGCGTGTTCCACCACGGACATCTGCATCCCCAGGCAGATGCCGAACAGGGGCACCTGCTGTTCTCTGGCCCAGCGGATGGAGTAGAGCATGCCGTCGATACCGCGGGCGCCAAAGCCGCCGGGGACGATAACGCCGTTGACTCCGCCCAGCACTTCTGTCACGTTCCCTTCGGTGACATTTTCCGAGTCCACCCAACGGATCTTCACTTTTACATCATTTTCAATGCCGCCATGGGTCAGGGCTTCCACCACGGAGAGATAGGAATCGTGCAATTCTACATATTTGCCCACCAGGGCGATCTCCACTTCCCCATCTACGGTAGCCTTGGCGCGTTCCACCATCTGAGTCCACTCGGTCAGGTCAGGTTCGGGTACATTCAGCTTCAGGTGCTTGCAGACTACGTTGCCCAGACCTTCCTTTTCCAGCATCAAGGGCACCTCATAGAGGATCGGCGCAGTCAGGTTGGGAATGGCGTTCTCCACAGGGATGTTGCAGAACATACTGATCTTGTTCAGGATATCCTCGGTCACCGGCTGGTCTGCCCGGCACATGATGACATCAGGCTGGATGCCGATGGTCAGCAGCTCCTTGCAGGAATGCTGGGTGGGTTTGCTCTTTTGTTCGCCGGAGCCGGGGATGGTGACGATGAGGGAGACGTGGATATACATGACATCCTCAGGAGGCAGCTCCCGACCTACCTGACGGATGGCCTCCAGGAAGGGCAGGGATTCGATGTCGCCTACGGTGCCGCCGATCTCGGTGATGATGACGTCTTTCGGCTCGCCTTTTTCCATACGGTAAATGCGGGACTTGATCTCATCGGTGATATGCGGGATGACCTGGACGGTACGCCCCAGGAACTCCCCGTCCCGCTCCTTATCCAGGACAGCGGTATAAACTTTGCCGGAGGTGACGGAGGAGTTGACGGTCAGGTTTTCATCCACGAAACGCTCATAGTGGCCCAGATCCAGATCGGTTTCCGCACCATCGTCGGTCACGAATACTTCGCCATGCTGGATGGGGTTCATCGTGCCCGGGTCCACATTCAGATAGGGATCCAGCTTCTGCAAGGCAACCCGCAGCCCCCGCTGTTTCAGCAAGCGGCCGAGGGATGCAGCGGTGATGCCTTTGCCCAGGCCGGAAACCACGCCTCCGGTGACAAAGATGTGTTTGACTGACATAGTGCAAGTCCTCCTCATTTCTCTAAATAGACAACTGCCCGGTCAAAGCAGGAACTCGACTGGGCCACAAAATTTCATACATATTTATTGTACCTTTATCCGTCTTTCCAGTCAAGATGATGCAACAAGATTCAGATTTTTTTTGAAATTTTACCGGTTTTTCTGCCGGATTATTTACGTTTAGCCGAAAGTATTGTAAAATAAGAGTTCAGACATCACAGGATCTTTCCGAAGGAGGAACGAGACGCTTGGCTTCCCATCGCATTACATTAGACACCGATACCATCTCTATGACTGCCGCCGCTGCGGACAGTCTCATTTCCCGTGGTCAGGGAGACCCGGCGCTGCTCTACCTGTACTTACTCCGCCATCAGGGTTACCTAGATCCCGACCAATCTGCCAAGGAGCTGGGCTGGTCTCGGCTCCAGTTGGACAGCGCTTTGACCCACCTGCGGGAGTTGGGTCTGGCCGGTGGCGTGCCCCAGCCACAGTTCAATGAAGCAGTGCCCAAGCGAGAACAGGCTCCCGCCTACTCCGCCGATGACCTAAACCAAGAGCTGAAGGATCAGACCTCCGCCTTCCCCGACCTGCTCAGCGAGGTAGAGGTAGCCATGGGCAAGCGGCTGTCTCCCTCTGACACCAAGATCTTGCTGGAGCTGTACGATCACCTGGCTCTGCCGCCAGAGGTGATCTATCAGCTGGTCATTTGGCAGATCCAAGAGCACCAGGACAAATACGGCCAGGGGCGCAAGCCTCGGATGTCTGTCATCCGCACCGCAGCTTATCGCTGGAAGGAATCCGGCGTGGACACATTGGAAGCGGCAGAGGCATATCTGAAAAAACTGGAATACTATCGCTCTCAGGAAGGCGCTCTGCTGGCCGCCGTGGGGATCACCGGCCGTAAGGCCGCACCAGGTGAGCGGAAATACCTCACCGCCTGGGCAGAGATGGGGTTCCCGGCGGAGATGGTGGCTATGGCTTACGACCGGACAGTGACCAACACAGGCACGATGAAGTGGGCCTACTGCAACGCCATCTTGAAGCGCTGGCACAGCGAAGGACGACACACGCCGGAGGACGTGACCGCCGGAGAACGGCATCCGCATCGGAATATCCCCCAAAAGGTTTCTAAGGCACCTGCGCCGGCGCCTGTGCAGACGGCAGCCGCCCAGGAGGAAAAAGAACGTCAAATTTTGGAAAACGAACGCTGGATGAAGGCGTTTTTGACCAATCAGGAAAAGAACTCTTAACAGAAAGGAGGACATCCACTTGTCTTATGAACCGGAAGTCCTGCGTCGGGCAACTGAACGGCTGAAGCAGCGGCAGCAGATGCGGCAGGCCACCTTTGAAGCACGGCGGGAAAAACTTTATCAGCAGCTGCCTCGGGTGAAAGAGATCGACAAGCAGCTGCGTCTAGGCGTGACCAAAGCTGCCACTGCGGCTCTCCGCCATGGAGAAGATCCCACCGCAGCCATTCAGGCTTTGCGGACGGAGAGCAAGTCCCTCCAGCAGGAGCGAAAAACGCTGCTGCTGCAAGCAGGATACCAGGAGGATGACCTGGTGAACCGACCGGACTGCCCCTACTGCAACGACACTGGTTGGCGTGGAGCGACCATGTGCAGTTGCCTGAAAAAGCTCTGTGCTGAGGAGCAGATTCAAGCGCTGTCCTCCCTGTTGGATTTTCAGGGTCAGTCCTTTGACACCTTTTCTTTGGACTACTACTCCCCCACCCCCGGCCCCAGCGGTGTCTCTCCCCGTTCCCACATGGAGATGGTGCGGGACATCTGTTACAACTACGCCAGCCGCTTTGGCCGCACAGGCATCCGCAACCTGTTCCTCTCCGGCAGCCCTGGCCTGGGGAAAACCTTCTTATCCGCCTGTATTGCTCAGGTGGTTTCTGAGGCTGGTTTTTCCGTGGTCTATGACACAGCCATTCAGATTTTCAGCCGCTTTGAGGAGGAAAAGTTTGGACGAAGGGAAGCAGGCTCCGTTCAGCGCTATCTGTCCTGCGATCTGCTCATCTTGGATGACCTGGGCAGTGAACTGACCACACCGTTTTTGCAGAGCGCCCTGTACCAAATCGTCAACACCCGTCTCATCTCCAACAAACACACCGTTATCTCCTCCAACCTGAGCCAACGAGAGATCGCTCTCCGCTATTCCGCCCAGGTAGCCAGCCGCATCGCTGGGGAGTATCGGCTGTTGGAGTTCTGGGGGCAGGATATTCGGCAGTTGAAAAGTCAGCTTTACTAAAAATTTCACAGCTTAACAAGGCGATTTCCCACGGGAAATCGCCTTAGTTCTTCCTTCCAACAGGATTCGACAGGTTTTTTTCCACATCTGTGCTATCCTTTGTGCAAAAGGAGGTCTTACCTATGGCATTTACCCGCAGCCGTGGTCTTTTTGAAAGCACCCGTGTCCTCTTCCTCCCCATTCATGACATTGCCCCCAATCCGGGTCAGCCTCGCACCCGATTCTCCCATGAGAGCTTAGAAGAACTGGCCGATTCCATCCGTACTCACGGTATTTTGCAGCCCCTTTCTGTCCGCCGTCTCTCCACCAGTCAATACGAATTGATCTCTGGAGAGCGGCGGCTGCGAGCGGCAGAAATGGCCGGCTTGAGTCACGTCCCCTGCATTTTGGTCAAGGCCGGCGACCTGGAATCCTCCTTGCTGGCACTGGTGGAAAATCTTCAGCGGCGGGATCTGGATTTCGTAGAGGAAGCCACCGCCCTGCAAAAGCTCATCTTTACTTACCACCTCTCACAAGAAGAAGCCGCCCATCGGGTGGGCAAGAGCCAAAGCGCTGTGGCCAACAAGCTGCGTCTATTGAAGCTGGATAAGGCGCTGCTGGATGAGATGCTGGCACATCAGCTGTCCGAGCGGCACGCCCGCGCCCTGCTCCGTCTGCCGGTGGAGCTGCGAGAGGATGCGTTACATCATATCATTGAGGAGGGCTTGACGGTGGCCAAGACCGAAGCGTACATTGACGCTCTGTTGGATCCCAAGCCTGCCAAACCCAAGCGGAAACCCCTCATCCATATCAAGGACATCCGACTCTTTCTCAACACCATCAACCGCAGTCTGGGCATTATGAACCGCGCTGGGGTGGGTGCGTCTTGCGGCAAGGAGGAGACGGATGAGGAAATCGTGCTGACCATTACGATCCCCAAAAACGATGTATGATCCCCTTTTTCTCCCCTTTCGCTGTCGCATTTCCTCTGCGACAGCGATTTTTTCCATGTTTCACGTGAAACACTTTTCCCAATATCTGCGGTAAAATCTAGGCAAAATCATTGAAAAGCGTCTGGCACTATATTATAATAAGGATATATTCTCTTTCAGGCGGTTGATTTTATGGCAAAACACATTGTAATTGCAAATCAAAAAGGCGGCGTGGGCAAGACCACCACAGCAGTCAACCTGACTGCGTCTCTGCACGCCGCTGGGAAATCCGTCCTACTCTGCGATTTTGACCCGCAGGCCAACGCCACTTCAGGCCTTGGCGTGGACAAAAATGCCGTTTCCCCCAACATCTACGACATCCTCATTGATGGCGCTGATGTGGAACGTGGTGTTGTGCAAACCCCTTGGGGGGATGTTCTGCCCTCCAATAAGGAGTTGGCTGGCGCTGGCGTGGAGATGATCGGCATGGATCGACGAGAGTATCTGTTACGGGAGGCGCTGGACAAGCTGTCCGACCGGTACGACTACATTCTCATCGACTGTCCCCCTTCCCTGGAACTGCTGACCTTGAACGGCTTGTGCGCGGCAGACTCGGTATTGATTCCAGTTCAGTGTGAGTACTACGCCTTGGAAGGATTGAGTGACCTCTTGTCCACCGTCCGCATTGTGAAGAAAAAGCTGAACCCCAGCATTACCATTGAAGGAGTGCTGCTGACCATGTACGATGGCCGCACCAACCTATCTATCCAGGTGGCAGAAGAAGTCAAGCATCATTTTCCCGGTCAGGTGTACGCCACCGTCATCCCCCGAAACGTCCGGCTCAGTGAAGCCCCCAGCCACGGGAAACCGGCGCTGGCCTATGACAAGTTCTCCCGAGGAGCAGAAGCCTATCAAAAACTGGCGGAAGAGATATTGGAACAAAACCCTTGATTGTTTCACGTGAAACACCAACAAAGCGAGGTACACATGGCAAAAGGAACCCGTGACTCCGGCCTGGGCCGTGGGCTGAGCGCCCTGTTGGGCGAGGCGGCACTGGAACCGGAACAGCAGGGAGTGACCCAACTCCCCATCGAAAAAGTACAACCAAACGCCGCTCAGCCCCGAAAGTTCTTCGCCCCAGAGTCCATCTCCGACCTGGCGGACTCCATCCGCATCCACGGCATTTTACAGCCCATCTCCGTCCGCCTGCTGGCTTCTGGTTACTATCAGATCATCTCTGGGGAACGCCGTTGGCGAGCCGCCCGTGAGGCAGGGGTTTCCGAAGTACCGGTGCTCATTGTAGAGGCGGATGACAAGAAGGCCATGGAACTGGGGTTGATTGAGAATCTGCAACGAGAAGATCTGAACCCTATGGAGGAGGCGCTGGGGTACCAGACCTTGATCTCCGAATACGGCATGACCCAGGAGGCTGTAGCACGTCAAGTGGGCAAATCCCGTCCAGCCATCGCCAACGCCCTTCGTCTGCTGAGCCTGCCGGAGGATTTGAAGGCGCTGGTGGAGGAAAACAAGCTCACCGCCGGCCACGCCCGTGCCATCCTCTCCCTGAACGATGAGGAAGCACGGTGGGCGCTGGCACAGCAGATCATGGACAAGGCTTTGTCCGTCCGGCAGGCAGAGGACATCGCCAAACGGCTCAATCAGACCCCAAAAACACCGGAAACACCCCAAAAGGATCCCAATCAGGTGGATTACGCCGCCTTAGCCGCCCGTGACCTGGGCGATCATCTGGGTCGAAAGGTCAAAATCATCTCCGGCAAGCGGAAGGGTCGCCTGGAGCTGGAGTATTACGGCGTGGAAGATCTGAACGACTTGTTGGACGCTCTGAAGACTCTGCCAGGTCGATCAGAAGCAGAATCCTAACTAAAACGAGAGAAAGAGAAAAATTGATATGAAAAAACCTTCTTGGATCAGCGAATTTAAGGACTTCATCTCCCGTGGCAACGTCATCGATCTGGCCGTAGGCGTGGTCATCGGCGGTGCCTTTACCGCTATCGTCAACGGCATTGTAGACGCCATTATCAATCCCATCATTACCCTCATCAGCGGGCAGACTGAGTTTGACAAGGTGACCGTGGGTATCTTCCCCATCGGCACCCTCATCAGTGCCATCATCAACTTCCTACTCATCTCCCTGGTGGTGTTCTGGATGGTAAAGGTCATTAACGGCGCCATGAACAAGGTTCACCACAAGGAGGAGGAACCGGAGGAAGATCCGGAACCCACCAAGGAAGAAGTTTTGCTGACCGAAATTCGAGACCTGCTGAAAGCCCAGCAGGACGCAGGAGACGACATCAATTAAATGAAAACAAAACGCATTTGGGCCATGATGGGGGCGGTCTATGTATTCCTCAGCTTTCTGCTGATCACCTACTGGATCGCCACCACCACTCTCATCACTGGCATCACCGGTATCGTCCTCTTTCCCGCCGCAGCAGCCTTGTCCGCTCAGTTCTTCAACCGAAGCTGGATCGTCAAGCACGGACGGGCGGGACATGAGGAGGAACCGGATTTCGTGGAACCGGAAGAACCCCTGCCCGGTTGGGAAAAATATATGGCCGGCGGCGTCCTTTTTGGCGCCCTGGCTCTTTTTCTCCTGGCCAGCGGCATCCAGCAAGTTCTGGCTTTCCTGGGAGGCAGTTAAATGAAAACACGACTGGAACAGGGTTTAAGCGCCCTGCACCTCTCCCCTACCCCATCGGGGACTCTGGAACGGTACTGTTCCCTGCTGTTGGAGCAGAATCAGATGATGAATCTGACCGCCATCACTGACCCAGACCAGGTGGTAGATCTGCATATGCTGGACTCTGCCGCTCTGTTGACGGTGGATGATTTTTCGGGGAAAAAGGTCATCGACGTGGGCACCGGCGCCGGATTTCCCGGCATGGTGCTGAAGGTTTTAGAGCCGACCATAGAGCTGACCCTGCTGGACAGCCTGGGCAAACGGGTGAAGTGGCTGTCAGAACTTTCCGCACAACTGGGTGCTGCCCCTGTGGAATGTATCCACGGCCGAGCAGAGGAACAGGCGCTGCTGGAGGGCTATCGAGACTGCTATGACCTGGCGGTATCCCGTGCTGTGGCAGACCTGCGGATCCTAGCGGAGCTTTGCCTGCCCTTTGTGAAGGTGGGCGGACGGTTCTTGGCCATGAAAAGCGACAACTGCCAGGAAGAAGTGGAGCGCGCCGGACGTGCCATCGCCAAGCTGGGCGGCCAGCTTCGGCCTATGGCACAGTATCAGATCCCAGGAACGGAGATCACACGGCGCGTGGTGGTTGTGGAAAAGATCCGACCCACGCCGAAGGGGTATCCTCGTCGCTTTTCCCGTATGAAAAAGGCTCCATTATGAGTATAAAAAGGGAAAGTGACCACACATTACATCATTTAAAGGTTGCATTTTGTCAAGTTTTTATGGTATAATAAATCGCTATTAGGGGAGATCGCAATGGGCTCTGCAATCGTCATCACATCAGGAAAGGGCGGCACCGGTAAAACGGCTACGACCTGCGGCATCGGTTCTGCTCTGGCAAAGTCTGGCAAACGCGTGCTCTGTCTGGACATGGACGTGGGCCTGCGCAACCTAGATCTGGCTCTGGGGATGAACGATCGTGCCTTGATGGATTTCACCGATGTCCTCTTTGGGCGCTGCACTTTAGCTCGTGCCGCAGTAGAACACCCTAAGCTCCCCGGCTTATTCCTGCTTACCGCACCGGTACACTTTGACCGACGACGCGCTGTCTCGACTGGCGCCATGCAGGCACTGATGAAACAGATCTTGGCGCAATACGACTTCTGTCTCATTGACTGCCCTGCCGGCATCGGACAGGGGTTTCATCTGGCAGCCAGCTGTGCTGACCGTGCGATCCTCACCGTCACCAATGACAGCGCCGCCCTCCGAGATGCGCAACAGGTGGTGCTTCAGCTGCGTCCCTACGGGATTCCCGCCAAGCTGGTGGTCAACCGAGTTTCCCGATGGATGGTGCGCAAGATCCAAATGAATGTGGACGATGCCATGGATATGGCTGGCCTGCCCCTGCTGGGCGTGATCCCAGAGGATCGGAAGGTGCCTGTAGCCAATGCCAAAGGTGAACTGCTGGTGACGCAGCAGAGCCGAGGTGCCGCTCGTGGATATGAGAACATTGCCCAGCGTCTGTGCGGCAAGCGAGTCCCCATCGGGTGGAAATGAGTGGTTTTCCACAGCAGCCAGAGGGAAACACCTCCCCCCTCCCCCACCAATTTCAATAATCAACGCAATTTTATAGAAGATACAAACAGAGAGGAGCGCGATTGACCTTGAATATTGCATTGATGACAGACGAAAAAAAACAGGAACTGATGACACAGTTCTGCATAGCTTACTGCGGTATTCTGGCAAAGCATACCCTCTGCGCTACCAACACCACTGGGAATGTCATCAAAGAGGCCACTGGCCTGGATATCTCCCTTTTCCTGTCCCATGAGCACGGCGGCTGCCAGCAGATCGGCACCCGCATCTCCTACAACGAGATCGACATGGTGTTCTTCTTCACCGACCCGGGCAATCCGGCCTATGAGGAGGATCTCCACTACATCTGCCGTCTCTGCGACCAAAACAACGTCCCCATCGCCACCAACCTGGGCACGGCGGAAATGCTCATCCAGGGTCTGGCACGGGGTGACTTGGATTGGAGAAATATCCTCTATCCCAGAAACTCACAATTCTTGCTGTAATCCTTCCGGAAAGGCTTGACGGAACCAGTCAATCCGGATATAATCGTTCCTGTTGGAACATCACTGCGCAGAAGGCGCATAAGTACCCTGCATACCGTCGGACAGAGAACCGGGTCATTGGCTGAGAGCCTGGGACGAAGATGGTGCAGGGGAAGACAGCGCTGGAGCAGGTTCGGAGACGAACGCGGTTCCCTTCCCGCAACAGAAGGAGCAAGAGGGCATCTGCCGATATGGCAGGCGCCGAATATGGGTGGCACCACGAAGTGATGATTTTCGCTCTCGTCCCATAGCGCTGACCGCTTTGGGACGAGCGTTTTTTTGCCCTGTGCCCAAGACAACTTTGCATTTTAACCAACTTCAAAGGAAAGGATTGTTATTCCGATGGCAAAACAGAAACCACGCACCCTCTCCGGCTTCATGGAATTACTGCCGGCGCCCCAGCAGCAGATGGAGCGCATCATGGAGATCCTGCGCAATACCTATTCCCTCTACGGCTTCACTCCGCTGGACACGCCCATCATTGAATCTGCCGAAGTCCTGTTGGCCAAAGGCGGCGGGGAGACAGAGAAGCAGATCTATCGCTTCCAGAAGGGTGACAGCGACTTGGCACTCCGCTTTGACCTGACCGTTCCCCTGGCCAAGTATGTGGCGCTCCACTACGGCGAATTGCAATTCCCATTCCGCCGCTATCAGATCGGCAAGGTCTATCGAGGCGAACGAGCACAGCGAGGCCGGTTCCGAGAGTTCTATCAGGCAGACATCGACATCATCGGCGATGGCAAGCTGGACATCATCAACGAAGCGGAAATCCCCTCCATTATCTACCGTACCTTCTCTCAGCTGGGTCTGAAGCGGTTCCAGATTCGAGTCAACAACCGCAAAATTCTCAACGGCTTCTACTCCATGGTGGGGTTGGCCGACAAGAGCCAGGACGTCATGCGCACGGTGGATAAGCTGGACAAGATTGGCGCGGAAAAGGTCAAGACCCTGTTGATGGAGGACATCGGCGTGGCAGAGGACGTGGCCAACCAGGTGCTAGACTTTATCGCCATCGGCGGCAGCAACCAGGAAGTGTTGGCTGCCCTGGAAGGCTACCAGGGCAAGGACGAGCTGTTTGACACCGGCCTGGAAGAACTGTCCACTGTAGTGCGCTACCTATCCGCCTTCGGCGTCCCCGAAGAAAACTTTGCCGTGGATCTGACCATTGCCCGCGGTCTGGATTACTACACCGGCACTGTCTATGAGACTACTATGCTGGATCATCCGGAGATTGGCTCCGTCTGCTCCGGTGGCCGCTATGACAACCTGGCGGAATACTACACCGATAAGCAGCTCCCCGGCGTGGGTATCTCCATCGGCTTGACCCGCCTGTTCTATGTGCTGGGCGAACAGGGGATGCTGAATTCCGACCTGCCCACCGCTGCCGCTGATGTGCTGGTCATCCCCATGGGCGAGGAACAGCAGGGCTACGCCATTGCCACCGCCACTGCACTGCGGAAGGCTGGCATCCGCACCCAGCTGTACGCCGAGAAGAAGAAGTTCAAGGCCAGGATCACCTACGCCGCCAAAATGGGCATCCCCTATGTCATGTTCTTGGGCGAGACTGAGGAGCAGGACAAGGTAGTAGCGCTGAAAGACCTGAACAAGGGCGAGCAGGTGACCGTTTCCTTCGAGGAAGCTGTGAAGCTGATTCAGGACGGTATCGCCCAGGCCAACCAAGGCACTGTCATCAAAGAGAACTGATTACAATGGATAATAGGAGAGAACAACTATGGATACCATGACTGGTTTTAAGCGCACCCACTACTGTGGCACTCTGCGCGCGGAAAACATTGGGGAAACCGTCTCCGTCTGCGGCTGGATCCAGCGGCAGCGTGACCTGGGCGGCCTGATCTTCGCAGATCTGCGGGATCGCACCGGCCTGCTCCAGCTGGCTTTCGGTGATGATACCGATAAGGAAATTTTCGAGAAGGCTTCCAGCCTGCGCAGTGAATATGTGGTCGCCGCTGTGGGCACCGTTCGGGAACGGGAGAGCAAGAGCAAAAAAATCCCCACCGGTGACATCGAAGTGTTCGTCACCGAGCTGCGTATTTTGAGCAAGGCCGAAACGCCTCCCTTTGAGATCGTGGACGGCACCAAAGCCAATGAAATGCTCCGCCTGAAATATCGTTACCTGGATCTGCGCCGTCCGGAGCTGCAAAAAAACCTGATGTTCCGCCACAAGGTGGCCAAGATCACCAGAGACTACTTCGATGAAAATGGCTTCCTGGAGATCGAGACGCCCACCCTCATCAAATCCACCCCCGAAGGCGCCCGCGATTTCCTGGTGCCCAGCCGCATCCATCCGGGCAAGTTCTACGCTCTGCCCCAGTCCCCCCAGATTTATAAGCAGCTGTGCATGGTGGCTGGTTTTGACCGCTATATGCAGATCGCCCGCTGCTATCGTGACGAGGATCTCCGTGCTGACCGTCAGCCGGAATTTACTCAGATCGACCTGGAAATGTCCTTCGTCACGGTGGAAGACGTCCTGGCCATCGGCGAAGGCTACATCCGTCGGGTGTTCCAGGACGCCATGGGCATTGACATCGGCCCCCTGCCCCGGATGACCTATCAGGAAGCCATGGAGAAGTACGGCAGCGACAAGCCGGACACCCGCTATGGCATGGAGATCTTCAACCTGGCTGACGAAGTGAAGAACTGCGGTTTTGCCGTCTTTACCAACGCCCTCCAAGCAGGCGGCGGCGTCCATGGCATCTGTGCCAAGGGGGCCTTCAAGGCGCTGTCTCGGAAGGAGCTGGACAAGCTCATTGACCACGTCAAGGGCATCGGCGGCAAGGGCATCGCCTGGATCCGCATGGGCGAGGATGGCTCCATTGCTTCCTCCTTCAAGAAGTTCATGACCGAGGAAGAAATGGCCGCTATCATCGCCAAAGCCGGCGGGGAACCGGGGGACGTCATCATGATCATCTCCGATGAACGGTACAACAACAGCCTGACCACCTTGGGTCAGCTGCGTATCACCGTGGCAAAGAAGCTGGATCTCATCCCCAAGGGCGTCTACAAGCCCTTGTGGATCGTGGAATTCCCCTTCTTTGACTGGGACGAGGAGACGCAGACCTGGGTGGCTATGCACCATCCGTTCACCGCTATCGTGGACGAGTGCCTGCCCTACCTGGAGGACGAGAGCCGCAAGGGCGAAGTCCGTGCTCAGTGCTACGACATGGTGCTCAACGGCATCGAACTGGCCTCCGGCTCCATCCGGATCACCGACCCTGAATTGCAGAACCGAGTCTTTGAGCTGCTGGGACTCACTGACGAGGAAGCCCATCAGAAGTTCGGCCACCTGATCGACGCCTTCCAGTACGGCGCACCTCCTCACGGCGGAATGGCTCTGGGTCTGGATCGTGTGGTCATGCAGCTGCTGGGCGCTGAGAGCCTTCGTGACGTGCTGGCCTTCCCCAAGGTGCAGAACGCTTCCGAGCCGATGACCAACTGCCCTGACTTTGTGGATGACGCACAGCTGGACGAGCTGTCCATCGCCGTCACCCGGAAAGAAATCGAGGAAGAAACGGCGGAATAATTCACAGCTTTTAAAAAATATGTGGAAGGCGCAGAGCATATGCTCTGCGCCTTTTTTATCCTACAGCTATTCCATTGCCATCTTCTTCATATTGTGTTATACTCTACTATAGCGTTAGGCCGCTCCTGCTTCCATGGCTTCGTCGATGGTGGCATACTCCACCCCGTCGGAACCCATGTAGCCGTAACCAGTGTATTCACTGGCCACATATGTATGGTTGCTCATACAGCGTCCTACCTTTCCGCTACCCTGGTACGCACATACTAGGGTAGCTTTTTTACGCCATTTTCCCCACATCTGTGGAAAATCATCTGGAAAAACAGTATAATGAAAGGGGCAAAAGCCGGACATACTACCTCCGATACGAATATTTGACCGATTTTCAACGATTCAGGAGGTTTTACAACTATGTCCGTGCGCATCGCAATCAACGGCTTCGGCCGCATCGGCCGCCTGGCCTTCCGCCAGATGTTTGGCACCGAGCTGTTTGACATCGTAGCCATCAACGACCTGACTTCCCCCAGAATGCTGGCTCACCTGCTCAAGTACGACTCCACCCAGGGCACCTATTCCCTGGCAGACAAGGTGACCCACAACGACAACGCCATCCTCATCGCGGGACACACCATCCCCATCTACGCCGAATCCGACGCCTGCAAACTCCCCTGGGGAGAACTGGGGGTGGATGTGGTGCTGGAATGCACCGGCTTCTACACCAGCCGAGAGAAGGCTTCCTCCCACTTGAAGGCCGGGGCGAAAAAGGTGGTCATCTCCGCTCCGGCGGGAGATGACATCCCCACCATTGTCTACAATGTCAACCACAAGATCCTAAAGCCCACTGACCGCATCGTCTCCGCTGCTTCCTGCACCACCAACTGCCTGGCACCCATGGCCAAGGCGCTCAACGACTGCCATCCCATCATCTCCGGCCTTATGTGTACCATCCACGGCTACACCGGCGACCAGATGACCCTGGACGGCCCACAACGCAAGGGCGACCTGCGCCGCTCCCGTGCCGCTGCTGTGAATATCGTCCCCAACTCCACCGGCGCCGCCAAGGCCATTGGTCTGGTCATTCCGGAACTGAAGGGGAAGCTCATCGGCGCCGCCCAGCGGGTACCGACCCCCACTGGCTCCACCACCCTGCTCCATGCAGTCATCGAAGGCCAGACCAGCGTAGACGAGCTGAACGCCGCTATCAAATCTCAGACCAATGAATCCTTTGGCTATAACACCGACGAGATCGTATCCTCCGACATTGTAGGGATGCGGTACGGTTCCCTCTTTGACGCCACCCAGACCATGGTGATGAACCTGGAGCATCATATGGCTCATGTTCAGGTAGTCTCCTGGTATGACAACGAAAACAGCTACACCTCCCAGATGGTGCGCACCATCGCTTATCTGGCTCAGCTGTAACCGAACAGCCGGTATGGGAGGGTTGAGAAAGGGGTAATTTGCCATGAAAAAGACCAAGATCATCTGCACAATGGGGCCCGCCTGCACCGATCATGACACGCTGACCAAAATGGTGGAAGCGGGGATGAATGTGGCGCGGTTCAATTTCTCCCACGGCAGTCACGAGGAGCATCAGCGAAATATCCAATTAGTGAAACAGATTCGAGAGGAATTGGATCAGCCCATCGCCCTCATGCTGGATACCAAGGGGCCGGAGTTCCGCATCGGCACCTTTGGGGAAAAACAGGTGGAACTGGTGGCCGGTGAAACCTTCACCCTGACCGCCGAACCGGTGGTGGGGGATGTCCACCAAGTCTCTGTCTCCTGCCCTGCCATCTTCCAGCAGCTAAAGGCAGGAGATCCCATCCTGATCAACGATGGCCTAGTGACCATCCAGGTCACAGAGCGGAATGACACACGCGCGGTCTGCAAGGTGATCATCGGCGGGATCATCAGCAATAACAAGAGCATGAGCTTTCCCAACAAGCTCTTGCACACCGAATATCTCAGCCAGCAGGACAAAGAGGATCTCCTGTTCGGTATCCACATGAATGTGGATTATGTGGCAGCATCCTTTGTCTCCACTGCGCAGGATATGCAGGATTTACGGACATTTTTGGATCAGAACGGCGGGCAGGAGATCGACATCATCGCCAAAATTGAAAACCGTTCCGGCGTGGACAATGCCGATGCCATTTTGAACTACTGTGATGGCATCATGGTCGCTCGCGGAGACTTGGGCGTGGAGATCCCCTATGAGGAGCTGCCCCCCATCCAGAAACAGCTCATCCAGCTCTGCCTGAAGCGGGGCAAGATCGTCATCACCGCTACGGAAATGCTGGAGTCCATGACCTCCAAGCCCCGTCCCACCAGAGCGGAGATCTCCGACGTGGCCAACGCCGTCTACGATGGCTCCAGTGCCATTATGCTCTCCGGTGAGACCGCCGCAGGGCAATATCCAGTGGAAGCTGTTCAGGCTATGAGCCGCATTGCCGTCCGGACGGAGGCGGATATTGACTACGAAAAACGGTTCCGGAACACGGATTTCCACCTGTATCACTACAACGATGCCATGAGCCACGGCGCCTGCGCCCTAGCCATTGATACGAAGGTCAGCGCCATGGTGGTGTGTACCCTCAGCGGGGATATGGCACGGCAAGTGTCTCGATTCCGCTGCCCCAAGCCCATTATCGGCATGACCACAAAACGGAAGGTTTGGAATCAACTGTCCCTGTTCTGGAACGTCCGTCCAGCCATGAGTGAGCAGTTCCCCACAGTGGATGTTCTGCTTTATCATGCCCGAAAGGTAGCAAAGAAATCCGGCTTGGTGAAGATCGGAGATCGGATCATCATCACGGCTGGGATCACCAACGGTACGTCAGGCAACACTGATTTGATCAAGATGGAAGAAATCTAAGCTTTTTAACGTGGAAAAGCGACCCCTTCCAACCTGCGAGAAGGGGTCGCTGTAATAAAATGCAAGGAGCGATACATACCATGAGACTTCCCACCATGAAACCGGATGTCCTGCAACAGTACCAGGAAAAGCTCACCACGCCGGAAGAAGCTGTTCAGCTGGTGCAGAGCGGCGATCGGATCTATTACGGCGTCAACATTTCCATTCCCTACGGTATTGACAACCTGTTGGCCAAGCGGGAGCCAGAGCTGGAGAACGTGACCGTGGGCGGTGCCAGCTGTTTTTTGCCCAATGATCTGCTGAATCCCAATCGTAAGGCGTTCCATCCCAACACGTTTTTCTTCGGCACCTCCGAACGTGCCGCCCAAAAGGTCAAATATGTGGAGCACACCAGCGCCCACCTAAGCGAAACGGACAACTGGGTATACAACATCCTGAAGCCAAACGTAGCTTTCCTGCCTGTCTCCGCTCCCGATGAAAACGGAGCCATGTCTATGGGGCCTGCCGGTCTGGTGTGCGGCCCTTACCTGCTGAATTGCTGCAAGACCATCATTCTGGTGGTGAATAAAAACATCCCCTATATGCGCTCCGATTACATGGCGCACATCTCTGATGCCACCTGCATTGTAGAGATGGACGAACCATTGGTATCTATCCCCAACCTAGAACCTTCTCCAGCACTAGAAGCCATCTCCACCTTCATCGCCGACCAGACCTGTGACGGCGCCTGCATCCAAATGGGCATCGGCGACCTGTCCACGGCGGTGGGGTTCGGCCTGCGGAACAAGAACGACCTGGGGATTCACAGTGAGATGATGGGCGATTCTATGATGGAATTGGTAAAGCGAGGCAACGTGACCAACACCAGAAAAACCTATCTGCCTGGCGTCTCCAGCGCTGCCTTTTTGATGGGCACCAAGGATCTGTACGAGTGGGCGGATTGGAACGATCAACTCTATTTCCTCCCCTCGCCCATCTGCAACAACCCTCTGAACATCGCCAAAAATGACAACGTGCTGTCAGTGAATACGGCGTTGGAGATCGACCTGGTGGGTCAGGTGGTGGCCGATAATATCGTTGGCACCCAGTACAGCTCCATTGGCGGTCAGTTGGACTTTGTCCAGGGCGCACAGCTGTCCAAAGGCGGCAAATCTTTTATTGCCCTCACCTCCACCCACACCAAAAACGGCCAGCTTTACAGCAACATCGTCCCTCGTTTCCAGACCGGCACCTTCGTCACCACTCCTCGCTCCTGCGTCCAGTATGTGGTCACAGAGTACGGCTGCGTGAACTTGAAACTGCTGACCATGCGGGAACGGGTGCTGGCGCTCATCAGTCTGGCACACCCCTCTTTTCGGGAACAGCTGCGGGATCAGGCCAAGGAGTTTGGGCTTCTCCCGTAATCGAAAAACACGATTTTATCAAACAAAAAGGAACCCTTCTGACTCGTCCAGAGGGGTTCCTTTTTGTTATTTCAGCTTTTGCCACTCCGCTACGGCTAGTTCATCGCAGCGGTTGTTGTAGGGGTTCTCCGCATGGCCTTTTACCCAGTGGAGATGCACTTCGTGCAGGTCACACAAGTCCAGCAAAACCGCCCACAGGTCGGAATTTAAAGCGGGTTTTTTATCCGCTTTCTTCCACCCTCGTTTTCGCCAGCCTACAGCCCAGCCTTTTTTCAAAGCGTCAATAACATATTTGGAATCGGAGTACAGCTCCACGATACAGGGTTGATTCAAGGCGCGCAGCCCTTCGATCACACCAGTCAGTTCCATTCGGTTGTTGGTGGTGTTCTTTTCCCCGCCGGATAGCTCCTTTTTGTGATTTCCATACAGTAAAATCGCCGCCCAGCCGCCAGGGCCAGGGTTGCCGGAACAGGCGCCATCGGTGTACAAGGTTACGGTCTTCATCCTCTCCTCCTTCCACGGTCAGACAGAAAACGGGCGGAAATGATTCCCTCCGCCCGTTGTTCTGAAATACACGTTTTTTTACACAGTTGTGGATTCCTCTGTGCCTTTCTCCGGTACCGTCTCTGCGTTTTCTTCCTCGGAGGAATCGCCTTCCTCATCCTCATCGCAGGTGGTAGCCAGAGAGATGACCTTGCCGCCTTCGGCCACGGTCATGATATGCACGCCTTGCGTCACACGACCATACAGGTTGATGCCGCTGACTGCGGTACGAATGATGGTGCCGTCATCGGAGATCATCAGCGCATCGTCTTTATCCTGCACCACAGCAGCACAGGCCACCGAGCCGGTCTTTTCTGTGATGCGGTAGTTTTTGCTGCCGAAGCCGCCGCGGGTTTGCAGGCTGTACTCCTCCAAAAGGGTGCGCTTACCGTAGCCCTGCTCGGTGATGGTCAGCAGGCTGCTGCCCTGACTGGACACGCCAGCGGCTACCAGCCAATCCCCTTCTTTCAGGCGGATGCCGCGGACGCCCACGGCGTCACGCCCCATACAGCGCACATCGCTTTCATGGAACCGAATGGCCATGCCCTCATGGGTGACCAGGAACACGTCCTGTTCGCCATCGGTGCGGCAGACGGAGATCAGCTCGTCTCCTTCTTCCAGGTTCAGCGCACGGATACCGGCCTTTCGGGCAGTGTTCAAGCTGGACAGGGTGATGCGCTTGACGGTGCCAAATCGGGTGGCAAAGACCAGGAACTCATCATCGGTAAATTCCCGAATGGGAATCATGGCCGTGACCTTTTCCCCCTGCTCCACCGGCAGGACGTTGACTAGATTGGTGCCCTTAGCAGTACGACCCGCTTCGGGAATCTGGTAGCCCTTCTTCCGGTGCACCTTGCCGGTGTTTGTGAAGAACAGGATATAGTCATGGGTAGAGGAGGTGAACAGGGTGGTCACATAGTCCTCTTCCCGAGTGGTCATGGCGTTGACGCCTTTACCGCCACGGCGCTGGCTGCGGTAAGCGGAAGCAGGGGTGCGCTTCAAGTAACCGGCATTGCTCATGGTGAACACGCAAGTTTCTTCCTCGATCAAGTCCTCGATGTCGATCTCATCCTCCACCTGTTCGATGGCGGTTCTGCGGTCATCTCCGTACTTTTCCTTGATCTCCAGCAGCTCGTCTTTCAGCACGCCTTTCATCTTTTCTTCATCAGCCAAGAGACTGGCGTAGTAGGCAATCTTCTCCTCCAGCTCCTTGTACTCTGCCAGCAGCTTATCCCGTTCCAGACCCTGGAGCCGTTTCAGCTGCATATCCAGAATGGCCTGTGCCTGGATATCGTCCAGACCGAACCGGTTCATCAGATTCTCCTTGGCGTTGTCATAGCTGCTGCGGATGATGCGAATGACCTCGTCGATGTTGTCCTGAGCAATGAGCAGACCTTCCAGCAGATGGGCACGAGCCTCTGCCTTCTTTTTGTCATAGATAGTGCGGCGGGTCAGTACCTGCATTTGGAAGTCGATGTACTCATCCAAAATCTGACGGAGAGTCAGGATGCGAGGCTGCTTCTGGTTGTGTACCAGCGCCAGCATGACTACGGCGAAGGTGGTCTGGAGCTGGGTCTGGATGAACAGGCGGTTCAAGACCACCTGAGGGTTGGCGTCCTTTTTCAGCTCGATGACGATGCGCATACCCTCTCGGTCAGACTCGTCCCGCAGGCCGGAAATGCCTTCCAGCCGCTTGGCGTGGACTTGCTCAGCGATATTTTCAATCAAGCGAGCCTTATTGACCTGATAGGGCAGCTCCGTAACGATGATGCGGGTGCGGCCAGCGCCGAACTCCTCCATCTCCGTCTTTGCCCGAACGGTGATCTTCCCTCGGCCAGTGCCATAGGCGGCACGGATGCCGCTGCGTCCCATGATGATGCCGCTGGTGGGGAAATCGGGTCCCTGGATGTGCTCCATCAGATCGTCCAAGCCCGCTTCCGGATTTTCCATCACGCAGATGGTGCCGTCAATGACCTCCCGCAGGTTGTGGGGCGGGATGTTGGTGGTCATGCCGACAGCGATACCGGCGGAGCCGTTGACCAGCAGGTTAGGAAAACGGGAGGGCAGGACACGGGGTTCCTGGCGGCTCTCGTCGAAGTTGGGATCCCAATCTACCGTGTCCTTTTCGATGTCCCGCAGCATTTCGCTGGAGATCTTGGACAGGCGAGCCTCGGTGTAACGGTAAGCGGCAGGAGGGTCGCCGTCCACGCTGCCGAAGTTGCCGTGGCCGTCCACCAGGGGGTACCGCATGGAGAAGGTCTGCGCCAGACGCACCAAGGCATCGTAAACAGAGCCGTCGCCATGGGGATGATACCGACCCAACACGTCGCCCACGCAGGTGGCGGACTTCTTGAAGGGGCGGTCAGAGGTCAGATTGTCCTCGTACATAGCATACAGGATACGGCGATGCACCGGTTTCAGACCGTCCCGCACATCGGGCAGGGCACGGCCAACGATGACGGACATGGCGTAGTCCATGTATGCCGTCTGCATCTCATGCTCTAAGTCGATCTCTACGATCTTCTGTTCCGGATAGGCAATATCCTGTGGTTCATAATCTTTTTTCTTACTCAAAACGATTTACCTCACAACGACATCAATAGTCCAAGTTGATGACCTTCTTGGCGTTTGCCTCAATGTACTGGCGGCGGGGTTCCACCTTTTCCCCCATGAGCAGGGTAAAGGTCTGGTCTGCCGCCACAGCGTCACTGAGGGTGATCCGCTTCAAGGTACGGGTGGTGGGATTCATCGTGGTCTCCCACAACTCGTGGGGATCCATCTCGCCCAGACCCTTAAACCGGGAGATGTTGATCTTAGCATTGGGGTTATCCCCACGCAGCTCCGCCGAAATGGCATCCCGTTCCTCGTCAGAGAAGGCCACACGAGTGGTCTTGCCCTTGACTAGCTTATACAAAGGGGGCACGGCGGCGTAAACATAGCCTTCCTCAATCAGCGGCCGCATGAACCGGAAGAAGAAGGTCAGCAACAGCGTCCGGATATGGCTGCCGTCCACGTCGGCGTCGGCCATGATGATGACCTTATGATAACGGAGCTTCTCCACGTTGAAGTCCTCCCCCAGGCCAGCGCCCAGAGCAGTGATGACCGGCATAAGTTTATCATTGCCGTAGACCTTATCGGCACGGGATTTTTCCACGTTCAGCATTTTTCCCCACAGAGGCAGGATGGCCTGGAATCGGGAATCTCTCCCCTGGGTGGCGGAGCCGCCTGCGGAGTCGCCCTCCACGATATAGATTTCAGTCAAAGCAGCGTCCCGCTCATTACAGTCTCGGAGCTTGCCAGGGAGAGTGGCGCCGTCCAAGGCGTTCTTGCGACGGATATTTTCTCTTGCCCGCCGGGCTGCCTCTCTGGCACGGGCGGCGGTCATGGCCTTTTCCAAGATGGCACGGCCGACGGTGGGATTTTCCTCTAAGAAAATCTCCAGTTTTTCAGACACTACGCTGTTGACCAGAGTACGAATTTCACTGTTGCCCAGCTTGGCCTTGGTCTGCCCCTCGAACTGGGCTTCCACCAGCTTGACGGAGATGACGCAAGTCAGACCCTCTCGGCAATCGTCACCAGAGACTTTTTCATCGTCCTTCAAAATCTTCGCCTTCCGGCCATAGGTGTTCAGAGCGTTGGTCAGGGCACGCTTGAACCCTTCCTCGTGCATACCGCCGTCCGGCGTGTGGATGTTGTTGGCGAAGGAGAGGATGACCTCGTTATAGCTGTCGGTGTACTGCATGGCGATCTCTGCCATGGAATTCTCCTGCTCCCCAGCCATGTAGATGACGTCATTGTGAATGGGAGACTTGTGCTGGTTGATGAACTCCACAAAGGAGCAAATACCGCCCTCGTAGTACATCTCATCCTGCTGTTCCTGCCCCTCCCGTTCATCCTTCATGATGATGCGGATGCCGCCGTTCAGGAACGCCTGCTCCCGCATTCGGGTGTGGAGGGTTTCGTAGTTGTAGATCAGGTCATCGAACATCTCCGGATCGGGCTGGAAGGTGACGATGGTGCCGGTGTGGTCAGTGGAGCCAATGATGGTCATGGGCTGTGTGACTTTGCCCCGACTGAATTTCATCTCGTAGATGTTGCCGTTCTTATGAACCTGAACCCGCATCCATTCGGACAGGGCGTTGACTACGGAGGCGCCTACGCCGTGGAGGCCGCCGGAAACTTTATAGCCGCCGCCGCCGAACTTGCCGCCGGCGTGGAGCATGGTATAGACCACTTCCAAGGCGGGCTTGCCCGTCTGTGCCTGGATATCCACCGGAATGCCGCGGCCATTGTCGGTGACGGTGATGGAGTTGCCGTTGTGGATGGTCACATGGATCTCGGTACAATAACCGGCCAATGCCTCATCAATGGCGTTGTCCACGATCTCATAGACCAGGTGATGCAGGCCGCTGGTGGAGGTGGAGCCGATGTACATACCTGGTCGTTTACGCACGGCCTCCAGGCCTTCCAACACCTGAATTTCCGCGGCGTTGTACTCACCGCTGACCGCGGTGCCATTTTCCAATAAATCTTCTGCCATAGTTGAAGTTCTCCTCTTTCCAGAACCGGCGGAACTTCCTAGCCGGTTCAAGGCATGGGTGATTGCTTACAAATTCAATCGGTCTGGATTCCCGCCTCCCACCGGCGCAGCAGCGTCTGGCTGGAGAGCTGGGCGATATAGACCGTCTGGTTTCTCTTGGTTTTGGGTTGGGCGCAGACCACGAAGCTCTTGGGCAGCTCCTCGCTGATGCTGACCACTTCCCCATTCCGCTCCGCCCGATTGAGGTACTGGCGGGTACGGTAGGATTGGGAGGTGATATCCAGGTCAAAGATGCCCAAGATCTCCGATTCATGCACGATGGTGTTCTGACCCAAATGCAGGTACATAACAATCCCTCCCTAAGGCGCTAGTGCGCCGTTTTGAATATGCAGCACCTTCCCCGCTTCCAGCTGGTGCAGGCGCTGTTCTTCACAGCAGGTGATGAAAACCTGGCCGCCGTTGATGCGGTTGAGGACGAATTCCTGTCTGATCAGGTCTAATTCGCTCAAAACATCGTCCAACAGCAGCACTGGGTATTCCTCATAGGTCTCATACAAAATCTCCCGCTGAGCCAATTTTAAGGCCAGAGAAGCGGTGCGGGTCTGCCCTTGGCTGGCATACTGCTTGGCGGGCATCCCATTGATGTCTACCAGCAGGTCATCCTTGTGGGGGCCGGAGAGACAGCTGCGGCTGTCCAGCTCCGCCTGCCAATGGTTCCTCATATGTGTCCAAAGCTGTGGAAAAAGAACCTCCGGCTTGGCCTTGGGATCTGCCACTGTTTTCACCGTCTGATAGCCCAGGGTCAAGACCTCCCGTCCATTGGAACAATCCCTATGGATGGCAGGGGCATACTGGCTGAGCTTTTTGATAAAGTGAGCACGATAGTGGATGAGCAGGGCGCCGGTCTGGCACATCCTCACGTTATAGTCTTCCAGTAAATCCAGCAGTTTAGGCTGTTCCGGCCAATCTTTCAAAATTCTGTTTTTTTGCTCGTACAGACGCTTGTACTCTGCCAGGGCTTCCGCATAGCGGGGACGGAGCTGACAGATGACGCTGTCCAGAAAATTCCGTCGGGCTGAGGCGCCGGAACGGATGAGATACAGATCCTCCGGACAGAACAGAACGGTATTCAAGATACCGGCCAGTTCACCGGCGCTTTTCAGGCGCACACCGTTCTTTTTCAAGCTCCGCCGCTGCCCCCGCCGGAGCCGCGCTTCCAGGAAAAACTCTCGGTTCCGGCTGGTGAGCTGGCACAAGATCTCCGCCTCCGGCTGATCAAAGGCGATCAACTCCCTGTCCCACCTGGCTCGGTGGCTCCGGCAGGCGGACAGGTAGGCGATGGCCTCGATGAGATTGGTCTTGCCCTGGGCATTGTCCCCGTAGATCACATTGATGGCGGGAGAGAAATCCACATCCAGTGTGGAATAGTTCCGGAAGTGGTGCAGGGTCAGGTGATGGACGATCATTGGATCCTGACCGTCGCTTCTCCCAAAGTCACAGTATCACCAGGGCGCAGCTTCTTGCCCCGCATGGTACACACTTCCCCATTGACCAACACATCTCCCTCCTGAATGAGGGTCTTTGCTTCGCCGCCGCTGTTGACCAGCCCAGCGTATTTCAGCAAGGCGTCCAGCTTGATAAATTCCGTAGAGATCGCAACAGTTTCTTTTTTCATGAGTAACACCTCGATTTACTGTCCTGCCTTCAGCCGCACTGGGAGAACCATATACAAAAATTGATCCTGATCGTCTCCCTCCTCCGGCTGAATGATGCAGGGGCTGATGGGGGTGTTGAGACTGATGCGCAGGGTCTCTGCGTTGGCTGCTTTCAGGGCGTCCAAAATATACTTGTTGTTGAAGCCGATCTCCAGGCCGTTTCCATTTCCCACCATAGGGCACTGATCCTGTGCGGTACCAATGGCGGTGGCGGTGCGGATGTCCAGCACGCCGTCTCCGAAGGTGCAGCGGAGGGGGCTCTTTTGCTGTTCGGTGATAATGAGGGAACAACGTTCGATACAGGAGATCAATTTTTTTCGATCCACGGAGACAGCAATGGGGTTGTTGCTAGGGATGGCTTGGTTATAGTTCAGAAACTCTCCTTCCAAACGACGGGTGATGAGGGTGATCTTTTCCGACTCCAAACGGAACATGATGTGCCGGCTGCCCTGGACGATCTCCACCGTCTCGTCCGTATCGCCGCAGATCTTGCTCACTTCGTTAAGCGCCGGTGCGGGTATGACAAACTGGCAGGCAGTTTCTGACACGTTCAGCTGGGTGGTCTCCCGACGAAGCGCCAAGCGATACCCGTCCACCGCTACAACAGTGAGCAGTCCTTCCCCATTTCGTTCGAACAGTTCGCCAGTGTGGATGGGACGGCTGTCATTGGTGGAGACGGCAAAGATGGTTTCGGTGATCATGGAATGGAGGATGCGCTGGGGCAGGATCATGCTGTTCTGATATTCCACCGCAGGCAGCTCCGGAAACTGACTGGGATCCATGCCCAAAATATTGAACTCACTCATGCCGCAGGTGATGTTCACCATCAGATCATCGGTGGACAAGGTCACCATATCGTCAGGCAGGCGGCGGATGATGTCGCCAAAGAGGCGAGCGGAGAGGACAATGCTGCCTGGTTCTGCAATATCGGCAGAGATGGTGCCGCGGATTCCGGTTTTCAAGTTATAACCGGTCAGGTTTAGCTCCTGCTCTGCCTCCAACAACACCCCTTCCAAAGCTGGGATGGTGCTTTTGGGCGCCACAGCACGGGAGGCAATGGTGATCATGGATTGCAGCAGGGCTTTTTCACAGGAAAATTTCATAGAAAGAGAAGCTCCTTTCTCCGAGGCGGGAGGGAAATTCCTCTGCGCCGAGGGAAGATGCTGGAACGGTTGGTAGACTTGCTTTGTGTGATAAAGAAAGAGATCTAAAAAATAGTAGTATTAGTAGGGGGCTCGGAAAAGTGGAAAACCATGATTTTCCCTTGGGCGCCAATGGGTTCCGCTTCCACAGGGGGTGTGGAGAAAAAAATCAGAATCCACAAGAAGGGTTTGCAGAGGGTTTTTTATGCACACAACACTTTTCCACAGGTGGATAAATCCAGTGGAATCTGTGGAAAAAAAGCGCCCGTCAAAAGCGGTCGTTTACATTGGCTTTGATGTCTCGGATGACTTCTTTCAGCTCTCGGTCATTGGAGAGCATTTTTTCGATCTTCTCCACGGAATGCATGACCGTGGTGTGGTGTTGACCGAAAAATTTGCCCACTTCCGGCAGGGATTGATTGGTGATGGAGCGGATGATGTACATGGAGACCTGCCGAGCCAGGACGATGTTGGCCTTTCGGCTCTCGCCCATGATGGTTTTGGGATCCAGGTCATAGAATTTAGCGGTCTCCTCCACGATCACTTCTGGGGAGGGCACAAATTCATCCTTCTTTCGGATCAGCTCCCGAATGGCACGGGAGGCGTTTTCATCGTTGATCTCACTGCCCATCAGATCTCGATAGGCCATAAGCCGCTTGATGGTCCCTTCCAGCTGCCGCACGTTAGCGGTGATATTCTGGGCGATGTACTCGATGATGTCCGAAGGCAGATTCAGACCCAACAGAATGGACTTGTTTTTGATGATGGCACAGCGGGTCTCATAGTCCGGCGGCTGAATATCTGCCATCAAACCCCACTCAAATCGGGTGCGCAGGCGGTCTTCCAGCCGGAGCATATCAGATGGGGGACGGTCCGAGGTGAGGACGATCTGCTTTTTGGCCTCATACAGATTGTTGAAGGTGTTAAAGAACTCCTCCTGGGTCTGTTCCTTGCCGGCGATGAACTGAATATCGTCCACCAGTAGCAGATCCTTGTCCCGGTACTTCTGCCGGAAGGCGTCGGTGCTGCGCAGGCGGATGGCTTCGGACAGCTCGTTGGTGAACTCGTCACCCTTGATGTAGATGATCTGATAGTCCGGATGATTTTGCCGGATGGTGTGATAAATGGAGTAGAGCAGATGGGTCTTGCCCAGACCGGACTCGCCGTATAAGAACAGCGGGTTATAGCTCTTCCCTGGGTCGTTGGCCACCGCCTGGGCGGCGTTGTAGGCAAACCGGTTGGAGGAACCGACGATGAACCGGTCAAAGGTGTACTCCTCACTGCCCATCAAAATGTTCTGGTTGGGCGCAGGCTGCTCTGCCGCCTCCGAGCGGTAGGCGGCGGTCTCCTCCGGCCCTAAGATCACCGCCTTGATGTCGGCGGCGAACAGGTCGTGGAGGATTTGCTCGATGTCGGATTGAAAGCGGTCTCGGATCATCTTCGCTTTGAAATCCGAGGGGCAGGATAAGATCAGCTGATCCATCTTAAAATCAAGAGCTTCTACCTGACCGAACCAGGTCTTGAAGGCGATCTCTGTGAATTTCTCTTGGAGAACCGGCGTGATACTCATCCAAATTTCGTTGGCAGAATTCATAAATACAAAACTCCGTTTCAAGGCCGGATCTTTGTACAAAGATCCGGCAGAAAAAAAGAATAAAAACACAGCTTAAAGTATAACATAAAATACCCTCTCTTACAAGGTATACATCTAAAAAATAGAAAGTCATAGCGGAAAGAAAATCTGCCGCAGGCAGGGTTTTACTCCAGACTTTGCGCATCAACAGGTGGGAAATGGACGGAGAAGGGGCGGCGCATGGATGCTTCATGGCGTGTTTTGATCCTTTTCCGGAGGATATCGTCTCTATGACAGTTGTGTTCCCTTATCGCTCCAACCGCAATATATGGTATCCTATCCCAAAACAGCCCTGAGAAAGAAAAATATTGTGAATTTTCTGTTGACAGGGACAAAAAGTATCGTTTATAATGACAAATGCGCTATCAGCTCTCTTTTGGGAGCCTTGCGCCTAAATTGTGTTGGCTACGGTCGGGTATCTGTTCCCGGCTTGTTGAGCAAGATAACTATCGGAGGTGTAATTCATGGCAACCAAACGTACCTACCAGCCCAAAAAGCTTCATGGTCAGAAAGTACACGGCTTCCGCAAGAGAATGTCCACCAAGAATGGTCGGAAAGTCCTTGCCCGCCGCCGCGCCAAGGGCCGCGCTAGACTGTCTTACTGATTGACAAATGGGAACAGATCGTAAATATTGCATCTGAGGGGTGGATGATGAACAATCTTCCACCCCTGATAAGCATTTGCCGGCAAAGTGAGCCATGCGCCCTTTGCCGTGTTCCAAAAAGGAAGGATAACATTCAGTAAAGGAGTTTGTTTTGTGAAGTACTCCGTCTCCCTCAAATCAAATCGGGATTTCCGCCGGCTCTACAGTCGGGGGAAACAGGCCGTAGCGCCGACGATGGTGCTCTACACCCGAAAGAACCGGCTGCAAGAAAATCGGCTGGGCATTACCACTGGGAAAAAGCTGGGCAACGCCGTCACCCGAAACCGGATCCGGCGGCGCCTGCGGGAAATCTATCGTCTCCACGAGGAGGAGTTCCTGCTTGGCCGCGACCTGGTGGTAGTGGCGCGGGTGCGCAGTGCCTTTGTCAGCTATCAGACTTTGGAACGGGACTTCCTCAAGCTGGCCGGCAAGCTGGGCTTGCTCCGCCCCAAAAAACAACCCTGACCGAAACCCTCCCCATTTGGAAGGAGGTAAATTTCGAATGAAAAGACTGCTGCTAGGCTTGATCTGGTTCTATCAGAAGGCCATCTCCCCCTGGTTTCCCGCCCGCTGCCGTTTCCTCCCCACCTGCTCGGAATATGCCCGAGAGGCGGTGGAAAAATACGGCCCTGCCCGTGGATCCCTGCTGGCGGCGAAGCGCCTGGCCAAGTGTCAGCCCTTTCATCGGCAGAAGTGCATAGAATATGATCCTGTTCCCTGAAGCGGAAGGGTTCCATCCCCCTCTTCCGGAGGGTGCGGTGGAATGAACGCATTCACGACCTACGCCCAAGGAGAGCGAGAAAAACTATGACTGCTATTTTACAAGTATTCGGTACCTTCCTATTGTGGCTGTATAAGATCTGCGGCGGCAGCTATGCCCTGGCTCTGATCGTGTTTACCCTGCTGACGAAAGTCATTCTCTTTCCCCTGTCTTACAAAGGCAAAAAGGGCATGATGCAGATGAACACCATGCAGGCAGAGATGGCGCGGCTGCAAAAGCAATATGGCAACAACAGAGTAAAGTACAATGAGGAAGTGCAGAAGCTGTACGAACGGGAAGGGGTCAACCCCATGAGCGGCTGCCTGTGGTCCTTCCTCCCCCTGCCCATCCTGATGGCACTGTACTATGTCATCCGTCGTCCCATGCTCTACATGATGCATTTGACGACCGACCAGATCACCGCCGCCATCAAGGCAGTAGAGAAGCTGGGCACCTATACCCTCAGCGGCTCTGAAATCTATCAGGAAATGCAGGTCGCCGGTCTTATGTACGGTCACCAGGACGTGTTCTCTGCTGTCCAGACCGCAGTGGGGGACGGCGCATCCAAGCTGGAGATCATCAACTTCAATTTCCTGGGGCTGGATCTGTCTCAGATCCCCAAGCTCAAGTTCTGGGAAAATGGCGTGTCCTGGGCAAGCATCGGCTTGTTCCTCATCCCCATCATTGTCACCGTCCTGAACGTGGGCTACTCCAGACTGTCCCAGAAAACCAATAACTTCAACAAAAACCAGAAGGGTTCCGGCAATGCGTCCATGGATCGCACCAACAAGATGATGCTGTTCATCATGCCGCTCATGTATCTGTGGTTCGGCTATATCATGCCCGCCGGTATGTGCGTCTACATGGCATTCAATGCTATTTTCATGGCTGTCCAGGAACTCATCTGTGCCCGTATGCTCCGTGGCAAATATGCGGAGATGGAAGCGGCTCGTCAGAAACGGTTAGAGGAAGAAAAGGAAAAGGAACGTCAGCGCAAGGCGGAGATCGCCGCTCGTCGTGCGGCGGAGGAAGAAGAACGGAAAAAGAACCGTGGGAAGAAAAAAGCAGACAAGCCCAAAAAAGCCCCCGCTCCCAAAGAGAGCCGGGTGGGGATGCGTACCTATGCCCGCGGCCGTGCTTATGACCCCAACCGCTACACTGTGACCCCTTATCACGATCCCAGTGGGAAGGTGGCTGAGGAGCCTTTGGCAGAGCCTGCGCCGGAAGAACGTCCGGAGACCTTGGCGGAACCTGTGGCTCCGGAACAGGACGTGACCACGGCAGTGGAGACGACGGAAGTCCCCATGGCAGAACCTGATCCCGCTGAGGAGACGTCTCCGGAAACAGTGGAAGCTCCGGCAGAACCGGCTGCTGAGCCCGAGGTTGAGAAAGCCCCCAATGCAGACCAGCTCTTTGAAGCGATCCAACAGGATGCCAAGGGCGAGGACAAGGAATAACCGTTCATAGCGGGGAGTCAATCCCAATGAGCGGAACCTGCCTCCCTGCGGATGGATAGAAAGGAATGACAACTTTCTTATGTTGAAGTGGATCGAAACAACGGGGAAAACCGAACGGGACGCCCTGAATAAAGCCCTGAAAGAGCTGGGGCTGGAAGAGGACGATATTTCCATCGAAGTGATCACCCGCGCAAAGACCGGTTTTCTTGGCATCGGCAGTTGTCCGGCCAAGATCCGCGTGACCTATGAAGTACCTGACGAACCGGCTCCCGTGGCAGAGGAACCGGCTCCCACAGTGGAACCGGAAGCTCCGGCAGAGCCGATGCCTGCGGCAGAATCGGCTCCCGCCCCAACGGCGGAACCGGTGGAAGCACCTGTGGAAGCCCCAGTCATGGAGGCAGATCCGGAGCGGAAGGAAAAAATCGAAACCTTCCTGACCGGCCTGTTGGAACGGCTGGAGGTTCCGGCAGAGATCAAGCTGCAGGTCAACGAAGCTGGCATCTACCAGGTAGAACTGGTGGGCAAGAACCTGGGCGCCCTCATCGGCCGCCGCGGGGAGACTCTGGATGCCATCCAGCAGCTGACCAATTATGCGGTGAATCGGGGACAGTCCAAGCGTATTCGCATTCACATTGATGCGGAGAACTATCGCGCCAAACGGGAGGAATCCCTCCAGCGTCTGGCGCGAAAGACCGCTGGCAAAGCCCTCAAGTACCGTCGGAACATGATGCTGGAACCCATGAACGCCTATGAGCGTCATGTGATCCATGCAGCGCTCCAGAGCTACAACCCTGCCATCTCCACCTACTCCACCGGTACGGAACCCAACCGCCGGATCGTGGTGGTATTTGACAAAAACGTGTAATGGAATCCCCCAAAGACCCGCCAGCGGCTCCGGCCGTGCGGGTCTTTTTTCCAATCTACAACCTCATTAGGAGGAATCCCCTATGTCCACCCCCCTCTATGACGCTCTGACCCAATTTGCCGCCCAAAATCCTCTCCGTATGGCCATGCCAGGCCACAAAGGCAAACCCATCCCCGGCCTGCCAGCAGAATACGCCCGTCTGGACTTCACCGAGCTGCCCCCCACCGGCAACCTGTACGGAGAGGACATGGACTGCATCGCCCAAGCAGAACAGGCATGGGCAGAGACGTGGGGGGCTGATAGCTGCCTGTTCCTCACTGGCGGTTCCACTCAGGGTGTTCACACCATGCTCATGCTCAGCGGCAGCGACATCATCTTGACCGATCGGGTCAGTCATCGCAGCATCCATACTGGCCTGGCACTGCTGGACAAAAAACCAATCTGGCTCACCCGCCCCTGGCTGTCTCATGTGGGAACTGCTGGCTCTGTGGAGCCGGAAGCTGTGGAAGCGGAACTAAATGCCCATCCGGAGTGCAGAGCAGTCTGCGTCACCTCCCCTACCTACTACGGCGTTCTCTCTGACATTCCCGCCTTGGCGGAAGTCTGCCACCGGCACGGGGCAAAATTGCTGGTGGACGGCGCCCATGGCGCCCACCTGTTTTTGTTGGGGGAAAACCCCTATCGGGAAGCCGACCTGGTCACCGTCAGCGCCCATAAGACCCTTCCGGCGCCAGGGCAGTCCGCCCTGCTCTTTGGAAACGGCATCACCCTAGACCAGCTCCGCCAAGCCAGTCTCATTTTCGCTACATCTTCTCCCTCCTACCCCATGATGGCCGCCCTGGACGCCCTTCGTCCCTGGCTGTTGGCAGAGGGTAAGCAGCGTTATCAGGAAACCGCACAGATGGTTGCACAGCTGCGGAAAAAGTACCCTGCTTTGACGGGGACAGACACGCAATTAGACCCCACTCGCTTCACTCTTTGCACAGAAAACGGAGATCAGGTGGAAAAGTTCCTGCAAGCACACTATATCTGGCCGGAGATGGCGGACAGCGAACATATAGTGTTCATCTTGACTTGCGCCGATGGCGTAGAAGAAGTGGAACGGCTGGAACAAGCCTTGGATGCCTTCGGGCTTCACGGAAAAATACGCCCTCATTCTACCGTCTCCGCCCCACCCCTGCCCCAGTCTGTCTGTACACCCAGAGAGGCACTTTTCGCTCCAAAAGAAACCGTGGACTTGGCTCAGGCGGCAGGCCGCATCGCAGCGGAACAGATCGCCCCCTATCCTCCCGGCGTGCCCATCGCAGCGCCTGGGGAACGGATAGACGAAAAAATACTAGCTTATTTGGAACAGTTGGGCTATAATAAAATGAAAACAACTGTGCTCCGGTAGGAATATCCCTGCCGCCAGCCATGAGGAGGGAAACGGCATGAATGTGAGAGAATTGCAGGGCAATGAACCTCTAAAACAGCAGCTTTCCACCATGGCGGAACCCCCTCATGAGTGTATTCTCTCTGGCCCCGAAGGCTCTGGACGGCACGCCTTGGCGCAGATCTTAGCCCAAGCGCTGGTCTGTCAAGAACCGCAGGCGGTGCACCGTCCCTGCGGTCTGTGTTCCAGCTGCCAAAAGGTTGCCCAGGGCATTCATCCGGACGTCATCCCCATCCAGCGTTTTTTGTCGCCGGAGAGCAAGGAGATCAAGGTGGACGCCGCCCGTCAGCTCCGGCAGGACGCCTATATACGCCCCAACGAAGGCCGGTGCAAGGTATACATCCTGGATTTGCCCATGAACAGCAACGCTCAGAACGCCCTGCTGAAATTGCTGGAGGATGGGCCGGCCTATACCGCCTTTCTGATCCTGACCGATCAACCGGCGTTCCTGCTGGAAACGGTTCGTTCCCGCTGTGTCCACTTCCGTCTGACGCCGCCAAAGGAGGAGGTTCAGACAGACACCCGATGGGGGGAAGCCTGGGCAGACGCTCTTTGCGCCAACCGTGAATTGGCGCTGGTGGAGTGCGTGGCGAAATTTGTGGCGGAGAAAGTGACTCGTGACCAGTTAGCGGAGAGCTATCAGGTGCTGGCGCAGAAACTGGTAGAGGGACTGACCTGCCCCGATTCCAAGCTGGCGGCGATCCCCAGAGCCAAGCTGGTGGCGCTGACCAAGCTGGCAGAGGAGGCACGGAATCAGTGCGCCTTTAACCCGTCCGTTGGCCACAGCGCCGGCTGGTTCGCCGCCCGAAGCTGGCAGGTTTTGATGGGCAGCGGAGCGCAGAACTATCACCTATAATCAGGAGGTATGTGATGACCGAAATTATCGGCGTCCGTTTCAAAGACGGAGGCAAATTATATTACTTTAACCCCAACGGCGTCCAGGTGCAGGCTGGACAGCATGTGATCATAGAGACATCCAAGGGCATCGAATTCGGTGAGTGCGCCCTGGCCAACACCATGATCGACGAGATGGAGCTTATCGCCGCCCTGCGTCCCATGCTCCGTGTGGCTACGGAGGCGGACTATGCCCAGGTAAAGTCCAACCAGGAGAAGGAGAAAAAAGCCTTCCAGATCTGCCAGGACAAGATCGCCGAGCACAAGCTGGAGATGAAACTGGTGGAAGTGAAGTACAGCTTCGACGGCAGCAAGATTTTGTTCTTCTTCACCGCTGATGGACGGGTGGATTTCCGCCACCTGGTCAAGGATCTGGCGTCTATCTTCTGCACCCGCATTGAGCTGCGGCAGATCGGCGTCCGAGATGAGGCCAAGATCATGGGCGGCCTGGGCATCTGCGGACGTCCCTTCTGCTGTTCTCAGTTTTTGAGCGACTTCCAGCCGGTGTCCATCAAAATGGCCAAGACCCAGAACATTTCCCTCAACCCCACCAAGATCTCCGGCGTCTGCGGCCGCCTTATGTGCTGCCTGAAATACGAGCAGGACGCCTATGAGGACTTGCTCAAGGACACGCCCAAGCTGGAATCCCTGGTCAACACTCCGGATGGCGTGGGCGTGGTCAATCAGATCCAGCTGCTGCGGGAGCAGGTGAAGGTGGTGCTGGACAGCGACCCGGATACCCCCAAGGTGTACCGGAAAGAGGACATTGAGATCATCCGCAACGGCAAAGGCAAGCGCCCGCCGGGATATGAGTTCCCAGTTCCTGCGCCAGAGAAGAAGGAGCCGTCCCTGGGTCTGCTCCGAACACAGGAGCAGGCGGCGCCCATGGCAAAACCGGAAGTGGAGAAACGCCCCAAAGAGAAAAAGCCGGAGGGCGCCAATTCCACCTCCCGCCGCAGCCGCAGAAGCCGCAGCAGTGCCAATAGGAACAAGGAGCGTCCGGCGGCAGCGCATCCGGAGCAGGGTGCCGCAGGAGAAGCAAAGTCCGGCGAGAAAAAGCCCAACAGCCACTCCCGCCGCCGGCACAGCAGCAACACAGGCAGCGCCGGTCAGCAGGCCAAGACAGAGGGTCAGAAGCAGAATCCCACCGGCAGCAGCACCGGACAGAGTGGGAACAAATCCCGCTCCCATCGCCGCCGCCACCATCGTCCCAAGGGACAAGGCAGCGGTCAGAACGGTGCGCCCAAAGCGGAAAAATAAAGGAAAAACCCAGAGAAAGAATGTGATGTAAATGTCTATCGAACGAGTACGAGCTTATTTTCGGGAACGAAACATGGAGGATCGGGTGCAGGAGTTTGACGTGTCCAGCGCAACGGTAGAGCTGGCTGCCCAAGCACTGCACGTGGAAGGGCAGCGCATCGCAAAGACCCTCTCCTTCTATGTAGATGACCATGTGGTGCTCATTGTTGCAGCAGGTGATGCCAAGATCGCCAACCCCAAGTACAAAGCTCAGTTCCACACTAAGGCCAAGATGCTCTCCCACGAGGAGGCGGAAACCCTCATCGGTCATGCGGTGGGCGGCGTCTGCCCCTTTGCAGTCAACGAGGGTGTGGACGTGTACTTGGACGAGAGCCTGAAACGGTTTGAGACGGTATTCCCCGCCTGCGGCAGCTCCAACAGTGCCATTGAGCTGACCATTCCGGAGCTGGAAGCAAATTGCGACCACTTTCAGGGCTGGGTAGATGTCTGTAAGATTCCGGAGAACTAAGCGGAAAATAACAGAAGTGAAAGAAAAAGCATCGTAATGAAAAAAATCATTACGATGCTTTTTCTGTTAGCCTGCGTGGAACCATGGCTTGAGAGCGGTATCCACAAAGAAATGTTTTTACCGATTTGGTATGTGGATCGCTCTTTTCTCCACGTTGAGTGCTGCTTCTCGCAGCGCTTCGGTGACAGTGGGGTGGCTGTGGATGGTAGAGATCAGTTCATCCACCGTGGCTTCCAGACGGATAGCCAAGGCTCCCTCGGAGATTAGGTCTGTAGCTCTGGGGCCGATGATATGCACCCCCAGGATCTCTCCGTGCGTTGCTCCGGCGATAATCTTTACCAGACCTTCGCCGCCGTTGAGAATCAACGCCTTGCCATTAGCGCTCATGGGGAACTTCCCCACCTTGTACGCAAGACTCTGCGCCTTGCACTGTTCCTCTGTCAGTCCCACGGAAGCAGCTTCCGGCTCCATGTAGACACAGGTGGGATTGGTGGACTGGTCATAATGAGCCTCGTGGCCGCAGATATTTTCCGCCGCCACCTCCCCCATGGCGCTGGCAGTATGCGCCAGCTGAGCGTATCCGAACACGCAGTCACCGATGGCGTACACGCCGGGAATATTGGTTTCCATCTTGTCGTTGACAAGGATGTGCCCGTTCTCGTGCTTCAGTCCGGCAGCGTCCAGATTCAGGCTGGCGGTGTTGGCCTTTCGCCCTATGGCTACCAACACTTTTTCCGCCTCAAAGCTGACTGTCTCGCCCGCTTTGTTTTTGCAGATGACCCTTGCGCCCACAGGAGCGGCTTCAACGGCCTGAACCGGACACGCCAAGTGGAACTCGATGCCCCGTTTCTTCATGTGCGCCACGCCGATCTCCGTGAGATCGCTGTCCAACATAGGCAGCATATGATCCAAGGCTTCTACAACGGTGATCTTTGTGCCAAAGCCCTCATAGGCACAGGCCAGTTCCAGACCGATGACACCGCCGCCAATGACCACCATGCTCTCTGGCAGCTTTTCAAGGCTCAGCGCACCGGTGGAGTCGATGCAGTTGGGATTTTCCTTCAGGCCAGGGATGGGAGGTGTGGAGTTGATGGAACCCGTGGAGAGGATGATGGCATCCGCTGTTATGTCCTCCTGGGAACCATCTGCTTTCTTTACGGTCAGCTTTTGGGGCGCAGTAAAGGCGGCTTCGCCGTCTATAATAGTGACCTTACTCCTTTTCAGCAGTCCCTTGACTCCCATCGTAAGCGTTTTAGAAATATCGTTTTTATGAGCGATGACCTGGGGGAAGTCCACTTCTACGCCAGTGACCTTTACGCCGATGTTCTTGGCCTGATTTTTGATGTTCTCCACCAGCTCAGCACTGTGGAGCAGGCATTTGGTGGGAATACAGCCAATGTTCAGGCAGGTGCCGCCCAGGTGCTCCTTTTCAACGAGCGTGACCTTGGCGCCCAGCTGTGCGGCACGGATGGCCGCCACATAGCCGCCGGGGCCGCCGCCCACTACCAACACAGTCTTTGCCCTTGCCTGAGAAGCCTGCGGGGACAGATCTGACTTCGCCGCAGCAGCGGGAGCGGCAACGGAATCCGCCTCAAGAATCATCTCGCCAGGCTGTCCGATCCATGCAACAACGCTTTTACACGGAGCTGATTCGCCTTCCGGCAGCAGGATCTTGAGCAGGATGCCCTCTGCGTCCGCTTCAACATCGTTTGTCAACTTGTCTGTAGCAACGGAGAAAAGCACATCCCCCTTTTGCACAGGTTGGCCTTCTTTGATCTTCCATTCTTCAATCGTCCCCTCTGTCATGGTCAAACCTAACTTGGGCATCAACACTTCAGTTGCCATTGCACACGCTCCTTTCTGTACGATGTTCTTTGCAAGGGAGCATCTCCGTACTGCAGCTCGATCTGATAGTTACAGAATGTCATCCGCAGAATACGCCCCTTTTCCAAAGAGATTCGAGCCGTTGCGCTTCCTCCATGAAAGTAAAAACAGACGGCGGCAGTGCCGCCGTCCGTTCTCCCTTAAATCAGCAAGAGATACAGATTCTCCAGCAGTTCCACGATCCGTTTCATAAATGCGCAGGCCATCACGCCATCCACCACCCGATGATCTGCCGTCAGGCAGAGATTCATCATGGGGCGAATCACGATCTCGCCGTTGTGCACAACGGGCGTGTCCACAATATCACATACACCCAGGATCGCCAATTCGGGCTGGTTGATGATGGGGGAGAAATTCCGCACACCATAGGAGCCCAGATTGGAGATGGTGAAGGTGCCGCCAGTCATATCCTCCATGGTGATCTTGCCGGAGCGGGTGCGCTCGATCAGCGCCTCCATCTCCTTTGCGATTTCTGCCAAGGACTTGCGCTCGGCACACTTCACGTTGGGTACGATCAGACCATCGCCTTTGGCCACCGCCAGCCCCATGTTCACATGCTTATGACGGGTCAGCATATTGTCCGCAAAGCTGGCGTTGATGTCCGGAAACTCTGTCAGCGCCTGGGCAACCACCTTCATCAGAATATGGTTGTAGGTCAGCTTGATCCCCTGCTCCTGCAGAACGCCCTTCAGCTTCGTGCGCAGCTCCTGCATGGAGGTCACATCCACAGCGTAGGTGAAGGTCACACGAGGGGAGGTATGCCAGGAGTTCACCATGTTGGCGGCGATGCTCCGGCGCAGCGGGTTCACCTTGATAGGCGCCTCGTCATTGTCACAGACAGGCAGTGCAGAAGCGTCAGCGCCCACACCAGCGGCAGCCAACACGTCCGCTTTCATCACACGACCTGGAACATCGATCTTGGAAACGTCAACGTCTAGTTCAGCAGCCAGCTTTGCAGCCAGGGGGCTGGTTTTCACCTGAGCAGCAGGCTCCGCTGCCTTGGGGTCAGCTAGGTACGTTTGGACATCCTCCAGGGTAATGCGCCCCTTTGGGCCGGTTCCTGTGAGAAGGGCAAGGTCAACGTGCTGCTCCTTGGCCAGTTTTTTGGCCGCTGGAGAGGCTAAAATCGGAGCGCCCGGGGCACGCGCAGCAGCCGGAGCAGGCGGCGGCGCGGATGCGGGAGCAGGCGGTTGTGCCGCGGCTTTTTCTGCGGAAGATGGATGTTCTGGAACGACTTCCCCCGACTCACCAACATAAGCGATCACTGCTTTGCACGGTGCGCTTTCTCCTTCGGGAAGGAGGATTTTCAGCAGTACGCCATCTACTTCCGATTCAACATCATTGGTCAGCTTATCGGTGGCCACAGAAAGCAGAATATCGCCCTTTTTGACGGTATCGCCTTCCTTGAACTTCCATTCTTCAACTGTGCCCTCCGTCATGGTCAGACCTAGCTTTGGCATAAGGATCTCATGTGCCATGGATACACCTCCCTTGACTATGTGAGATGGATCATTCTGTCACTCCAAAAAGGTTCTGGCGAACTGCTTCTTCCAGTGCTTTTTTGGCCTGTACACGCCATGGCCCATTTTTCGTGACCGTGAACGTCAGGGTATCCCCACGCTGTCCGCGCAGTTCTCGTTCTCCATCTAAAGCGATCATACAAGCATCTTCTAACACCAGTTCCTCTGGGCAGTCCAACGGCATACGCTTTGCTTGGGCGATCTCAAGCTCAGATAGGATACCGGCCGCAATGGGAGCGATGATCTTCTTCCCGGGCGCTTCCAGCTTCACCGCTAATCCGTAGTCATCCGTATCTGTGACAATTTCCAGGCATCCTGCGGCAGTAGAAAATCCAATGTTCGCAGGGTGACACCTTGTTACAAAAATGCGCCGAATCTTCGCAGGATCCCAGATCGCCTTGGACCCTATCCACAGATCATCGGAAATGACTGCGTCAACCAATGCAATATCGGTCAGCGCTCCGTTTCGTCTCACTTCGATTTGTTTATCCCGCATACAGCAGATACTAGGATCTGCAAACTGTGCGACAGCAGCAGCGGCCATGCCGGCAACGGTGCCCTCGATCATCTCTGGATAAACGTTATTGGTTCCGGTAGAAAGAGGGAGGATGGGAACCTGTTTTATGCCTTTGGCAACTGCCCGACTGGTTCCATCGCCGCCAAGAACAACGATGCATCCCACTCCAAGCCGCTCCATTTCTGCGGCCGCTGTTGTGGTGTCCTGGGCAGTTGCCGTCAGCGGTATCTCCACCAGGCGGCAAGCCGCTGTCAGCCTTCCATCAGCGGAAAGGTCTGAGATGACCGTCCAACCGATTTGAAACGTATCTGGCATAAACCAAACCGTATCAACTCCCATCGCTTGGGCTGCCAACACAATCCGCTTGACAATATTGACCTTTTCCTGATTATCAATCGTCGTCGCGTAGGAAACCAGTCTGCGAATATCTTTTCCCGATGCAGGATTTGCGATGATGCCAATGCTGGCCATGGCACCACCTCCTCTCTACTCGACCGATCTTATTCCTGTGCGCGGATGGCGTTGGCAATATCCTGTGCATTGGGCAGGTAAACCTGCTCCAGAACGGGGGCGAAGGGAACCGGCGTATCCAGCGCACCAATGCGAACAATGGGGCAATCGAGCAGGTCGAACATTTCTTCGGCGATCATAGCGGAAATCTCCCCGCCGTAGCCGCCTCTGCGGTTTTCTTCCGTCACGATCACTGCTCTGTGGGTCTTGCTCAGGGACTGCGCAATGAGCGCTTTATCCAAAGGATACAGCGTGCGGGGATCCAGGACTTCGGCAGAGATCCCATCGACTTCCAGCATTTTGGCAGCTGCCAGAGCTTCGTGAACCATCTTGCCCGTTGCAATAATGGTCACATCCTCCCCAGCACGCTTGATGTCGCCCTTTCCCAAGGGGATCGGGGTCAAGCTATCCACATCCCCCTTCATCGTATAGATGGCCTTGTGCTCAAGGAACATGACAGGGTTGTCATCGTCAATGGAGGATAGCATCAGCCCTAAGGCATCCTGAGGCGTAGAGGGATAGACGACTTTCAGACCAGGGACATGGGTGATCCACGCTTCCAAGGACTGAGAGTGCTGGGCTGCCGCGCTGACCCCAGCGCCAGCAGGCAGACGAACTACCATGGGCATGGAGATCTTCCCGCCGAACATATAGCGCATCTTCGCCGCCTGATTCACCAGCTGATCCATGCCCACCGTCAGGAAGTCACAGAACATCAGCTCAGCGATCGGACGCAAGCCGGTGGCGGCGGAGCCAACGGCGGCACCAATGATGGCGCCTTCAGAAATCGGGGTATCCCGTACCCGCTTCTCACCAAACTCATCGAGCATACCGGCACTCACACCGAAACAGCCGCCAAAAGCGCCAACATCTTCACCGAACAGCAATACATTGGGGTCTTCACGCATCCGGATACTCATGCCTTCCCGGATGGCTTCTGCATAACTCATCTTTTTCATCGGGTACGCACCTCCTCAATGATATCGGAATAAACATCCTGAACGACAGAATCGGCAGTCGGATCGGGGCTTTCTTCTGCGAAACGAATGGCTTCTTCCAGTTCCTCCTGAACCTGCTTCTTCAGCGCTTCCATTTCTTCCTCAGTCAGGAGATTGCTCTCTTTCAGGAATGCGGCAAATTTGGAAATGGGGTCCTTTTTCAGCCATGTTTCCTGTTCTTCCTTGGGCTTATAAATTGCAGGATCGCCCTCGAAGTGACCTCTGGTGCGATAGGTCTTGCACTCCAGCAGCGTGGGACCCAGACCCTTTCTCGCGCGTGCCACCGCTTCCTCTGCGGCTTCGTTGACAGCCATCACATCGTTTCCGTCTACGGCGATGCCGGGGATGCCATATGCGATCCCACGGTCTGCTACATCTTTGATCGCCTGATGGCGAGACTGACTCATGGAAATGCCATAGTTGTTGTTCTCGCAGACAAAGACAATGGGGAGCTTCCAGATCGATGCCAGGTTCAGCGCTTCATGGAATGTGCCCTGATTGGTGGAGCCGTCCCCGAAGAAGCAGACGCAAACCTGATCCGTTCCCCGATAACTAGCGGAAAGGCCAGCTCCTACCGCAATGTTATGGCCTGCGCCAACGATGCCATTGGCACCCAAAATCCCCTTGTCGCGGTCAGCGATGTGCATAGAACCGCCTTTCCCCTTGCAGTAGCCGGTGGCTTTCCCAAATAACTCTGCCATCATGAACTTCAAATCGCCGCCTTTGGCGATGATATGACCATGGCCACGATGGGTACTGGTAATGTAGTCATCATCCCGCAGGCAGGCACATACGCCGGTGGCGACAGCCTCTTCGCCCAGGTACAAATGAACAAATCCTGGAATCTTGCCATCGGCGAACAGGCTCTGCGCCTTACTCTCAAATTCGCGGATGCGGATCATCCGCAGGTACATGTCTTTCATGGCTTCCTTGGATACTTTCATCAGATGACCTCCTTATAAGTTTATTCAGAAACAGCGTTCTGCTTCGGGACTACCACCTCTACTGCAGCGACAGCTACTTCGATGCTGTCATCGCGGTCGCCAAATTGAGGCAGGTACAAACCGGGGAAGTGCAGGCCGCCGTCTACTGCCTGAACGGTAACGCTCCCAATGGGGAAGCACTCTGCCACTTGCTGACAATCGATCTCCTCGGGTCTTGGAGCTGCGATCGTAACCTTGATCTTGACTTGGTTGAGATCTTCCATCCCCAGAACCTCTTGCAGGCCGCACAAGCAGCTGTTGGAAATTGCGTTTTTCGCCGCCTTCACAGCCGCCTTGCTCACATCCTGCCCGTGGAAATCCATGCCCATGCCGAACTCAATGAGATACCTTCGCATACTTCACCCCTTCCGTAAACTGTGCATTTTAAACATAAATATTTAATATTTAAGTTACTATGATTGTAAACAATGTCACCTGAAATGTCAAGTGTATTTACATAAAAATATTTTTAAATCTTACTTTTCGAGTCCATCATTCTGTGTTATAATAAGTGCCTATTGCCGAGAGCTGTGCTGAGTTGCACTGTTCTCATGGAAACAGGCAAGTTTATAGTAAGGTGGACAACTGAATGAGTGGCAAAAAGGTAAAAATAGACAACTATATAACTGGAACAAAATTGAAGGGCTTTCGACAGCAAAAGGGACTCTCCCTGGCAAAGGCTGCCCACGAAATCGGGGTTACACCAGCGTTTATCAGCATGGTTGAAAACGGGAAATGTGGGATCAGCTTCGAAAAAGTCCATTCGCTGGTCAAGTTATATGGAAAGACATTGGAAGACATTACCCCTCCCTGCCGCTCTGGGGAGGAAAAAGTGATCAATCTGAATGCAGCTTCGGAAATCTCCTTTGAGCCAGGCATCAAGGCATTTGGGCTTGCGAAGGGAGAGGATCTTTTTAAGCTGGGCGGTTTTCGCCTGTACTACGAGCCAGGGGCGGAGCACACCTTTTATCATTGTGATGGAATGGAATATGTGCTTGTGCTAGAGGGGACATTTGAGATCTATCTCCAATCGGAAACAACTGGTTCCGTTGAGGTTCGGCATTTGCGCGCAGGAGATACAACGACGTATGCTGCCAGAATCCAACACAAGTTCAAGAATGTCGGGAACAAATGTGGTTCGCTTTTCGTTTTGAAAATTGCAAGAAATGAAATCTAAGGCTGCATTTCATGTTCCTTGTCGGCGGCACAGTTTCGGGCGCAAAAAGAGACACCGTTTCCAAAACGGTGTCTCTTTTTCAGGCGTTTTGTTGGGAATGACTGTCCCGCTGAAGTTGTTTTTCTCATTCAGCATTGGATAAACGGCTTGAGATGGTTTATCGGAAAAAGATCAAGTTTCCTGGGCAAGATCTTGTAAGGTGTCTCCGGAAAAGCGGTACACCGTCCAGTCAGACATCGGCTCTGCCCCTAGGGATAAATAGAAGTCGATGCTGGACTGATTCCAGTCCAAGCACCACCACTCCAACCGGCCGCACTTGCGCTGCACAGCGATGGCCGCCAGCTTCTGTAAAATCTGCTTCCCATAGCCCTTACTGCGATATTCCGGCAGAACAAAGAGGTCTTCCAAATACAGTCCCGCTCTGCCCAAAAAGGTAGAAAAGTTGTGGAAGAACAGCGCAAATCCAACTTCTTTTCCTTTTTCCATGGCGAAGATTACTTCCGCCTTCTTCTGGTCGAAGATCCATTCCTCCAGTGTTGCCTCATCTGCGACCACTTCATTCAGCAGCTTTTCATATTCGGCTAAGTCTCTGATGAATTGCAAGATGAGGGGAATATCCTTCCGCACAGCATAGCGGAAGGTAAGTTTGTTTTCCATATAGAACCCTTCTTTTTGATGAGATAAAAAACAATCTTATTCATCCAGCTTGAGGACAGCCAGGAAGGCTTCGGTAGGCACCTGCACCGTCCCCAGATTGCGCATCTTCTTTTTGCCTTCTTTTTGCTTTTCCAGCAGCTTTTTCTTACGGGTGATGTCGCCGCCGTAGCACTTGGCCAGGACGTCCTTGCGCATGGCCTTGACAGTCTCGCGGGCGATGATTTTCCCACCGATAGCGGCCTGGATGGGCACTTCAAAGAGCTGGCGAGGGATATTATCTTTGAGCTTTTCGCAGATCTTCCTAGCACGCTTATAGGCTTTGTCCTTGTGGACAATGAAGGACAGAGCGTCCACCTGGTCGCCGTTGAGGAGCAAGTCCACTTTCACCAGGCTGCTCTCCTGGTAATCGGACAGCTCATAGTCCAAAGAGGCATAACCTTTGGTGTGTGCTTTCAGGGTATCGAAGAAGTCATAGATGATCTCGTTCAAGGGCATCTTATAGTGGATCTCTACCAGGTGGGTGTCCAGATACTGCATATCCACAAACTGCCCCCGGCGATCCTGGCAGAGGGGCATGATGTTGCCTACAAACTCGTTGGGGGAGATAATGGACACATTCACAAAAGGCTCCAGCGCTTTGGAAATGCTGCCAGGGTCGGGGTAGTTATGGGGGTTGTCCACAAAGACCGTGGAACCGTCGGTCTTGATGACCTCGTAGATAACGCTGGGCAAGGTGGTGACTAGATCCAGGTCAAATTCCCGCTCCAGGCGCTCCTGAATGACCTCCATGTGGAGCATTCCCAAAAAGCCCACACGGAACCCAAAGCCCAGCGCCACAGAGGATTCCGGTTCAAAGCTCAGAGAAGCATCATTGAGCTGGAGTTTTTCCAAGGCGTCCCGCAGGTCAGGGTATTTGCTGCCGTCCTCGGTGTAGATGCCGCAGTAGACCATGGGCTGGGCGGGACGATAGCCGGGCAGCGGTTCTGCCGCCGGATTCTCCACGCTGGTGACGGTATCACCTACGCTGGTGTCCCGAACATTTTTGATGGAGGCGGTGAAGTAGCCTACCTCTCCGGCACGCAGCTCCCCACAGGGATCCAGACCGATGGGCAGCATATGCCCACATTCCACCACTTTGTAGACTGCGCCGCTGGCCATCATTTTTACATCCATGCCGGTGCGGATGCTGCCCTCCATGACCCGCATCAGGACGATGACGCCACGGTAGGAGTCATACTGGGAGTCGAAGATCAACGCCTTGAGGGGAGCATTTTCGTCACCGGCGGGAGCAGGTACATTTTGGATGATGTCCTCCAACACTGCATGGATGTTGATGCCTGCCTTGGCGGAGATCTCCGGTGCGTCCATAGCTGGCAGACCGATGATGTTCTCAATCTCCTCTTTGACCCGGTGAGGATCAGCAGAGGGCAGGTCGATCTTGTTCAAAACCGGCAGCACTTCCAGATCATGCTCAATGGCCAAATAGGTGTTGGCCAGTGTCTGTGCTTCCACCCCTTGACTGGCGTCCACCACCAGCACAGCGCCTTCACAGGCGGCCAGACTGCGGCTGACTTCATAGTTAAAGTCCACATGACCCGGAGTGTCGATCAGATTTAAAACATAGGTCTGCCCATCATCCGCCTCATAGCGCAGGGTGATGGCACGAGCCTTGATGGTGATGCCCCGTTCCCGTTCCAGATCCATGGAGTCCAAGATCTGATTCTCCATCTCTCTGGCTGACACTGCCCCGCAGGCTTCAATCAGCCGGTCAGACAGCGTAGATTTGCCGTGGTCAATGTGAGCAATAATCGAAAAGTTGCGGATATGTTCCTGGTTCATAGAGTGATCTCCTTTAGAAAAAGAGTAGTAGTAGTCAAACGAGCGCTCGCCGCAAGTGCGGCGTCACA
>JABLTQ010053105.1_pt1 | contig 174705 bp, 178 predicted proteins | sample 7160101 | NCBI WGS metagenome assembly JABLTQ01 (sample SAMN14651228, study PRJNA627086) | human gut metagenome | isolation source: feces | host: Homo sapiens | reverse complement strand
CGCCGATAGGCGACTGAGGGGAGGTCAAGACGTTCACCGCCATGGCAACTCCCCTCAGTCAGCTCCGCTGACAGCTCCCCCTGGGAGGGGGAGCCTTCGGTGGGGGCGCAGATGTGCCGCTGAAAGTTTGTAGACACAATCAGATTGTGCAACAAAATCTCGGCGCAGGCGGAATTCATTTCCGCCGAGCAGGTGAAATAAAAAGGGTTCCCCAAAATTCGAAGAATTTAATCCGCCGCAAGTGCGGCGTCACGAGCATTTTGTGAAACAAAATCTCGGCGCAGGCAGAATTTACTTCTGCCGAGCAAGTGAAATAAAATTTAGGGTTCCCAAAAAGCTTCAGCTTTTTGGGACTAAAGGAGTGTAGCTGTGACATGGCCAGAAGAACCACAAAGAAGAAAGGGCCGACCCCAGAAGAAGAAGCAAAGGAATTTTTTGAAGCCTTAGACCTGATCGAGGAGAAAAAAGGCATCAAAAAGGAGTATATGATGGAGAAGATCACCCAGGCGCTGGTCTCCGCTTATAAGCGGGATCACGAAGGGGTGAAGGATAACATCGTTGTCTTGACCGATCCGGAGAAGAACTCCGTCCGCGTCATCGTCCGGCGGGACGTGGTGGAGGAAGTGGATAATCCGGATACCGAGATCTCCTTGGAGGAAGCCCGTCGTTCCCTGCCCCACGTTCAGTTGGGTGACGTGGTCAGCAGTGAGATCAAACCCAAAAACTTCGGCCGCATCGCCGCCCAGACCGCCCGTCAGGTCATCATCCAGGGCATTCGGGAAGCGGAACGGAATATGATCTATGATGAGTTCGTGGGCAAGACCCAGGAGCTGCTCACCGGTGTGGTCACCCGCATCGACCCCCGCAATGGCGCCCTCCATGTGAAGATCGGCACCGGCCGGGAATCCACCGAAGCCCTGCTCACCGCCGGTGAGCAGGTGCGCGGAGAGAGCTACCGAGAAGGCGACCGCATCAAGGTGTATGTGGTGGAAGTCCGCCGCACCACCCGCGGTACCCAGGTGGTCATTTCCCGCACCCACTATGGCCTGGTGCGCCGTCTGTTCGAGATGGAAGTGCCGGAAATCTACGATGGCGTGGTGGAGATCCGCTCCATCGCCCGAGAAGCCGGCAGCCGTACCAAAATGGCCGTCTGGTCCAATGATCCGGAGGTGGATCCCATCGGCGCCTGCGTGGGCACCCGTGGCGCCCGTGTGAACGCCATCGTGGAGGAGCTGAACGGGGAAAAGGTGGACATCATCAAGTACAGCGAAGACCCTGCCGAGTTCATCAGCGCAGCCCTGTCTCCCGCTGACGTCATTGACGTGCGCTGCAATCCGGAGGAAAAGACCTGTCGGGTCATCGTCCCCGACGACCAGCTCTCCCTGGCCATCGGCAAGGAGGGGCAGAATGCCCGCCTGGCGGCCAAGCTGACCGGTTACAAGATCGACATCAAGAGCGAATCCAACGCCGACGAGGTGGACGAGGAAGAACTGCTGGATGCGGTGGAGCCGGAGGAGGACGACCTGCTGGCGGAGGACAGCAATGCGCTGTTGGATGACGGCGCAGACGTGGCGGAAGCCCAGGACGCTCCGGCAGAGGAACCGGAAGCGGAGGAAGAAGCGGCTGTGGAACCGGCGGAGGACGCCGAGGAAGCGGAGGAATAACCAATGCCCAAAAAGATCCCCATGCGCCAGTGCCTGGGATGTCGGGAGATGAAGCCCAAACGGGAGCTGATCCGAGTGGTTCGTTCGCCGGAGGGGGAGATCTCTCTGGACTTTCGGGGCAAGAAGCCTGGCCGAGGGGCATATGTGTGCCCCAACACGGAATGTTTGAAGCGGGTGCGCAAGGCCAAAGCCTTGGAGCGCGCGTTTAGCACCCAGATCCCTGCGGACGTGTTTGACGCCTTAGAGGCACAGATGGAGCAGGGCGATGGATAAATTGTTGCAGATGATGGGTCTTGCCCGCCGAGCAAATTTGCTGCTGGCGGGGGAGGAGGTGGTGGCGGACGCCATCGCCGCCCACAAGGCGCGCCTGGTGCTCTTGGCGGCGGATGCTTCCGAGCGCACTGGGAAAAAGATCCGGCAGATGGCCGGAGAAACGCTGCCGGTGCTGGTGCTGCCGGCGGAGAAAGTCGCCCTGGGCGCTGCCCTGGGCAAGGGGAGCTGTGCGGTGGCAGCGGTGCTGGATGGCGGCTTTGCCGCCAAGCTGGCGCAGATGCTGGCACAGAGCAACCCGGATTATGCGACGGTGGCGGAGCGGCTGAACCAGAAGGAGGCCAAACGCCAGCGCCGGAAAAAAGAAAAACCTCGAATCCGGAAGAAATCATGGGGTCGAGGATGAACCAGAAGCAAAAGGGAAACACACCCGCCCCCTCCTGACTGCTCCGGCAGACGGGCAACGGCGGGAGGAGAAAAGCCCCGCGTTTCCCGTGCGATCTATGGAGGTGGCTGATTTGAGCGATAACAAATACAGAGTACACGAGGTAGCCAAGGATTTTAAGATCAATGGCAAGGCCGTTGGCTCCAAGAAGGTCATGGAGATCCTGACCAAGTATGGGGAGACTCCGTCCAGCCATATGGCGGTACTCAGTGACAAGGAATTGTCCATCATTTTTGACTACCTGACTCAAAAGAATCAGATTGAGGATTTGGAAGAAGTGTTCAAAGAAACGTATCAGGAACCCAAGGGCGGCAAGGGCGAGAGCAAGAAGACCGCTCCCAAGGGAGAGAATAAAAAGCAGCCCGCAGGGGAGCGCAAGCCCCAGGGCGACCGCCGCAATGCCCCCAAGCAGGGGGATCAGAGAAACGGCGAAAAAAGACCCCAAAACAACAACGACCGCCGCAGCGCCCCCGCTCAGAAGGGCGCTGACAAGGCCACAGCCCCCAGAACCCTGGAGCAGAAGGCATCTCCCGCCGCCCAGAACGGCAGTCGGGTGCCCCAGAAGAAGGTGGTCAACACCCGCAGCAGCGTGGACGTGAACCTGGATCGGTATGACGCCCACCTGGATGAGCTGACGCCGGACAGCGTGGAAAAGATGCAGCATGGCAAGCAGAAGATCAACTCCAAGCGCAGCCAGCAGCAGCGTTCCGGCAAGCAGTCCGCCAAGCGCCGCCAGGAGGAACAGGCGCAGAAGATGCGCCGCCTCCAGCAGGAAGCCGCACGGAAAGCACCCATCAAAGTGGAGATCCCCGATGAGATCACCGTGGGCGAGCTGGCCAGCCGCATGAAAAAGACCGGCGCAGTGGTGGTCAAGAACCTGATGAAGATGGGGGTCATGGCCTCCATGTCCGATGTCATCGACTACGATACCGCCGCCCTGGTGGCCATGGAATTGGGCTGCAAGGTGGAGAAGGAAGTGGTCGTCACCATCGAAGAAAAGCTCATCGACACCGCAGAGGACAAGGCAGAGGATCTCCAGGATCGCGCCCCCGTCATCGTGGTCATGGGTCACGTTGACCACGGCAAGACCTCCCTGCTGGACTATATCCGTTCCAGCAACGTCACCGCCGGCGAAGCAGGCGGCATCACCCAGGCCATCGGCGCATACCAGGTCAAGGTGCAGGATAAGATGGTCACCTTCCTGGACACCCCCGGCCACGAAGCCTTTACCGCCATGCGTGCCCGTGGCGCCATGGTCACTGACATCGCCATCCTGGTGGTGGCAGCGGACGACGGCATCATGCCCCAGACCGTGGAAGCCATCAACCACGCCAAGGCAGCCAACATCCCCATCATTGTGGCCATCAACAAGATGGATCTGCCCGGCGCCAATCCGGAGAACATCAAGCAGCAGCTGACCAAGTATGAGCTGGTGCCGGAAGAATGGGGCGGTGAGACCATCGTCTGCCCCATCTCCGCCAAGACCGGCGAGGGCATCGACAACCTGCTGGATATGGTGCTGCTGACCGCCGAAATGCGGGAGCTGAAGGCCAACCCCAACCGTGCCGCCATGGGTGCGGTCATCGAAGCCCGCCTGGATAAGGGGCGTGGCCCTGTGGCTACCCTGCTGGTGCAGAACGGCACGCTGAACCAGGGCGACATCATCATTGCCGGCACCGCCGTTGGCCGTGTCCGTGCCATGACCGACTATCGGGGCAAGAAGCTCAAGACCGCTGGCCCCTCCGTGCCTGTGGAGATCACCGGCATGGCGGAAGTCCCCAACGCAGGCGACGACTTCTACGCAGTGGCAGATGAACGCATGGCTCGTGAGCTGGCGGAACAGCGGAAGCAGGAGAAGAAGGACGCCCTGAATGCGCCGCTGGCTAAGAAGGTCAGCCTGGACGATCTGTTCTCTCAGATTCAGGAGGGCGAAGTGAAGGATCTGAACATCATCGTCAAAGCAGACGTCCAAGGCTCTGTGGAAGCGGTGAAGCAGAACCTGGAGAAGATCTCCAACGAGGAAGTTCGGGTCAAGGTCATCCACGGCGGCGTAGGCGCTATCAACGAGAGCGACATCATGCTGGCCAGCACCTCCAACGCCATCGTCGTCGGCTTCAACGTCCGTCCGGACTCTGCCGCCAAGGCCATGGCCGAGCGCAACCATGTGGATATGCGGATGTACCGTGTCATCTACGAATGCATGGAAGAAATCGAGGCCGCTATGAAGGGTATGCTGGCGCCCAAGTACAAGGAAGTGGAATTGGGCACCGTGGAAGTGCGCAAGGTCTACAAGATCAGCAACGTGGGCGTGGTCGCCGGCTGCTACGTCACCGAGGGCAAGGTCACCCGCTCCGCCCAGCTGCGCTTGGTGCGTGACGGCATCGTGATCCACGAAGGTGAGATCGCTTCCCTCCAGCGCTTTAAGGACAGCGTGAAGGAAGTCACCAGCGGCTACGAGTGCGGCATCACCCTGGAGAAGTTCAGCGACATCAAGCCGGGTGACATCTTCGAGTGCTTTGAGATGCAGGAGATCGAGCGCTGAGGCGATTCGGTGAGAAAATCGAGATAAGGGGAAACCCCCGGCGAGGGTTTCCCCTCTCCCCGGCAGAGCCGGGGATTCACCCTTTCCTGCGCTTTTTTGCGCATGGGGAGTTTTGCTGTCCGCGGACAGCAACCAGGGGCGTTGCCCCTGGACCCTAGTCGCTTTTGAAAAAGCTCCGCAAAACTTTCATGCGCCCTGCGGGGCTTGACCTTTGCAAGTAATTGCGAAAAAAGCAAACGAAGGAGAGCAACATGGCAGGATATCGAATTGTACGCATCAACGATGACATCAAGCGGGAGCTGGCGCAGCTCATTCCCAATTTGAAAGATCCCCGGGTGCGTGGCCTGATCTCCATTACCAGAGTGGACACCACGCCGGATCTGCGGTACTGTAAGGTGTATGTCAGTGCCCTGGACAAGGGGGATGTGAAGGACATGGTCAAGGGCTTGAAGTCCGCCTCCGGCTACCTCCGTCTGGAGCTGGCCAAGCGGATGACCCTCCGGTATACGCCGGAGCTGATCTTCACGCCGGATGACTCCATTGACCAGGGCAGCCGCATCATTGGCATCCTGGGGGACATTGAAAAAGAACCCCCTGTGGGGCCCAGCTCTGATCCGGCGGCGCATCTGCCGGAAGCGGAGGACGAGGTATGACGGTACAAGCTGCGGCTCAGTGGCTGCGGGAACGGGACAACTTCCTCCTGCTCACCCACGTCCGTCCCGATGGGGACACTTTGGGCAGCGCCGCCGCCCTGTGCCAGGCGCTGAACGCCTTGGGAAAGACGGCGTATGTGTTAAAAAACCCCGGCGATCTGACCCGATATGAGGGGTTTTTGACCTTCTCCTGGGCGCCGGAAGGGTTTGTGCCCGACCATGTGGTAGCGGTGGACATCGCCACGGAGGAATTGCTGCCGGAGGGGGCTGCCCAGAGCTATCGGGGCAAATCCCAGCTGTGCATTGACCACCACCCGTCCAACGAGGGGTATGCCCAGCAGACCTGTTTGGACGCGGATGCCTCCGCCTGTGGGGAGATCATCTACCATATCATCCGAGAATGGGGCGTGTGGAGCCAGTCCATTGCCCAGGCGCTGTATATCGCCATCGCCACCGACTGCGGTGGATTCCTCTATTCCAACACCACGCCGGAGACCCACCGCATTGCAGCGGAGCTGATGGAGCATCTGGACGTGCGGAAGGTGAACAAGCATTTCTTCAAAACCAAGCGGTTTGTGGAGTTGAAGCTGGAGTCCCGCCTATTGGAGAGCGAAGTGTTTTTCCGCAACGGGAAGGTGTGCATCGGAAAGATCTCGCTGCAAGACAAGGCCGACCTGGGCGCTGGGGAAGGGGACTGTGAGGAACTGTCCTCCTTTGCCGCTACCATCGAAGGGGTGGGCTGTGCGGCCACCCTGCGGGAGCTGGCGCCGGACAAGTGGAAGATCTCCCTGCGGACGGTGGAGACTTACGCCGATGCCAACCACATCTGCAATCACCTGGGCGGCGGCGGCCATGCGGCGGCGGCTGGCGCTACGGTGAACGGCAGTGAGACGGACGTGCGCCGGAGGGTGCTGGACGCCATTGAGAGAGAACTGGAGGGTTGACCATGGGACTGTTCCGGAGATGCAAAGAGCAGTGGGCGCTGGTGAAAGAGATGCGTACCATGTTCAAAGCGGAGTGGGAACGCGCCAAGCGCTGGCACGCCATCACCCAGGCGGAGGCGGAGAGCCTCAGCGATGAAGAATTGTGGGACTGCATTACCAGCCGGCTGCCCCAGGTGGAGGAGCCGGAGGAGCTGGCGGCGCTGGCCGGACCGGTGCGGGTGGTATACACCCTGTACTGGTATGACCTGGAGGTGCAGAACGGCGGTCTGTGTCAGTATTTTGTCAACTCCAGCCGTATGACTGCCCCCTATCTGCCCGAAGCCCTCACGGCGGTGGGCGCCGAGGGCTACCGGCAGGATTTTGAAGGCTTTGTGCGGGAAAATGGCATTGACACCGGCGACCTGAGCAGCTTTATCATCCAGGACGCCAAGGAGTTCGCCCATCAGAATGAGCGCTACCCCTTTGACGCCTTTGATGCGCAGTTCTATGACCGGTATCAGCGCAGTCCCTTGAACGCCCTGGCCACCGCCTACATCCGGCGGAATCTGGCCGCCTTTTTCGAGGGGTGACCTATGGCCAACGGGATCATCATCATTGACAAACCCGCCGATTGGACGAGTATGGACGTGTGCAGCAAGCTGCGCCGCCTGCTGGACGAGCGGCGGATTGGCCACGCCGGGACGCTGGATCCCATGGCCACCGGCGTGCTGCCGGTGTTCGTGGGACGAGCCACCCGAGCGGTGGAATTTGCCGCATCCGGCAGCAAGACCTATGTGGCCGGACTGAAGCTGGGACTGGAAACGGACACCCAGGACTCCACCGGCCAGGTGCTGGCGGAGCAGATTGTCACCTGTGATCGGGCTGCGGTGGAGGCGGTGCTGGACAGCTTCCGAGGGGACATCTTCCAGGTGCCGCCCATGTACTCCGCCCTGAAAGTCAACGGCAAAAAGCTGTATCAGCTGGCGCGCAAGGGAAAGTCGGTGGAGCGTAAGCCACGCTCCATCACCATCTTCGGGCTGGACATCCTGCGCCAGGACGCCCCCGACCACTACACCATCCAGGTCACCTGTTCCAAAGGCACCTACATCCGTACCCTCTGCCACGACATCGGCCAGAAGCTAGGCTGCGGCGGGGTCATGGACGCCCTGCGGCGGACAGAGGCGGCGGGGTTCACCTTGGAGCAGGCGGTGACGTTGGAGCAGGTCATGCAGGCGGCGGAGGCTGGGCAGGCGCAGAATCTGTTGATGCCGGTGGATACCTATTTTGCCCGTTATCCTGCCTTGACCATCCAGGGCAAGGCGGAGCGGCTGTGCCGCCACGGGAACGGGTTCCCCTGGGAAGGGGAGAACGGCCGGTATCGGGTCTATGGCTCGGACGGCAGCTTCCTCATGCTGGGGGAGATCAAGGACGGCGAGATGAAGACCGTCAAAAACTTTTTAGAAGTGGAATCATAAGAATAAAGAGGTGCTGACAGTGAGCGATGGGAAAAAGAGAGTCATTGCCCTGGGCTTTTTTGACGGGGTACATGTGGGACACGCAGCCCTGATGAAGGCGACAGTGGCGGAAGCGAGACGGCTGGGCGCCATCCCCAGCGTCATGTCCTTCGACCGCCATCCGGCGACCGCAATCACCGGCAAGCCGGTGCCCATGATCAACTCCAACCAAGACCGCATCTGGCTGATGGAGCATTATTACGGGATCGAAGAAGTCATTCTGGCGGAATTCAACAGCAAAATGCAGCATCAGCCCTGGGATGAGTTCGTGGAGAAATACCTGTACCAGGAGCTGGGCGCCGTGTGCGTCATTACCGGCGATGACAATCACTTTGGCGACAAAGGGCTGGGCAATCCGCAGCGGCTGAAGCAGAAATGCCAGGAGCTGGGCATTGGCTGCCAAATTATCAGCATGGTGGAGCTGGACGGCGTTCAGGTTCATTCCACCCAGATCCGCAACCTGCTGACCCAGGGCAAGATCGTCCAGGCCAACCACCTGCTGGGGCACCCCCATGTGCTCACCAACCGAGTGGGACACGGCAAGAAGCTGGGGCACGTCCTGGGCTTTCCTACGGTGAACCTGGCCTTTGAACGAGGGGTCATTGTCCCCGCCTATGGGGTGTATGTGACCAGTGTCCATTTTGATCAACAGTCCTACGCCGCTGTGACCAATATTGGCGTCCGTCCCACCGTGGAGGATGGGAGCAGACTGGTCACTGTGGAAGGGTTCATCCTGGACTTTCACGGGGATCTCTACGGGAAGGAAATCCGGATGGAGTTCTTTGACTATCTGCGTCCGGAACGGAAGTTCCCCAATTTCGAGGCGCTGACGGCGGAGGTCATGCGCAATGCAGACCAGACCCGTGCATTTTTCCAGGCGCATCCGGAGGATCTGGAGGCATAACAGAAAAAACAACTGCTTGGCGATGTGGCCAGGCAGTTGTTTTTTTCGTCAGAAGTAGCGCTTCTTTTTTTCGGGCGCTTCCGTAAAGTAGAACAGGTCTTCAAATTTCCAGTCCAGCGCGATGCACAGCAGCAGCGCCAGCTTGGCGGTGGGGTTGAACTGGCCGGTCTCAATGGAGCTGATGGTGTTCCGGCTGACGCCCACTAGCTTGGCAAGCTGCGCTTGGGACAGGTGTTGGCTGGCACGGGCCTCTTTCAGGCGGTTGCATAGGATGAGCTGCTCGTTCATACGCCGGACACCACCGCAGTGACATAGGCGACCAGGCTGAGGATGACGAGCACGGTGCCAATGAGAGCCAGCACCAGGTCGCTGATCTTTTTGGTGAAGGCGAAGCGGACGTAGAATTCCACCGCCGCCATGGTGCAGAGGAGGGCGTTGAGGCTGTCGTTCTCTCGGCCGAAGTGGTTGTTGAGGATGATGAGGCACAGGCACAGGAAGATGACTGCCAGGGAGCCGATGCGGCGGCTCTTGTTCTCCATGGCGTCCTCGCCCTCGTCCCGCTTTTCCCGCTGGGCTAAGTCCAGGATGTCCTTTTTGTTCATGGTGCTGCCTCCTCTATGCGCCAAGTTTTCTTTGCATGGTTAAGATACCACTGCCAAGTGAACTTGTCAAGCCTTCCAGAAAAATTTTTGAAAAAACCACTCTGCATCGGTTCGGCAGGGTGGTTTTGCGGTTATTTGACCAGCCGCTGGATGAGGACTTCCGTTCCCACCGCCATACTGATGCCGATGACGGCGGAGAGCGCGCACAAAGGAAGGTGCTGGATGCCGCCGGCGGCAAAGACGGCGGGGACCTTGTTCAGCCAGGTGCGGGAGAGAAAACGCAGGTGGACGAAGATGAGCAAAAAAGTCAGCACCAGCTCAGACAGGGACAGTGCCAGCAGGGAGGGCATGGCGAACCACGCTTCCAACCACTGGTGGCCGAAAACGTAGGCCAACGCCCAGACGTAGCCCACCAGCAGGCTGCACAGGTAGTTGGGGTACTCCGGCAGCTTCACGCCAAAGGCCATAGTCAGGAAGAAGCCGATGTAGACGCACCATAGGAAGCCGTGGAACAGGGGGACGGCGGTGAACAGGGCAGTGACCAGGGCGAAGGCCACGCCGCGGACGGCGGCGGTCACGAAGGCACGGCGGCTGGTCATGGGGCACATCCCAGCAGATAGTCCTCTACGGCGGTCAGGTCGGGGAGGATGATGTGGCTGAGCTGGCGCATCTCCGGAGTGGGGGGCAGCAGGTCGGGCACCATGATGGGACGCATCCCAGCGGCGGCGGCGGAGCGAATGCCGTTGTAGGAGTCCTCCACCGCCCACGCTGCTTCCGGCGCTACGCCCAGGGTGCGGCAGGCCATCAGATAGATGTCCGGGGCGGGCTTGCTCCGCTCCAGCTGGTCGCCGGTGACCACTTGATCAAAGTAATGCCACAGGCCAACCCCTTCCAGCTGGCTCTGCACCAACACCCGTCGGGTGGAGCTGGCCAGGCCGATCCCCCAGTTTGCTTCCCGCAGGTGGTGGAGCAGCGCCCGTGCGCCGGACTTCAGGGGCATTCCGTGGGCGTCCACATGGCCGAAAAAGCCCGCTCGGCAGCCCTTTTGGAACTGGTCGTAGGAGACGCCAGGATAGGTGCGCTGAAAGACGGCTTGGGTGTTCTTCTGGGTGGTGCCCACACAGTCCAGAAAGGTCTCATAGATGTGGGGCAAGCCCATCTTGGCACCCATCTCCTTCCAACAGCGGGAGATGAGCTGTTCCGAGTCAAAGAGGACGCCGTCCATGTCAAATACGATGTACTGTTTCATCTGTCATCCTTTCTCCGGCCGTTCCAAGGTGGCCCACAGGATGGGGCCGCCTACGGTCTGGATGTGTTTTTTCTGTTCTCGTGCCAACCGGTGGTCGGCGGCGATGACGGAGGCCACCCGTTCCCGTCCCAGCCGAGCCAGGTCGGCGCTGTTGGACTGGCGGTATCCGTCTGGGCTCAGCATAGGGGGACGGAGGGACGCCTCCCAGCCCGCCTCCAAAAAGGCCGGCGCTGGCCAGCGGCGCAGGTCGGTGTGCTTGCCGTCCAAATCCAATGTCAATAGCTCTGCCCCTTGCTCCGTCCACTGTCCGGCCAGCAGAGAGAAGGTGGTGGTCTGGCGGTACAGACGCCGCTGGATGCTGAGGGGTGGGTTCACCCGTTTGGCCAGAGCCTGGGCTTTCTCAGTCAGGGTGCCGCTGCCATGAAAAATGCGAGCGGCCAGCTTGGCGTAATTGACCCCGCCGAACACGGTCAGGCCGCAGCACGCCCACAGGCAGCGCTGCCCCTGGTCACAGCCGATCTTGCGGGCTTTGTCCCAGTGCAGGGGCACTGGGGACAGGGTCAGGCGACTGTCGCCCACCACAGCCATGGCACATTCACTGGCCAGCAGACAAAGATAGGACATCCGAATCCCTCCGTTCCTGTGCCAACGCTCGGTTCAGGGCGTTGAGCACCCGTTTTTTATCGCCGCTCCACAGGGGAGCCAACAGGATGCGTTTGGGGCCGTCTCCGGTCATCCGGTGCAGCACCATGTCCTCCGGCAGGCGGCGGACACAGGCGGAAACCAGGGCGACATACTCCTCCAAGGTCATGACGGTGAATTTCCCTGCCCGATAGTCCTCCGCCAGGTCGGTGCCCTCCAGCACATGGAGCAGCTGCAATTTGATGCCGCCGCTGCCGGACTGAGCTGCGTAGTCCACCGTCTCCAACATCTGTTGGCGGCTTTCCCCCGGCAGACCTAAGATCACATGGGTGACCACATGGATGCCGCGGGCGTTCAGCTCCCGTACTGCCCGGTCATAGCAGGGCAGGTCGTAGCCTCGGCGGATATAGGCGGCAGTCTTGGGGTGGATGGTCTGAAGGCCCAGCTCCACCCACACGGGTTTGATGTGATTCAGCTTGCCCAGCAAATCCAGCACCTCCTCCGGCAGGCAGTCGGGGCGGGTGGCGATGGAGAGGGCGGCGATGTCGGGACGGTGGATGACCGGTTCAAAGAGGGCCTTGAGGCGCTCCACTGGGGCGTAGGTGTTGGTGTAGGCTTGGAAGTAGGCGATGTAGCGGCTGCCCCGAAATTTGGGGGCGATGCGGGCTTTGGCCTGGGCGATCTGCTCCTCCAGAGGCAGGTCTGCCGCAGGGGCGAAGTCGCCGGAGCCGCCGGCGGAGCAGAAGATACAGCCTCGGTCGCCCAGCGTCCCGTCTCGGTTGGGACAGGTCATGCCGCCGTTCAGGGAGAGCTTGTAGAGCTTTTCCCCAAATGTTTTTTTGCAGTATTGGTTCAGGGTGTCCATGGCCGCCCTCCTTCCGGTGAGTTTCCTCTACTTTATCACACTTGGCCGCCCTTGTCAGCCTTTTCCCATTGTCCTGCCCGTCCTGTTCTGGTAAACTAAAGGGAGAATCCACCTTCCCCTCAGAAAGGAGTCCTGTGTTATGTACGCCATTCTGAATTACAACCCACAACTGCGCCCCTACACCGAGGAACTGACCCGGCGGGTGACCCACTTCCAAGCGGTGAAGGCCGCCCTGGCCCCAGGTGGCTCCCTGAGCCAGATGGCCAACGGACACTTCTATTTCGGCATCCACCACCATCCGGAGGGCTGGGTGTACCGAGAGTGGGCGCCGGCGGCGCAGCAGCTTTGGCTGACAGGGGAGTTCAACCACTGGAACCCCACGTCCCACCCCCTGCGCTGGCTGGAAGGCGGAGTGTGGGAGCTGGTCTTGCCAGGGCGGGAGAGCCTGTGGCAGGGGTGCGCGGTGAAAACCCTAGTGCAGTATCAGGGGGCAGTCACCGAGCACATCCCACTCTATGCCCGCTATGTGACCCAGGATGCGGAGAACTACCTGTGGTGTGCTCGGGTGTGGGAGCCGGAGGAGCCATTTCCCTGGCATCCCTTTGTGCCCAAGGAGGAGCCGCTGCTCATCTATGAAGCCCATGTGGGCATGGCTCAGGAGAAGGCGGGCATCGGCAGCTATCGGGCGTTTGCGGACAATACGTTGCCCTGGATTGCCCAGGGGGGATACAACACAGTGGAGCTGATGGCCATTATGGAGCATCCCTATTACGCCAGCTTCGGCTATCAAGTTTCCAACTTTTTCGCCCCTTCCAGCCGGTTCGGCACGCCGGAGGAGTTGAAGTACCTCATCGACCGTGCCCACCAGCTGGGCTTGCGGGTGCTGCTGGATCTGGTACACTCCCACGCCGTGGGCAACCAGGCGGAGGGCATCCATAAATTTGACGGCACCGTGTGGCAGTTTTTCCACAGCGGCAGCCGAGGGGATCATCCGGCTTGGGGCACCAAACTCTTTGACTACGGCAAACACGGCGTCCTCCACTTTTTGCTCTCCAACGTGAAGTATTGGCTCACGGAGTTCCATTTTGACGGCTTCCGCTTCGATGGCGTGACCTCCATGCTCTATCGTGACCACGGTCTGGGCGCCCCCTTCGACCGAGATGAGCGGTATTTTGGAGACAACGTGGACGAGGACGCCCTGACCTACTTGCAGCTGGCCAACGACCTGATTCGAGAGGTCAACCCCCACGCCGTCACCCTGGCGGAGGACGTGTCCGGAATGCCGGGGGTGGGGCTGCCCATCGACCAGGGCGGGCTGGGGTTCGATGCGCGGATGGGCATGGGCATTCCCGACCTGTGGGGACATCTGGTGAAGGACGTTCGGGACGAGGACTGGGACTTGGACGCCATTTGGAGCAGCTTCTGTCTCCGGCGTCCAGGGGAAAAGACCATTGCCTATGTGGAGTGCCACGACCAGTCTATCGTAGGCGACCAGGCTATGCTGTTCCGGCTGGCAGGGGAGCGGATGTATACGGAGATGTCCAAAACCTGTCACACGCCGGAGATCGACCGTGCCACCGCTCTGCACAAGCTCATGCGCCTGCTCACCTGCGCCGCCGGCGGCGATGGATACTTGAATTTCATGGGCAACGAGTTCGGTCATCCGGAGTGGGTGGACTTTCCCCGAGCGGGGAACGGGGACTCCTTCCAGTATTGCAGGCGGCAGTGGAGCCTGGTGCAAAATCCGGACTTGAAATATCAGTCCTTGGCTCGCTTCGACCGAGCCATGCTCCACTTGGCACGCCAGTGGGACTGGTTCCGGCAGTGGATGCCTGACCTGAAATTGGTCTCCCGTGACCAGCAGGTGCTGGCCTTTGAACGAGGAAATTTGATCTTTGTGTTCAATTTCAGTCCCACCCACTCTTACCCCAATGCGCTCATCCCAGTCAGTCGAGGGGAGGATCATGTGCTGCTGCTGTCCACGGACGACGAGACGTTCGGGGGACAGGGGCGGATCGCACCCATCCCGTATCCGGCCTGCGTGGCAGGGCACCGGGGGAATTACTTGCAGCTGTACCTGCCGGCGCGGACGGCTGTGGTCTTGGCTCCGGAGACGCTTGCAAGGACACGGAACGGATAACAAAAGGCGAACCCACCCAGGGTTCGCCTTTCTCACAGCGATCAATCATCTGTTGTCACTTGCACGTTGTCCGTCCCATGCAGTTCAAATTCTGCCAGGTACGCTTCCACCCGTGCCACTAATTCATCAAAATTGCTCTCGTCAATGGGCACATCGTTCATGTCCCGCCGTGCCAGCTCCTCCGCCAGGATGTCGAAGAACATGGCATCCTCGTATTCTCCGATGGCCTCGTGGATGCCGCCGGTGACAAATGCCCGACTGGGACAGGCGCCGCCAGGCCAGGTGTCGATCAGCTCCGGCATCCCCACGGAAGGCGCTTTGGTAAACAGCAGTCCCTCCACCTCATCGTAGTCTGAAAACCGGTCGGTGCCTCGGGTGGAGTTGAGCACCCAGTTGCCGATATAGACCAAGTCCAGCAGGCGGCGGTATTGCTTTTTTGTCAGTTCGATCTGCATCACAGTTCCCCTCCTTTATCCAGGTGTGAAAGTGAATGGGAGCAGGCGGGAGGTGACACCTCCCTGAACCTTTAGTATACTGGATTTTCCCATAATGTCAAACGGAATCTTTGGGAAACGCTTGTATTCTGCGGGATTATATTATATGATAATACGAGTTTTCACGCAAAGCTAGGAACAAAGTTGAATGGCGCTGCCGTTTAGGATACAAGCGCCTTGAAAGGTAATCATAATCATGGACAATCGACCCATCGGCGTTTTCGACTCCGGTATGGGCGGTCTGACCGCTGTGCGGGAGCTGGCGGCGCTGCTGCCCCACGAACAACTCATCTACTTCGGCGACACCGGCCGTGTGCCTTACGGCGGCAGGTCTCGGAATACCATTATACGCTACGCACGGCAGGACGTTGCCTTTCTGCGCAGCTTTGATCTGAAAGCCATCGTTGTGGCTTGCGGCACTGTGTCCACCACGGCGCTGCCCATCCTACAGGCGGAGGCGGAGGGCTTCCCTATTTTCGGCGTGGTAGAGCCCACTGCCAGGCAGGCGGCGGACGCCACCCGCAACGGCAAGATCGGTCTGATCGCCACCCGTGCCTCCATCCGCACCGGCGCCTATCAGGCAGTCATCACGCGGCTGCGGCCAGAGGCGCAGGTGTCTGCCCTGGCCTGTCCGCTGTTCGTGCCGCTGGTGGAGAATGGCCGAACCCAGCCGGGGGATGTGGTCATCGAGACGGTGGCGGCGGAGTATCTGGCGCCGCTGAAGGCGGAGGGCGTGGATACCCTGGTATTGGGATGCACACACTATCCGTTATTGAAGGAGGTCATCCGGAACTTTATGGGGGCGGATGTGACCTTGATCGACTCCGGTGCGGCGGTAGCGCAGCAGCTCTGCGGGTATTTACAGGAACAGGATCTGGCAGCGGAGGAGAGCCAAGTAGGCACTTGCCGCTGGTATGTCAGCGACTCCACGGAAAACTTCGGGAGCTTGGCCTCCCGATTTTTGGGGCGGCCGGTGACGGAGCCAGTGGAGCAGGTGAGCCTGGAAGGGGAATGACTCGGCCAGAGATGAAGATGGAATATGTTTCCTACGACAGAGCGAAAGGAAGGGAACACATGGAAGAAAAGAACGTCATGATCTCCATCACAGGATTACAGAAGGTGGACGGGGTAGAGCAGGAACCGGTGGAGCTGATCACCCCAGGCGTGCTGTCCCAGGTGGGCGGCGGCTATCACCTGACCTATCGGGAGACCGCCTTGACCGGTCTGGAGGGCACCATCACCAGCTTCCAGGTGTATCCGGATCAGGTGAGCATGGTGCGCATGGGCACGGTGTGCTTGCAGATGGTGTTCGAGAAGGGGCGGCGGCATCTGTCCGTCTACGAGACGCCCTATGGCAATATGTCGGTGGGGGTGCGTACTGAGCAGCTGACCAGCACGCTGGGCGAGTCCGGCGGGGTCATCGACATCAAGTACGCCCTGGAGATCGACCACGCCTTTACCGGCCGCAATGAATTCCACATCGAGGTTCAGGAGATGTCCAGCAGCGTTACCTTGGGCGGTGTGGCCAAACAGACTCCGGCACCGGTGCAGTGAAGCACGGGACGGGGCGCAAGGACGCTGACCAGGGAGCACGCTGTGCTCCCTTTGGTCTTTCTGGCGGCCTGCTGGGCGAATCCATCCGGCAGGCGGAAGGGCTGCTCTCCGGCTCCTGGCGCATCTACAGAGGGGGACTGGCCACGCCGGTTTTCCAACTGGCCAAGCGCTCTGGCAAACCGGCGGAAGCCTGCGCCCAGGCACTGGCGGAGACAGTGGACTTAACGGGGACGTGGTTTGTCAAGGCCGTTCCCGTTGGTGGGTATCTGAACCTGACCTTTGCGCCGGCCTGGTATGACGCCGCTGCCAGAGAGCCTGCTCCGGCAGGGACGCCGGTGACCACGCCGGTGCCGCCGATGCCGGATTTTCCGGCGGAGATTTTTGCCGGCGACTGGCGCTGTCTCTGCCGCACCCAAAAGAAGTGCCCGACCGCCCAACTGGCCGCTCGGCAGGATGCGGGGAATCCGGCGTGGCTGGTGCGCTACACAGCGCAGCGGCTGCAAAGGCTGGCGGAACGGGAGGCTCTGCCTGCGTCCCAGGCGTGGACGGAGGGGGAGCAGGCGCTGCTGCTGTTGGCGGCGGCGTTTGCCCAGCGGCAGCAGCGGGATACGCCGGCGCAGCTGTTCCGCTATCTGACCGAGCTTGCCCGACAGGTATGGCGGGAGCGCTGCTTTGAGGGCGGCGCAGCGCAGCGCTGCGCCCGAGTGTTGGCAGCCGGGTATGAGAGGCTGTCCCAGCCTTGATTTACAGAATATTCACCCAACAGGGCAGGCAGATGTTATAATGTTACAATCGGATGAAATTGCAAGAAAAGAGGGATTCTATGGCCATCAAAGTGCTTATTGTGGAAGACGACAGCAATATTGCCCAGCTGCTCCAGCTCTATCTGGAGAAGGAAGGCTTCGAGACGCAAGTGGCGGCAGACGGCGGCCAGGGGGTGACCCTGTTCCACAGCTTTGCGCCGGACTTGGTGCTGCTGGACATCATGCTCCCCGTGCTGGACGGCTGGGGCGTGTGCAGAAAGATCCGTGAGACCAGCAAGACGCCCATCATCATGATGACTGCCAAAGGCGAGCTGGAGGACAAGGTGTCCGGCCTGGAGATGGGGGCGGATGACTATATCGTGAAACCCTTCGAGATGAAGGAGGTCATGGCCCGTATCCACGCCGTCCTCCGCCGGTACGGCGGCGACCAGGGCGGGCGGAAGAAGCTGACCTTTGACAAGCTGGTGATCAACATGGATTCCTACGAGCTGCTGGTGGACGGCAAGCGGGTGGACACGCCCCCCAAGGAGATGGAGCTGCTCTATCACCTGGCCGCCTCCCCCAACCGAGTCTTTACCCGAAACCAGCTGCTGGACGAGGTGTGGGGCTTTGACTACTTCGGGGATTCCCGAACGGTGGACGTACATATCAAGCGCCTGCGGGAGAAGCTGGAAGGAGTGTCCGACCAGTGGAGCATCAAGACCGTGTGGGGCGTAGGCTATAAATTTGAAGTGGCAGGGGAGTAACGTGAAACCAGCGAAAAACAACAGCCTGTTCCGGCGGCATTTCGTTGTCACCGCCAGCATGATCCTGTTGGCCTTCACCATCTTGGGGGCGGGCTTTATGTATCTGAGCTATCGCTACACGGTGCAGGAGAAGAAGCAGAACCTGGAGGAAGTGGGCGAATACGTCAGCAAGCTCACCAGCCAGATGGTGGACGGGACAAACCAGCTCAAGGATGAGGATTACCTGGCCTGCCTGAGCATCATCTCCGGCATCGCAGGCAATGACCTGATACTTTGCCAGCCAGACGGCACGGTGCAGTATCTGTATAACGGTGACAATCAGACCGATACCAAATTGACAGGCAAGAAGGTGGATGAGCGTACCCTGCAAAAGGTCATCCAGGACAAACGCTACTCCGGCACCACCGACTTAGGAGTGTACGCCAAGGCTAAATTTGTGGTGGGGATGCCCCTGTATCTGTCCGATGGACAAACGCTGGGTGGGACGGCGTTTCTGACCTCGGATATGAGCCGGCTGACCGGCCTGTGGCGAGATCAGGCCATGATCTATCTGGCCACCGCCATCGTGGTACTCTGTTTCGCCTTCCTGTCCTGCACCTTTGCCGGCTTCCAGCAGCTGAAGCCCCTGAAGGAGATGGCGGACATCGTGCGGCGGTTCGGCATGGGCGAGTACGACCTGCGCATTGGCGACCGAGGCCGTCACGATGAGCTGGACGAACTGGCCAACGCCTTTGACTCCATGGCAGACTCCATCGCAGAGACGGAGAGCCGCCGGCAGGAGCTGGTGTCCAACCTATCCCACGAGTTAAAGACACCCATGACCACCATCTCCGGCTTTGCCGACGGCATTTTGGACGGCACCATCCCCCCCGACCGGCAGGAGAACGCCCTGCGGGTCATCTCCTCGGAGACTCGGCGGATGAACCGGCTGGTGCGGCGTATCTTGGACTCCAGCCGCATTCAGGATCAGTATCAGAGTACCAATAGCTGCCAGCTCCGCTTTGACATTGTGGAGACCATGGCGCGGGTGATGATCAGCCTGGAGGGGCGCATCAACAGCCACGGGCTGGACATCGACGTGCAGTTCCCAGACACTCCCACCATCGTCTGGGGAGATCCGGATTCCGTGACCCAGGTCTGTTATAACCTGCTGGACAACGCCATCAAATTCTCTACTCGGGGGACGGCCATCCGGCTGAGCATCCAGACCAAGGGGCGCAAAGCCTATGTGTCTGTGCGCAACATGGGCGAGACCATCCCGCCGGAGGAGCTGGACAAAATTTTTGACCGGTTCCACAAGAGCGACCGCTCTCGGAGCCTGGATAAAGAGGGAGTGGGCTTGGGCTTGTATATCGTCAAGACCATCCTGAACAGTCTGAAAGAGACCATCACCGTGACCAGTGAGAACGGGGTGACCGAGTTCACCTTCACCCTGACCCTGGCGGAGTGAGTGGAGGAAGCCATATGAGTGCAGAGAAACACCAGGGAGCATCCCTGGAGGGGATGTTCCCCAAGCTGACGCCAGAGCAAGAGGCGCGGCTGAGACCGGTGACAGAGAAAGACGTGCTGCTCTCCCCAGAGGAAGCGGCAGCGCTGTCGGAGGAGGAACGGGTGGAAATGGAAACCATGCGCTGGAAGCAGGTGCCGCCGGAACCGCCCAAACCGCCAAAGCCCCCACAAAAGCCGCCGCAGAAGCGGAAAAAACGCCGCCGGAAACCACCGGAGCTGCGGACACTGCTGCTGGCGCTGATCATTTTGGTGGTGGCGGCCATGGTCTGCGGCGCCATCCTGTTGGGGCATTACACCGGCGGCAGCCCCACCGGCAAGCAGAAGGATTCCGGATTCAGCGACCGTTCCGATGCTGCAGGGGGCGATGACGCCTGGAACTATGCGAGCGAGGACAAGGAGAAACAGGAGACTTTGCCCGCCTACACCGGCGACCGCACCGGTGTGACCCTGACTCTGAACAGCACCATCGGCAAAAAGACCCTGAGTTATCAGGAGCTGTACCAGCAGTGCCTGCCCACCACCGTCAGCATTGCGGTGGAGAATCGGGACGGTTCCGGTTCCGGATCCGGCGTGGTGCTCACCCAGGACGGATACATCATCACCTGCGCCCACGTCATTGACGACCAGGCATCGGCAGAGGTGACCACCAACGATGGGAAAACATATCCCGCTCAGCTGGTGGGCAGCGATGCCCAGACGGATTTGGCGCTATTGAAGATCGACGCCACCGGCCTGACGCCAGCTCAGTTCGGAAAGACCGAGGAGCTGCAAGTGGGAGAGGAAGCCCTGGCCATCGGCGACCCCTTGGGGGCCACCTTCCACGGCACCCTGACCAATGGCATCCTCTCCGGCATCAACCGAGATGTGACCTTGAACGGCTACTCCATGACCCTCCTCCAGACCACTGCCGCCCTGAACTCAGGCAATTCCGGCGGGCCGCTGATGAATCTCTACGGTCAGGTCATCGGCATCAACAACATGAAGATGGTGTCCACCTCCACCACCGTGGAGGGCTTGGGCTTTGCCGTGCCCAGCAGCACAGTGAAGGAGATCATCGAAAAATTGGCCGCCGACGGCGGCATCAGCCGTCCCGTGCTGGGCATTTCCTGCTACGGTCTGGACGAGAAGGCGGCGAAAAAGACCGGCCTGAAGGCGGGATTGGTGGTGGCAAAGGTGAACGCCAAATCGGACTGTGCCGCTCAGGGCATCCAGGTGGATGACGTCATCACTGCCGTTGACGGAAAGCATTTTGAGACGGTGCAGGAGTTCAAGAAGTACATCGCCGATTTCCCCATCGGCAAGACCGTGACCCTGACGGTCAGCCGTCCCAAAACCCCCATCCAAGACCAGAAAACCACCGGAGATACCTCCGCCCCCGCTGGGGACAGCAGTGCCCAGGGGGAGAAGGAAGTGACCCAGGTGGAGTACAAAGAAGTGGGAGAAGTGACAGTGAAGCTGGTGGATCAGCGGAACTTGTCCTGACGAAAACAGAGAAACGCCCTGTTCCATACGGAGCAGGGTGTTTTTTGTGGGGATAGACCGGCGGTCAGGGGGACATACTGGTAGGAAAAAGGAGGGATTTCCCATGCGGGTAAGAGATTGTATGAGTGAGAACGTGGTGACCATCACGCCGGAGGAGAGCGCCGCTTTAGCGGCACGGCTGATGACCCGCCATAACCTGGGCGTCCTGGCCGTGTGCGATTACCACGGGAAATTACAGGGGGTGGTCACCGATCGGGACATCATCACTCGCTGCGTTGCCGTAGACCAAGACCCTTCTCGGGTACCGGTGGCGGACATCATGTCCGCCCAGGTGGAGACCATCGCACCGGAGGAGAACGCCCAGGCGGCGACAGAGCGGATGGCACGGAAACAGGTGCGGCGGCTGCCGGTGGTGGAAGCTGGGAAGCTGGTGGGGGTGGTGTCCCTGAATGACCTGGCACGGAACCGAAAGACCGAGATGGAGGCGGCGCAGGCGCTGTGTGAGATTTCTGGGAATGTGAAGAAACGGAAGTAAGATGTTGCCTTTCCGGAGAGCAAGCCCCGCAGCGTTCAGAAAACTTGCCGGTGACAAGTTTTTAGCGTAGGCCATGCCTGGTTTACAGGCATGGTGCGTTTGTTCTTGCGGAAAAAACAAAAGAAGAACCACACAACGCCTATCCCCAGCGTTGCGTGGTTCGTTTGTTTTGCAGTGCAAGCCCGACAATCCCTCCGTCAGCCTTGTGGCTGACAGTTCCCTTTGCACAAGTGAGCCTTGGGTGGGTGCATTTTCTTGGGCAACTACCCCCGTCTTGGGGTTCCTATCAACCACCCGTCACCAGCTCATAGCACACCTTGCAGAAGAAAATGACCAGCACGGTGACGATGAGCGGCTTCGTCCACTTGGCTCCCTTGTTCACAAAGAGCCTGGAACCCAGATAGTTCCCCGCAATGCCAAAGCAGCCAGCCACCAGACCCAGAGACAGATCGCTGACCCCGCTGCGCAGGAACACCGTCAGCGCCGCCACATTGGTGGCCAGGTTGATGGCCTTGGTCAGCCCTGCCGCTTGGTTCAAGGGCAGGTGCGCCACTCCGGTCAGCAGCAGGAGCAGAAAGGTGCCCGTGCCCGGGCCGTAGAAGCCATCGTAGACGCCCAGCACCAGGGCGATGGGCAGACTGATGAGCAGGGTCTTGCGGAAGGGGTACGGTTCCCGTTCCTGGGTCAGCCCCTGAGAGCGGAGCAGATAGCAGGCGGTCAGGGGGAGGATGACCAGCATGAGGATGCTGAACGTGCGGGTGGGGATCGTCAGCGCCAGCTTTGCGCCCAGGCTGGAGCCAGCCAGGGCAAAGAGGACACACAGCAGCGCCTGCTGCCAGGGGATGAACCCGCTGCGGGCGTAGCGAACGGTGGCTACGGTGGTGCCCATGGTGGAACTGAGCTTGTTGGTGCCCAGGGCGTTGTGAACGGGGATGCCGGCGATGAGGTAGGCGGGCAAGGAGATCAGTCCGCCGCCGCCGGCGATGGCGTCCACAAATCCGGCGATGCCCACCAGGGGGCAGAGGAGGAGGTAGGTCAAAATGCTGTGCATGGGGGGAGGGTTCCTTCTTTCTCGCTCAGAATGGATCAGATGAGGGATTCCAGGTCAGGATTGGAGCGGAGCACCTGCCGGAAAGTCTCCAAAAAGGATTCTGCCGGCGGGGTGGTGTTCACGCTGTCCTGGAGCAGGTAACAGGTGCGATCCGGAGGCGGAGCGTCCAGCTCACAGGAGAAATACTCCCCGCGACGGGTCAGCGCACGGGCGGCAGTGGAGGGCATGAGCGCCCAGGCGTCCTTTTCCATCAGGAAATATTCCATCAAGGACATTTTATCTACGCTGACCTTGGGGGGATTGCTGATGCCATACCAGTAATCGTGCCACTCCAAAAACTCCGGTGTCCAGCTGACGCACACCTCATTGGCACAGTTCAAGGAGGCGGGAGAGAGACATTTTGCATGGAAAGGAGTGCGGCTGACCACCAACATCCGGTCGCGAAACATGGGGGTGGAACGGACGTGAGCGGCGTAGTAGATGGCGTCCACAAAGGCCAGGTCGCACTTGCGCTCGGAAATCTCACTGTACGCCGTCCAGTCATGCACCAGCGTCAGGGATAGGCGCACCTCTGGGTGCAGCCGCAGCTGAGCCTGGAGGACAGGCGGGAGGAGATAGGTGTGGATGGAGTCCACGGCGCCGATTTTCAAAGTCGCTTGGGCGTCACCGGATTTGTAATACTCGGTCTCGCGGTATAAGGACATCCACTTCTCCGCCAGAGGGGCGAATTCTTGCCCTTTGGCCGTCAGGGTCAGGTAGTGCCGTCCCTGCTCTCGCTCGAACAGGCGCACCCCCAGCTCTTGTTCCAAGGATTTCAGCTTTCGGGATAGGGCGGGTTGGGTGATGAACAACGCATCAGCCGCTGCGGTGATGCTCCCGTTGCGTAAAATCGACAAAAAGGCTTCCATATCGCCATAGGTCATACATAGCTTGCTCCTTCTCTCAGGATAACATCCTGTCTCCCAGCAGAGAACAGAATGGGTGGTTTTCCCTTAATATAACCAACTGGTTATATGATACCACACAAATATGCATTTTACAAGTGTGAATCCAGGGACTACAATGGGAACCATCAGAAAAGGGAGAAAGAAGGAATCTTATGCCAGCCCACACCCTCACCCAAGGCGGCATCACCCGTCAGCTCATTGGACTGACCCTGCCGCTGCTGCTGGGGAACCTGATCCAGCAGTTTTACAACACGGTGGATATGATGATCGTCGGCCAGGTGGCCGGCCAGACCCCCTTCGCCGCCATTGGCGTAGCTGGAAGCCTGATGAGTCTGTTCACCTGTCTGCTCATTGGCTTCAACATGGGCTGCTCCATCCTCTTTGCCAACCGCTTCGGCGCACGGGATTTCGCCGGACTCCGGCGCACTGTGTTCACCACCGGCGTCATCCTGGCTGGGGTCACAGTGCTGCTGACTGGGGTGGGGCTGATGTGTTTGGACACTGTCATCACCCTCATTCAGACGCCGGCAGAGCTGCGAGCAGACTGTCGGGGGTATCTGTTCTGGATCCTGCTGGGACTGGCGTTTACCGCCCTATACAATCTGTGCGCCACGCTGCTGCAAGCCCTGGGCAAGACCCAGGTGACCCTGCTGGCGCTGACCGTGGCCATGGTGTCCAACATCGGATTGGATCTGCTCTTTGTGGCTGGCTTCCAGCTTAGCGCCGTCGGTGCGGCGCTGGCCACCGTTTTGGCGCAGGGGCTGTCCGCCCTGGTCTGTCTGGTCTACCTATACAAAGCCTTCCCCCAGCTCCGCCTGACCCGACAAGACAGGGTGCTGGAACAGCGCTGTTTCCTCCAGGCCAGCAGTTACGGCGCCGTGTCCGCCTTGCAGCAGTCCAGCCTGTACTTGGGCAAGCTGCTGGTGCAGAGCGCCGTCAATGCCATGGGTGCGGCGGCGGTGACCGCATTTACGGCGGCGGGCTGTGTGGACAATCTCATTTTGGCCTTCGGGGACAGCGGCATTGCCGCTCTGGCAGTGTTCGTGGCGCAGAACGACGGCGCTCACTGTCAGACGCGTATCACCCAAGGCATCCGTCAGGGGGGACGGCTGATGATCGGTACCAGTGTGGTTCTGGGAACGGCAGTCTTTCTCCTGCGGAAGCAGGTCATGGGACTGCTGGTGCCAGAAGGAAACGCCCAGGCGGTGACAGCGGCCTGCCAATACCTGGGCGTCATGTGCGTGTGCTATCTGCTGGCCTTTTGGGCGGATACCAACCAAGGTTATTTCCGCGGCTCCGGTCACATCCACTATGCCTTTTATGCGACCCTGCTCCAGATCGTTCTGCGGGTGCTGTTTACCTATCTGCTGCCTGCTGAACTGGGGGTGACTGCCGTAGCTGCCGCCACTGGATTGGGCTGGGTGGCGATGATCGCCTTGCAGACCCTGCTGAAACGCAGTTTGTGCCATTGGGAGGGCAGACAGAGGGCGTTCAAGACTGCCTGATGTCCCTCTTTATCAGGGACTGGCGATCAGACAACTGGTTGCAGATAATCGAACCTGCTCATGGGGGATGCGTTCGCCTGTGAGCAGATTTTTTCCGCCCCCTGGCCAGGGGAGGGGTACCGTGACTGGCTCCGTTCCGGCGTTGACGGCTGTGAATACGCGGGCATCCTCCAGCACCCGTTGGTAGCTGAGCAGGGCGCCTTGACAGGGTTCCCACATCAACTCCCCCCGACGGAGGGCGGGGGTGTGCTTGCGCAGCTGTCCCAGGGTGCGGCACCAGACGAGCAGGGAATGATCTTCCCGCCCCCAAGGGTAGGTGCGGCGGTTCCAGGGGTCACGCCCCCCTTCCAGGCCGGCTTCATCGCCGTAGTAGAGGGTGGGGGCGCCGGGGAAGGTGAACAAAAGGGCATAGCCTAGGCGCAGGCGCTTCAGCGCCTGCTCTTTTTGCGCTGGGGTGAGCAGAGTGTCAGCGGCTTCGGTTGCTTCTGCGGTGCCCAGCCCCAGGACGGTGAGGATGCGGGGGGTGTCGTGGGTGCCCAGGAAGTTCATGGCGTTGTGGAAGGCGAAGGGGGGATAATGCTCCCGCAAAACCTCCAAAGCCGAACGGAAGGCGGCGGCGTCGCCGCCCAACAGATAATCCAGGGCGGCTGTCCGGAAGGGGTAGTTCATCAGGCCGTCCAGGTGGCCGCCCAGCAGGTGTTTCCGCCGGACGCCGTAGGCGATCTTGTTGGAGCCGTCCTCCCACACCTCGCCCAGCACCATGGCGTTGGGGTTCTCCTGCTCCACCGCCTGCCGCAGACCGGCAATGAAGGAGTCCGGCAGCTCATCTGCCACGTCCAATCGCCAGCCGTCCGCTCCGGCTCGGAGCCAGCGGCGGACGATGGCGTTTTCATCTCCATAGAGGTACTGGCGGCAGCTGGGACAGTCCTTATCCAGCGTGGGCAGGGTGGGGACGCCCCACCAGCAGTGGTAGTCGTCCGGCCAGTGCTTCCACTGGTACCAGGGGGAAAAGGGAGAGGTTTGGGATCGGGTCGCATCCTGAAAGTAGCGGGAGGCGGAGCCGGTGTGGCTGAACACCCCGTCCAGCAGCACCCGCATCCCACGGGCGTGGGCGGCGTCACAGAGGGTGCGGAAGTCGGCTTCCGTGCCCAACAGCGGGTCGATGGTCTCGTAGTCGGCGGTGCTGTACCGGTGGTTCTCCGCCGAGCGGAAGATGGGACAGAGGTAGAGAGTCTCTACCCCCAGGTCGGCCAAAAAATCCAGCTTTTCTGTGATGCCGGACAGGTTGCCGCCGAAGAAGTCTCGGTTGTACTGGGCAATGCCGTTCTCGTCCACGCCTACAGAGCCATCCAGCGGCTCCTCCTGCCAGTGCTGGTGGAACAGGCGCTGTCCCAGGTCGGTGCAGGGGTCGGCGGGTGCCATCGCCCCCTTGCAGAATCGGTCGGGAAAGATCTGATAGCACAGCCCGTCCCCGAACCAGTCCGGCACCGGCTGGGAGCCATCGTAGACCGTCAGTTGATAAGACCCCAAGGTCTGACAGCGGCCGTCCAGCCCTTCCAACTGGAAGGAGTACCACACCAGCCCCACATAACCTGACGTGTCCAGCACGCCGGTGAACACGTCCTCCTGGTAGTCGGTGGACACCCAGGGCATGGGGATGCGAAGCAGGCGGTCGCCGTCCTGTTCCAGCCGAGCCAGCAGCAGACCGCTGGAAAACCCCTCTGACCGAGCTGGGCGGAGGGTGAAGGTGACAGCGGTGCCAGAGGGGACAGCGCCATAAGGGGTCTTGTGACGAGGGGAGAAGGGAGTGTAGATCACGGGAAGCCTCCTTGGGCGGTGATGTGGAAAGAAATAAGCCGTCTGTTGCAGCAGACGGCTTATGGCATAAGGTCAAGTATGTTGATGTGGCAACCGTCCGGGGTTGTCCCAAAAATCTTATTGATTTTTGGGGCCCCTGTTTTATTTCACTTGCGCAGCGGAAGTAAATTCCGCTTTGCGCCAAGGTTTCCCTGGCGGGAAACGCTTGTGACGCGCCACTCGGCGCGGGCAAAGTCTTGCGACTTTGCAGCCAATCTCATTTTATGTATTAGGAAACCAGCTTATTCTCCGCAGCCACTCGCTCCTGCACGGCGTCCTCGCTGAAGTAATACTCCATGATGGCGGCGGTGATGGCGGCGGTGGAAGCGCCCTGGCTGGGGCTCTTTTCCACCACAGTGCAGACGGCAATCTCCGGGTTGTCATAGGGGGCGAAGGAAACCAGCAGGGCGTTATACAGCTTGGGCCGTGCGGTGCCCACTTCTGCGGTACCAGTCTTACAGCCCACTTTGATGCCCCGATCCTGGAGGTTGTCGAACTCCTTGATCTTGTCCGCCTCGATGACCTCGCCCATGCCCTTCTTGATGGCGTCATAGGCGTCCTGTTCCAGGGGGACTTTTTTGACCACTTCCGGCTGGTACTGGTACAAAATTTTGCTGTTGTCGCTGCTCTTGACCGTCTTGAGCAGGTGTGCCTTGTACCGGTCGCCGCCGTTGATGAGAGTGGCCACATAGTTGGCCAGCTGGAGGGGGGAGAACTGGTTGTCGCTCTGGCCGATGGCGGCGGAGAGGGTGTTGCCGTCCGTCCAAAGGGCGCCCATCTTTTCCGAATAGGCCGGGCCGGCGTTGACGCCGATGGACTCGCTCAGCTCCACGCCAGTGGCCTCGCCCAGGCCGTATTCCTGTGCCTTTTTGGTCAGGGCCTTGATGCCCGTGTTGATGCCCACGTTGTAGAAGAAGATGTTGCAGGAGTCCCGCACAGCATCTGCCAAGTATTCCGTCCCCTGGCCACGGGTCTCCCAGCAATGGTAGGTGTGACCGTAGTAGGTCATGGAGCCTTTGCACTCGTAGTGGGTGGTGGCCACGTTGATGGCGCCCGTCTCCACACCGGCTGCGGCGGTACACATCTTGTAGGTGGAACCGGGGGCGTAGATGCCCAGCAGGGCCCGGTTGAACAAGGGGTTGAGCTTGTCCTTGGCCAGCTTTTTGTAGTCCTTGTTGTAGCGGGCGGCGTCAAAGGTGGGGTAGGTGGCGGCGGCCAAAATGCTGCCGTCCTTGATGTTCAGCACCACGGCGGCGGAGCCGCCTTTGCCGTTGTTGATCTTAGGCGTCACCTCAGCCAGCGCCTTCTCGGTGGCCTCCTGGAGCTTACTGTCCAGGGTCAGCGCCACGTTGCTGCCCACCTTCGGTTCCACGCTGTACCGCTCAGTCAGGGTCTTGCCATCGTTGCCCAGGATGACCTTCTTGGTGCCCGGCGTGCCACGCAGGTACTCTTCAAAGGCGTATTCCGCGCCGGACAGCCCCACGATGGCGTCCATGTTGTAGTTGTTCTTCTGATAGTAGTCCTTTTTCTCCTCCCAGCTCTCTGCGGAGATGGGGCCGGTCTGCCCCAGCAGCAGAGCGGCGGCGCTGGTGTTGTACTGGCGGGTGGACATAGGCAAAATTTCCACGCCAGGCAGGTCTTTTTCCTTGATGACCGAGATCAGGTCGATGTCCACATCTTCGGCGAACAGGTAGGTGGTGTATAGCACCTCTTTCTCCCGCAGATAGCAGGAGTACAGCACCCCCAGCAGCTCCCGCGCCTGGCTCTCAGTGTATTTGCCTGTGTCCAGGCCGAAGCTCTGCTTCATCTGCGCCACCAGCTGGCTGGCGGTGGTGGAGCTGGAGTTGGACCAGTCCATAGCCTTGCACAGCTTGCCCAGACGGGTCTGCGTCCACTTGCCGTCATCGGTCTGGTAGAGGAAGGGGGTGTCGGTGGTGAAGGTGTAGGGGGTGTCGGTGGAGATGGGGAGATCCTCGTCCGTCCACTTCACGTTCTGCGCCTTGCAGATGTCCAGCAGGGTGGACAGCGTCTCCAACTGTTCCTTGCTCTCCCCCATGTTGCCCACATCCAGGGTCACGTTGTATTCCGTCCGGTTGGTCACCAGCACCTGGCCGTATCGGTCGGTGATGTTGCCTCGGGCGGCGTTCTCGGTGGCGGTGGTCACTACCGTGTTCAGCTCGGTGGATTCCCCATCGCTGAGCCCGTTGGCGATGGTGGCCAGATAGAGCAGAGCGGTGAAGAACAGGGCGATGGCGGTCATCAGTGCGATGATAGCGCGCAGACGCCGGTTGTGTAGTTTCTGAAAACGTTCCACAGGGAAAACCTCCTCTCAGGGATGGGGCGTTACAGTTCGTAGTCCGTTCGTACCTTTTTGTAGACGGCGTGGATGAGGAAGTAGATGGGAAGGAAGAAGGGGAGGGAGTACAGCGCTTCCGGCAGTGCCAGGCTGGCCAGCACAGGGAGGGACGTCCCCTTCAGGAAGAAACGTAAAATCTGGCACAGCTCCAAAAAGACCAGTCCGCCCAGAGAGCAGACTGCGCAGCCCAGCAGGGAGCGGCCGATCTTCTCCTTCCGGGTGGCACCGGTACAGGCGCCGATGACGGTGTAGATGGGGATCATCATCAGGCCGGAGCGGTAGTAGACGGCGGAACAGAAGAAGCCGATGGCCAGGCCAAAGATGGCGCCGTTGATGGAGCCTTCAAAGAGGGCCACGGCCACCACCACCAGGATGGACAGGTTGGGGATGGCTCCGTGGAGAGGGAAGCGGTTGAGGACACAGCACTCGAAGAAGAACACCAGGAGAAAGGCCAAGGCGTAGCTGGTCCATTTGATGAGGTTGGCGTTGTTGCGGATCATGTTGGCCTCCTTGTAGGTGTTGCCGATGGTCAAGCCCCGCAGGGCGGTTTAAGCTTTTTTTGCTTCCTTTTCTTCACGAAGAAAAGGAAGTAGGGTCCAGGGGCAAAGCCCTTGGTCGGCATCCGCAGATGCCGAAATACCCCATGCGCAAGAAAGCGCAGGAGAGGGTGAATTTCCGGCTCTGCCGGAAAGAGGGAGAACCCTCGCCGGGGGTTCTCCCTCCGGTTGCGTCAATCGGTGATCTGGAAGTCCTTGATCACAAACACTTCCACCAGGTTGGTCAAGTCCACAGCGGGCTTGACCACGGCGTATTTCTCCGCACCGGAGGCGGTGGTTTTGATCTCACTGACGTATCCAGCCACCAGGCCGGAGGGGTATACGCCGCCCTTGCCGGAGGTGAGTACCTCATCGCCGGCGATGAGCTTGCTCTCACTGTCCAGGTAGCTCAGCCGGCATTTGCCGTCCACCATCAGCGTCAAGTCGCCATTCAGGATGGCGTTGTCGCCGGTGCGGTAGACCAGCGCACCCATGGAGAGATCTGGGTCTAGGACGGTGATGACAGTACACCAGTTGGCGCCCAAGTCGGCTACCACGCCCACCAGGTAGCCCGTCTCGGTGATGACCGTGTCATTTTTTTCGATGCCGCTGGAGGAGCCCTTGCTCAAAGTGATGGTGGACTCCCAGGTAGTGGAGCTGGCGCCGGTGACCCGAGCGGACTCGTAGGTGAAGTCCTCGTGCTTTTCGGCCAGCTTCAGCAGCTTCCGCAGCCGCTCGTTTTCGGCTGCGGCGTCCTCGTTCTGCCGGTCTTCCTTGTTCATCTCTGCAATTTGCAGTTCCAGCTCCTGCACCCGATTTTGCAGCTCGTCATACCGGAAGGCGTAGTCGTACAGGCTTTCCACCCAGCCAGTGAAGGCGGTCGTGGCCTTTTGGAAGGGGGTGGCGATGACGCCAATGGCATTGCTCAGGGGGGATGTGAGGTTGGGAAAGAGGGCGGAGCCTAGCGACAAAGCCGCCGTCAGCAGCAGGGCTGCCACGATCACCCAGATTCCGTTGCGGTGGAAGAAGTCTTTCAAAAAACCACCCTTTCTAAGCGTGAGTCATACCCCAGGAGGGGTGGATGTTTACAGGACGGTGACACCGAACTGAGCCAGCATACTGGCTAGGCGCACGATGGGCAGGCCCACCACGTTGGTGTAGTCCCCTTGGATGCGGGACACCAGCAGGCCGCCTCGGCCTTGGATGCCGTAAGCGCCTGCCTTGTCCATGGGTTCGCCGGTGGCGATGTACCGCCGCAGCTCTCCTTCGGAGGCGTTCCGGAACCAAACTGCCGTGTCCTCCACTTGCACCAGCGCTCGGCCGTCCTGGAGGACGGCCACGCCGGTATAAACGTGGTGTTCTCGACCGGATAGAGCAGTGAGCATGGCCAGGGCGTGGGCTTCATCGTGGGGCTTGCCCAATACTTGGCCGTCCAGCACCACGATGGTGTCTGCGCCGATGACCACATCACCGGATTGGGCGAATGCCTGCGCCACCTCCTGCGCCTTGTGCAGCGCCAGCGCCTGCACCAGCTCCGGCGGAGGCAGATCGGGCTGTGCCAGTTCTTCGCCCAGAGCGGGATGAATTTCAAAATCAGTCAACCCCATCTGCGCCAGCAGCTCCCGGCGGCGCGGGGATTTGGAAGCTAAGATCAGTGCCATATGCCATCGTATCCCTTCTGTGTGTGGAAATCAAGGGGGAATTGGTAAACAATTTACATCCCTGTAGAGCCGAACCCACCGGCCCCCCGCTGGGTGTCCGGCAGCTCGTCCGTCCACTCCAGCTCCGGCTGGAACACCGGCATGACTGCCATCTGAGCGATGCGGTCGCCGCAGTGGACGGTGTAGGGCTGGTCGCCGTGGTTTTGCAGGGCGACTTTGACTTCGCCCCGGTAGTCGCTGTCGATGACTCCCACGCAGTTGGCGGGGACGATGCCGTGCTTGACGCCCAGGCCGGAGCGGGCGAAGATGAGGGCCACATAACCGGCGTCGGGCAGGGCGATGGCCAGGCCAGTGGGGATCATGACCCGCTGGCCTGGCTGGATGGTCACAGCGTCATCCAGGCAGGCATGAAGATCCATGGCGGCGGCGCCAGAGCTTGCGTAGTAGGGGTAGGGAACCTCTCGGCCTAGCTTGGGGGAGAGGGGCTTGCATTTTAGTTTCATAGTAGAGTCCTTGTCATTGTAAGATCAAGATGTTATGGTTGGTCAAGCCCCGCAGGGCGGTTAAACTTCTTTTCGCTTCCTTTTACTTCATGGAAGAAAAGGAAGTGGGGTCCAGGGGCAAAGCCCTTGGTCGGCATCCGCAGATGCCGAAATACCCCTTGCGTTCAAAAGCGCAGGAAAGGGTGAATTTTCAGCTTCGCTGAAAAGAGGGGAAACCCTCGCCGGGGGTTTCCCCTAAACGACGAGCGTAATATCGCTTGATTCTTCGTTATGTCTGTTAGTCCACGCCTCGATAATAAAGCCCCCGTGTAAACTCATTGGGGGCGTAAGTGCCCTCGCCTTGATAACGGCGCACCACTCGGAGACATTCCTTGCTGTTCTCCGTAGTGAACAGCAGGCGGACGCCCCACAGACCGGCGTGCTCGTAATCCTTGGCTTTATCGGCCAGGAACAGCTTGCGGCTGTTGAAGATCTCGTTCCGGCAGCCGAAGGCTCGCGCCACAGGGAAGTAAGCGCCCTTCCGGTCTACCATACGCTGGAAGCCGCTCTGGCAGCCGCAGCCGTTGAACCGGTTGTGGATGATGCAATTTTCGGTGATCATCAGGGGCAGACGGCCGTACACGATAGCTTCGCAGTCCATGGCTTTGGACAGGTCGCGGATCTGTGCCATCCGCTGTTCAAAGGACAGCACCACGGAGGTCAGCCCAAGGCGCTTATACTCTCGGATGCTCTGGGCGTTGTAGACGCCCAGACCGAAGTCACCTCGGCAGCGGTAGTCGTTCCGCTGCGCCACTCGGATGCCGGCTAAGGTGCTCACATAGGCGGTCTCCAGCCCCAAAGCGTGGAGCTGACGCAGGCGCAGCTCCAATTCTGACCGCTCCCGATCCCAGAACACCCGAGGCATGACCAGGGCTGGTTCTACGTCAGCTTGGAGAACCGGCTCCACCAGCTCTGGGTGAGCAATCCACTCGTCCAAAGGCAGGGCGAGGGAATGGGGATGGCAGTCCAGCAGTTCCTGAGAGAACTGCTCTGCCGTGTGGAGGGACAGGGTGAGGACGGGGGTCGATTTTTGGTTTTCATAGCGGACGCCGGGGTGATAGGCGCCTTGACGGCGCTCCGGCGGGGTGATGCGCTGGCTGGTCAAGCTGTCCAGGACGGTGCGGCGCAGGCCGTTGAGGACGGACAGGGGCAGGGACAGTCCTTCGTCCACCTGAGCCAGCGCCCGTTCACAGCGGTAGGGGGTGCCGCCGGTCTTGCCGATCTGCTCCTCCACCTGCTCCCGCGTCAAGGAGATCTTTCGGGCGGCCTCTGGAACGGGGCCTTCGGCTTTGGCGATGTGGCCATCTGCGTCCTCTGCCGCCACCTGCACCGGTTCTCCGGCGGCCACCAGGGCGTACAGCTTCACCGGCACCGTGGGGTGCTCCTTGGAATAGTCCCCCTTGGCGGCGGCGAACAATTGGGTGGGGACGGGGGTCTTTTCTCGGATGCCGAACATATGGCGGCCGGTCTTGTCCATAAAGTACCCGTCCGTGAACCCCTGTCGGGAGAAGGCGTGAGCCAGCGCTTGCTGCTCCCCTGGGGTGGGGTCACGATGCTCTCGGATGGCAGTGGCGTAGACCTTTGTGACCACCGCCACATACTCCGGACGCTTCATACGACCTTCGATCTTGGCGCAGGCTACCCCCATCTCCTCCAGCTCCTGCAAATGCTTGGCCAGGGACATATCTTTCAGGGAGAGCAACGGCTTGTCCGCCGTCTGTCCCCAGCCGTAGTTCAAGCGGCAGGGCTGGGCGCACATCCCTCGGTTGCCGCTGCGGCCGCCGATGACGGAGGAGAAGAAGCACTGGCCGGAGTAGCACATACACAGGGCGCCGTGGACGAAGCACTCGATCTCCACTGGGGAACGGTCGCACAGATAGGCGATCTGATCTCGGCTCAGCTCTCGACTGACCACCACTCGGGTCATCCCCAGGTCGGCGGCGGCTTTGGCGCCGTCCAGGGAGTGGATGGTCATTTGGGTGCTGGCGTGGAGGGGCAGGTCAGGCGCCACCTGGCGGCACATCCGCGCCACGCCCAGATCCTGTACCAGCAGGGCATCTACGCCCATCTGGCTGACCTGATCCACCAGCTTGGCGGCCTGGGTCAATTCTCGGTCGTTGAGGAGGGTATTGAGGGTGAGATAGACCTTGACCCCGCGGAGGTGGCAGTACTGGACGGCCTCCTGGAGGGCGGCTTCGTCGAAATTCACTGCATTGCGTCGGGCGTTAAAGTTGCCGTATCCCAGGTAGACGGCGTCAGCGCCGCTCTGGACAGCGGCACGGACGGCCTCTGGGGAACCGGCGGGGGATAAAAGTTCTAACATCTCTCTCTGCTCCTGTATGTACTAGCCCCAGAGAGCGCAGTGCTCTCTGGGGGCGCTGTGTGGATTGGTTCGTGTGGCTGAGGGGAAGGTTACTTCCCGCCCTGCTGGAGGCGGAAGATCTCCCGCTTGGCTTCGGACAGCTCCTGCTTCATCTGGTTGGCCTCGTCCAGGTACTGCTTGACCTGCTGGCGCAGGTGCTCGGATTTCTCCTGCTCCTTGAAGAAGTTATCCGCCAGGTTCATGGCGCACATGATGGCGGCGTCCAGGGTGGAAGCGTGGGACGCTTCAGCGGCCTGTCTGATCTGTTCATCCACGGATTCTGCGACCTTCTGGACGTAGGATTCTTCATCGGAACTGGTGAGCAGGAAGGTACGTTCTGCCACGGTCACTTTGATTTTTTCGTTCATATATCTCTAACCTCCAGCCTTCGGGCTTATCTTTCGTTACATCATTTCATTATATCATAGCGGTGAGGGGACGGCAACTGAAATGCGTGGAAGACGGGGGGATGTGGGGGGAAAATTTGTGGGGTGGCAGCACCACAAAAGGGCGAACCCCCAGGGGTAGGTTAGCGTAGTTGCTCTTCCTGCTACTCCTACCCGAACCGTCTCCCCGCCTGTTGACAGGCGGGGCCTCCGCTAAAAACCTGCCCCCGGCAGGTTTTCTTAACGCTGCGGGGTTCCCCCTCAGTGCAAGAACCAACGCACCATGCCCGCGGGGCTTGAGATTTGAATGGGAACAGCCTCGGAAAACTCCGAGGCTGTGTTTATTAGGCGATGAGTCCTTGTTCCTGCAAGAAGGTTTTGGCGACTGTTTCCGGATCCTGATTTTCTTCGTCCACCTGGTAATTGAGGGTGCCCATCACATCATCGGTGAGCACGGCGCCCAATTGCCCCAGCAGATCTTCCAATTCCGGATGCGCTTCCAGCACCTCACTGCGGATGACGGGAACGGCGTAATAGGGCGGGAAGAAGTGCTGGTCGTCTTCCAGGACGGTCAGGCCGAATTTCTTCAACAGACCATCGGTGGAGAAGGCGTCCACCACATCGCTTTCCCCGTTGGACAGAGCCAAATACCGAGGAGAGCTGTCCATGGCCACCACTTTTTTGAAGTTCATGTTGTATTTCTTTTTCAGACCGGGCAGGCAATCCCCCCGTTTGGTGAACTCCAAGGTGGGAGAGATGACCAGCTGGTTGGAGACTTTGGCCAGGTCGCTGAAGGTCTTGAGGTTGTACTTCTTCGCAGTCTCCGGCTTCACGGCCAAGGTGTAGGTGTTGTTAAAGTTCATCTGTTTCAGGACTTTCAAGTTGTATTTTTCATCGAAGTCCTTGACCACCGTCTGATACACCTTTTCCACATCGCTGATGGGGGTATAGCCCAGGGTGTCGGCGTAGCAGGTGCCGGTGTAGTCAATATACAGGTCGATCTCGCCGCTGCGGACGGCGCCGGTACAGACCTGGGTGCCGCCCAGCATGGGCTGACGCTTCACGGTCAGGTCGGTGTTCTCCTCGATCAGGTCAGCCACCATATGGCAGAGCACCACCTGTTCCGTATAGTCCTTGCCGCCTACGGTGATGGTGTCGCCGCCGCCCCGATTGCTCAGGGCGCTGGAGACGCCGTTGATCACAAAGAGGAGCACCAGGAGAGCCGCTGTGATGGACAAAACCCACTTCTGCTGTCTCCGGTTTTTTCGGGCGTTGGCGCTGGAAGTGCCTTGCAGGCTCAGGGGCGTGACCAATTTTTCCACGATGCCAAAGAGGAAGTCCACCAGCAGCGCCAGCAGGCAGGCGGGGAGGGCGCCAGCCAGGATCTGATAGTTATCCACGGTGCGGATGCCGGCGAAAACCAGGTAGCCCAAGCCGCCGCCGCCGATAAAGGCGGCCATGGTCATCAGGCCAACGGCGGTGACGGCGGAGATGCGGACACCAGCCATCATGACAGGCAGCGCCTGGGGGATTTGGACTTTGTAGAGCACCTGGAACCGAGACATCCCGATGGCGGAAGCTGCCTCGATGGTGTCTGGGTTGATGCCCTGGATGCCGGCGTAGGTGTTTTTGATGATGGGCAGCAGGGAATAGAGTACCACGACCACCACGGCGGGCAGGGTGCCGATGCCCAACAAGGGGATGGCAAAGCCCAATAAGGCCATACTGGGGACGGCCTGGATGATGTTTGCAAGACCCAGGATGGGCTTGCTGGCCTTGCGGATGTAGCAGATAAAGATGCCCAAGGGGACACCGATGAGGATGGAGACGCCCACGGCGATGGCGGTCAGGCGGATATGCTCCAGGAGCAGGTTAAAAATCTGGCTGCTGTTGGCGGCCAGGTAAGCAAAGAATCCCGTGATGACGCTCATATCACAGCCCTCCTTCCTGGTTGTCCAGATACTGATGGCTCAAGGTGGTCATCAGGCTGCTGCGGGTGATCAGGCCGCATAGTCTGCCGTCCTCCTCCACAATGGGCAGAGCGGAGATATTCTGCTCCTGCACCAGCGCCAGCAGGTCGATAATGGAGGCGTCCGGACTGGCGGAGGCGAAGTGCTGATCCATGGCCTGAGCCACGGTGGAGTGGTGACTGCGCAGGTGGGTCAAGAGCGACGGATAATCCGTGGCGCGCATGAGGCCCAGCAGCTGGCGCTTGGAGTCGGTGACCATGAGGGTATCCACCTTGGCAAAGCGCATCCGCTCCACCGCCTTGCGCAGGTTCAGTTCCGGCGGGCAGCAGATGGGACGGTCGATCATAATGTCTCTTGCCTTGATGAACTCCGGCGACGACCAGATACGGTTCTTGCCTACGAACTGAGCTACGAACTCGTTGCAGGGATTTTTCAAGAGCTGTTCCGGCTCATCGTACTGCAAGATCTTGCCCTTGTCCATGACGCAGATCTTGTCGGCGATCTTCACCGCCTCGTCCATGTCGTGGGTGACGAAAACAATGGTCTTGTGCAGCTCCTCCTGTAACCCCAACAGCTCGTCCTGAAGCTGGGTACGGGTGATAGGATCCAGGGCGCTGAAGGGTTCATCCATGAGGATGATCTCCGGGTCCATAGCGAAGGCACGAGCCACGCCAATGCGCTGCTGCTGGCCGCCGGACAACTCTGTGGGATAGCGATCCAGATACTGATCTGGATCCATACCCACCAAATCCATCAGCTCCAGCGTGCGGGTGCGGGTGCGCTCCGGGTCGGCTTTGGACAGACGGGGGATGATCTCAATGTTCTCCCGAACGGTCATGTGGGAGAACAGACCGGTCTGCTGGATGACATAGCCCATGCTGCGCCGGAGCTGTAGGATGTCCTTGTCCCGAATGTTCTCGCCGCCGATGTAGATCTCGCCAGCGGTGGGCTTGATGAGGCGGTTGATCATCTTTAATGTGGTGGTTTTTCCGCAGCCGCTGGCTCCGATTATGGTAACAAAATTACCTTGGTCAATGGTGAACGTTACATCGGATAAAACCTGATTTTTTCCGAAAGTTTTCGACACATGATCGAATTGGATCATAGAATACCTCCTTTTCCTTGAAATACCTAACAACATAAGTTTACCATAAATGATGCGCAATAGTCAAGTTTTAGGGACATTTCGGTTTCATGGAAGTTCGGATGCGGAGCGACCGCAGGAGGAAAGGGAACAGAGCGAGACGGAGGGAGGGAAAGGGCGTTTGGGGAGAGCGCGCCTGACAGTTGCAAAAATGACAACCGAAATCGCTAGACTGCTACCGGTAAATTTGTTACGATAAGAGCACAGAACGGAAGAAATTTGAAACAAAATCCGAAAGGAGGGTCACCCGATGACCTTTGGTGAAAAATTACAGAAGCTGCGCCGAGAGAGCGCCCTGTCCCAGGAAAAACTGGCGGAGCAGCTCCACGTCTCCCGTCAGGCCATCTCCAAGTGGGAGCTGGGCACGGCGGCGCCGGACACAGACAACATCGTGCGGCTGAGCAAATATTTTCAGGTGCCGCTGGAGTACCTGATGCTGGAGGACTGCACCGACCCCAGCCAGGCCATGGGGTGGCGCACCCAGCCCCAGGCGCCGCCGGAGGTGCCTCAGGCACCGGAAAAACGGCCTTCCTGGTGGGCGAAGGGCAAGCCGATCTGGTTTGTTCTGGCGGGATTCCTGTTGGAATTCTTGACTTTTTTGTTCAGCTATGATGTCCAGGCAAGGGAACTGAAGCTGTATGGCCGATGCTATTCCGATGCCTATGAATATATGCTCCACCTGCCTTTGAGTCTGTTGACCATTTTGGGTATCGTGCTTATTGTGATCGGGTTCTGGAAGATGTATCGGCGCACACCGGAGGAAAAGGAGCTGTTTCGGTATCGGTGAAAGAGAACGGGCGAACCTCATTTGAGGTTCGCCCGTTTTTGGGTGGGGAATGGGTTGTGGTTCTTGGGGAGGATACAGCATATCGGAGGGGCTTCGGTGAGGTCAGTTTTCTCCCGCAGACTCCGGAAACCGCACCAGCGCCTTGAACAGGTCGCCATCAATGTCGATGGAGAACTCCGCCCCCTGCAAGTGCGCCAAGCTCTGGGCAATGGACAGACCCAAGCCGCTGCCTGGGGTGGAGCGGGAATCGTCTCCCCGAACGAACCGGCGGAGCAGGTCTTCGGAGGGGATGTTCAGCGGGTCGGCGGAGATGTTTTTCAAGGAGATCTCCACGTTCCCATCTCGGCGGATCACGTCCACATACAGGCGGGTGCCAGGCATGGCGTATTTGGCGCAGTTGGACAGCAGGTTATCCAGGATGCGCCACAGATGCCGCCCATCGGCCAGGATCCACGCCCCCTCTTTGGGGTAGCGCTGGATGACCCGCAGTTGGGCGTCGCGCAATTTATCCTCGTACTCGCCCAATGCCTGGCGCACCAGCTGGGTAGTCTCCAACCGCTGGCGATCCACAGCCAGCACGCCGGCGGAGGCTTTGCTGGCCTCCACCAAGTCCTCGGTGAGGGTTTTCAAGCGCTGGCTTTTCCGATCCAGCACGTCAATGTACTGCTGGGCGGTGGGATTTTGCAGGTTGAGCTTTTTCAGCAGATCTACATAGTTGATGATGCTGGTCAGGGGCGTTTTCAGGTCATGGCTCACATTGGTGATCAGCTCCGTCCGGAACCGGTCAGAGCGCATCCGCTCCTCTACGGCCTTCTGCATCCCATCGCTGATGGCGTTCAGATCCGCCCCGTGTTTCTGTAGATCCCAGGGCAGGCCGGTGGTGTCGGTGGTGTAGTTCAAATCGCCGGCGGCCAGCGACTGACTGCCCTTGCGGATGACACTCCAACCTCGCAGCCACCACAGCAGTGCCGCCAAGGCCAGAGCGGCCAGGAGAAAGGCGAGAATCAGGGGCAGGGTCACAGAGCGCTGTCCGGCCAGGAAGCAGAGGAAGGCGTAGCAGAACAGGTAGGCGGCGCAGAGGGAGAACGCCTTAAAATGCAGGGGGATCAGGCGGAAGAACTGCCTCAGGCGATGCCCCAGCCGGCAGAGCAAGGTGGTGTGCCACCACTGGTGGGCTTTGACCTGGGCGGCCAGGGTGGTCAGCAAGGGCAGCCACAGAGCCGTGCCCACGGCGGCCAGAGCACCCAACTGCAAGAGCAGAACGGTGGGGAGGATGGTGTCTGCGCTGTTGGCGTTGCTGAGGGAGCCTTCGGCGCTTCGGAGCACCTCCCAAATGACCCGAATATAGAGATAATTGACGAAGATGGTCAGAAGGAACAGAAGATCCCAGGGGCAGTGGTACAAGCCGTTTAGGGTGATGCCTTCGGTGCCCAGCTTATGGCCAGCGGCGGCCAGCAGGTAGCACAGGCAGAACAGCCCGAATGTTCCGGCGACAATGGCCACGCCGATGGTGGGCAGCATCCGCCCCTGGTTCTGGCTGGCGTCCTGCTCCCATTGGAGCAGATCATCATCGATGGTCATGGGATCGGTGATGCCCCACTCCAAAACGCGATTTTTCAGCGGCGTGGTGGTCTGTGTGGTGATGCACTTGGACGGCAGGTCGATATAGTCCTGATTGTAGGTGATGTAGGTGTAGTGCAAGTCCGTGTTAGCGCTGGCAGCGGCACTGGCAATCGCCACATCCGTCCAAGCTGTGGAGTCTGCCACCGACCAATCCCCCTCTACCGTCTCCGGCGGCAGGTCTTGTTCCTCCACCGTGATATAGGTGGAATCGGAGTAGGCAGGGTAGAGGGCATCATAAGTGCGCTCCACGGTGCTGGATAGATCCTGTTTGGCGTTGCCGCCCAGGACTTTGCCGTTGATGTCCAGAATACGGTAGCGGAAGTTGGTGTTGTCCAGCTCTAACTGCTCTGCCAAGGCGTCATAGCGCTGCTTGCCCAGATAAGTCAGGCTTTTTTTGTGCTGGGACAGAACGAATAGATCCCAAGCGTCCTGGCAGTATTCCTCCGCCACGGAGGAAGCCGCTGCGCCGCCGTTGGTGGTGCTGGTTCCATAGAGGCGGAACAGTTGGAAGGCGCTGAGTGAGAGACTGGCACAGGTGCCCAAGAAAATGCAGGCGAAACAAGCGCAGAGGAGTTTCGCCCATGAGGGAGTCCGTGGTAATTTCATAGCGAGCATCCTTTCCAGCGGGTCAACTCTGTTCCATCTTGTACCCCAGCCCCCAGACCACCTTCAGGTAACGGGGATGGGCGGGGTCGATCTCGATCTTCTCCCGCAGGTGCCGGATGTGGACGGCTACCGTGTTCTCACTGCCTAGCGCCACATCCTTCCACACCTGCTCATAGATCTGCACCATGGAGAACACTTGTCCGGGTCGGCTCATGAGCAGGCGGAGGATCTGGAATTCCAGCGGCGTCAGGCTCACCGGTTCCCCGTCCACCGTCACGGTCTTGGCACCGTCATCCAGCACGATGGAGCCAACGGTGAACAGGTGGGGGGCAGAGATCTGCCCGCCCAGCTGCGTGTACCGGCGCAGGTGGGAGCGAACGCGAGCAATAACCTCCAAAGGGTTGAAGGGTTTGGTGATGTAGTCGTCCGCACCCATGTTCAGCCCCAAAATCTTGTCGGTGTCCTCGCTCTTGGCGGTGAGGAAGATGATGGGCACATTGCTCAGCTTGCGCAGCTCGGCGGTGGCGGCGATGCCGTCCATACCGGGCATCATGATGTCCATGAGCACCAGGTGGAACTGGTTCTGCTGGAACAGGTCGATGGCCTCTTGGCCGGAGTAAGCACCGGTGACGCCGTAGCCTTCGCCGGTGAGGTATATTTCCAAAGCGGATACGATGTCGTGATCATCGTCGCAAACGAGAATTTGATACATGAAAAAAGCCCCTTTCCTTGTTCCGTTCTATCATAGCACGGAACGATTAAGAATGGGACGATGAAATCTTTAAGATTCTCCTTTTTCCGGCGCCAGATTGGGCAGTTTGAGGGGAGACTCTTTGATGTTTTTGCAGACAAACATCCGGTTTAGACAGAAAAAGTGGGCAGATCACGGGAAAACGATGGAAACAGACTTGCGTGAGCGGAAAAGGCTGTGTAAGATAACAGGAAGATTCTAACAAGAAAGGAGCCAAATCAAATGGCAAAAGAAAAAAGCAGCTTTATCCTGTACTACGACTTCGAGGAACAAACGGCTACGCTCACAGACGAACAGGTGGGGCGCCTGATCCGAGTGATGCTGGACTATGAAAAGCGCGGCGTGCTGCCGGATCGGGAGGATATGCTGGTGGAGATGGCGTTTTGGTTTTTGAAGGTGGGATTGGATGTTAATAGCGAGAAATACCGCAAGGTATGCCAGCGGAACAAGGCCAATCGCAATCGCGGCAGCGACCAGTGGTCACCAGTGGTCACCGATGGAACCGATACGGAACCTTACCCTGAACCGGACACAGATCGTGAGGGGAGGTATGCCCTGAAATAAGCGAGGGAGCCTTCCAAAATGGCAGTGCATTGCGGCGAAGGAACGTAAAAAAAACAAATTCTTTTTTCTTCACACACCCGTCCCACATCCCTTTCGACTTGCTCCAAACGTGGGGCGGAAACGGTAGATGGCACCGAGCATGGGACGCCGCCGAGAGAGTTTTCCACAGGAACTCCACAGAGTTTTCCACATTTTCAGGGGAGAACTGCTGTCAAGCCCCTCTGGTTGAGAAATAAAATGTGGACAAAACCGTGGATATTGTGGAAATAGGTACTTGACAAATGGGAATTAGAACGGATGTAGCAGCGTTCCGTCTGAGAAAATCAAGGGCAGGTCAGCGCCAGCAGCCATCCAGGGGAAGGCGGACATAAAAAACTCCCCATCCCGAAGGATGGGGAGCGGAAAGTTTCCTTTGGAGTTTCTCCTAAGCGGAGTAACTAGTGATTTTCCTTAAGCAATCAGGAGAAATCGCGGGTCCAGATGGAAGCCAGAGCGGGGCCGCCGCCGACGCACAGAGAAGCCATGCCATACTTGTAGTCGGAACGGATCATCTCGTACACCAGGGTGACGATGATACGCAGAGCGGTGCAGCCAACGGGATGGCCCAGAGCGATACCGGAACCGAACTTGTTGGTCTTGTCCCAATCGACGACATAGCCGTAGTCTTCCTTCAGCATTCTCTCAACACCCAGAACCTGAGCGGAGAAAGCTTCGTTGACTTCGAAGTAATCGATGTCTTCCCACTTCAGGCCAGCAGCCTTCAGAGCCTTGGGCATAGCCACTGCGGGGCCGAGGCCCATGACTTCGGGAGCAACGCCTTCAGCGACACAGGTGACCAGCTTTGCCATGGGCTTCTTGCCCAGTTCCTGGCACTTTTCCCAGCTCATCAGGATGACTGCTGCAGCAGCGTCGTTGATGCCGGAAGCGTTAGCAGCGGTGATGACGCCGTCCTTCTTGAAGGCGGGCTTCAGCTTAGCCAGGGTTTCCATGGTGCAACCGCGGATGGGATGTTCGTCATCGGTGATGACCTTTTCGCCCTTCTTGGTCTTGATCACGACGGGAACGATTTCATCCTTGAAGATGCCTTCGTCGATGGCCTTGCAAGCCAGGTTGTGGGAACGGACAGCGATCTTGTCGCATTCTTCACGGGTGATGCCATACTTTTCAGCAACGTTTTCAGCAGTCAGACCCATGTGGCCGCCGGACAGTTCGTCGATCAGGCCGTCATGCAGCATGTTATCGAAAATCTTGGAGTCGCCCATACGATAGCCCATACGAGCCTTTTCCAGGACATAAGGAGCGTTGGTCATGGATTCCACACCGATAACCATGCCGATGTCTTCCTTGCCCAGCAGGATGTTGTTAGCCTGGATGTCCAGAGCACGCATGCCGGATGCGCAGTTCTGGTTGACGACACAGGCGTTGGATCTTTCGGAGAAGCCCAGTCTCATGGAGACCTGACGAGCTGCCAGGGAGCCTTCCATAGCGGTGAAGCATTCGCCCATCACGATACCGTCGATCAGCTTAGGATCGATGTCAGCGCGCTTGATGGCTTCAGCGCCAGCGGTGATAGCCAGCTGACGAGCACGAACGTCCTTGAACTGACCCATGTTCTTGCCGATGGGGGTACGGCATGCACTTACGATGACAACATCTCTCGGATTCATAGTGTAACCTCCTGAAAATTAATAAATGCTGTTGTTACTTTTAAAAATAAATACTACACGCAGTTGGGAGCTCGTTCACAACGAACTACCATGATTATTATATACACTTTGTTACAAGTTTGTCAAGCAAAATAGACGTAAATATACAATGAATTTAGCGTTAAATTTGCAAAGTTCTAAAAAATTCACAATTGGCGTCCAAATCTCGGAAAAATCCGGTTGGAAACAGGGAAAGAAGGAGGGCGCAGGAGGGAGTTTGAGCGGATGAAACAGATGTATTGACAGGTGTCGTGTATTGCGGTTGACATATATTTGTTTATGCTATATAATTAGATATATATAGTAAGCAGCAAAAAGGAACGCAGAGCGGCCGGAGGTGCCGTGGGGCAACGCCCTTGGACGGGCACCGAACCGGACGGTTCTGCGCAAGGAAACGGAGCAACCAAAGAACGGAGGTTTCAAGATGAAAGATTTATATGTCGTCAACTGTTGTCGGACTGCAATCGGCTCTTTCGGCGGCGCCATCTCCTTGGGGCATCCCGTCGGTGCTTCCGGCGCTCGTATCATCGTCACCCTGCTGCACGAGATGCAGAAGCGGGAGGACGCCAAGAAGGGTCTGGCTACTCTGTGCATCGGCGGCGGCATGGGCGTTGCCACCGTCTTTGAAAAGTGCTGAGTTTGACTGCCTAACGAAATAAAAATGTCCGGGTCTTGTGCCCGGACATTTTTTGTGGACTGGAACTGGAGTTATTTCACCTTGCCTGTGCGCTTGGCGCCGGTGTAGGCGCTGTAGACGGTGCCGCTGCCGGTGCGGACGGTGCGCACCTTGTAGTAGTACTTTTTGCCCTTCTTCGCCTTGGTGTCCACATACTTGGTCTTGGTGGTGGCGGCGATCTTCTGGTAGCCCTTGGACTTCTGAGTGGAGCGGTAAATCTCATACTTGGTGGCGCCGGCGGCTTTTTTGTAGGTGATGGTCACCTTGCACTTGCCGGCGGCAGCCTTCAGGCTGGTGGGGGCTTTGAGGGTCTTGAGGGTGAACTCGGCGTAGACCATCGAATCCTCTACGTTATTCAGATGCTCAAATGCGACATCGTTGCTGTCTACGATACCCGTTGCGGCAGCGATGGCATAGGAACCGGTGGGAAATTTTTTGGTGTTTACACTGCCCTTATAAGTCTGGCCGTCCAAGTACAGCTCCTTTTGCCAGACCGTATCTTCGGTCTTTTCGTTCAGGACGACAATAGGGGTGAAGGCAATGTAATACTCGGCTACCGGTGCGATGGTGAGACTGACCGGAATGATTTCGCCTTTGTAGTAGAGGGCTTTGTCCTTGGGCTTGTTCAGCTTCAGGTACTCCGACTGGCGAATACCAAACGGAGTGGGGGATGCCGTGTCGGCGGCCAAAGCCTGTCCGGCCATGGCAAAGGTCAGGACGCAGGCCAGCAGCAGCGCCAAGATTCGGTTGCAGTTTTTACGCATGATGAGTTCCTCCTTTTTTCTTCATCGTGTCAATTTGGATACGTTCACTATACCACTGGGGAAAAAGGTTGTCTATCCGAGAGAGAAGCAAATCTGACTGCTGTTTGAGGGAAAAGAAAAGAAAGTCCCACGGAGGGGACTTTCTTTTGTCATTTTATCGTGATGTCTTAAAAATCAGCCCTTGACGATCTCGGCAGTATCCACCGCAGCGTTTAGAAAAACTGCCGGGGGCAGTTTTTTAGCGTAGGCGCTCCCCGTCTTAACGGGGAGCGGGAACCTAGGAAGAAAGTGACCACGGTGGACGGATCGGCTAGGGCGATCAGCCCTTGACGATCTCGGCAGTATCCATTGCGATCATCAGTTCTTCGTTGGTGGGGATGACCAGAACCTTGACGGTGGCGCCTTCGGCAGTGACGTCCCGTTCTTCGCCGCGGAAGTCGTTCTTGGCCAGATCCATCTTGATGCCCATGTATTCCAGACCGTCCACCATCTCAGCACGCAGGGAAGCGGAGTTTTCGCCCACACCGGCGGTGAAAACGACTGCGTCCACGCCGCCCATAGCAGCTGCGTATGCGCCGATGTACTTCTTCACGTCATAGACGAACACATCCTTGGCCAGCTGTGCCTGCTGGTTGCCTGCTTCGGCAGCAGTGTCCAGATCACGGAAGTCGGAGGAGACTTCGGAGATGCCCAGGACGCCGGACTTCTTGTTCAGAATGGTCATCATCTGGTTGATGTCCAGGTTGTACTTGTTCATGATGAATTCCATCACGCCTGCGTCCATATCGCCGGCACGGGTGCCCATGGGCAGGCCAGCCAGGGGAGTCAGACCCATGGAAGTGTCAATGCACTTGCCGCCCTTGATGGCTGCCACGGAGGAGCCGTTGCCCAGATGGCAGGTGATGATCTTCAGGTCAGCGATGTCCTTGCCCAGCATAGCGGCAGCACGGGCGGAGACGAAACGATGAGAGGTGCCGTGGAAGCCATAGCGGCGGATCTTATCGTTCTTGTAGTATTCGTAAGGGATGGGATAGGTGTATGCCACAGGAGGCATGGTCTGGTGGAACGCAGTGTCGAACACAGCGACCTGGGGAACGCTGTCGCCCAGAGCGGCCTTGCAGGCGTTGATGCCGATGATGTTGGCAGGGTTGTGCAGGGGAGCCAGGGGGTTGCAGCCTTCGATGGCCTTCATGACTTCATCGGTGATGAGGACGGAGGAGGAGAATGCTTCGCCGCCATGAACCACACGGTGGCCGACAGCGTCAATCTCGCTCATGGAGGCGATGACGCCGTTTTCCGGATCGACCAGGGCGTTCAGGACAGCCTGGATGGCTTCGGAATGGGTGGGCATAGCCACATCAATGGCGTCCAGCTTCTGCTTGCCGTCCACCTGGGGCTTGTAGGTGAACTTGCCGTCAATGCCGATCCGTTCGCACAGGCCCTTGGCCAGCAGGTCGCCAGTAGCGGGATCCAGCAGCTGATACTTCAGGGAGGAGCTGCCTGCGTTGATAACCAGAACATTCATAGTGAATATCTCCTTTTTCATCTTATGATCTTCTTACTGCTTGCAGCGCGGCGCGCTGTCATGTAGTATGTAAATAGGCGTACAATCTTATTATAGTACGAACAGCAAGGAAGAACAATCATTTTTTTCGTAGAAATGTACGGAATTCCCTGTGAATTTTCAGGAAGAATGCTGATAAGCCAGGAGGAAACGGCTATGGAGGAGAGAACTTGCATCGGGATCATCGCAGAATTTGACCCCTTCCATCGGGGACACGCCCATCTCATCGCCCAGGCCAAGGCCGCCCTGCCTGGTGCGCCGGTGGTCTGTGCCATGAGCGGCCCCTTTACCCAACGGGGGGAGGCGGCCATCGTCAGCAAGTATGCTCGGGCGGAGATGGCGGTGCGGTGCGGTGCGGATTTGGTGGTGGAATTGCCCGTCCAGTGGGCGGTGTCCTCGGCTGAGTCCTTCGCCCGTGGGGGCGTCCAAATCCTCCACGCCCTGGGGGTCACCCACCTGGCCTTCGGCAGCGAGAGCGGTGACCTGACCGCCTTGCAGATCGTAGCGCAGGCGCTGGACAGCGCCGCCTTTCCGGACGCCCTTCGGCCTTACTTGCAGCAGGGCTTGCCCTTTGCCAGTGCCCGTCAAAAGGCGTTGGAGACGCTGGTGGAGGCGGAGACGGCGGAGCACCTGACCCGTCCCAACAACCTGTTGGGCATCGAATATTTGCGTGCCATCCAGACCTTAGCGCCGGAGATGCGCGCCCTGACCGTCCCACGGGTGGGGGCGGCGCACAATGCCGCCGGAGTGCGTCGGGGGTTTGCGTCAGCGTCTCAGCTTCGGCAGTGGCTGCTGGCGGGGGAGTTGGAGCGTGCCTGTGCTCAGATGCCGGAACCGGCGGCGGCGGTGCTGCGTGGGCAGACGCCGGCGGCGCTGACGTACAACGCCAGGGGCATCTTGACCCTCCTGCGCCGGATGACGCCGGAGGACTGGCGGGCGCTGCCCGACTGCGGGGAAGGGCTGGAGCACCGGCTGTGCCGTGCTGCTGCCGAGAGCACCACCTTGGAACAGTTCTGGGACACGGTAAAGAGCAAGCGCTACGCCCACGCCAGGATACGCCGGTTGACCCTGTGGGCTTACCTGGGTCTGACCAGGCAGACGCAGTGGGCAGCGGGCGTGCCCTATGTGCGGGTGCTGGGGCTGGGACAGGATGGCAAGGCCGTGCTGAAGCAGGCCAAGGGGCTGGAACGGCTGCCGGTGCTGACCAAACCCGCCCAGGTGAAGCGGTGGGACGTTCGGTGTCAGGAACAGTTCGCCATTGACGCCAGAGCGGAGCTGCTGTGGGGGATGTGCCTGCCGGAAGTGGGGCGGGCGCAGAACGAGTGGAAGATGGGGCCGGTGGTGGTGTAGAGAACAAACGGAAGGGGCAAGCCGTATGGCACGGCTTGCCCCCTGTGCGGTGCGATGGAACCGTCACGCCGCCTGATCTCCCAACAGCGCTCGGGCGAATTCCAGCACCCGATTCATTTTCTGCTCTCCCCGCTGGATATTCCGGCAAATGGTGGACACGTTGATGTGCAGGCTCTGGCTGATCTGCTCATAGGTATATCCTTGCACGAAGTACAGTTCCAGGCACTCCGCCTCCCGATAGGTTACGTCCTGGCGCATCGCCCGTATGATGATCCGCTGCACTCGATGCATCAAAAACTCCCGCTGGGGGTCGCTCAGGGCTTCGATGTAAGGGGTCAGCTCCTTTACATACACGGCGCTGCGGCGGTAACGGACGCCGGTTCTTCGGTTGTTGGTTTTTGCGGCTTTCCCAGCTTCGTTGGTCTTGGTCATACGAAAAATTCCTCCTCTATAAATCCCTGATTTCTGCCCCATTGTCCGCTCAATCCTCCGGCGGGCAGCGCAGCTCCCCAACGGTCATCCGGCACGGAGCGTATTCCTCCCGAACAACGTCTGGCAGACAGTTGGGGCAGATGACTTCCTCATCAATCAGGTAACATTCCTCTGTCTCATACAATTCGTCCCCACAGCGGCAGCAGACGCAAACGGGCGGGATCTGCTGGGCATCCAGAGGGCGGAGTGGGCAGGCCATGGCATTGCCTCCTTTCCCAAAGGGTTGAAAAGAAAAAATGTCCGAAAAAATGCAAAAAAGCTCTTGACATTGGTCGACCGGTTTGGTATGATGAACAAGCTGAATCGAGCAGCCGCCCAGTTGGGCACACGCGCTGGTGTAGCTCAGTTGGTAGAGCAGCTGATTTGTAATCAGCAGTTCGGGGGTTCGAGTCCGTCCACCAGCTCCATCTTGCTGGATGACCGTTCCCAAGACACAATTTCATAGGGAGGATTACCCAAGTGGCTAAAGGGGGCAGACTGTAAATCTGTTGGCGACCGCCTACTGTGGTTCGAATCCACAATCCTCCACCAAAACGACATCGGAAACGATGTCGTTTTTTTATTTTTTCGCCCTTCCATTTCCGCCTGTTCCCCGTAGCCATCCCGGCGGGGAGAGGAAAAAGTGGAAGAAAACGGATTTCACCAGATGGAGATAAATCTGTTTGATTATGCCGCAATTTGGAAGAAATTCCGTTGACAGTGTGTATATTATCACCAGACAGAGAAAACGTCAAGAGCCGAAAAGGGGAATTCTTGCAAAAAATACCGTCTGGTGATACAATGAGAACCGAATGGTTACAATAATGGGACTATGCGGGGTGAGAAAATGGAAAAAATCATGGAATTGGGTCAGCGGCTGCGCCAGTTGATGGAGGAACGGAAGTGGAATTACGAGGAATTGGGGCAGTATGTGGGAATGCGCCCCCAAACCTTAAATCGTTATGTCTTAGGACAACGGGATCCCAAAGGCCAAGTGGTGGCGGAACTGGCCATGAAATTGGGGGTAGACCCCCTGTGGCTCCAAGGGTACGATGTACCGCGCCAGCGGGAGCGTGCGCCGGAAAAAGCGGGACAGGTGCCGGTATATCGTCTGCTTTCCGGCATAGAGCCCTTGGATACCCAGCCGCCGGAGGGCTATGCCCCTGCCGACCTGCCCAGTGTGGAAGGACATTTCTACCTGCGGGTCACGGAGTCCGGCATGGAGGATGCGGGGATCCTGCCTGGTGACCAGGTGCTCATCCGCCGGCAGAGCAGCGCCCGCAGCGGGCAGATCGCCCTGGTGGCCTTCGCCGGCCGTCCGGCTGTCCTGCGGTGGTACTACCAGCAGGGGGAGTGGGTCATCCTCCAGCCAGCCGGAGCGGGGCTGCCGCCGGAATTGGTGGCGGCGGAGCAGTTTTGCAGCGGCAGCGCCCAGGTGCTAGGGGTGGCTGTGGGTTTGACGCGGCGGTTTTGAGCGGGAAGTTGTGCATACAACAAAATGCCTGCAATGTCGGAGGGGAAACCCCGCAGCGTTAAGAAAACCTGCCGGGGGCAGGTTTTTAGCGTAGGCTCCGCCTGTCAACAGGCGGAGGGATGGTTCGGGTAGGAGTACAAGGATGAGTAATTATGCTAACCTGCCCTGGGGGTTCGCCCGAAACGATGAACGCAAAGCGGCTTGAATTCCGTTTAGAAGTGCGACTTCGAGGGTGATTTCTCCCCCGCGCAATGCTATAATAGAACCAATATCAAACAAGGAGGACGAATGATGTCGATTCCCGAACGCAAAGATGTGAATTTCGCCGATACCTGGGCGCTGACCGACCTGTATGGCAGCGATGCCGAATGGCAGGAAGATTTTCAGTGGAACCAGGATTATTTGAACTATGTCAAGGGCTACCAGGGTCGCCTGGGGGAGAGCGCACAGCTGCTCTACAACTGGCTGCAACTGGGAGATGAGATGAGCCGTATCTTCGAGCGTCTGGCGGTCTATGCCTTCCGGCGGGCGGACGAGGACACCCGTGCCGCCAAGCCCCAGGAGATGTGCGCCCAGCTGACCAACTTCATGACCCAGCTCAACACCGCCACCGCCTTTGAGACCAATGAGATCTTGGCCATCTCGGACGAGAAGCTGGAACAGTTTTATCAGGATGTTCCGGCGCTGGAGGGCTATCGCCGTCACCTGGATGAGATCCGCCGCCGCCGTGCCCACATCCTCTCTCCGGCGGAGGAACGGCTGCTGGCCATGGCTGGGGAGCTGTCTGACAATCCCGACAATATCTTCTCCATGCTCAATGACGCCGACCTGACCTTTCCTGACGCCATTGACGCCCAGGGGGCGGCGCACCATGTGACCCACGGTTCCTATATCCCTATGATGTACGGCGCCGATCGCACCCTGCGCAAATCCGCTTTCGAGTCCCTGTACGGGGTCTACGAGCGCCACAAGAACACCCTGGCCGCCACCCTGGCCGCCCAGGCAAAACAACTGTGGTTCTTCGCCCAGGCACGGAACTATCCCTCCGCCCTGGCCGCTGCCCTGGATCGGACGGAGGTACCGGAGAGCGTCTATCACAGCCTGATCGACGCAGTGCGGGAGAATCTGCCCAAGCTGCACCGGTATACCAGCCTGCGCAAGAAGCTGCTGGGGGTGGAGGAGCTGCATTTCTACGACCTGTACGCCAATATGGTGGGGGATGTGGAGATGAAGTTCACCTTTGCGGAAGCCAAGGAGCTGGTGCTCAAGGCGCTGGCGCCTTTGAGCGAGAACTATCTCAACGGTCTGCGGGCGGGCTTTGAAGGCCGGTGGATCGACGTGTACGAGAACGTGGGCAAGCGCTCTGGCGCTTACAGCTCCGGCGCTCGCCCCCACCCCTTTGTGCTGCTCAACTTCCAGGGCACCCTCAACGATGTATTCACCCTGGCACACGAGATGGGGCACGCTATGCACTCTGAAATGTCCAACGTGAACCAGCCGGTGGTCTATTCCGATTACGTTATCTTTGTAGCCGAGGTGGCTTCCACCTGTAATGAAGCCCTGCTGATGGAATACCTGCTCAACCACACCACCGACAAGCGGGAAAAGGCTTATCTCATCAACTACTTCCTGGAACAGTTCCGCACCACCCTGTATCGTCAGACCATGTTTGCGGAATTCGAGTTGCAGATCAATGAACTGGCACAGCAGGGACAGGGCATCACCGCCGACCGGTGCTGTGAGATCTATCGGAAGCTCAATGAGGACTACTTTGGCAAGGACATCGTGGTGGATGACCAGATCGCCTTGGAGTGGGCACGGATCCCCCACTTCTACTACAACTACTACGTCTACCAGTACGCCACCGGTTACGCCGCCGCCATCGCCATCAGCCGCCGTATCCTGAAGGAAGGCCAGCCTGCTGTGGACGATTATTTCAAGTTCCTGTCCGGCGGCTGCTCCATGCCGCCCATCGAGCTGCTGAAGCTGGCGGGCGTGGATCTGTCCACTCCGGCTCCCATCCACCAGGCGCTGGAGCTGTTTGACCAGCTCATCGACCAGTTGGATGAGCTGTTGGCGGAATAAGAGGAGCATAACAGGAAACACCTGCTCCTCCCTCAGTCGCCTTGCGGCGACAGCTCCCTCCATAAATGGAGGAGCCTTTGGTGCGTGCGCTTTTCGGGTACTTCCACGGTCTTAGATAGCGCTTGCTTTCCACAAAAAACTGCCTCGGAATCTTCCGAGGCAGTTTTCCTATCAAAATTGGTTAGGCCGCATCTGCGCTTTTGCTGGTGGCGGCGTCCAACACTTCCTGGGGCACGGTGATGGGGGCGACAGCGTTGTAGTCACTGCATTCGACCGTCACTCTGGCCTTGCTCACCTGGAAGTCCACCGCTTCGCTGCTCAGGCTGCTCAGGGCGTTGATCATCGTGCTCATCAGCTGGTTGACCATGCCGGATAGATCCATCTCGTACCGCACCGGCAGGGCGGTTTTTTGGTCGATCCACACGGACATGGGGATGCCGTCCAGCTGGCTGAACAGGTCGGCCATGGTGCTGGCGTCGGAGGTGGAGAGCATAGAGGACACGTTGTCCCCCAGGGTATCCAGCATCTTGCTGATGTCCTGGCCGGTGACCTTGCCGTCATAGCGGATGGTGTTGTAGGAGCCGATGGCCTCCTTCCCGGCGGACTGGAAGCTGTTCAGCACATCCAGGTAGAGCTTGGCGTTGTCCATGGCGTTGTACTGCTTCAGGTCGGTCACGTCGATGGTGGACTGGCTCCAGCCAACGTCCTCATCGCCCAGGATGCCGCCGGACACCTTCGTGTAGCTGACGTACTCCTTGCCCTCCTGCACCAGGTACATGGTGGTGTCCATCTTGCCCAGTCTGCCCATGTCCATGGTCATGGTCACTTCCGCACTGAGGGGATCCTGAGTGCAGGCTTCCTCCATCTTCATGGTCATGGAAGTGGTCTCACCCTGGAGGTCGAAGGCCATATCCGTGGTCATGTGCAGACGGACGCTCTTGGCCGTGACGATGTTCTCCTTGGCCGCTGCCCACAACTCCTCCGGACTGCGCTCGCCGCAGCCGACCAGCCAGACGCTGGCCAGCATGAGGGCGGCCAATAAAACCGCGATTCCTTTTTTCATGTTTTGTCTCCTTTTGTTCTATCGTTTTTTCTTCATCTCATTACTATACCATATGCGTTGGAAAAATGCTATCTCGCAATGGTCTTTTGGCAAAGCGCTTGACAAGCGCTGTCGGTTCGATATAATAAAGGTGTGGAAACCCAGAACAGTTGCCACATCCAACTTGAATCCGCAAAGTGTATCTAGGAACTATCTACACAATGCAGTAAGCCGTCTGTTCGCACCAGACGGCTTACTTCTTTTTACGAGCGCGTACTTCAAAGACGATCGTGAGGATGAGTCCCACGATGCTCGCAATACTGCCCAGAGTATTCAGTAACGTAGTACCAGCCTCCTTTCGGGAGGGATTTCCCGCAGGGCTGTGCACACACCTCCAATCCGCCGGTGCGGGATTGCAGGCAACCGTCTGTGAACCGTTCCCGCCCAGGTGAGGCAGGGCGGTGGGTTTCCACAGTTCGTATGATAACAGATTTGATTGGAGGGTTCAATCAAAACCCGCAAGAAACGACAGAAAGGACGCTGGCACGCCAGCGTCCTTTTGATTGTCCTGTTGAATTGGGGAAAGAACGAATTACTTCTTGTTGGACTTTCTCCAGATCTTCATCTTTTCTGCTTCGGCAATCAGTTCATCCTGGAACTGGGGATGAGCGATGCTGATCAGACCTTCGGCTCTCTGCCAAGTGGTCAGACCCTTCAGGTTGATCATGCCGTTTTCGGTGACGATGTACTGACCCTGAGAACGGGTGCAGGTGGGAGCGGTGCCCAGTGCCAGGGTGGGACGGATCTTGCTCTTGAGGGTGCCGTCCTTGCCCTTCATGGCGGAGGTCATGCAGATGAAGCTCTTGCCGCCGGGGGACAGGTATGCGCCCATAACGAAGTCCATCTGGCCGCCTGCACCGGAGATCTGACGGATGCCGGAGGTCTCAGCGCTGATCTGACCGTACAGGTCGATGTCAACGGCGCTGTTGATGGAGATGAAGTTGCTGATGGAGGAGATGGTGTAGATGTCGTTGACGTAGTCAACGGGAGCGCACATACATTCGGGGTTGTCGTCGATGAAATCATACAGCATCTGGGTGCCGGCGCCGAAGGCATAGACCTGACGGCCGGGATCCAGTTCCTTGTACTTGCCGGTGATCTTGCCGGCCTGGGTCAGCTTCACGAAAGCGTCAACGTACATTTCGGTGTGAACGCCCAGATCCTTCAGGTCGGACTGAGCGATGACAGCGCCGATGGTGTTGGGCACACCGCCGATACCCAGCTGCAAGCAGGCGTGGTCGGGGATCATGGGCACGACCAGGTTGGCCATTGCCAGTTCGTCCGCAGTGGGTTCGCCGCCGGCGGGGAGCTGTGCCATGGGAGGATTGTCGCCTTCCACGATCTTGGTGACCTGAGAGATATGGATGCCGGTGTGATAGCCACCCAGGCAGCGAGGCATATTCTCATTGACTTCGATGATGATTTCTTCTGCACGGTTGCAGATCTCGATCAGGTGGGAAGCGTTGGGACCAAAGTTGAAGTAGCCGTGTTCATCCATGGGTGCGCACTGTGCGAAGAAAACGCGGTCAGGATAGGGGGTTTCACGGCAGTACTTAGGCACTTCAGAGTAACGGACGGGTGCATAGAAGCAGAAGCCGCGGTCGATCATCTTCCGTTCCACGCCGGACATATGCCAGCTGTTCCAGGTGAAGTGATCCTTGGCGTTCTCCATGTCGAACATTTCGGGCTTCCACATCAGGATGCCGCCCCGGAACTGCACGTCATGCAGGGTCTTCAGGTGCTCTGCCATAGCGTGGTCACAGGCTTTGGGGGTGTTGCTCACCCAGCCCCATGCGACCCAGTCGCCATCATGAACGCACTTGACGGCTTCTTCGGGGGTCGTCAGTTTGCTCTGATACAATGCTTTGTAATCCATACAGTATAATCCTCCTATTTTGGTAAATTGAACTTACCGGTTTAAAATGAGACAGCGATGGGGGGATGGGAGACACCCTTGCCGCTGTCCGATGCATAACATAACCATATCCCAAATTATTATAATACATTTTGCGCAAATGGGAAAGAGGAATTGATACATTTTTCACAATTTTTTCGCAAGAACCGACGGGGATTTCTCTGTAAAGGAGGGAGCAGAGGCGAAAACCCTGTTTTCCTGGCAAATACCGACAAAATTCTGGATTTGCACGGAAAAATATGTTACACTAAATATCACCTCATTTGGTGCGTGAAATCGGTGCAGAGGGCAATCCTAAGACAGGAAGCGGGGCAGGGAGTCTAGCGCAACGGAAGGCTTTTGATGGCACGGCCTGTCATGAGACAGAGCGGCGGGGAGAAAGCGCTGCATAGGGAAAGGGGAATTTGATCCCATGAAACAATTTACGCTGTCGGGAAAGGAATATTTTGACGAGCTGCCCCAGCCAGCACTGCTGGTGCAAGAGCATCGTTTGTGCTACTTCAACCGCGCGGCGGAGCGGGCGTTTTGGCCGACAAAGCTGGAAGAAGATGGGGCACTGCCGTTGGCGCTGAGACAGGAGGCGGACGGGGCGATGACGCTGCGGGGGCGGAGCTGGATCTGCCAGAAGCGTGCATTGCCGGACGGGACGCTGTATGTGCTGCATCAGGCGGTGGAGGACGGAGAGGCCTATGAGGTGCTGCTGGAACGGCTGTCCGGACGCAGTACGGGACAGCTCCAACAGTTCAGCCAGAGCCTTCACCATTTGGAATCTACGCTGGTGGAGACGGAGCGGCTGCGGGTGGAACCGATGCTGGCGCAGCTGCGTCAGGTCTACGCCAGGATGCTGCGCACCGACCAGAATATCAGCTATTTCTGCCAGCTGGCGCCGGGGAAGGCGGATGAGAATTTCCCCTTGCAGGTGCTGGATGTGGCCGGGCTGTGCCGAGAGGCGATGCGGCAGTGCGACTATCTGCTGGAGACGGCGGGGCTCACCTTAGTCTATGAGCAGCAGGTGAGCAGCATGATGGTGCGGGGCAACGAGAAGCTCCTGCTGCATCTGCTCTACAACCTGTTCAGCAACAGCGCCAAGAGCTACCACCGGAAGCCTGGGGTCATCACCCTTCGGGTGGAGCAGGTGGAGAAGAACGCTATGATCGTGGTAGAGGACGCCGGAGAAGGCATCCCATCAGCCCTCCTGAACAGGAGCTTCGACCTGGAAATGGACGTATCTGGCTTACAGCCCTTCTGTTTGGGTCTGCCCCTGGGGCGAAAGATTGCCAACTACCATGGGGGCGGTCTGTTCCTGCTGAACAAAGAGCCGGGGATTCGGGCAGTGCTTTCCCTGCCCACCCTACAGGCGCAGTTCCAACGGAAGCAGCCGGCGGGGCGAGCGGAACGACTGGCCAGCCTGCGGGTCGCCCAGGACACCTTCCAGCCGGCGCTGGTGGGGTTAAGCGATGTGGTGCCGGCGGAGGTATTTACAGAGTGGGCTGCGGATTGACGCAGCAAACAGGAGAAAAAACGTGCTTTTTTACCTATCAGAAACGGCGGCAGCCTTTATAACGGAGATCATCTCCGTTATAAAGGCTTTTTTTGATCGCCGCCTTTCCCAAATGCCGATTAGAAAAAATACGAACAGTCCCTTCCAAGGGACTGTTCGTACTGAAAGGATACAGGCAGGCCGTTCCGGCACCCGATTGGAGGGAGGTGTGCGCTGGTGGGGGTGGATCATTCCCGCCCTGCGCGTTCCTCTTTCCGATTCAGCCGCGCTTCCTCCTCATCCTCCAGTTCCCGATAGGCCACTTTCCCCACCAGAGTGGTGGGCAGGGTCTTGCGGAATTCGATGTCGTAAGGCAGCGCATATTTGGCAATGTGCTGGCGGCAGTAGCGCATGAGCTTGTCCTCCGTCTCCTGGGTCGGCTCCACGCCGGACGCCAGCATGACGAAAGCCTTCACCTTCTGCATCTTGTACGGGTCAGGCACGCCGATGACGCAGCTCATCTGCACCATGGGGTTGGCGTCCAGAATGTTCTCTAACTGACCAGGATAGACGTTGTAGCCGGAGGTAATGATCATCCGCTTCTTCCGGCCGCGGAAGTAAACGAACCCATCGGCGTCCATCACGCCCAGGTCGCCGGTATACACCCACGTCAGCCCGTCGGCGTGGTGGCGCAGAGTCTGGGCAGTCTCCTCCGGATGGTTGACGTACTCCTTCATGACGGTGGGGCCTGCCATCAAGATCTCACCCTCCTGGCCGTAGGGCACTTCGATGTCCGTCCCCGGCTCCACGATTTTGAAGTACATATCCGGGAAGGGCAGGCCAATGCTGCCCTCCTTGGCCATGTGGATGGGGGTTAGGCAGGAGGCGGTGACCGTCTCGGTGGTGCCGTAGCCTTCCCGTACCTGCACCATGGATCTGTGGTCATACAGGAACTTGTCCACCTTCTTCTTTAGCTCCACGGACAGGGAGTCGCCGCCGGAAAAGCAGCCCTTCAGACAGCTCAAGTCTGCCTTGTCCATAGACGGCAGGCGCAGCAGCGCCTCATACAGGGTGGGCACGCCGGCGATGAAGTTGCACTTGTATTTGGTGATGAGCTTGGCATAGCTGTCCGCCGTGAACCGAGGCACCAGGATGCAGCGGCCGCCGTTGGCCAGCATAGAGTGAATACACACCCCCAGGCCAAAGCCGTGGAACAGGGGCATGGCGGAGAGCATCTTGTCGCCGGGTCGGAACATGGGGTTGGTGGCGATGATCTGCTGCGCCAGGGCGTTGAAGTTCAAGTTGGTCAGCAGGATGCCCTTGGTCTTGCCGGTGGTGCCGCCGGAGTACAGGATCACGGCCGGATCATCCGCCTTGCGAGGCACCTTATAGTTCCAGAAGCAGGCTTTGCCCAGGCTGCAAAATTCGTCCCAGCGGATGACCGGCGCATCCTTGGGGATCTTCTCCAGCTTCCGTCCCTCGGTGAGCATATATCCGGCCTTGAGCGGCTTGGACAGGGCATCCCGAATGCGGGCGATGACGATGTTCACGGCGCAGGTGTTCTGGCGGATGGCCTCCACCTTGTGGTAGAACTGATCCAAAGTCACCACAGTGACGCTCTTGGACTCGTTGATGTAAAACTCAATCTCCTTCTCACTGGACAGGGGATGCACCATGTTGGCGATGGCGCCGATGAGATTGGCGGCGTAAAAGACGTAGATGGCCTGAGGGCAGTTGGGCATGGCGATGGTCACGCAGTCCCCCTCCCGAACACCGATGGTGCGCAGGCTCTTGGCACAGCGCTGGATCTCCTCTATCATCTTCTTATAGGTGGTGGAACGCCCCATAAAGTCAAAGGCAACTGCGTTGGGATTCTGCCGTGCAATGCGCTCCACAGCCTCGTACATGGAGCCTTGGAAATAATCCAGATGGGCGGGCACGTCCCCCAGATTTTTCACCCATGGGGTTTTGGCGGTAATCGCTTCTGACATCAGTAATCGACCTCCTCGTTGGCGGGCAGCTCCAGCAGCTCAGGGTGCTGGAGCAGGTGGGTGAGCAGGCGGACTGTTTTGGCGTAATAGTACCCGTCCGCCAGTCGTTCATCAATGGTCAGCCCCAGATCCAGCGTCTCCCTCATGGTCACGTTCCCCTGGTCATCAAACACGGGATTTTGCTTCTTCTCCCCGATGATGCAGAACAGGGAGCAGGTGCCCCAGTTGGTCAGATGGTGATAGCCGCTCTTGAGCTTGATGGAGCCCAGATTAGACAGCACCACCGAGGCGTAATAGGGGTCGGTGGCGATGAGGCTGTTGGGCACATGCCCGTGCTTGTCCAGCTTGCAGGCCACCCAGATGAGGAACCGAGAGAGGAAGCGGGGCATCTTGTTGAACAGATCCATGCCGTCGCTGGAGCTGTCCCGCTTGTTCACGTCCTTGCAGGCCAGGATCTGCTGTTTCAGCTGGGTGTGGAGGGTGTCCAGGGTCTCCTCCGGCTTTGCGTGGAGGAACGCCAGCCCTTCCTCGGAGCCGTCGTTGAACTGCTTCTTCACCACAAAGGCGGCGGACACTTCCTTCCGTTGGTACATGGTCTTGTTGGCGATGAAGCGGTTCATCTTGGGACGCAGGGTGATGGTCTTGATGATGGCGGCCACGATGAGATGAAAGATGGTGTACGGGAATTCCGTCTCTAACTCGTTCTTCTGAGCCAGATAGGCGTTGATGGCCGTCAGATCCACCCGTTGGGAAATGTAAGCCTCATTGTCACAGCGGTTGGGGTAGATGTGGGGCATGACGTAGTGCATGGCATCTAGGTCGCGGATGAGATACCCATCCTTTCGATCTCCCCAGTGCTTTTTTCTGTCTTCCATGGGTGAGGTTCCCCTTTCTCTGTCACGCTTTCTTGTGACAGTCGTTTGTTCACTCAACGCCTTAGTATACCATCTTTTTCCGCCTGTCGCCACGATTTTTCGAAAAAATCATAGCGAAAAATCAACCCCAAAGCTGTGCGACTTGCCCGACCGTCAGACCTTGCGCTTTCGCAGCACCGTCTAGCCTCCCCTGTGCAAGGGGAGGTAGCACGCAGTAAACTCCCCCAGCCTCCCCTGTAAGGGAAGGTGGCACGGAGCAAACTCCCCCAGCCTCCCCTGTGTAAGGGGAGGTGGCACGGAGCAAACTCCCCCAGCCTCCCCTGTAAGGGGAGGTGGCACGCAGTGCCGGAGGGGTTGTGGGTGAGCGTAGAGCTTGACGAAAGAACGTGCGTTTTCCCGTTTGCACTTCAGGTTATAATCTGTCCAGCTCCCTTTGCACAAGGAAGCCGCTCCCAATCGGCAGAAAATCCGTCCAATTCTGATTTATTCATCATTTCTTCCTTGTTTCCCGTCTGATTTTTCCCTATACTAGTTTTATATCTGAATGAGACGTTCTCCCACAGGAGGTTTTCCATATGTACAGACGACCCCTTTCCCTGGCGCTTGTCATCCTAGCCATTCTGGCGCTGCCCAGCTGTGACGGCTTGACTGGCGGCGACACCTCCCGCCAGACCGTGAACCGCACCTATAAATTAGCCGAAGCCGCCAGCTCCCAAGGGGGCGCCGCCCCCGCAGATGACACAACAGACACCACCGCCGCCGTCCGCACCATCCCCGTCCTCTACCAGCCAGACGCCACCGGCAAGTACCTGGTCAGCAAGGAGCTGACCACCTTATCGCTCCGCGACCAGACCTTGGACGTGAAGTTGGTGGACGCCCTCCACCAGGCCGGCGTGCTGGACAGCGGCGTGACCCTGCAAAGCCTCAGCTTTGACATGGCCGAGGACAAGACCACCGAGCTGGTGCTGCTGGACTTCAACAAGCGCTTCCAGAACCAGCTGAAAACCTGTCAGACCCCAGAGGAGGAACGGCTGCTGGTGGGTAGCGTGGTCAACACCTTCCTCTCCGCCTACGACCGGCAGGGGGTGCAGCTGACCGTCAATGGCAAGCGCCTTTACAGCAACTTTGAGGATTTCAGCTATCGTGACCCAGTGTCCTGGTATCCGGCCAGCGTCACCGAGCCTTACACCGCGCGGGAGACCATTGATGATGTGAAGCTGAAGGTGACTCTGACGCAAATGTACTCGGAAGCCGGCTTCCTGCTGGATCAGGACACCGAGACCTTCCGCTACCGCTACGACTATGCCACCCACACCGCCTCCTACCACGCCCAGGACACCCGTCAGCGTGCCCAGACGCCGGCGTACCTGTCCATCCGCACTTCGGATATGTCCCAAGAGGGCGTCCTGAACCAGCTGCGGCAAGAGTTTGGCAGCAAGGCCAAGGAGTCCACCCAGCAGGTGGGCAAGGAGGGCATCAAAGCCACCTGCCTGACCAAAACGGAGAACCAGGAGGGCGCCAGCGCCTACTGCTTCCAGGCGGACGGCAAGATTTGGGTCGCCCGTATGCACTGGAACGTGGGAGAGGAGGAGACCCGCCTGCCCCGGATGAAGCTGATGTTGTCCACCTTCCAGGCGGTGTCCTGACACAACCAACCGCACAAAAAGGGCGAACCGATCAGGTTCGCCCTTTTCACATACATTATAGTAAGGTAGATGGTCAGATCACACGCACCGTGGTGCTGACGCTCTTGCCTGTCCCATCGGTGCAGGTGATGGTAGCGTAGCCCTGTCCCACGGCGGTGACCACACCGCTTTGATCCACCGTGGCCACCCAGGGGCCTGCGCTGCTCCAGCTGTAGTTGCCGTCGCCGCCGGTGACTTCAAACTGATAGGTGTCGCCCACATTCACCAGGGTCAGGTCAGTCAGGTTGATGGTCAGCGGGTCGGTGTTGTCCGCCTCATCCTGCTTCGCCTCATCCTTTTTCTGGTCGTCCTTCTTGGTATCATCCTGCTTGGCGTCATCCTGCTTGGTCTGCGCCTGCTTGTCCTTGGCTTCCAGCTCCTGCACCTTGGCGTCCACCGTGGCATGGTCGGCCGCAGCGCTGACGCTGCGCACCTGGCAGACAGCGGTTTTATCGCCCGCCGTGGCAGTGATCTTACAGCTGCCGCCGCCGAAACAGGTCACTTTGCCCTGCTGGCTCACCCAGGCTACATACTTGTCATCGGTGCTCCAGGTCACCGTCCCCTTCCAATCCTCTGGGGTCAGGGTGGCTTTTATCTCCAGCTCCTCGCCCGCCTGCATGGTCACATCGTCATGGTTCAGCGCAATGGCTTGAGGGGGATCCACCTGGGGGGTGTCCTCCTGCTTGGGCGCATCCTGTACCGGCTGGGCGGAGGTGGAAGCGTCACCGCTCTTGTCCGGCTCCGCAGAGCTGTCGGCATCATTGACCACCGCCGGTCGGGTGTGGTTGTCCCCGCTGGAAAACCAGGCCATCCCACGGGTGACGCCGGCGATACAGACCACCACAAAGAGCACCGCCAGCCCACCGGCCAGCCAGGCAGCCGCCCGACGGATCATGTGGTCAGCGCCGCCGAAGCCGCCTGCGCACTCCTCCGGACTGATGTGGCGCCAGTCGGTGGTGTAGGACTGGTTTTCCTCGGTCTGGTGCCCACAGTTGGGGCATTCCGGCAGCGATGGGTTGTAGAAGCCGCCGCAGTAGCGGCAGCGGATCTGCCCTTCTCGTTCCAGTTCTGGTCTGCGCCGTTTTCTCCTCGCCATAGCCTTCTCTACCTTTCTCTATCTCTAGGGACGTGCCCACGGTATTCTGTTCTATATTGTATCGTTTTTTACCCATCCAGTCAATGGATTTCGCCCCTTTGCTGGGGAATCTACCCCCGTCCCTTGACCCTCGCCCCCCTTTCTCTTATAATTAAGGTAAACGCACAAGACGCAAACTGAAACAAGCAGGTGAATCCTATGTCCAACGCCCGCCCCACTGCGGAGCAGCTTCATAAAAAATACCAATCCGCCCTCCAAGCCTATGCCCGCCAACTGGCCGATCCGCTGCTGCGCCTGGACTTCCTCCAGGAGGCAGACCCCTTCTTCCGCCGCTGTGCCCTGGGCGTGTGGTGCTGGGGCGGCTCCATTACCGAGACCCATGTAGCCCTCTACAACGGCATCTACGCCCCCGACAGCCAGCCCCCCCGCGCCCTCTACTTTGAGGTCGCCAGCGGCGCCATGGCCGCTCCCACCTTCCAGCCCCCTGGCTTCTTCCGCACCCTGTGCGCCCTGGACCAGGGCGCCAACCGGAAGCGCTGCGGTCAGTTCATCCAGCTCTGTCAGGTGCTGATGACCCTGTTCGCTGCCGCTGCCGGTGACGTGACCGCCAAGCAGGAGACTTACATCCGCCAATGTCTGGAGGTGCTGGAATCCATGGCTCAGGAGGCCGGTCAGCCCATCCTGCCCCCAGACGTCCCTGCCCCAGAATTCCACGCTGCCGACACCTCCGCAGCACAGGAACCGACAGAAGCACCCCAGGATGCACCGGAACAACCGGAACCCACTGTGGAGGAGCTGCTGGCCGAGCTGGACAGCCTGGTAGGGTTAGAGGACGTGAAAAAGGACGTGCGCAGCCTCATCAACCTGATGAAGATCCGCAAGCTCCGCCAGGAACAGGAATTGCCCGTCCCGCCCTTGAGCCTGCACCTGGTCTTTCTGGGCAACCCCGGCACCGGCAAGACCACCGTGGCACGGCTGCTGGCCGGTCTCTACAAGGCCATCGGCATCCTGCCCAAGGGGCAGCTCATCGAGGTAGACCGCTCCGGTCTGGTGGCAGGCTTTGTGGGGCAGACCGCCCTGCAAACCCAGAAGGTCATCCAGTCCGCCCTGGGCGGCGTCCTCTTTATTGATGAAGCCTATGCCCTGGCGCCCCCTGACGCCGCCAACGACTTCGGACGGGAGGCCATCGACACCATCCTAAAGGCCATGGAGGATCATCGAGATCAGCTCATGGTGGTGGTGGCCGGTTATGAAGGCCCCATGCAGCGCTTTTTGGACTCCAACCCCGGCCTGGAATCTCGGTTCAACAAGTATTTCCACTTTGACGACTACACCGGCGCAGAGCTTCAGGCCATCTTTGAGGGACTGTGCAAAAAGAATCAGTACCAGCCTGACGAGGAACTGAAACACTTCCTGCCGGCGTTCTTCACCAACCTGTACCAGACCCGCCCTGCCAACTTCGCCAACGGCAGAGAGGTGCGGAACCTGTTTGAAAAATTGATCTCCGCCCAAAGTGATCGGGTGGCCAGTCTGGAAGCGCCAACCAGGGAGGATCTGATGACGCTGACCAAGGCGGACTTTGAAGCGGCAGAGCAGATGGCGTATTAGACACAGCGGAACAGCGGCAGGTTCTTCAGAAAAAGGAAACCAGAGCCAGCGCAGACCTTTGACTGCGCTGGCTCTGTGCATAACAAAAGGCGGTGTCCCAATGGGACACCGCCTTTGCACTGGCCTGGCCAAATTGACGGAAACACCAGGTCAGATTTCACGGAGCTGGTCATGCAGTTCCCGAGGGAACAACTCCGCAGGGTACCGTTCTTGGCGCGTTATAACGGTAAAACCTTAAAAGAAAGGAGAACTCGTGTGTTACTTCTTGATGGTAACGGTCTTAGCACCGCTCCAGGAAGAATAATAAGTCTTGCCGCTGACGACCTTGTAGGTACGGACGCGGACATAGTACTTCTTCTTAGCCAGCTTGGACACGGTCTTGGTGGTAGCCTTGGTCTTGACAGACTTAGCACCCTTGAAGTTCTTCTTGGTGCCATACTGAATCTGATAACCAGTGACGGAAGCTGCCTTCTTGACGGTGATCTTAGCCTTCTTGCCCTTGACGTTGGTAGCCTTGGTGACCTTGGATGCCTTGACGACGATCTTTGCAGTGGTCTTGTGGGTAGAGCTGATGATCTCGCCGCAATCAGCGCAGCGGACGACCAGATCATAGGAACCGCCCTTCTTGGTGGTAGCGGCGACTACGTTTTCCTTCTTTGCTGCTGCTGCAGTGTGCTTGCCAGTAGCGGGAATCTTGATGGTAGCGTAAATATATTTTTCGCCGCAGACAGAGCAAGTATCAATCAGATTGTAGTGACCATCTTTGGTACAGGTGGCCTTTACGACACTGTCTTCATCGGGAACGTAGATATCGCCCCACTTGTGGCCTACATAGTTTGCAGGATAGTAATCAACAGTTACTTCTTCGGTAAGTTCCTTAGTACCAAAATTGCCATTGGCGTCCTTCTTGGTGAAGTCAGTAACCTCATAAGTAACCTTATAAGTCTGAGAACCAACGGTGCAGTCGAATTTGGGAGCAACGGTCTTGTCGGCTACGACTTCAGCCTTGATGGGGTCTGCCTGCCAGTCCGTAGCGTTTTCATCCTTACAAGCGGTGCATTCGGAGTCAACATAGAAATCATCTTTGGAAAGAGTCTTACCTACGGTAGCAGGTCTGCTAGCCTTGACGGTGTACTTAAAGGTGTGATTGAGACGAGAAACGGTGAAGGTCTTTGCCAGAGATCTTGCAGAGCTGACCTCAGAGCCATCATCGTTTGTGAAATAGAGCTTAGCGTTGCAGAACTTGCAAACATAGTAATGAAGTTCGGAACCTTCACCACCGTTTTCTTTACAAGTAGGAGCGGTGATTTCTTCCTTGTATACAACAGCTTTGTTCTTTTCGTCAACAATGTACTGATGACCGACCGTATGGTCAACAGTTACACGATAAACTTCCTTTTCGCTAACAGCGTTACAGCCATTGGTAGAGCACTTTTTAGCAAAGACAGCTTTGCCAATGGCATTACAATTAGCAGTATCACTTACGAGTTCGAAAGTAGGATCCTTCATCAGGCCCTTATAAGTATAATTTTTAGTCTTATCAATGGGATCATACTTATGGTCACCAGTTGCGGGAGTGGTTTCATAAGCCTCAGTTGTCCAGGTGCGGTTGTCTACAGTAACCAAATAAGTGATGGTACCGGGTTTAATACAAGTAGGCTTAGTTGTATTAATTTCTACCTTGTCTACATCGTTCAACTTCTTGCCATTCGCATCAACAGCCTGATAACCGGTCTTAGTTGCATTTTCGACAACTTTGCCAGTTACGGTTTCAGTACAGGTGCCGTGATCTGTACACTTCTTGACGATGGTGAGAGTGCCGTCTTTGTCGACATCAACACTTTTTACAACAAAAGCATTGTTATCCGAATGGGCAACAGCAAAAGAGGGAATCTGCAGGAAACTGACACACATGGCCAGGACCAAGACCAGCGCCTGCAGACGTTTGGACGTGTGCTTCATGATACTTTTTCCTCACTTTTTCTTAAATTTTCCCAATGACCTCTGGGTAAATCATATGATAACACATCTGTAATACAAATGCAAGATAATTTAAAAAATTCTTAAAAGAGAAAGAAAATGACGGATGCGCTACAGAAATTCAGCGAAGTTGTGAAATATATTACAAAAAGTAGAGCAAAATACATTCAAATAGCATACACAAATATCACACAAAATGTTCTACAATTAGAATCATAGAAGGCTACAGTTGTGCGGGAACTTTGGCCTTTAAAAAGTGGAATTGAGCTGGAAATGTTCTAAAATCATGGTAAAACGATCAGATTCAGGAATGTTTTTTCAAACATTCTGCAAATGACACATTAACAGACAAATTCTGCAAAAAAGTTGGAAAAATGCACCCTGCCGTATCGCGCAATGATTGAGGTGAAACCGATGCGAAAGTTTAAAATTCCCAATATCCCAGCAACAGAACCCAAAAGCATCCGTTTTCCCGTCGATGTGATATCTGAAGTCGAACACACCATCCGCGGAAAGGACTGCACGTTCTCTGCATTTGTTGTAGAGGCGGTTCGAGTCGCCTTGGAGAGCCTTCGAGAGGAGGACGAGGAGTTGGATGTCTCAGAAAAAGACATCGAAGAAAAATGAAAAAACGCCGCACCCAGCGGAAAGGGTGCGGCGTTTTTTCTGCCCCTCGGTCAGGGCAAGAGAAAAGACGCCCCGGAGGGCGTCCCTTCAAAAGGAAAAAACATGAAAAAGAAAACTGCTTGGGTTGGTTGAATGAAAATGGAATGAAAAAGTGAGTGTGTTTGATATTGGAACGGGTGGCTGTGCGACTTACCACCCGGAATTCCCGAAGGGCCAGCTATAATAGTACTGTCCGCTCTGTCCCTGCTGGCTCTGACCGCTCTGACCGCTCTGGCCACTCTGGCCGCTCTGTCCTTGCTGGCTCTGCTGATCCTGCTGGGTGTCCTGTTTCTCGTCAGAGTTGGGCTTCTGCTCGTCCAGCGTCACCTTCAGGGTGGTATAGTCCTTGTCCCGATAGACGGTCAAGGTCATCTCGTCTCCGGCCTTGTGGGTGTTTTTGGCGTCGATGAGCTCGGCGCTGGTGGTGATGTCCTTGCCGTCCACCTGGGTGATGATGTCACCCACCTGCAACCCCGCCTTTTCGGCGCAGGAGCCGCTGGTGACGCTGTTGACATATGCGCCCACCTTCATGTTGGAATACTGCTGGGCGGTGACAGAGGAGACGGTGGAGACGGAGATGCCCAGGTAGGGCTTGCCGGTGACGTAGCCGTGCTTCATCAGGTCGTTCAGAATGGTCTGGACGTCATTGATGGGGATGGCGAAGCCGATGCCCTCAATGGATGCCTCGTTGCTGGAGAAGGTGCTGGTGCCGCTGGAATACTTGGCGTTGATGATGCCGATGACCTCGCCGTACTGGTTGAACAGGGGGCCGCCGGAGTTGCCGGAGTTGACGGTGCAATCGGTCTGGAGCAGCTTCATGGCGGTGCCGTCACTCATGGAGATGGCACGGTCTTTGGCGCTGACCACGCCGGTGGTCAGGGTGTTGGCCAGGGTACCCAGGGCGTTGCCGATGGCGGTGACGCTGTCCCCCACAGTCAGGGAGGAGCTGTCCCCCAGAACCACGGCAGGGAAGGTGGTCTTTTTGCCGGCGTTCTTCACCTTTAGAACGGCGGTATCCAGGTCGGAGTCACTGCCAACCACTTCTGCTTCATAGCTGGTGGAGTCCTGGGTGACGATGGAGATGGCGGTGGCGCCGTCGATGACGTGATGACAGGTGAGGATATAGCCATCGTCACTGATAAAGAAGCCGGTGCCGGCGCCTTCGCCGTTGCTGGTCTTTACATTGACGGAGACTACGCTCTTGCCATAGGTGGAATAGATCTGGGAGGAGGTCATGGTGTCTCCAGCCTTGACCTTGGTGGTAGAGACTTCCGTACCGCCGGAACCGGAGTCGGTGCGGTCGCTGACGGCCACAGAGGTGGAGCCGCCGGAGGAGCCGAACCCACTGCCCACCACGCCGCCGACTCCGCCGCCCACCAGGGCGGCTGCCAGGGCGATGGCTACCACGGAGCCTGCGCCGAAGCGGCCGGAGGCGGTTTTTTTCTGCTTGGGCGTCTTGCCGTTTCCTTGCCGCCGCTGGAAGAAGCCTGGTTTTGGCTCTCCGCTGCGTTCCCGCCCGTTCAATTCAGGGCCGGTGTAGTGATAGGTACTATGATTCAGGTTGGTCTGGGTATCGCGATTGTCATTGGGATTCTGGTTAAAGTACATCAAAGTTCACTCCTTTGCTGCTGACAGCGGAGATGCCTCCAGTTTATGTAGGGCGGGCTGGATTCATGCGGTGCTGTCTTTTTTCCTGTGACTCAAGAATAGTACGGTTAACTGAAACGAGACTGAAAAGAGTTTAAACGATTTATGTATAAAAAGGGGAGAACCCCAGCAGCTTGGTTTGGGTTCTCCCGTTTGCGCTTATGCTTATTTCGTCGCCCAAGTACCGGTGGCCTCGCAGGTGAGGTAAGCGTTGATGAACCCGTCCAGGTCACCGTCCATGACAGCGTTGACGTTGCTGGTCTCGAAGGCGGTACGGGTATCCTTGACCATGGTGTAGGGCATAAAGACGTAGGAGCGGATCTGGCTGCCCCATTCGATTTTCATTTGAACGCCCTTCAGGTCGGAGATCTTCTCGGCGTGTGCCTGCATTTGCAGCTGCACCAGCTTGTCTCGCAGCATCCGGTAGCAAGTCTCACGGTTCTGGAACTGGGAGCGCTCCTGCTGGCTGGAAACGACCACGCCGGTGGGCTTATGGATGAGCCGGACGGCGGAGGAGGTCTTATTGATATGCTGGCCGCCGGCGCCGGAGCTGCGGAACACCTGCATTTCCACGTCCTCTGGACGGATGTCCACTTCCACATCGTCGGGCAGGTCGGGCATGACTTCCACAGCGGCGAAGGAGGTCTGGCGGCGGGCGTTGGAGTCAAAGGGGGAGATGCGCACCAGGCGGTGGACGCCGTGCTCGCTGCGCAGATAGCCGTAGGCATTCTCGCCGGTGATCATCATGGTGGCGGATTTCAGGCCGGCTTCATCGCCGTCCTCGTAGTCCAGGGTCTCGCACTTGAAGTTGTGCCGGTCGCACCAGTGCTGATACATCCGAAAGAGCATGGACGCCCAATCCTGGGCTTCGGTGCCGCCGGCGCCGGCATGGATGGTGAGCATACAGTCGTTGGAGTCGTATTCACCGGTGAACAGGGTGGCCAGGCGGGCGGACTCGATGTCCTCCTCCAGTTTGGCGTAGCTCTCCTCCAGCTCCGCTACCATGGAGTCGTCATCCGCTTCCTGCCCCATTTCGCACAGCACCAGCAGATCTTCTACGGTGTCCAGCCGCTTCTGCTGGGCGTCCAGCTTGTCCTGGAGATTCTTGATGCGCTGGGAGACTTTTTGCGCCTTCTCCATGTCGTTCCAAAAATCCTCTGCTGCGCTCTGTGCCTGCAATAGATCCAGCTCCTCTGCTGCCGCTTCCAGCCCCAGGGACTGACCCAGGTCATCCAAGGTGGGCTTGAGATTGTTGAGCTTGACCTTATATTCGTCGTATTTGATAGATGCCATAATGGAACTCGTCCTTTCACGATGAGGTAAAATCATAATCATTTATCCTGTATTATATCGGAAAAGGGCGGTGGTGTAAAGGTGCAGTTGCCTGCTGGGCAGGCCATGCCTGTAAAAACAGGCATGGCCTCAGCGCTCACTCACCGGCGCACCGTCCTGGGCGAAGATGAAATCGTCCAGATCCTGCTCTTTGGGCTGCGTGGGGATGGGGATTGGTTGGTTGATGGGTGGGATGTGGGATTCGTACATAGCTGCTACCTCCATTGCTGGTTCTGATTCACTTGCTATCCTATGCGTGATCTCCCAATTTATGTTCCTATTCACAAACTCGTTACAATCCATTCAAAGTTCTTTCAACACTCCATCCCCCTTTTGCGCTACAATAATCACGCCGGGTAAGAAGCGGCCCGGTTTGAACACTCCTTGATTTACCTACTTACTACTCTCTCTCTTTTCTTTTGATCGTGAACACAGATGAACGCAAAAACCTCTGGCAGGATTGCCAGAGGTTTTTGACGTTGTTGGATAGTTTCTGTGAAAATGTTCCTAAAAACGGAATAAAAGTACAGGATTTTTCCAAATTTGAAAGGAATACCTTTTCAAATCGGAGACTTAATGGTATAATCGCAATTACCCAAAAACAGTGCGAAGGATTTTAACGGGTACAGCGCGCTTTTACAGCAAGGGAGTATCTATTTAAAATGAGTAAATTTTCTGATCAACTAAGTCAAGCCATCAAACTCAGTGGGAAATCTAAAAATCAGATCATTGAGGAGTCCAAGATCAACCGTTCCAGCTTCTTTCAGTTCCTGAACGGGAAGCGGATGCCCACCAAGGAGCATTTGGCGGCGATCCTGGCGGCGCTGCAGCTGACTCCAGGCGAGGAGGAACAGCTGCGGAAGCTGTATGAGATCGCGGAGATCGGGGAAAACATCTACGAAAGTCGGGTGGGCTGCGCAGAATGTCTGGATGATTTGGCGCTGCTGACGGGACAGAATCGGCGCCCCATCCATGAGTTCGTGGGCGAGGCGGTCTATTCCGTCTCCCGCGCCCCTATTTTGGGGGAAAACCGAGTGTACCAGGAATTGTGCCATCTGGCGCAGGCGGAGATGCTCAAGCCGGAGCCCAAGATCGACCTCTTTCTGCCTCGGCAGCCCAATGACTTCCTGAAATATCTAAAGTCTTTCTTTCAGAACAAGAGCAACAAAAAGATACGGATGCGGCAGATCATCCAGTTTTCCTTAAATCAAGAGGAGAAGACCAAAGACATCCTGAGCTTTTTCAACTCCCTCCTCTTTCTCATGGCAGTCTCCGGAGACAGCTACGAGGCGTACTACTATTATTCTGACTCCAACCTGACGGACACCATCGGCGCCCTCTACCCCTACTGCGTCATGACCAGCTCCGGCGTCATGCTGGTGACCGCCCGGATGGATCGGGCGTTGTTTTCCGCTACCGACTCCATTCTGGTGGCCTGCCACGCCCAGTTCCAGGAGGCCATCAGCCGAGCCAAGCCCTTTATCGAGAATATCGGCGGCACAGAGCAAACGACCGTTGAGCATGGCGTCTGGGATTTCTGGCGCAGCGGGTATCAGTACTTCATCGCACCCTGCTTTGGCGGTTATCTGCCGGACGAGGTGCTGCGGATGTACCAGACCCCGACCCTTGCCTCGCTGATGGAAAGGTACGTTAGTCATATGCGCAAGGAGCATCGCTATGTGAGCTTCTGCACCCGAGAGGGGCTCCTGGACTTTGCTCGGACGGGGATCCTGCCGGAGTACTCCGATCAGATCGTCCCCGTTGTTGCCCCCAAAGCTCGGGCGCTGATTTTGAAGGAGATGCTCTATCACCCCAACCCCAGCAAGCCGATCTATCTGCTGGATGACAGTCGGGTGCAGGCGTCGTCTGAATTCATCTTCTTCGTGGCGCCCAAGGAGCGCATCATCCTCCAGCGGCGGCAGATGAAGGGGATGAAGGTGTATGTATTCCAGGAGAACAACCTGATCCATGCCTTCTCCGACTACTTCGCCTATTTGGAACAGAGCGATCTGATCTTGCCCACCCGAGATTTGAACGATGTTCTGCTGGCGGGCATCCAGATCGCCGAGGCGTTGGAGGCGGAGGAGAAGAAATCCTGACCATTTTAAGGAGAGGACGGATACGCATATGAAGATGGAATGGAAAGATTGCAGGCGCCTGGTGATCAGCGGCCTGCTGCTGTACCTGGCTGTCCACTACTGGTCGGTGCTGGCCGGCCTGGCGGAGATCTGCATCGGTGCGTCCGCCCCGCTGATCTTGGGATTCATGCTGGCTTATATGGTCAACATCCCCATGACCTTCTTTGAACGGAAGCTGAAGCTGGAACAGCGCTTCCCCAAGCTGGGTTCCGGCGTCAAGCCCCTGTATGTGCTGCTGACCCTGGCGGCGGTGGGCAGCGTCCTCTTTCTGGTGGGCAAGCTGGTGGTGCCGGAGCTGGTGCGTTCGGTGCGGCTGATGTATATTCAGGTGAGCAGCTGGGCGCAGTCCCTGGACTTGGAGAGCGTGGGCGACCTGAACAGGCTCTACGGTCTGCTGCCCCAGGAGGTACTCAACTGGCTCCAGAACACCAACTGGGAAAATGCCGTCAAACAGGCCGTCCAGTTCCTCACCCACGGGGTGGGCGGCACCGTCAACTGGGTGGTCAGCGCAGTCGGCTCGGTATTTTCCACCATTGTCACATGGGCGCTGGCGCTGGTCTTTGCGCTCTACCTGCTACTGGGCAGAGACACCCTGCTGGCGCAGGGACGGCGGCTGCTGGACACCTACCTGCGTCCCAAGGATCGGGGGCGGGTTCACTATGTGTTCCAGACCATGGACGAGTGCTTCCACGGCTACATTGTGGGACGCTGCTTTGACGGGGTCATCCTGGGCGTCCTGTGCATCCTGGGCATGACGGTTTTGCGCCTGCCCTTCGCCCTGGCCATCGGCACCCTGGTGGGCGTCACCGCCCTCATCCCCATCGCCGGCGCATACATCGGTGCGGTGGTGGGCGCCCTGCTCATCCTGACCATCTCGCCCATGAAGGCGCTCATCTTTGTTATCTTCCTGGTCATCCTCCAGCAGCTGGAGGGCAACCTTATCTACCCCAAGCTGGTGGGCACCTCCATTGGCCTGCCCGGCGTGTGGGTGCTGGCCGCCATCACCGTGGGCGGCGGGATGCTGGGCATTGTGGGGATGCTGCTCAGCGTGCCCATCGTGGCCACCCTGTATCGGCTGCTCCAGAGCGACATCCGGCAGCGCAGCGGCAAGGAGAGGGCGAAGAAATCAGACGTCAGTCCCAAAGAATGACCATAAAACCCTGTGGAATCCTTCCGCAGGGTTTTTCGCAAAAATTGGACTTTTCACCGCCGTTGGGGTACAATAACGGCAACAAAATTCGAGATAGAGAGGGAGAACCGTATGCCCAACATTGTAGAAGTGACCGACCTGACCCGTCCAGAGCTGGCGGTATTCACCCGACTGACCGAAGCACAGCTGCGCAACCGGCTGGAGCCGGAGAAGGGGATCTTCATTGCCGAAAGCCCCAAGGTTATCGCCCGTGCCCTGGACGCCGGCTGCGTGCCCGTGTCCCTGCTCATGGAGCGCCGTCACATTGCAGGGGACGCAGCGAGCATCCTCGTCCGGTGCGGAGATGTGCCGGTGTTTACAGCGGAACGGGAGGTGCTGGCTCAGCTCACCGGCTTCGCCCTGACCCGTGGGGTGCTCTGTGCCATGCAGCGTCCCAAGCTGCCCGCCGTGGAGACGCTGTGCGCAGGCGCCCATCGGGTGGCGGTTCTGGAGGGGATCGTGGATCCCACCAACGTGGGCGCTATCTTCCGCTCCGCCGCCGCCCTTCATATGGATGCCGTCCTAGTCACCCCCACCTGCTGCGACCCCCTCTATCGACGGGCGGCACGGGTGAGCATGGGGACGATCTTCCAGGTGCCTTGGACGCGCATCGGGGAAAGAGCGGCGGATTGGCCCCATCCAGGGCTGGAACGCCTGAAAAAGCTGGGCTTCCAGACGGCGGCCATGGCGCTGAGCGACCGTGCCGTGAGCATCGAGGATCCGGTGCTGCAAGAGGCGGACAAGCTGGCCATCGTACTGGGCACCGAGGGGGACGGTCTGGCGGAGGAGACCATTGCCCGATGCGACCACACGGTGTGCATCCCCATGTCCCATGGGGTGGATTCGCTGAATGTGGCGGCGGCCAGCGCCGTGGCCTTTTGGGAACTTCGGTATCGGCGCGGGAGCGGGCCGGTTTGACTTTACAGAAGATTTACACAGCCGAACGGATAGATTTAACCGGTGCCCGATAAAATCGTTAGACTGCGTGGTGAATGCACACCTGGTGAATTCTGTGGGAAGGGGGCTTCCGGCGGAGACGGCCAGGTGTGCTGTCATAAATTCCCAACAACTGGATATCATAGAGACAGTGTGTCGATTGCGCAGGATGAACCGATTGAGACACGCAAGGAGAGGAGGAAAACGGGATGAAACAGGCGATCATTGACATCGGCTCCAACTCCATGCGCTTGACCGTATATGAGGTTGCAGGCGAAACATTCAAGATTTTATTCCGAGAGAAAAGTATGGCCGGATTGGCCGGCTATGTGGAAGAAGGACGGCTGTCGCCGGAGGGAATCGCCCGAGCGTGCAGCGGGTTGTTGGAATTTCGAGAGACGTTGGCGGCATTGGACATCACGGCGGTAGCCGTCTTTGCCACGGCGTCTTTGCGGAACATCTTCAACACAGCAGAGGCGGTGTGGGCCATCCAAACGGCCACCGGCTTTTCTGTAGAGGTGCTCAGCGGAACGGAGGAAGCCCTGCTGGGCTACTACGGCGCAGGGCTAGAGGTTCATTGCACCAGCGGCGCCTTTTTAGACATCGGCGGCGGCAGCACGGAAGTGGTGGTGTTCGACCAGGGGCAGCCGGTTCAGTCCGCCAGCTTTCGGATGGGATCGCTGAGCCTGTACCGGTCTTATGTGAAGAAGATCCTGCCGGGGGAGGGCGCACTGAAGCGGATGAAAGAGGCCATCGAGGAAACGGTGGAGGAAAAAGCACTGCTGGACTTCTCTCGACGCACACATCTGATCTGCGTGGGCGGCACGGCGCGCGCCGCCCTGAAGCTGTGCAAAAAGGTGTACCACCTGACCCCAGGCAGCCGCACCATCACAATGGAGCAGCTGGAAGGGCTGTGCCAGACGCTGGAGACTGGCGACCAGAACGCCATTGACCTGCTGCTGCGCCATGTACCGGAGCGCATCCACACCATGGTGCCTGGCCTGCTCATTCTGCGCCACCTGGGACGGCTGTTTGAGACAAAGGAGCTGGTGGTTTGTAAATACGGGGTAAGGGAGGGATATTTGTGCCAAAAAGTGCTGCAAATCGAGCAGAACAATACCGATACACCCAAAACAGGGAGCTGAGCTGGCTGCGATTCAACCAGCGGGTGTTGGAGGAAGCGGCAGACGAGAGCAATCCGCTGTTGGAGCGGCTGAAGTTCGTGGCCATCTTCGCCAATAACCTGGATGAGTTTTTCATGGTGCGGGTGGGCAGTCTCTTTGACTTGGCCGCCGTCTCGCCGGAGGCGGTGGACAACAAGACGGGCATGACGCCCATCCAGCAGCTGCACTGCATTTATCAGACGGTGCCGGAGCTCATCGAGCAGAAGAAGGCCATCTATGCCGGCGTCCTCTCCGCTCTGCATGAGGCTGGGGTGGAGGATGTGACCTACCAGATGCTGAGCGGCAGGGAGGAAAAATACATCGAACGGTATTTTAAGACCAACATTCTGCCCATTCTGTCCCCCATTATCATCGGCAGCCATCACCCCGTGCCCCACCTGGTCAGCAAGCGGCTCTATGTGACGGCGCTGCTCCAGGATAAAAAAGGCAAGGGCGCCATCGGCATCCTGCCGGTGCCCCAGTCCGTACCCGCCTATGTGAAGCTGCCGGAGACAGAGCTGCGCTTCATCCGAACCGAGGAGATCCTGCTCCACTGGGCGCCTGCGCTGTTCGGCGCTTATGAGGTGCTGGAGACTTGTCTCATCACGGTCACCCGCAATGCAGACATCAGCTTCGATGAGGAGAAGTTCGAGGACAACGAGGAGGACTTCCGAAAGCAGGTGCTCAAGCTGCTGAAAAAGCGGGGGCGGCTGGCCGTGGTGCGTTTGGAACTGAATCAGGAGGTTTCTGACCCATTTTTCACCTGCCTGACCAAGCTGGTGCAGGTCGATCCGGAACAATGCTTTGTGGACTCCTGTCCGTTGCAGATGGGGTATATATTCCCCTTGGCAGGCGCACTGTCCCACGGCAAAGCCAAGCGGCTGAGCTATCCGCCCTATCCCTCCCGTTGGCCGGAGGATCTGGAGCGGGAGAAGGAGATCATCCCCCAGATCCAGCGGCAGGATCGGCTGCTGTTCTACCCCTTTGATTCGGTAGAGCCTTTCCTGCGCCTGCTCAGCGAGGCGGCGGAGCGGCCGGACGTGCTGTCCATCAAGATCACCATCTATCGGCTGGCGTCCTCCTCGAAAATTGCCCACATCCTCTGCCGAGCGGCGGAGAACGGGAAGGAAGTGCTGGTGCTCATGGAGCTGCGGGCGCGGTTTGACGAGGCCAACAACGTGGCCTGGTCGGAGCTGCTGGAGGAGGCGGGATGCCAGGTGGTGTACGGCATGGAGGGATTCAAGTGCCACAGCAAGATCTGTCTCATCACCCTTCGGGACAAGGGCAAAATGCGCTATATCACCCAGATCGGCACCGGTAATTACAATGAAAAGACCAACGCCATGTATACCGACCTGAGCCTGATGACTGCCTCCGAACCCATCGGCCAGGACGCCGTTCGCTTTTTCCGCAACCTGCTGGTCAATGATCTGGCAGGGCAGTATCAGGAGCTGCTGGTGTCCCCCTACGGCATCCGAGATCAGCTCTGCGCCCTCATCGACCAGGAGATGGAGAAGGGGGCGGATGGCTATATCTGCATCAAGGTCAACTCGGTCACCGAGCGGGGGATGATCGACAAGCTCCGAGCGGCGTCCCAGGCAGGGGTGCAGGTGGAGCTCATCGTGCGGGGCATCTGCTGCCTGCTGCCCGGCGTGGCAGGGGAGACGGAGCACATCCAGGTGACCAGCATCGTAGGACGTTTTTTGGAGCACGCCCGTATCTATTGCTTTGGCAAGGGGGCGGACGCCAAGATGTACCTGTCCTCCGCCGACCTGATGACCCGAAATTTAAAACGGCGGGTGGAGATCGCCTGTCCGGTTCACGACAGAGAGATACGGGAACAGCTGCAATGGATGCTGACCTGTCAGCTGCGGGACAACGTGAAGGCCAGCTTCCTCTGTTCTGATGGGACGTACCACCGGAAGGAGCACACCTTGTCCACCGCCTGCAACAGCCAGGAGCAGTTCATGACGGAGTCCTTCCACCGGCCAGTGGAACCGGAGCCGGAGCCAGTGGGGTTCTGGCAGCGGATGCGGGAGCACTGGAAGCATGGATGAGAGAACGAAAAAGGAACGGGAAAAACCGGAGCCATCGGGGGGATGGTTCCGGTTTTTCGCCGCTTGTCAAGAGAAATTGCCGGAGATGGAACCAAACGGCGTGATAAATCTTGCAAAATCACAGGGCAGGGTGTAAAATGAAACTGTTTTTGGATCACAGCGATACGACCTAATTGGGACGAGGCTCCGAACCGTCACGCTCACTCCCGATCGCGTTGGCGCGGTCTCCCTGGCGGCAGGGATGTGGGAGGGCGTTTAGGTCAGCAGGAGAACGGAGGCGCAAAACACATGGTGTTTTGTGCCCTTTTTTGAATCCGTGCATCCGAATAGAGATTTGGAGGAGGAATGAATTTCATGAGCGAACTGAAACGAACCCAGCTGTACGATATCCATGTGGCAGCGGGCGCGACCATGGTGGATTTCGGCGGCTGGGAAATGCCCATCCAGTATCCCACCGGCATCATCGCCGAACACCTTTACACCCGTCAGGTGTGCAGCCTCTTTGATGTGTCCCACATGGGGCGGTTCCTGATCGAGGGGCCGGAGCGAGTCAAATTCTTGCAGCATGTGCTGACCAGCAACGTCAGCGCCCTGGAGCTGAACATGGCCCAGTACTGCATCATCCCCAACGAACAGGGCGGCGCCATTGACGACGCTTACCTCTATCTGTTCGAGGAAGAACGGTTCATGCTGGTGGTCAACGCCGCCAATGCGGAAAAGGACTGGGCACACCTGCAGAAGGTCATCGCCGGCTACGACTGCACCATGACTGACATCACCAAGGACTGGGCGTCCATTGCCGTCCAGGGCCCCAAGAGCAAGGAGATGCTCACCACCCTGGCAGGCGGCGAAGCCCCCACCGAACCGGTCAAAAACGCCCTCAAGACCCTGCCCCTGGAAGGCCATGAAGCCCGCATCGCCAAGACCGGCTACACCGGTGAGCCTCTGGGCTATGAAGTGTACGTCCGCAGCGAGGATGCGGCGTGGCTGTGGAATCGGCTCATGGAGCTGGGCGCTCGTCCTGCCGGTCTGGGTGCCCGTGACACCCTGCGCATGGAGGCTGCCCTGCCCCTGTACGGCCACGAAATGGGCATCGCTCCCGATGGCAGTGAAATTCCCATCTTCGCCGTCCCACTGTCCAAGTTCGCCGTCAGCTTCTCCGACCAGAAGGGGGATTTCATCGGCCGCGCCGCATTGAAGGCACAGCAGGCAGCCGCTCAGCGATACATGGATCGTGATTTCAGCGATCTGTCCGCCCTGCCCAAGAAGATCGCACCCATCGCCCTGACCGGCCGTGGGGTCATGCGTGCGGGCATGGAGGTTTACAAGAATGATAAGCTGGTGGGCTGGGTCACCAGCGGCACCATGGTACCCTATTTCAAGACCCAGGGCGAGGGCATCTCCACCGTCATTCTGGAAGCCAGCGGCAAGCGTGCCATCGGCATGGCGTACATCGACAGCGATGTGTTGGAAGATGACGTGGTGGAAGTGGACATCCGCGGTAAGCGAGTCAAGGCGGTCATCCCCGCCCGTCATATGAGCGTAGGCGCTCCTCCCTTTGCCCGTCCCCTCATCTATAAAGTAGAGGAGGAAGCGGAATCCACCGCCAAGGGCGACCGCACCGGCAAGGCAGTCGAGCTGCTGAAAAAAGCCGCCGAAAACCATGTGTGGCGGCAGGAGCGGTGCGTGAACCTGATCCCCTCTGAGAACACTCCCAGCCGTGCCGTCCGCTTGCTCTGCGGCAGCGACCCCGCCTGTCGGTACGCCGAGCATAAGAAGATCTTGGCCTTCTACGACAAGGACGTGTTCTACTATCAGGGCACCGAGTTCATCGACCATGTGGAACAGCTGCTGATTGACGAGATGCGCGCCTACCTGGGCTGCTCCGAGGTGGAGACTCGTGTGCTCAGCGGCCAGATGGCCAACATGGCCGTGTTCTCTGCTCTGATGGACTGGAAGAACCGCATCGACCGCAAGCGCGAGGCCAAGCGTCTGGGTTACGTTATGAACAACCACATCATCAAGGGTGGTCACCTGTCCGCACAGCCCATGGGCGCCCTCCATGACTATGTGGCCATCGACCCGATCACCGAAAAGCCTGCTGTGGTCAATTTCCCGGTGTGCAAGGAGAACCCCTACAAGACCGATATGGAGGAGACCAAGAAGCTGCTGGAACGCTATCGTCCGGAGCTGATCATCCTGGGCAAGAGCATGGTGCTGCACAAGGAGCCGGTGGCGGAAATTCGGAAATTTGTGGACGAACAGAACATCCACACCACCATCATGTACGACATGGCTCATGTGCTGGGTCTGGTGGGCGACCACTTCCAGAATCCCTTCCAGGAGGGCGCTGAGATCGTCACAGGCTCCTCCCATAAGACCTTCTTCGGCCCCCAGCGGGGCGTCATCGGCGTCAACTACAAAGAAGAAGACCTGAAGTATGGCCTGTGGAAAACCATCGAAACCCGTACCTTCCCCGGCAGCGGCTCCAACCACCACCTGGGCACCCAGTTGGGGATGCTGATGGCGGCGTATGAGATGAACCAGTTCAAGGACGAATACCAGAAGGCCATCATTTCCAACGCCAAGTCCTTTGCCAAGAGCCTGAAGGCTGCCGGTCTGGACGTGATGGGCGATCCCGCTATCGACTACACCGAGACCCACCAGGTCATCGTTTCGGTCGGCTACGGCGTGGGCGCAGAGGTGGCAAAGCGCCTGGAGGAGAACAACATCATCGTCAACTACCAGGCCACCCCCGATGAGGAAGGCTTCACCGCCTCCGGCGCCCTGCGCATGGGCGTCAGCGAGATGACCCGCTTTGGCTTCACCGCTGACGACTTTGACAAGCTGGCACAGCTCATGGCGGACTGTATCCTCCGGAGCCAGGCGGTCAAGGAGGACGTTGAAAAGCTCCGTGCTGCTCACACCGAAATGCGGTACTGCTTCACCGATCAGGAGGTTGAGGACGCCATGGAAGTGCTGGCGGAGAAGATCGGCCTGTAAGAGAGAAAAAGTTGTATTTTTTAGGATAGATTATTGGAGGTATTAGTATGAATTTCCCCGCTGAACTGAAGTATTCCAAGTCCCACGAATGGCTGAAGGAGGAGGACGGCGTGTCCGTCATCGGCATCTCCGACTTCGCCCAGGACGCCCTGGGTGATGTGGTCTTCGTCAACCTGCCCGAAGTGGGCGATGACGCTGCCGCCGGCGAAGCCTTTGGCGATGTGGAATCCGTCAAGGCCGTCTCCGACCTGATCTCCCCAGTCTCCGGCACCGTCTGTGAAGTGAACGAAGACCTGCTGGATCAGCCCGAGCTGCTCAACGAAGACCCCTACGGCACCTGGATCATCAAGGTGGAGAACGTCACCGACACCGAAGAACTGCTGGACGCCGCCGCATATGAGGCGTTCTGTGCGGAGGAGGGCTGATCTATGGGCAGTTATGTCCCGTCCACCCAAGAAGAACGGCGAAAAATGCTCCAGGCCATCGGCCTGAACCGCGTGGAAGAACTGTACCAGGATGTGCCCAGCCAGATGCTGCTCCATGACCAGCTGAACCTCCCCACCGGCATGAGTGAGCTGGAAGTGGGGCGTGCCCTGTCTGCCATGGCGGCCAAGAACAAGGCGTATGCCACCATCCTTCGGGGCGCTGGCGCTTATGACCACTACATCCCATCCATCGTGAAATACATTCCGGCCAAGGAGGAATTCCTGACCGCTTACACCCCCTATCAGGCAGAGATGAGCCAGGGGCTGCTCCAGTCCATCTTCGAGTATCAGACTATGATCTGTGAGCTGACCGGCATGGACGTCTCCAACGCCTCCGTCTATGACGGCGCTACCGCTGCGGCAGAAGCCGCCGCCATGTGTCGAGATCGGAAGCGTCATGTGACCCTCATCTCCGCCACCACCCACCCTGACGTCATCAACACCGTCCGCACCTACTGCTATGGCACCGGTGACGAGCTGAAGGTGGTGCCCATGAAGGACGGCCGCACCGATGTGGACGCCCTGAAGGAACTGCTCACCGCCGATGTGGCCAGCTTCTACGTCCAGCAGCCCAACTTCTACGGTCTGTTGGAGGACGCAGAAGCCCTGGGCGCTCTCGTCCACGAGGCGGGCGCCAAGTACATCATGGGCTGTCACCCCATCGCCCTGGCCATCTTGAAAAGCCCCAGAACCTGCGGCGCAGACATCGCCGTAGGCGAAGGGCAGCCGTTGGGGATGCCCTTGGGCAGCGGCGGCCCCTATCTGGGCTACATGGCCGCCACCCAGAAGCTCATGCGCAAGCTCCCCGGCCGTATCGTTGGGGAGACCACCGACGCCAAGGGCAACAAAGCCTACGTCCTGAGCCTCCAGGCCAGAGAACAGCACATCCGGCGAGAGAAGGCCAGCAGCAATATCTGCTCCAACGAGGCGCTGTGCGCCCTGACCGCTGGCCTGTACATGGCTACCATGGGGCCTGACGGCATGACCCAGGCGGCAGAGCAGTCCATGGCCAAGGCACACTACCTGGCGGGCAAGCTCACCGCCCTGGACGGCGTGGAACTGGCCTATGACGGCGCTTACTTCCAGGAATTCGTCACCACCCTGCCCCAGCGGGACGGGGTTCTGGACGCCCTGGACGCACAGGGGATCCTGGGTGGTCTGCCCCTGGGAGAGGATCAGATCTTGTGGTGTGCCACTGAAAAAATCAGCAAGGCGGAGCTGGACAGAGCAGCAGCCATCGTGGAGGAGGTGCTGGCAAAATGAAACTGATCTTTGAAAAGAGCGTTCCCGGCCGCCGTTGTACCATCCTGCCCCCCTGTGACGTGGACACTGTGGCACTGCCCGAAGAACTGCGCCGAGCGGAAAAGCCGGCGCTGCCGGAACTGAGCGAGACGGATATCTCCCGCCACTACACGGAGCTGGTCAAGCAGGTTCACGGCGTCAACTGCGGTTTCTACCCCCTTGGCTCCTGTACCATGAAGTATAACCCCAGGATTGATGAGGAGATGGCAGCCCTGCCTGGCTTCACCAACACCCATCCCCTGGCTCCTACGGAAGCCCAGGCGGGTACGTTGGAGGTGCTGGACACCGCCAAGGGCTACCTGTGCGAAATCTCCGGCATGGACGACATGACCTTCCAGCCTGCCGCTGGCGCACACGGTGAGTTCACCGGCGTCCTGCTCATCAAGCAGTACCACGACGCCCGTGGCGACAAGAAGCGCACCAAGATCATCGTCCCCGACTCCGCCCACGGCACCAATCCGGCTACCGCCGCCATGTGCGGCTATGAGGTGGTCAACATCGACTCCGCTCCTGACGGCTGCGTGGATCTGGAGAGCTTGAAGGCTGCGCTGGGGGATGACACTGCTGGCCTGATGCTCACCAACCCCAACACCGTGGGCATCTTTGACCAGAACATTTTGGAAATCACCCGCCTGGTACACGAGGCCGGCGGCCTGTGCTACTACGACGGCGCCAACCTGAACGCAGTCATGGGCGTGGTGCGTCCCGGCGACATGGGTTTTGACTGCATCCATATGAACCTGCACAAGACCTTCGCCACCCCTCACGGCGGCGGCGGCCCTGGCGCTGGCGCGGTGGGCTGCAAGGCGTTTCTGTCCGAATTCTTGCCCCACTCCGCCACGGCCGAAGAAGCAGGGCACTTGCAGGTGCGCAGCTTCCGCGGCAATTTCCTGGTGGTCGTGAAGGCGCTGACCTACATGATGACCCTGGGCAAGGAGGGCATCCCTGAGGCGGCACAGAACGCGGTCTTGAACGCAAACTACCTGATGCAGGCGTTGAAGGGTGCCTATGAACCGGCCTACGACCGCATCTGTATGCACGAGTTCGTCCTGGATCTGAGCAAGCTCAAGAAGGAGACCGGCGTGACCGCTCTGGACGTGGCCAAGTCCCTCATCGACGAGGGCATTCATCCGCCTACCATGTACTTCCCCCTCATCGTCCACGAAGCCCTCATGCTGGAGCCCACCGAGACGGAAGGCCCTGAAACGTTGGATCATGCGGCGGACGTGCTGAAAATGCTGGCCCAGAGAGCGTATGACGATCCCCAGGCCATGCACGAAGCGCCCCACCACACCATCATCGGCAGACCGGACGAGGTGAAGGCGGCACGGCATCCTGTCCTGCGCTGGACAAAAGCATAACGCAGGATGCAGAGGATCGGTACCTTGCTCCGCACAGACCGCATATTTAAGATAGAACCGGAGGAACGCAAACTATGTCGGATTATCAGTTGATCGTCATCGGCGCCGGCCCTGGCGGCTACACGGCGGCCTTGCAGGCGGCCAAGCGGGGACTGCGCACCGCTGTCGTGGAACGGCGTGAGGTGGGGGGCACCTGCCTGAATCGGGGCTGCATCCCCACCAAGACCCTGCTCCACGCCTCTCAGGTCTATTTTGACGCCAAGCACAGCGCACCCATCGGCGTCCATGTGGGGGAGATCTCGGTGGATCTCGGCGAGATGTTCGCCTACAAGCGGAAGGTGTCCGCCCAGCTTCGAGAGGGCATCGAGACTCTTTTGGCGAAGGCCAAGGTGGATGTGCTGGCAGGGACGGCGGTCATCTCCGCCCCTGGCACCGTTGTGGTCACCGGAACGGATGGCGAAAGCACCACTTACACCGCTGACCACATCCTAGCGGCCACCGGCTCTGTGCCCCTGTGCCCGCCCATCCCCGGCCTGGACTTGCCCGATGTCCTGACCTCTGACCAGCTGTTGGAGGGGACGGATGCGCTCTATGACTCCATCGTTATCATGGGTGGCGGCGTCATCGGGGTGGAATTTGCCACCTTCTACAACAACCTGGGCTGCCAGGTGACCTTGGTGGAGGGCGCCAGCCGGCTGCTGCCCACCCTGGATAAGGAGCTGGGGCAGAACCTGGGGCAGCTGCTGAAAAAGCGCGGCGTGGAGGTGCTGACCTCCGCCATGGTGCAGCGGGTGGAACAGGGCGAGAACGGCCTGGTAGTCACCGTGGAGCAGAAGGGCAAGGAAAAACAGGTGGCCGGTCAGGTCGTCCTGTGTGCCATCGGCCGTGTGCCTGCTTGGGAAGGACTGTTTGCCCCCGAGCTGACGCCGGAACAGGTGGGGAAGCGGCTGAAGGTGGATGAGACCTATCAGACCAGCATTCCCACCGTCTACGCCATCGGCGACCTGTCGGCGGAGATCCCCCTGGCTCATGTGGCCTCCGCCCAGGCGGTGGCCTGCGTGAACCTGCTGTGCGGGGAGGACGCCCAGACCGACCTGAACGTGGTGCCCAGCTGCATCTACAGCAGTCCGGAGATCGCCGTGGTGGGGCTGACCGAGGCGGAGGCCAAGGAACAGGGCATCGCCGCAGTGACAGGCAAATGCATCATGTTCCGCAACGCCCGCACCATGATCGAAGACCCAGGCCGCTGCTTTATGAAGCTGGTGGCGGACAAGGAATCCCACGAGATCTTGGGCGCCCAGCTCATGTGCCAGCACGCCAGCGATATGATCAGCCAGATCAGCGAAGCCATGGTCAACCACCTGACCGCAGAACAGATGCTGCGCACTATGCGGCCCCATCCCTCCTTTGAGGAGGCCATGCTGGAGGCGCTGGAGGCGTTGACGGCAAAACTCCAATCATAACAAAAGAGACCCTGCGGGGTCTCTTTTTGCGCCGGATAAAAAATTTTTTCATTCGTGCCTGCTTGTCCGGTTTTTGGGACAGGTGTTTTGCTATACTCAGAATCAGGAGGAACGACCACCCCGACACCCGCACTGTATTGGGAACTGCACGGAATGAGAGCGAACGAGATAGGATGAATGGCCGCAGTACACACACGTTCCTCGTATGTCTTGCGTCATAAGGGGGCGCATTGACAGGAAACGCTTCGGAGCCTTTGGCGCCGAAGCGTTTTTTGGTTGGCCGCAGCTGGTGCGGGCGTTGCAGTTCAAAGGGAGTTCTTCCGCTGCTGTTGGTCGATGGGGGTGAAGGTGGCATCGGGGCTGGCGCCCTTAGGAGCGAAAAAGTTCAGCTTTTTGTCGGACAGGCGGAAGGTCACGTCCCGAAAGCGGAAGATCTCTCCATCCAGACAGGTCACGATGTCCTCATCCGAGGTGATGCGGATCTCCTTAGCGGTATAGCTTTGGGCGTACTGAGGAAAGCGCCAGTATTCACCTTTGGAATAAGGCGCAACAAAGCGGGTGAATGCCCGTCGGGTCACCTGCTTCACCACCAGCGTGTTCAGCACGCCGTCTGTCATGCTGGCTTCCCGAACCGGCAGGAAGCCGCCGCCATAGTAGCGGCCGTTGCAGACGGTGACCAGGGAGAAGGTTCCGGTCTGGGGCACACCGTCCAAATAGACCGTCCAGTGAGAGCCGATGCCCTTGAAGAAGAAATTCACCAGCAGAGAGGCGATGTACGCCCCCTTGCCCTGAACCAGCGGGAGGACGCTGTACTTGTGGACGTCCGCTGCCACCCGGGCATCAATGCCATTGCAGGCCAGGGTCAGGGCACAGCGCTGGCCGTTGCAGTCGATGAGATCCAGGGGGGTCACGGGGCCGTCCCACAGCTGTTCCGGATCGTTGAATTTCTCAGCGTCTGCGCCGAAGTTCTTTAGAAAGTCGTTGCCCAGCCCAGTGGGGATGGCGGTCATGGCGGCGTTGGTAAAACCGGCGATGCCGTTGGCCACCTCGTTGATGGTGCCGTCGCCGCCGCAGGCGTACAGGCGCAGCGCCTCGCCAGTCTCTGCCAGGGAACGAGCCAGGGTGGTGGCGTGGCCGGGGCCGTGGGTCAGGAGGGTCAGAGTTTCGATGTGGTGGCGCTGTCCCAGCTGCTCTGCCAGGGTCTGGATGCGCTGGACACTGCCGCCTTGACCGGCTTTGGGGTTGATGATGAAGATATGTCGCATACTCGTGTTCTCTTTTCTTCTGGTTTCCGTGAGCTGTGGACAAAGCTCTCTGTTGTGTGTCCAAAAGCCCTCTGTTCCAGTATAGCGGATTTTACTGAAAAAGCAAAGAGGGGGGCGAAACTTTTATAGCAACATAACAAGCGAAATATAACATAAAAGCTATATTTTGAGCGGCAAAAGGGGTCTGGCATGGCCGGAAACGGGAGAAGAAAACGGTATCTATGCAGGCTCGTATACAGGAATTTGAAATATGCTGAAAAGTGCCGCTAAAAGCTGCAAAATACAACGGAAAACCGGAGAAAAGACGGGAGAACACGAAGGGATGCGTGGTAGAAGGATGCAGAGCAGAGCGGACAATGCGAGAAAAGATGCAGATGGAACCGAAAAATGAAAAAATAATCCAGCTGAGGGAGGGAGAAAAAATATTCCTATCTTGCGTATTTTAGGGCTTGCCAGATGAATCGCTTCCCGATATAATATTATGTTGTAAAACGTGTACGTTCATCGCAGAGCTTCTTTCCAGGCAGAGCTTTGCAAAAATCGAAATTTAGGAGGAACACTACTTATGAAGAAAGCACTGGCACTGATTCTGGCTGCTGCCATGGCTTGCAGCTTGGTTCTGACCGGCTGCGGCGGCGGCACTTCGACAACTGGCTCCGCTTCCACCGGCGCGGCAGCAGGCGCAAAGAGCCTGACCCTGGCCACCGGCGGCACCACCGGCACCTATTACGCAGTGGGCGGCGTCATGTCCACCGTCCTGAACAAGAAGCTGACCAACAGCTCCCTGACCGTCACCTCCACTGGCGCATCCAAGGCCAACATCCAGCTGATCGCTGACGGCGAAGCAGATCTGGCCATCGTCCAGAATGACGTGATGCATTACGCATCCACCGGCACGGATCTGTTCGAGGCAGAAGGCAAGTATGACACCTTCTCCTCCGTCTGCGGTATGTATGATGAAACCGTGCAGCTGGTCACCACCAACGCCAACATCAAGTCCGTCAAGGATCTGAAGGGCAAGACCGTCTGCGTGGGCGACGCCGGTTCCGGCACCGAATTCAACGCAAAGCAGGTTTTGGCCGCTTATGGCATGAGCTTCGATGACATCACCGTTAACAACGCAAGCTTCGGCGACTCCGCTGACAGCCTGAAGGACGGCAAGATCGACGCTGCATTCGTCGTCGCTGGCGCTCCCACTACCGCTGTCGTTGACCTGTCCACCGCTTCTCAGGTCTATGTCATCCCCGTCGATGGCGCAGAACGGGACTCCCTGATGAAGGATTATGCCTTCTACACCAAGACCACCATCCCCGCCGGCACCTACAAGGGTCAGGATGCCGATGTAGAGACCGTTTCCGTCCGCGCTACTCTGATCGCTTCCAATGAACTGTCTGAGGATGTCGTCTATGAGCTGGTCAAGGCCATGTTCGACAACCAGGACGAACTGATCAAGGGACACGAAAAGTTCAACAACCTGAAGCTGGAGGACGCAACCAAGGGCATCGACGTGAAGTTCCATCCCGGCGCTGCAAAGTTCTTCAAAGAAAAGAACATTAACGTTGCTTAACTGACAACAACATCTCCCCAGCCTGGAACGTGGGGAAATGGGTACCATATCTTTTGCGGCTGCAGTTGCCTTTTCGGCCGCTGCAGCCGTTTTTTCCCTTTAACCGGCCCGTTACGATCCCAAAAAGTTCCTAAAACGAGAGAGAACGCAGAGAGATGCAAGCATCCGCCTGTACCGGTGAGAGAAAAATAGTAAACAAGGAGGCGAACAATTTGGCAGACTTTAAGGACAAGAAAACTGTGGTTTCCCAGCCGGAAGCCGAACCTGCGGTCCACCACGATGTGGAAGTGGGCACGGCAGACGACGTGGCGGAGATCATGAAGAAGTACGACCGGGAATCCAATACTCGTATCTATGAGGGGATCCCGCAGAAGATTCTCCATTACTTGCTGGCAGCCTTTGCGCTGTTCGTGATGTGGATGAACCTGTTTGCAACTTGGGGAGAACAGTTCCGACGACCTTTGTTCTTGGGGTTGGTCATTCTGTTTGTCTTTGCCCTGTATCCGGCACGGAAGGGGCATCCAGGCAAGGTCAATCGCATTCCCTGGTATGACATCATTCTAGCACTGGTCGGCGCTTGCAGCTTTTTCTATTTCGTTATCAATAATCAGAGCATCCTCCAGCGTGCCACCCGCATCACCGATCTGGAGATCGTGTTGGGCGTCATCGGCATCTTGGTTTTGGCGGAGTGCTGCCGCCGTGTGGTGGGCTTGCCCATCCTCTGCGTGGCCAGCTGCTTTGTCATCTACGCCTTTGTGGCGGGGAAAACGCTGAAATCCATCATCTACAACCTGTTCTATACCACCACTGGTGTCATCGGCACCCCCATCGGTGTCTGTTCCACCTTTATCGTCCTGTTCATCATCTTCGGCGCCTTCCTGGAGGCCACCGGCATCAGCGATTTCTTCATCGCCTGCGCCAACCGCATCGCCGGCTGGGCCAGCGGCGGCCCTGCGAAGGTCGCTGTCATCTCCTCCGCTCTGTGCGGCATGGTCTCCGGCTCCTCCGTGGGCAACACCGTTACCACCGGCTCCGTCACCATCCCGATGATGAAAAAGACCGGCTATCCCGGAGAATTCGCCGGAGCGGTGGAAGCGGCCGCCTCCACCGGCGGCCAGATCATGCCCCCCATCATGGGCGCTGCCGCCTTTCTGATGGCGGAAATGATCGGCGTGGACTATGCAGAAGTGGTCGTCCGTGCCATCCTGCCGGCGTTCCTGTATTTCTCCGGCATCTTCCTCATGGTTCACTTTCGGGCAAAGCGCTTGGGTCTGAAGGGGCTGTCCAGAGATGAGCTGCCCAAGCTCAAGAGCCTGCTGCCCCGTCTGTACCTGCTCATCCCCTTGGTCGTGCTGGTCTGGCTCATCATCAGCGGCAAGACCATGGCACGTTCCGCCATCATCTCTACCGTCCTCTGCATCGCAGTGGCACTGGTGCCCTACGTTTTCCGCTTGATGGAGAAGAACGCCACAGGCAACAGAGCGGCAAGCCTGAAGGAATTGGAGGAGGAATGCCACGCCATGGACGTGGAGACCTTCTTCTCCGCCCTGGCTTCCGGCGCTCAGAACTGCCTGTCCATCGCCATCGCCTGCGGCATCGCCGGCATCATCGCTGGCGTGGTCACCATGACCGGCCTGGGTCAGGTCTTCATCAGCGCCATTGTCGGCGTTGCCGGCAACAACCTGATGATCGCCCTGGTGCTCACCATGATCACCTGCATCATCCTGGGCATGGGCGTCCCCACCACGGCAAACTACGTCATCATGGCCACCACCTGCGCCCCCATCCTGACCACTGGCATGGGCATGAGCGCTATGGCTGCCAATATGTTCGTGTTCTACTTCGGCATCGTGGCCGACATCACCCCGCCCGTCGCATTGGCTGCCTACGCAGGCTCTGCCATTGCGAAATCCTCGCCCATGCGCACGGCACTGAACGCATCTCGTCTGGCCATCGCCGCCTTCCTGGTGCCCTACGTCTTTGCACTGAATCCGGCGATGCTCTTTATCGACACAGTTTGGTATGAGGTCGTGCTCATCGTCCTGAGCAGCTTCATCGGCATGATCTCCATCAGCGTGGCCATGGAAGGCTACCTGATCCACGAGGTCAACCCCCTGGGTCGAATCCTCTGCGCTGCCGGCGGTCTGGCACTGCTCATCCCGGGCACCCTGTCCGACCTGGCTGGTCTGGTGGCTCTGGCCATCGTGCTGGCAGCTCAGATCATCGAGAACAAGCGCCGGAAAAGCAAGGCGAGCGAAGGGTGAAAAAGCGAGTCGTCTGTCTGGGATTGACCCTTCTGCTCCTGCTGAACGCAGCGTTGGTGACCGCCCTGGGGAACCAGGGCTGGTACCTGGTGCTGCGCAGCGCCGATACCGGCCAGACCTATGGCCGGTATCCCATGGCGGAGGGGGATTGGTTCAGCGTGGGCTTTGTCCACAGCGTGAACAAAAGTCCCGTGATCGACTGTTACGAGATCAAACACCACAGCATCTATGTGGAAAAGACCATCTATTACAACTTCGGCGCCGGCGTTCAGACCGAGCTGGAGGGGAACGAGACCCTCAGCTACGGGGAGGACGGTGCCATGATCGTCTCCGGCTTTGACCGAGAGATGCCCGACCTGACCTATTTCGTAGGGACGGTTTCTGACCACACGTTGATCGTCAACAACGGGGAGGAGATCAGCCTACGGAACTTGTGCGGCCGGAGCAGTAAAGTACGGTTTACGTATGAGTGGTTGTGGAGTTGAAGAATGTTTCAAGTGAGAAGGAGAGAACTTCGGTTCTCTCCTTTTTGTTCTGCGTAAGAACCAACGTACCATGCCTGTAAAAACAGGCATGGCCTACGCTAAAAACTTGCCACTGGCAAGTTTTCTGAACGCTGCGGCGCTGACTGCGGTCAGCGACCAGGGGCTTTGCCCCTGGACCCTAGTCGCTTTTGAAAAAGCTCCGCAAAACCTTAATTGCCCTGCGGGGCTTGCCCGCTGGTAGGTGGATGTTAGTCGATTTCCACAAAAACGGGTGGGGAAAATCTGTCCAACAAAGCGGTATTTTTGGCGAAAAGGGAGCTGGTATTGTGTGGGCAGAGTGCTATAATAGAAATGTCGACTCTGCTGCCCAGTGAGGTTGAAGCTGGGTGGTGCGGCAAATTCAGGACACGGGTGAGTTTGAAGCCCGGTCAGAAAGGAGATCTTTCACTATGGGAGATCGTATTTATAATTTTTCCGCAGGCCCTTCCATGCTTCCGCTGGAGGTGCTGCAAAAAGCAGGTGCCGAGATCACCAATTACCACGGCTGTGGGATGTCCGTCATGGAGATGAGTCATCGCTCCAAGGTATTCCAGGACATTTTTGACCAAACCCAGGAGCGGTTCCGCCGTCTGATGAATGTTCCGGAGGATTATGAGATCTTGTTCCTCCAGGGCGGCGCTTCCACCCAGTTCTCCGCCATCCCCATGAACCTGATCGGCAAGACAGGCAAAGCGGACTATGCGGTGACCGGCAACTTTTCCAACATCGCTTACGAAGAAGCTCAGAAGTACGGCAAGATCAATCTGGCCGCCTCCTCTGCCGACCGGAACCACACCTATATTCCCACCCAGAGTGAATTGAAGCTGGACCCGGAGGCAAGCTACTTTTATTACTGCGCAAATAACACCATCTATGGCACGGAGTGGCAGTACGTCCCCGAAACCGGTGACGTGCCCCTGGTGTGCGATATGTCCTCGGACATTGCCAGCCGTGTGGTGGATGTGTCCCAATATGGCATCATCTACGCAGGCGCTCAGAAGAACCTGGCGCCTGCCGGTCTGACCATCGTCATCGTCAACAAGGCTCTGGCCGGTCACCACCTGCCGGATACCCCGTTGATGCTCCGTTATGATAAGATGATCGAAAAGCACTCCATGTACAACACGCCCCCCTGCTGGTGCATCTATATGCTGGGCCTGACCCTGGAATGGCTGGAAAGCCAGGGCGGCGTGCCCGGTATGGAACGCATCAAGCACGGCAAGGCGCAGATGCTCTATGATACCCTGGACAACTCCAAGCTCCTCCACTGCGTGGCCGAACCCGGCTCCCGCAGCGACATGAACGTGACCTTCCGCAGCGACAGCGACGAGATGGACGCCAAGTTTGTGGCTGCCGCCACCGAGGCTGGCTTCCACAACCTGAAGGGGCACCGGAAGGTGGGCGGGATGCGCGCCTCCATCTACAACGCCATGCCGGTAGAAGGCGTGGAAAAGCTGTGCGACTTCATTCGGAAGTTCGATCGGGAACATTGAGAAAGGGAGGTCTGAAGTATGTATCGCGTACAAGTCATGAATAAGATCGCACCCGCTGGCCTGCGTCGTCTGGATCCCGGCCGGTATCAGGTGAGCAAGGAGGAGACCCGCTATGAAGGCTTGATCCTCCGCTCCGCCGACCTCCACGGCTTTGATTTTCCTGATGAGCTGCTGGCCATCGCCCGAGCAGGCTCCGGCACCAACAACATTCCCATCGACCAGTGCAACGCCCGTGGCATTGCGGTTTTCAATACCCCTGGCGCCAACGCCAACGCCGTCAAGGAACTGCTCATCGCTGACCTGCTCCTGGCCTCCCGTGACCTGCTGGGCGGCATCCAGTGGGTACGCCAGCAGGTGGCGGACGGTGTGGACGTGACCAAGGTGGTGGAGAAGGGCAAGGCGGCCTTCGTTGGCCCTGAGCTGGTGGGCAAGACCCTGGGCATCATCGGCCTGGGTGCCATCGGCGCCAAGGTGGCCAACGCTGCCATCAACCTGGGGATGCACGTGCTGGGCTACGACCCGTATCTGTCCGTCGACCACGCCCTGTCCCTGAACACCCGCATCGAGCATGTGACTGACCTGGATGACATCTTCCGTCAGTCCGACTATATCACCCTGCACCTGCACTTCAACAAGTCCACCGCCAACATCATCGACCAGGACGCCGTGTCCAAGATGAAGGGCGGCGTGCGCATCATCAATCTGGCTCGCGGCGGGCTGGTCAGCGATGACGCCATCATTGAGGGGTTGGAGTCCGGTCGTGTGGCCAAGTATATCACCGACTTCCCAGACAATCGCCTGGTGCAGACCAAGAATGTGGTGGCCATGCCCCACCTGGGCGCTTCCACGCCGGAGAGCGAGACCAACTGCGCCATCATGGCGGCAGACGAGCTGCGGGACTATTTGGAAAACGGCAACATCACCAACTCGGTGAACCTGCCCAACCTGACCATGCGCCGTTCCGGTGACTGCCGCATCTGCGTCATCCACAAGAACGTACCCACCGTCCTCAGCTCCATCGTCAAGCTGTTCTCCGACCTGGAGATCAACGTGGAAAACCTCATCAACAAGTCCAAGAAAGAGCTGGCCTACACCATGATCGACATCGACCGCAAGGTAGGCGATTCCATGATCGAGGCCATCGAGGGGCTGGATAACATCATTCGGGTGAGAATCCTGAAATAAACGCATCTAGTAAAGACGTGTCCGTTTCGGCGGACACGTCTTTTTTGCCAATGAGCCGTTGAAAAAACGGGACTTTTTGTGCTATAGTAGAAGAAAAACGAACTGGGAAAAGGAGATGACTTCCATGGCAAGAACCGTGCTGCTGATCGACTGCTGTGTGCATGGGGAACAGTCCCGCACACTGAAATTGGCACGACGCTATTTGGACACCTTGGAGGATGTGCAGGTGAACCACCAGAAGCTCTATGAGCTGGATTTGGCTCCTCTGAGCTATGAGGAGACGGTGGAGCGGAAACGCACCGATATCGCTAAAACCTTCGCACAGGCGGATGAGATCGTGGTGGCGGCGCCCTACTGGGACTTGAGCTTCCCCTCCATCCTGAAGGTGTACCTGGAACACGTCTGCGTCACGGGCATCACCTTCCACTATGTGGGCTATGAGACCCAGGGGCTGTGCAAGGCCAAGAAAGCGGTCTACATCAGCACCGCCGGCGGCTTTGTGGGCGCACATCACCTGGGGGAGGAGTACATTCAGACCGTGTTCCAAGCCATGTTCAGCATTCCGGAATTCCATACCATCCGCTGTGAAGGGTTAGACCTGCCCGACGCCGATCCGGAAGCCTTGGTGGCAGAGGCGGCGCTGTGAGCAGCGGCACATGATGCAAGTGCTCCGTTAAAATTGACATTTTTCAACAGAAGTGGAGAGGGAACTTGACTGTCCCTCTCCTTTTTTGAAGGAGAAGCATGAAAACTTGCAAAATGGGGTTGCAAAAGGGGGAGAAAGGGACTATAATAACCTTTGTCAAAAAATATCTCCCAAAGAACCGCTTAGAATTGGAACAGGGTGTTCGGAGACTGGGCGGGGAGGGAACTCTGGAGAATCTCATTGAATTGAGTGCCGAAGGTGCAAGGCCGCAAGGGCGCGGCTGAATCTCTCAGGCAAACGGACAGAGCGAGTCGAGATTTGCGCAGGTGCGCAAGTCTCTGTCGTTTGGTTCTGTTTCATAGGCTGTTCTCTGGAGTTGTCACAGATGTGGCAACTGTTTTTTTGTGCATTTTACCTGATTGAAAAGAGGAGAAAAACAACATGGACACATTATTGAAACTCGTGCAGACGGCCAACGCCTATCTGTCTGACTACATCCTGATCATCATGCTGGTGGGCTGCGGCCTCTACTACAGCATCCGCACCCGCTTTGTCCAGGTGCGCTGCCTGGGTGAGGGGATGCGCCGGGTGTTCGGCGGCTTCTCCCTGCGGGGCGGCAAGCAGTCCGGCGGCATCAGCTCCTTCCAGGCACTGGCCACCGCTGTGGCCGCCCAGGTAGGTACCGGCAACATCGTCGGCGCCTGCGGCGCCATCCTGGTGGGTGGCCCTGGCGTCCTGTTCTGGATGTGGCTCATCGCCTTCTTCGGCATGGCCACCATCTACTCCGAAGCCGTCCTGGCGCAGGAGACTCGTGTTGTGGGCGAAGATGGCAACGTGGTGGGCGGCCCCGTCTACTACATCCGCCGTGCCTTTGACAACAAGTTCGGCAAGTTCCTCTCCGCCTTCTTTGCCATCGCTATCACCCTGGCGCTGGGCTTTATGGGCTCCATGGTTCAGTCCAACTCCATCGGCGAAACTTGTGCCGCCGCTTTCCATGTGCCCTCTTGGGTCATCGGCCTGCTGGTCACTGCGGTCGCCGGCTTCATCTTCCTGGGCGGCATCCACCGTATCGCCTCTGTCACCGAAAAGCTGGTGCCGGTCATGGCCTGCATCTATCTGCTGGGCGGTCTGGTGCTGCTGGTCTGCCGCATCCAGTACATTCCGGAAACCTTTGCTATGATCTTCCGCTATGCCTTCACGCCCAACGCCATCATCGGCGGCAGCCTGGGCTATGCCCTCAAGACCGCCATCAGCCAGGGCGCAAAGCGGGGTCTGTTCTCCAACGAAGCCGGCATGGGCTCCACCCCCCACGCCCATGCGCTGGCAAAGGTGGAAAAGCCCCATGACCAGGGCACCGTTGCCATGGTCGGTATGTTCATCGACACCTTCGTTGTCCTGACCCTCACCGCTCTGGTGGTCATCAGCACCCTGTACGCTGGCAACGGCATCCTGGCACAGGGCGCTGTAGACGGCGTGACCAAGACCAACATGGCACAGATCGCTTTTGGCATGGTCTTTGGCGAGAGCCTCGGCAACGGCTTTGTGGCCATCTGCCTGCTTTTCTTTGCCTTCTCCACCATCCTGGGCTGGAACCTGTTCGGCCGCATCAACGTCAAGTATCTGTTCGGTCAGAAGGCGGACAAGATCTATTCCGTCCTGGCCATGATCTTCCTGTTCCTGGGCTCCATCCTGTCCAACGACCTGGTGTGGGAGCTGACCGACTTCTTCAACAACCTCATGGTCATCCCCAACGTCATCGGCCTGCTGGCTCTGGGCGGCGCAGTGGCGGCTGCGGCCAAGGCTGGCGAAGCGGCGTACAAGGCCAAGAAGAAAAACAAGGTTTGAGTTTATCGCTTGCGATAGAAAAAACGGACTTCCTGACGGAAGTCCGTTTTTCGTTCATTCTGCGTTGTTCTGCTTCCGCCCCACCAACAGGGAACCGAAGGTGGTCACGATCAAGAGCACGTTGGTCAGCGCACCGGAGTAGGAGTGGACGGCGAGGGTGTAGATGAGCCACAGGCTGTCGCTAATCATAGCGGCGATCTTGATGACCGTCTCCTTGGATTGGAAAAAGGGGAGCATCCCGATCAGGGAGGCGATGACCGGCAGCAGAGCCAGGGGGGATTCGTAGGAGTACCAGCCCAGAACGCCGTAGCACAGGAAGATGGGGATGGCGGCGGCCAGGACAGGCCAATGAAACCGGTCACGGGCAGCAAAGAGCAGCATGGAGAGGATCTGCACCACGTTGCACAGGGCGCCGGACAGAGCGCCGATCAGGCCGTAGTGGAGGATGAAGCAGGCGAAAGCGGCCATCTGCCAGACCATAATCTGGCGCTTGCCTTTTTGGTAGAAGCTCAGCGCCATGGCGGCCAGAGCGCCCAGGCCGATGAGCTGATAGAATACGTCCATATGTGTCCCTCCTATTGGGATTTCCGCAGGGCAGTCAGCGCCCCTTTTGCAGGGGGTAGATGCAGCTGCCGCCGTTGCACAGGTAGGCCACGGCGCAGACCACGAAGAAGTAGGGCAGGTAGGCAAAGCCAAAGACCTCCCCGCCGATGAGCATAGGCGCCAGCAGGGTGTTGCTGGCGCTGCCAAAGACGGCGGCGTAGCCCAGGGCGGCTACGAAGGCGGTGGGCAGGCCGCACAGCGTCCCCAGCAGGACGCCCAAAGAGGCGCCGATGGAGAACAACGGGGTCACTTCACCGCCCTGAAAGCCGGCGGCCAGGGTGACCACGGTGAAGATCCATTTCAAGGCGAAGTCCCAGGAAAAGATGCCGCTGTCAAAGCTCATGGCAATCAGATTGGTGCCCAGACCGGAGTAGCGTCCCTCCCAGCAGAGAAGGGAGAAGCCGCTGACAAGGACACCGAACAGGAAGATGCGCAGCAGCGGATTGGGCAAGTATTGGGCGAAAAGTGCCTTGAGCTTGTGCAGGGCAAAGGCGAACAGACCGCCCGCCATGCCAAAGACCAGGCCGAACAGGAGCAGCTTGCCCACCAACGGGGCGGAGAAGGCGACCTGGTCGGTGAGTGCCACGGTGAATTTCTCCAGTCCCAGCAGGCCGGAACAGGCGCTGGCGCTGAAGGAGGCCACCAGAGCGGGCAGGAGAGCGGAATACTCCAACACGCCTGCGGTGAGCACTTCCAGGGCGAAAAAGGTGGCGGCGATGGGGGTGCGGAACAGGCCGGCGAAGCCGGCGGCCATGCCGGTGAGGAGCAGCTGCTTTCCGGCGTTGGGGATGGGCAGGCGCTTGCCGATGGAGTGCGCCAAGGTGCCGCCGATCTGGACGGCCACCCCTTCTCGTCCGGCGCTGCCGCCGAACAGGTGGGTCAGCCAGGTGCTGACCATGACCAGGGGGATGAGCCGGAGGGGGATGTCCTGGGTGTCGCCGTGACCGGCTTCAAAGAGCAGGGTCATGCCCTTGCCGCTGGTGCCGCCCACCTTCTGGTAGCACCAGACGATGCCCACGCCCACCAAGCCTAGGAAGGGGAGCAGAGAATAAACGTGCGCCATGCGGAAGGCGGTCACCGATAGCAGCACCCGACCAAAGAGGGCGTCCATGGCGCCGATGGCCAGCCCTAAGGGGAGGGCGATGAGGGTGAGCAAGAGGGTATCGCGGTAAGCTCGGATTCGTTCGTTCATGATGATTGCTTCCTCCTAAAAATGCAGAAAAAGCCAACGTCCTTCTGCAATCGAAATACAGAGGGCATCAGCTTTCAAAAGCGGTTTCAGCGATTGCTGGGGGAGTACCTCATTTCCAGCTCATTGTAGCACGGAATGGGAAGGTTGTAAAGGGAAGGATTGGGGCAGGGAGGGAAACAGCGCAGTTGTTCCAAGACAACTGCATTTTTTTCTTCTTTTCTGCTTTTATATTACCACAAAACGGCGGAAATTTCAAGACTTGTCCTTTTCCCGCCGTTGTAGTAATAAGAATGGGAGGTGATTTCAATGGATAGGATACAGCTGCAATCATTCAGCCAACCAGCGCTGACCCGCTCCATCCAGGCGCTGACCCAGGCCAACCAGATTACCAGCCAGTACGGGCTGGTGCTGACGGAGCAGCAGATGCTTTCCCTGCTCCAGCAGCGGCAGGAGGCGTTGGAAGCCACGGGACGGGTGGAATTCGGGGACGGGGTGCTCCACCTGCTGGCGGAGCGCTTTTGCGACTCGCCCTTCCTCTGTCCGGCCAACTACGAGGAGACGTTGGGGGAGCTGCAAGCGCTGTTCTACTACTTCAAAAACGAGTGCCGAGACCGGCTCACGGATCGGGAGGTGCTGGACGGCATGAAGCGGCTCTTTGACGGGGTGGCGCAGGGCGCCACGGAGTATTTGGCGGGGGTGCCGGTGGAGGCGCTGACCGATTTGGACTGGAAGGGGGATTGGTGAGATGGACAAGGCGTTGACCTGCCCCTTTACGGCGTCCCAAGCGGCAGCGGTGGAGACTCGACTCTGGGGGCTGCTCCAACGGCAGGTGCAGCACTACACCATGGCAGAGAGCAGCTCCGTGCCAATAGAGGTGGCGCAGGAGCTGCTCAAAGGAGTGAATGATTTGATTGGACAGGGGCTGTACGGGGAGAAAGACCCACAGGAACAGTTGCTGCGGGGAGATCTGGATCAAGTGATACAGCGGGGGCTGGAACGGGTGAACCAGCAGGTGCAGGAGGGGCTGAAATTATATCAGTACGTCTGCGCCCATCCGCCGGTGGTGACCAATCGGGCGTATCGGGAGACGGTAGCCAATATTCTGGCTTTTTTCCACACCTATCAGCCCCAATTCATGCCCCACATGATAGGCTGCACCATAGATTATCAGCTGTTCCTGCCCGTCAGAGAAGGGTTGGAAGGAATCCGCTTTTTGAACGGCTATCTCACCCATCTGGCGGCGGAGAATCGGCTGCTGAATTGCTTCGACCGAGGGGCGGTGGAGTGTGTGTTGAACGCCGCCTCACCGGACTATGAGGATCTGCTCCTCAACCTCTACCAGCCCGTGTTCCAGAACGCCTTGGGGCGGTGCCTGCTGGGGCGGGATGTGTTGGAGCTGTCCATTACAGCGGAAGAACGAGCGGAGCTGCATCGGCGCCTGTCCCCCCTGTCCTCCAACGGATTGCGGCGGGTGGTGGAGCAGGGAGCGTGGGCGCTGGCTCAAACCTTCCGGATGCCTACCCTGGCCGGTTATCTGCACCAGTCGGCGGGGGAGGTGCTGCCTCGGCTCCAGGTGGCGCTGGAGCATGACAGCTTAGCAGGCATTTTCGTCACTTGCTGAACTGCCGCAGGGCCTTCCGCAAGGGCAGGTAGACCAGCACCGCACCCACGGCCTTGATGATGTCGCCGGGTAGGAAGGGCAGCGCTGCGGTCAGCAGGGCGGTGGTGAGGGGGATCTGTGCGAAGACGGCGTACCAGGCGGCGCCCAGCAGGTCGATGATGGGGATGCCAATGAAGGTCAACACCAGGGCACGGCGGGGACTGGGGTTGTCCCCCTTCAGCCAGGCGATGAGCCAGGCGGCGATGAGGAAGCCCACGATGAACCCGCCGGTAGGGCCGGCCAATTCGCTGAAGCCCCCACGTCCGCCGGAATACACCGGCACGCCGATGGCACCCAGCAGAATCCACAGGGCCACGGTGACGCCAGCCTGCTCCTTGGTCAGCAGCAGCGCCACCAGGTTCAGGACAAAGGTCTGGGCGGTGACGTTGACCAGGGTGATGGGGATGGGGAAGGCAATATAGGCGGAGGCACACAACAGAGCGGTCAGCAGCGCCATTCGGGTCAGGTCTTGAATCGACCAGCGATTGTTTTCCATACAAAACACCTCTCTTGTTTTCTTGTCGAGAAAGAGTATACACCGGCTGTGGTTAATTGTCAACTGAAAGTGTTACTAGGTTTACAATGCGGCAAAAACGACCCTCCCAACTGGCTGGGAGGGTCGTTTTGTTGACGTTATCGGCGCAGGACAGGCATCAGACCGGTCTCGCCGGTCTTTTTGTCCAGGACTTTTTCCTCCATGTTGCAGGCGATGGCGTCCACCACCTGGCCGGTCTCGTGATTGTAGACCACAATGTTCAGCCCAGGATCATTGGCGTCCACTTCTTCGCCGCCGATGGAGAGGGTGCCGCTGGAGGTGCTGCTGGTCAGGGTGGCGTAAGCGCCGTCCGCCAGGGTCAGGGACTGGGACAGGGCGGCTCCGCCCCACTGTTGAAGGGGGATGGTGCCGCACTCCAGCACGGCGATGTAGTTGCCGCCGTCACAGAAGCGGGTGTCCAGCCCCAGGCCGGTGAGGGCGTCTCGGTAGGCTTGCGGGAAGGCACAGTTGCCGTCCTTGTTGTTGACCGCCAGCAGGACGGAGTAGCGCCCCTTCTGGCAGGCCAAGAGGAAGTTGGCCAAGTCCTCTTTCAGGTACAGGTTGCCGTCCTCCACCCCGTCCAGGTACACCGGCAGCTCCATCTCCAACGCCTCTGCTGCCTGTGTGCCACGGACATCCGCTACGTTGCAATGGTCAGCCAGGTAGTCGCCCAAGTAGGCGGTGACCTTCTGGGCGCCGGACAAGTTCAGATGGGTGGGAGAGCGATAGAGGTTGTCCACCGTGTAGTCGTACCCGATGGCCTTTTGGAGCTGGGGGAGGTTGAAATCCAGGAAGGGCAGGTCGTTCTGCTGAGCCAGCAGCTGGGTGGTGTTGTACTCCTCCAGCGTCCAGTCCGAGCGGGGCGTCTTGAGCAGGATCAGGTCGATGTTCCGCTCCTTGCATAAGCTGACCAGGTTGGTGAAAGCCTCCATGGCTTCCGGCTCTGGCTGAGCCAGGGCGGCGGAGGCGTCCTCGTCCAATGGTTCATAGGTGCCCTTGGCGCCCTGGTTGGTCTGGATGGAGAACCCCCGATAGGGGTCGGTGCGATCCTCACGCCAGTAGGTGAAGTCCGCTTTTTCCAACTGGTTCCACCGGTCGTGGTAGGCGATGATGGGCAGGACATAGCTCAAGGCGGTGGGCGCTGCCTCGCCGTTCTGCTCCTGTTCCCGCTTTTCCGCCCAGGCCACATGGCTTTGGATGGCCTCCCACTTGTTGGCGTTCAGGGGCAGGTAGTCCAGCCCCTTCCGGTAGCTGGCCTCGTCACAGACGTTGAACAGCTCGGTGACTTCAAAGATCACCGCCTTCAGGTTGGGCTGGGTATCCAGCGCCTCCTTGAGCAGGGTGTAGGAGCAGAGCACCGGCTGCCGCTCCGTACCTAGGCTGTAGGCGGAGATGCCCTGATTTTGGTACAGCTCCATGGGGGAGACGCCGCTGATGACCTGGCTGCTGCCGATGATGAGGGTGTCGATGGAGTCCTCCTCCAGCTGGTAGAAGCCGGTCAGTGTGTCACTGCTTTTCCAATAGCCGCTCCACTTGGGGGTGAAGATGCGGGTGATAAGGCAGAAAAGCAGGGCGGCGATGAGGAAAAAGGCCAGCCCTTTCCCAGCACGGGCGAAGTATGGTTTCCATTTCATTTGTTACAACCTCCGTGTCTGAGAAATTCGGGGGGAAGGTTCATTTAGTCCACAAAATGAACCACGTTGGGGTTTTTTACGATGGGTTTCGGCTCTTTGGCTGGCCAGTCTCCCCAAAAATCTGTGATTTTTGGGGACCCCATTTGCTTTGACCTGCTCGGGACGAATGAATCGTCCCTGCGCCAAGGTTTTCCTGCGGAAAACGCTTGAGCCGCCGCACTTGCGGCGTTTGGGCTGGCTGTGCAGATCCGGTCAGTCCACAAAATGAACCACGTTGGGGTTTTTCACGATGGGTTTCGGCTCACGAGCTGGCCAGCCCAGGACGATGGTAGACCAGACGGTGTGGGTCTGGGGGATGCCGTACTCGTCCAGCTTGGTGCGGATCTCCGGCTCATCGCAAATGGTGCGCAGGGCGTTGATCCAGGTGGCGCCCAGGCCGAAGGAAGTGGCGGCCAGGAGGATGTTCTCCACCGCACAGGCGGAGTCCTGGATGCTGCTGGGGTTGCGCTGATCGTTGGAGACTAGGATGACCGCCTGGGGGTTGTTGTAGCCGAAGAAGAAGGAACCGACCCGCTGGGCGGTGGCGGCGATCAGCTCTTTCAGCGCCTGAATCTCTGCCTGATTGGTCAGCACGGTGAACCGCCAGGTCTGCAAGTTCTTGCTGCTGGGGGCGTGGTAACCGGCGCTGACCACCGCTTCCAACAGCCGGCGGGGGATGGGCTGATCGGTGAAGTGGCGGATACTGTGCCGGTTCAGGATGGTCTCAAAGGTGGGGTTGGTCAAGTTCATGTCGCCGGAATCAGACCACATCTTACGCAGCTCCTTTCGATCCAGCTTGCCCATGGCATTGCGGGGCAAGGCGTTGACAAAGACGAATTTTTTGGGGAGCTTATAGCTCTCCAGCTTGGGGGTGAGGAATTTGGTCACATCGGCCGGATCAAAATCCGCCGATTCTGCCACCAGGTATAGGGCAGGCACTTCCCCCAGCACACCGCCCACATCCTCCACGCCGATGCAGGCGCACTCCCGAATACCGGGGCAGAGGGAGGCGGTGTTTTCGATCTCGATGGGGGAGGCTTTCTCGCCGCCTACATTGATGATGTCGTCAGCACGACCCAGCATATACACGAAGCCGTCCTCGTCCCGCCACACCAGGTCGTTGGTCACCAGCCAGCCATCTTGCAAGGCGTCGGCGGTCTGCTCCGGCAGACCCCAATAGCCCACCATCTGCATCTGGCCTTGGAGCGCCAGCCGCCCCACGACGTCGGGGCCGATGCCCTCCAGGGGGGTTCCGGTCTCCTGATCCAGCAGGCGTACCTGGATGCCCTCCAACGGGCGTCCCACGGCGGACACATGATCCAAATGCCGGTTCACATGGAGGAACAGGCAGCCGCCCGTCTCCGAGGAGCCCCAGACGTTGAATAGCTCTGTGTGGGGCAGCAGCTGGCTTAAAAACTTCTTCCGCTGGATGCTCAGGGAGCCGGCGCCGAACTCGATGTAGCGCAGCTTCCCAAAGACCTGCTGGGCACGGTCGTTCCCCATCTGCTGGAGCATCAAGTCCATGGAGGCGGGGACGCAGGCCATGGCGGTGCAGTGATGCTGGTGGATGTTCAGCTCTGTCTCCCGACCGAAGCCAAACCCGTTTTGCAGCACGATGGTGCCCCCTGCCCAGAGCATAGCTCGCAGCACCCGCATCCCGAAGGAGTGGTTCAGGGGCAGGGGCAGCAGCAGAATATCATCGCTGCGCATCCCGATGCCGGTGTAGGTGTTGTGCATATTGGCGGAGATGCACCGGAGGGTGTGGGTGGCGCCTTTGGGGCGTCCGGTGGTGCCGGTGGTGAAAAGCAGCTCTGCGATGCGGTCGGGGTCTTCTGGGGGGGGAGATGCCTTCTGTCCCAGGGTGTTGGCGGCTTCCAGAGCATCAACGTAGCGCACATAGGGCAGCCCCTCCGGCACCTTTTTGTTGGTGGACAGGTAGAGTTTGGCGTCGGTGAGCTGGGCGATGTATGCCAGCGTGGTCTTGAGTGGGTTCCGGTCAACCGGTACGGTGACGCCGCCCATGAGCTGGACGGCCAGGAGGGCAATGACGTACTCCGGACGGGATGCGCCGGTGAGCATGACTCGGTCGCCAGGCTGGATGCCTTGGGCTTGGAGGTAGCCCCCCAGCAGGGTGGCCTGTTCCAGCAGCTGGCCGTAGGTCACCTGCTGGTCACGGAAGATCAGCGCCACCTTGTCCGGCCGCTCTGCACCGTTCCGGTACAGGGCGTCTACCAGAGTTATCATGCTTCCTCCAACCTTTCCAGCATAGCCGCCATGGCGTCAAGGGAGTTGAAGTTCTGGGGGATGACCTCCTCATAGGGGATGGTGATGCCCAGCTCCAGAGCGATGGTGGCGATGATCTCCACCAGGGTCATGGATTCCAAAATGCCATCGTCTACCAGGGCGTCCGATTCGGTGAAGTCGATCTCAGAGAAGTTTTCCTTCAGTAATGCCGTCAATTTTTCTTTCATGGTGTCGTTCTCCTTTATTTATCAATGGAAATGTCAGAAGTTCATATAGGCGAAGCTGCTGGCGCTGTAGCCCGGGCCGTAGATGCCCAAGATGAGGATGCCCGCCAGCAGGCCGTACCAGACCGCCCACCGCACCGGCAGCTTCAGCGTGGCCACTCGGTCACGGATGGAGCCGTGGGTCACCTGGCTGTGCTCCACCACCAGCAGGAGGGCGATGAGGAGCAGGGAGAGGAGGAAGTTCGCGCCGTCCAGCCCGGCGGTCAGCAGGGAGCCGTCCCAGAAGATCCAGGGGTTGAAGTGAGTGAACATCCCCTGAAACAAGTGCAGGGAGATGGAAAAATCATCGGGGACGGTGATGAGTCGTCCGACCGAGAAGATCAGGGTGGTGCGCACCATCTGGAACCGGTGCCAGGCGGGGCTGTCTCCGTCGATGCCCAGACGCACGGTGAGCCGCTTGGGCTGGGCGATGGTGTCGATGATGAGGAACAGGGCGTAGTAAAGCCCCCAGATCAGGTAGCACACCTTGACCCCGTGCCACAGGCCGGTGAGCAGCCAGACCACGCCGATGGTGACGATGGTCACAAAGTTCTTCCCCGCCTTGGCGCCAAAGCGCTTTTTCAGCTTGCCGCTGACCTTGATGAGGTGGGGGGAGACGGCCAGGGGAAAGTAGACATAATCCTTCATCCACTGGCAGAGCGTGATGTGCCACCGGCGCCACCACTCCGCCACGCTGCGGGAGGTGAAGGGGTGGTCGAAGTTCTTCTCCACCGTGATGCCGAACAGCTCGGAGATGCCCTGGACGATGTCCATGCAGCCGGAGAAATCGGCGTAGAGCTGGAAGGTGCTAAAGAGGGCAGTGACCCAGAAGGCCAGGCCATCGTAGAGTTGGTAGCTGCCCAGGACGCCGGTGATGAAAAGGTTCAGCCGGTCGGCGATGACCAGCTTCTTAAAATACCCCCATAAAATGAGCTGCGTCCCTCGGCAGAGCCGTTGAGAGGTGACGGAGGTATCCTCTAAAAACTCCTTGCGCAGCAGGCGATAGCGGGGGATAGGTCCCTGCAAGATCTGAGGGAAATAGCAGACGCAGAGGAGAAAGAGGGCAAAGTTGCTCTCATGCTCCTGCTTGCGCCAGTAGACATCCAGGAGGTAGCCGATGAGGGACAGGGTGTAGTAGGACAGCCCCAAGGGGACGATGACCTCCCAGGCGGAGAGAGGGCCGCCCTTGCCCAGGTTCACCAGCAGGCTGCTGATGGCTTCCACCAGCATGACGCCGTATTTGCAGTAGCTGTAGAGCACCAGCAGGATGACGATGCCGAAGGCAGCCAGGCGGCGGCACCGCTTCCGGTGGCGCTTCTGGACGGCGGCCTTTTCCTGCCGGTCTTGCAGGCGGCTGAGGGCGTCATTCATGTTGTCATAAACCTGCCCCATCTGCCGGCTGCACAGCCAGACAAAAAGGGCGGTGAGGAGCAGGAAGATCAACTTCTTCCAGCCGGCGAAAGCGTAAAACACCAGGCTGAACCCCAGCAGGACGTAGCCCCGTGGGGGGAGTGCGGTGGCGTGGCGTTTGGACTGGAAATGCTTTCCGGACGGCAGGATGTCACGGGAGCGGCGGCGTCTGGGGGTCAGGCAGAAGGCCAGGACGGACAGCGCCAGAAAACCCAAAAATGAGAAAGATGTAAAAACCATAAGTTCCTCCAAAAGGGGAGTTTCTATAAGCACAAAAATTATAAAGCAAAAATTTTAAGATATTCTTAAGATACCATGTTTTCCTTATGAAGTCAAGGTGACAGTCTGATTAGAAAAAGGAGGAAAAGGTTACAAAATGGAGATAAAATCCGTCAAAATAGAAAGAAAATCATGGGATTTGGATCCCCTTGCGCGGAACCGGAAGTAAGCCCTGGCTAACTGCAAAGAGGGCATTAAAGTCCGGTTTGTTGCGTCCCCAAAGGCGCCGTGCAAAAACAGCGGTATTCCATAGTAAATTGGTAGTATTTTAGCGGCGGTTGTGGTATCATGGTGGACAACACGAAACATGGAGGCAAAAGAGATGGCACGTCAGCTCAGCCGATTGCAGCTCATCGAGCGCAGCATTGTGAAAAAATACCGGAAGGAACTGTGGAACCCCTTTATCGCCGCGGTGAAGCGATACGAACTCATTCAGACGGGAGATCGGGTGGCCGTGTGCATCTCCGGCGGCAAGGATTCCATGCTCCAGGCCAAGCTCATCCAGCAGCTCCAACGGGTCAGTGAGGTGCCCTTTGAGGCGAAATATCTGGTCATGGATCCCGGATACCATCCGGTGAACCGGACGAAGATCCAGGAGAACGCCGCCCTGCTGGGCATTCCCATCCAGATCTTTGACACAGACATCTTCGCCGTCACCGAGAGCGAGCCGAAGAACTGCTGCTACCTCTGCGCCCGAATGCGGCGGGGACACCTGTACAGCTTGGCTCAGTCGTTGGGGTGCAATAAGATCGCCCTGGGGCACCACTTTGATGACGTCATTGAGACGACGCTGATGGGGATGCTCTACGGCGGGCAGATCCAGGGGATGATGCCCAAGCTCCACAGCACCAACTTCCCAGGGATGGAGCTGATCCGCCCCCTGTACTGCGTGAAGGAGAAGGACATCATCGCTTGGAAGCGGTACAACGACCTGGAATTCATCCAGTGCGCCTGCCGGATGACGGAGAAGATGTCCCAGAGCCTGGACGGCATCGGTACCTCCAAACGGCAGGCGGTGAAACAGCTCATCGCCACCCTGGCAGAGGAGAACAGCCAGGTGCCCAAGAATATTTTCAAAGCCATCCACGCCGTCAGCTTGGACACCATGGTAGGCTATAAATCCGCCGGAGTGGAGCACACGTTTTTGGAGTGGTATGACACCCTGGGCAGCGCCCTGGGGAAGCCAGAGGAGGAAGGTTGAAGATGGAAGCCTTTGTGAGAACGGAATTACTGCTGGGCAGAGACGCCATTGAACGGTTGCAGCAGGCCAGGGTGGCCGTGTTCGGCCTGGGCGGCGTGGGCGGCTATGTGGTGGAGGCGCTGGCACGGAGCGGTGTCGGGGCGCTGGATCTGATCGACCACGATACGGTCAGCGTCAGCAATTTGAATCGCCAAATTTTCGCCCTCCACAGCACCATTGGACGGGACAAGGCGGACGTGGCCAAGGAGCGGGTGCTGGACATCAATCCGGATATCCAGGTCACGCTGTGGAAAACTTTTTACCTGCCGGACACCGCTGACCAGTTCGACCTGACCCAGTATGACTACATCGTGGACGCCATCGACACGGTGACGGGGAAATTGGAGCTGATCACCCGCGCCAAAGCGGCGGGGACGCCCATCCTGTGCGCCATGGGCACCGGCAACAAATTAGACCCCACGTCCTTTACCGTCACCGATCTTTCCAAGACCGCCGGTGACGGACTGGCGCGGGTCATGCGGAAGGAACTCAAAAAACGAGGCATCACCCACCTGAAGGTGGTCTACTCCACCGAGCTGCCCCACAAAACGTTGTTCCAGCCGGAACCGGAACCGGGCAGCACTCGCCGGAGCACTCCGGGCAGCGTGCCCTTTGTGCCGCCGGTGGCGGGACTCATTGCGGCCAGCCAGGTGGTCAAAGATCTGTTAGCGAAATAAACAAGGAGGAACCAAAGATGAAACAGACCATGGAGCGACAGGCAGCGTGGGAGCTGCTGCGCAAGTACAATCAGGATCATTTCCATCTCCAGCACGCACTGACGGTGGAAGGGGTTATGCGCTGGTACGCCCAGGAACTGGGCTACGGCGAGGACGTGGATTTCTGGGGCAATGTGGGGCTGCTCCACGACATCGACTTTGAACAGTACCCTGACCAGCACTGCATCAAGGCGCCGGAGCTGCTGAGAGAGGGCGGTGCGGACGATGCCCTCATCCACGCTGTGTGCAGCCACGGCTATGGCATCACGGTGGACATCCAGCCGGAACACGAGATGGAAAAGGTGCTCTTTGCGGCAGACGAATTGACCGGCCTGATCTGGGCCACAGCGCTGATGCGTCCCTCCAAGAGCACCAAGGATCTGGAGCTGAAATCGGTGAAGAAGAAGTTCAAGCAGCACAGCTTCGCCGCAGGCTGTTCCCGTGAGGTCATCACCACCGGCGCAGAGCGTCTGGGGTGGACGGTAGAGGACTTGATCTCCAAGACCATCCTGGCCATGCGCTCCTGTGAAGATCAGGTGAATGCGGCCATGGCGGCGCTGTGATGGGACGGATCGAGAATCCTGTTCGCTGACAAAAATGGACGAATTCCCCAGGTAAAAATAGAAAATCATGGAGATTGGCAGAGCGGAAGAATGCGCTGCCAATCTTTTTTTGTAAAAGTGGCGGGCAAAAGAAAAAATTTTTTCTGACCGTTCCTTCCAACGGGAAATTCCAGGACATTCCCTCAAAAAAAGTGGAAAAAAGTTCGAAAAACACCTTTGGTAGAAATGACAGACGGGCTGCAAAAAGAGTCCGGATTTCCAACGCAGATACCGGTAAAACAGGGGGAAAGAGAAGCGGACAGGGGAAAAGTTGAACAAATTGTTAACAAAAAAATTATAAAAATCCAACCCACGAAATCCAGTGCCGGAAGCGAGGGAGCTGGAAGGGGGGGTAATTCTGTTCTGTATGCCTAAAAGGGACAGGGAAGAAACAGGGTTTTTCGTAAAAAGAACACGAAAGAAAAGGGGAAAAGGGGGGGACAGTCGCTTGACAAGAAATTAACAATTTAATATAATCAAACTGGCAATGCAATACTATATTCATATAGCACCCGTGATAGAAAAGGTAGACAAGATGCCTGTTCCCCCATTAGGGAAGCGGGGGAACAGGCAGTGTTAAGGAGGTTCAACACATGAGCTATACCATTCCGATCGGACCTTACCATCCTTCGTTGGAAGAGCCGGTCCATGCCCGTCTTACGGTAGACGGCGAAATGATCACTGATGCCAAGGTGTTTATCGGTTACAACCACCGCGGCATCGAAAAGCTGGCCCAGGAACGCAACTTCATCCAGACCGATGTTCTGGTGGAACGTGTCTGCGGCATCTGCTCCCACTCCCATGCCATGACCTATGCCATGTGCGTGGAGAACATCGCCGGCATGGAGGTGCCCAAGCGTGGTCAGTATATCCGCGTCATCATCTCCGAGCTGGAACGCATCCACTCCCACCTGCTGTGGCTGGGCATCGCCTGTCACATCATCGGCCACGACAGCCTGTTCATGCACTCCTGGAACGATCGGGAACGAACCATGGATCTGCTGGAAGCCATCACCGGCAATCGGGTCAACTATGCCATGAACACCATCGGCGGCGCCCGCCGAGACATCCCCGATCACCTGCGCAAGGAGATCATCGACACCCTGGATGACCTGGAAGTGAAGATGCAGCCCATGACCCACTTCCTGACCACTGATAAGACCGTGGCCATGAGAACCCAGGGGGTTGGCGTCCTGACGCGGGAAGATGCCATCCGCATCGGTGCGGTCGGCCCTCACGCCCGTGCTTCCGGCGTGGACATTGATGTTCGTCGTGACGCCCCCTATACCTCTTATGAGGACTTTGACTTCAACATCCCCGTGGTAGACTCCGGCGATGTGTTCGCCCGCGTGCTCGTCCGTGTCCTGGAGACTTATGAGAGCATGAAGATCGTCCGTCAGGCCGTTGATATGCTGCCCGAAGGCCCCATCAACCTGGGCAACAAGATCCCCAAGGTTCCTGCCGGCGAATTCGTAGGCTGTCATGAGGCGCCCCGTGGTCAGTTGGTGTATAAAGTCGTCACCAATGGCGGCCCCACCAACCATCGTCTGAGCATTCACGTGCCCACCTTCAAAAATGCCCCCACCGTGGAAACCATGCTCAAGGGCAACACCGTGGCAGACGCTGGCCTGATCGTGGCATCCATCGACCCCTGCTTCTCCTGTATGGACTGCTAAGTTATGCATGAACTATCTATCACGCAGAGTATTGTAAACATCGCCGTAGAGACGGCAAAAGAACACAATGTGAAGAAGATTCGAGAGATCCATCTGCGGATCGGAGAATATTCTGGCATTGTGTCTCAGTGCGTACAGCAATATTTCGATATCCTCAGCAAAGGCACCGCCGCCGAGGGGGCAGTGCTGGTGACGAGACGGATACCGATCACCATGCGCTGTAACCAGTGCGGGGCGGAGAATGAGATCGACAAGCTCAAGATCCAGTGTCCCGCCTGCGGCAGCACCGACTTGAAGCTGCTGACAGGGCATGAATTTTATGTAGAAAGTCTGGAGGTGGATTGATCCATGGAAATCAAAGTAATGCACCAGGTCATGGAGTGGAACGAGGATGTCAGCGACGCCGTCAAAGCGGAGCTGGCTGAGCATCAGGTTTGTCTGATCAACGTCATGGGTTCCCCCGGCGCCGGTAAGACCAGTATGATCGTCTCCTTGATCAACCGCCTGCGGGAAACCTACCGCATCGGTGTCATCGAGGGCGACATCGCCGGCCAAGTGGATGCGGATACCATCCACGCCATGGGCATTCCGGTGGTGCAGCTGGACACCGATGGAGCCTGCCATATCGAGGCCATGAGCATCCAGCACCTGCTCAAGGAGTTCTCCCTGCCGGATCTGGACATCATCCTGGTGGAAAACATCGGGAACCTGGTGTGTCCGGCGGAGTTCAACATCGGAGAAAACTTCCGTATTGCGCTGCTCAGCGTGCCGGAAGGGGATGACAAAGTGGTGAAATACCCGCTCATGTTTGCCACCACCGATGCTCTGGTGCTCAACAAGTTCGATATGCAGCCCTATTTTGACTTCGACGATCAAAAGGTCGAAGCAGACGCCAAGGGCGTCAACCCCAATGTGAATGTGTTCCGTGTTTCCTCCCGCACCGGAGACGGTCTGGGGGAACTGACGGAATGGATAAGCAACAAAGTCAACGTAATTCTTGGAAAAGAAAAAGGAGGGGTGTAACGTGCAGAAAAAGACAACATTCTCTGCATGGCTGTCCACTTTTGTGTTCTGCTTCCTGTTCTGGCTCCTGCTGACCTGGTCAGTACATCCGTTGGGCCTGTTAATGGACGCAATCTTCAGCGCAGCAGTGGCAGCGTTCACAGCAAAATTCTTTATCCACAGCAAAGCATTCCACTTCTTCAATCCGGCACGGTTCTTCGCGCTGATCGCTTACATCTTCGTGTTCTTCTGGGAGATGGTCAAGGCGAACCTGAGCATGGTGGGCATCGTCCTGACCAGCAAGCGCAACCACTGCCAGAGCGGCATCATCCGCGTGCCCGCTGCCAAAGGATTGACGAGCGAGTATGGCCTGGCCATGGTCAGCAACTGCATCACCATGACCCCCGGCACCATTACCGTGGATGTGGCTGAGGATGAGGAAGGCAACAACTATTACTATGTACATTGGATCGATGTGGCGGAAATGGACCGCGAAAAAGCGGGCGACATCATCAAGGGTACCATGGAAAAATGGATCGGGAGGATTTGGAAATGATTGAATTTCTGATTGCGGCGATTATCTGTGTGGTACTCGATCTGTTCCTGCTGGTTCGGGTGCTCAACGGCCCCACGGCAGTGGATCGGCTGTGCGGTATTGACAGTATCTCTCTGGTGACCGCACTGGGCCTGGCGGCCTACACCATGTACACCGGTCGTATCATCTACTTGGACGTCGCTCTGGTAGACGCAGCTCTGGGCTTTTTCGGTACGGTTTTCGTATCCCGCTATCTGGAGGGAAGACTATGAATATGACTTTGCGAGTGATTATTGATATTCTGCTGGGGCTGGGTGCGTTCTTCACCTTTGTCGGTGTCATGGGCGTGGTCCGGATGCCGGACGTATTCGGCCGTCTCCAGGCTTCCACCTGCATCGGCAGCTTGGGCAATATCTTCCTGGCGCTGGGCGGTATCGTCTACGCCATCGGCACCAATGCAGCAGAGGCTGGCACTTGTGTGAAGCTGATCGTCATCATGCTGATGGTTCTGCTGACCAACCCGGTTTCCAACCATTCCATGTGCAGGGCGGCTTGCAACTCGGGCGTACTGCCTTCCAGCAAGATGGTAATAAATGATTACAAGGAGGATGATCCCGAATGAGCGGTACCTTGATTATGGTTCTTAACACGCTGGTGGTCATCAGCATCGTAGTCTCTGCCATTATTGCAGTGCAGGCCGATAAGCTGATCCACTCCGTTATCGCTCTGGACGCAGTCGGCGCCCTTGTAGCTCTGGAATTTATCCTGCTTCAGGCACCGGACGTGGCCATTGCAGAAGCCAGCGTTGGCGCAGTTCTCTCCACTGTTCTGTACATTGTTGCCCTGCGCAAGGTCGAGGAGGAGGACGTATGAAACTGAAAAAAGCGATTGGCGCAATCGCCCTGATTGCGATCCTGATCTGTGGTATCTACGCCGCAGGCATTATGTATCAGAGCGGCAGCACCTATGACGGTTCTAAGACCGACGTGATCGCCCTGTACGAAAACCCGCAGGAATATGATGTCTCCAATCCCGATGGCGTTGCGGACATCATCGTGAAGAACAACCTGGATAAGACCGTCTCTCACAACGTGGTTGCAAGCATCGTCTTTAACTTCCGTGGTTACGATACCATGGGCGAGAGCTTCATCCTGGTCACCGCCGTTACCGGCTCCCTGGTCATCCTGCGCAAGGTGAAAAAAGATAAGAAGGAGGCGTGATGAGAAGATGAAACTGAAACGGAAAGACATTATCGTCAAGTGCAGAGCGGATACCTTCATGCCTCTGGCAGCCATGTTCGGCATTTGTGTCATCATGCATGGCGACAGCAGCCCCGGCGGCGGCTTCCAGGGCGGCGTTCTGGCAGCGGGCGCATTCCTGCTGTTTTTCCTGGGCTACGGCGGACGGAAGAACTACTTCAACTATCAGAAGGGCTACATCCCCCGCCTGGAAGCAGTGGCTGAGATCGTCTACATCGCAGTGGCCGTGGTCGGCATCTGCGCAGGCGGCAATTTCTGCCTGAACATCATCCTCTCCCACCACTGGGAGATCGAGACGGTGCAGTTCATGAACAACGCAGTCGGCTGCAACGTGTTCACGGGCATCTGCTGCCTGCTGATGCTCATGCTGGGCCTGCTGGACAAAGAGGAAGGAAGTGAAGCGAAATGATGCAAATCAATTACATCGGTTCCTTCTGTCTGATCGTGCTGGGTATGTACTGCATGATTGCAAAGAAAGATATGATGAGAACCTGCATTGGCATGGGCATGACGGACTATGGCGCCAACCTGATGATCGTTTCGGTAGGCTTCCATGACGGCGGCACCGCTCCGATCTTTGTCATGTCCGAACTCAACCGAGCATCCTTCTTCGTGGATCCTGTGCCTCAGGCACTGACCTTGACCTCCATCGTCATCGGCGCCTGCACCACCGCTATGGCGCTGAGCCTGGTCATGATGGCGAAGAAGCAGTATGGCAGCATCAACACAGATCAGATCAGGAGGTTGAACGGCTAATGATTAATATGTCTCACTTCCCGGTTCTGGCCATTATGGGTCTGTTCCTCGGGGCATTCCTGGTTGCACTGTTTGGCCGTAAGAGCGCCGCAGTCCGCAACACCATCTCATTTATCATCACGGGCGGGGCTATGGTTCTCATGTTCCTGCTCATCAAGCCGATCATGATGGATGGCGAAGTCATTGCTTATTGGCTGGGCGACTGGGCACCGGTGTCCGGCTGGGCCATCGGTATCGGCATCGAAGTGGACGCGCTGAGCCTGTTCTTCGGCCTGATCGTCACGGTCGCCGTGTTTGCCTCCTGCATCTATGCCTTCACCTATATGGCACACGATGACAGCCAGGCCAACTACTTCAGCCTGTTCCTCATGCTCTCCGGCTCCGTGCTGGGTCTGGTGCTCTCTGGCGACTTGTTCAACATCTTCGTCATGATCGAGATCATGACCTTCTCCGCCGTGGCGCTGACCGCATTCCGGAACGACTATGAAGGCGCCATCGAAGGTGCGTTCAAGTATCTGGCCGTCGGCTCCCTGGGTTCCACTGCTGTCCTGGTGGGGATTACCATCCTCTACAACCAGCTGCACACCCTGAACCTGGCTCAGATCTCTGCCATGCTGGCGGAAAAGGGCAACACCCCCATCCTGATGGTGGCCTTCGGCCTGCTATTCATCGGCTTCGGCACCAAGGCGTTCATCTTCCCCTTCCACCCCCTGGCAGCCGATGCCCACGCTGTGGCACCTGCTTCCATCTCCCTGATGATCTCCGGCGTCCTCACCAAGTGCGGCGTCTATGGCATCATCCGTCTGGTCTATGCGCTGTTCCAGAACATCCAGGTTCCCGCAGTGCAGTATCTGGTGGTCGGCTTCGGCACCATCAGTATGTTCGTCTGCGTCACCATGGCGTTCAATCAGCATAACTTCAAGCGGCTGCTGGCCTTCCATTCCATCTCTCAGGTGGGCTACGTCATCACCGCTCTGGGTCTGGGCACTGCCCTGGGTCTCAGCTCCGGCCTGTTCCACGCCATGAACCACACCCTGTTCAAGGGCCTGCTGTTCCTGACTGCTGGCGCTGTCCAGCACGCCACCGGCAGCCTGGATCTAGATAAGCTGGGTGGTCTGGCAAAGAAGATGCCCCGCACCTGCATCCTGTTCCTCATCGGTGCCGCTTCCATCAGCGGCCTGCCCCCCTTCAACGGCTTTGCCTCCAAGTGGTACATCTACCAGGCAGCCTTTGAAAAGGGCGCCGAGAGCAACAACTTCTTCTTCATCTTTGTCTGCATCGTTGCGCTGATCACCTCCGTGCTGACCCTGGCTTCCTTCATCAAGGTCTCCCAGAGCGTCTTCTTCGGCCAGCTCAACCCCGAATTCAAGGATGCGAAAGAAGTTTCCCTGGGTATGCGCATCCCCATGTGGATTCTGGCCGTCCTGTGTATCCTCACCGGCCTGCTGCCCGGCAAAGTCACCGATTACCTCCTCGCACCTGCAACCGCCGCAGCTTCCAACGCTGTGAACTATGTGGATAAGATGATGGGTGACGGCTACGCAGCCGCTCACGGCGTCACCAACACCCTGGGCGACACCGCCATCAACTTCGCCGGCACTTGGGATCCCATCGTTTGGCTGCTCCTGCTGTTCTGCGTCACTTGCGCTGTGGCTCTGGTCGCAATCCTGGGCTCCAACAAGAAGGTCGGCACCCTGGAAATGCCGGCTGAGATCGCACAGGCAGATCAGGTTGCTCCGGCTGACGCCAAGTATGAACCCTTCTTCTCCGGTGAAGAAAGCGTTTATTCTCAGGTTGGCGGCTCCGACCTGTTCTGGGGCTTCAAGCATAACCTGAAAAAGTACTTCAGCTATATGCATGACTGGCACAGCGGTATCGTCAACGACTACGCTCTGTACGGCGTGGTGGCGATCGCCTTTGTCCTGGTCTTCTGCGTCGCGTTTCTGTAAAGGAGGAGAATCATGACATTTTTGATCAATTTGGTTCAGCTTCTGATTTTCCCCGGTCTGCTGTTCTGTGTGGTATTCGGCGTTCTGATGGCTGGTATCGACCGGAAGCTGGTTGCGCGTATGCAGCGCCGTGTTGGCCCTCCCATCCTCCAGCCTTGGTATGATTTCGTCAAGTGCTGTGCAAAGGAGACCATCATCCCCCGTTGCGCCAAGAAGGCGATCTTCATCGGTGCCCCCTACCTGGGACTGGCCTGTCTGATCGTCATTGCCCTGTTCATTCCGGTGGGCTCCTATGGTTCCGCCTTCACGGCAGGTGCGGACTTGGTCGTTATCCTGTACCTGCTGACCATCGCAGGTGTCACCCTCATCATCGGCGCCTCCTCCACTGGTTCCCCCTACGCAGGCGTGGGTCTGAGCCGTGAGATGGTCGCTATGATCTCCTATGAGCTGCCCTTCGTGCTGGTGCTGCTGGCGGTCGGCCGTGTGGCTGGCGCAGACTCCGGCCTGGGCTGCACCTTCTCCCTGAGCACCATCGCCGCCTATCAGGCAGCCAACGGCCCCCTGATCGCACACTGGGCGCTGATCCCCGCAGCCATTGCCATGCTGCTGGTCATCCCCTGCGAAGTCGGTTCCCACCCCTTCGACATTGCGGAAGCAGAGACTGAGATCTGCGAAGGCGCACTGGCGGAATACAGCGGCCACCCCCTGGGGGTGTTCCGTCTGAGCCACTATGTGAAGATGTACATCATGACCGCGCTGTTCTGCGCTATGTTCCTGGGCGGCATCACCGTCGGCCTGGCCGGCACGGTGGGCGTAGTCGTTGATGTCCTGATCTTCCTGGTTCTGTGCGGCGTGGTCAGCTTTATCTGCATGACCCTGCCCCATGCGGTCTGTGCCCGCCTGAGAGTGGAACAGGTCTTCAAATTCTACTGGACCGTCGTTGCCGGTCTGGCTGCCCTGAGCCTGGTTATGGTTTGGGCAGGTCTGTAAGAGGAGGCTCATAAATGTTTCAGAAAATGATGGACAAAAGCGTGGCTAAGAGCCCCTGGCTTTTCCACGTCAACGCAGGCTCCTGCAATGGCTGTGATATCGAGATCGTGGCAGCGCTGACCCCCCGCTATGACGCGGAGCGTCTGGGCTTCCGCCTGGCAGGCAGCCCCCGTCAGGCCGACATCGTTGTGGTGTCCGGCCCTGTCACCCGCCAGACGCGTGACCGAGTCATCCGTACCATCGCACAGGTACCCGAACCCCGTGTCATTGTCAGTATTGGTTCCTGTCCCCGTTCCGGCAACGTTTTCAAGGGCAGCTATGCCATTGACGGCCCCCTGGAAAAGTGGGTTCATGTAGACGTTGCTGTGGCCGGCTGCACCCCCAAGCCTGAGGCCATTATGGCCGGCTTGGCCAAGGCAACCGAGATTCTCAAAGAGAAGAGGAAGGAGATGCGCAAGTAATGTTTCCCTATTTAAAACAAGCACTGTCCAACCTCTTTATGAAGCCCAGCACCATCGCATTCCCCGCCGGGGATCCTCCCAAGGCGAAGGAAAATTATCGTGGTCGGATTGCGTTCAATGAAAAGACCTGCATCAACTGCGGGATGTGTGAACGGGTCTGCGCACCGGCGAGCATCACCCGGAAGGCCACCAAGCTGGAAAACGGCGATCAGGAGATCGACTTCTCCTTCGACCTGACCAGCTGCACCTTCTGCGGCACCTGCGCCGACTTCTGCGCAACCAAGTCCATTACCCTGACCGACGATTACATGATGGTCGGCACCACGCCGGAGGACTTCATGGTTCGGGCAACGTTCATTAAGAAGGCTCCGCCCAAGCCCAAGTTCACTCCGGAACAGTTGGCAGAAATGAAGAAAAAGGCAGAAGCGGCCAAGGCAGCCAAGGCGGCAGCCGCCGCAGCCCAGAAGGCAGAGTAACCTTGCAGCGTGTCAGGCTGGTCGTTGTTGGCATTGTCCAAGGCGTAGGGTTTCGACCCTATATCCACCGGCTGGTCACGGAGTTCAACCTGAAAGGGTGGATCCGTAACGAGAGTTACGGAGTGGAGCTGGAGCTGGAAGGCACGTCCCAGGCCATCGAGGGCTTTGTGGCGCGCCTGAAGGCTCAGCCTCCCCGCCTTGCGGTGATTGAAGCGCTCCGTGTGGAATCATGCGGGGCGCTGAAGAACTATGCGGGATTTACCATTCGAGCCAGCGAGAAGCGCGGCGAGAACAACACCCTGGTCAGCCCCGACGTGGGCATCTGTGAGGATTGCCTGCGGGAGCTGCGAGATCCCCGTGACCGGCGCTACCGGTATCCCTTCCTCAACTGTACCAACTGCGGCCCTCGGTTTACAATCATCCGAGATGTCCCCTATGACCGCCCCCTCACCTCTATGGGTGCATTCCCCATGTGCCCAGAGTGCGAGACGGAGTATCGAGACATTGAAAATCGGCGCTACCATGCGCAGCCTAATTGCTGCGCAGTGTGCGGCCCCCAGGTGTCCTACTGGGACGCCGCCGGTCATCCGGTGGAGGGGGACGCCATCGCACTGGCGCAGGCGTGCTTGAGCGAGCAGGGCATTGTGGCGGTGAAGGGACTGGGGGGATTCCACCTGGCCTGCAAGATCGATCAGGAGGACACCCTGCGCAAGCTGCGCCAGCGGAAGCATCGAGATGAAAAACCCTTTGCCATTATGTGCGCCAGCGTGGACGAAGCGAGAAAACTGTGCTATATTACTCCTGAGGAGGAGGCGCAGCTGACCAGCTTCCGGCGTCCCATCGTCCTCCTGCGCAAACGGACGGGCACCAGCCCGTACCTGAGCGAAAACCTGGACTTAGGCGTTATGCTTCCCTATACCCCCCTCCACTACCTGCTCATGGAAGGGTTTGACGCCCTGGTTATGACCAGCGCCAACCGCTCTGATTGTCCGGTCATGTATGACAACAACGAGGCAGTGGAACACTTGCAGGGGATCGCTGACGGGTTCTTGGTGCATAACCGAGATATTGTCACCCGTTGTGATGACTCTCTGCTGCGGGTCGTCGACGGACAGGCGTATTTTCTGCGGCGCAGCCGTGGCTATGCACCCCAACCCCTGTTCTTGCAGGAGGATTGTACGGGGGTGTTGGCCTGCGGCGCGGAGCAGAAAGCATCCTTCGCCCTGTCCAAAGGGAGGGCGTTCTTCCTGAGTCAGCACATCGGCGACCTGAAAAACGCCGAGACTCTGTCCCACTACGAGGGACAGATCGAACATTTCCAGCGCCTGTTCGGCATTACCCCCACCCGGCTGGTCTGTGACCTGCATCCGGACTACTTCTCCACGGCCTACGCCCAGGAGCGGTGCCAACGGGAGGGGCTGCCCCTGGTGCAGGTGCAGCATCACCACGCCCACATGGCCGCCTGCATGGCGGACAACCGGCTGGACGAACCCTGCATCGGCGTCATCTGGGACGGCACCGGCTACGGCACCGACGGCACCATCTGGGGGGGCGAGTTCCTGGAAGGGGACTACGCCGGATTCCAGCGTTACGGCTCCCTCCGTCCCATCCCCCTGGCTGGGGGAGATCGGGCGGTGAAGGAGATCAGCCGTGTGGGCTTTGCGCTGGCGTTGGACGCAGGCTGTCCGGAGCAGTACCCCATGGCGGAGGGCAAGAAGAAGCTGCTGACCCAGATGATCGTCAGCGGGCTGAACAGTCCCAAAGCCAGCAGTATGGGGCGGCTCTTTGACGGCGTGTACGCCATTTTGACCGGTCGGGAGGCGGTGACCTACGAGGGTCAGGGCGCCATCCTGCTGGAAGCCATGGCGGAGCCGTGCCAGGACGCCTATCCGGTGACCTTGGAGGAGTCGGACGGCGTGAGCCGGTTCGATTTCCGCCCCATGGTGGGGGCGCTGTTCCGAGAATTGGCCGAAAACCTGCCTGCGGCGCAGCTTGCGGCCAAGTTCATGAACACCCTGGTGGCACTTGCCCGTGTGCAGTGCCTGGCCATTCGGGAAAAGACCGGACGGACGAAGGTGGTGCTTTCCGGCGGTGTGTTCCAAAATATGTACCTGCTCCCCAGGGTGCGTGACACCTTGACGGAAGCGGGATTCCAAGTATATCATCATCATCGTGTGTCTGCCAACGATGAGGGGATCTCCCTGGGGCAGACCATGATTGCAGTGAAAGGTGGTGGCCAGTAATGTGCCTGGCAATTCCATTTCAAATCGTAAAGATCGAAGGCAATACTGCCATCGCTGAGGCAGCGGGTGTCCAGCGCAAGGTTCGCATCGACTTCATCAAAGAACCCAAGGTGGGAGATTTCATCATCGTCCACGCCGGATTCGCCATTGAGAAGATGAAGGAGGATCAGGCGCTGCGCAACCTGGAAGCCATTTCGGAGGCTGCCAATGCTGTATGAAGCTCAGTTCCGTAACCCAGCCGGTGCAGGCAAGCTGATCCAGGCCATCCGTGATATGGACCTGCCGGAGCTGCGGATCATGGAGATCTGCGGCACCCACACCATGTCCATCGCCAAGGCCGGCCTGCGGCAGATCCTGCCTCCCCACATCCATCTCATTTCCGGCCCCGGCTGTCCGGTGTGCGTGACCCCGTCCGGCGTCATGGACGAGGTGCTGCGCATCAGCCAGCTGCCCAACGTGACCATCACCACCTACGGCGACCTGCTGCGGGTGCCAGGGAGCGTGCCGGGGGATAACCTCCAGCGGCGCAGCGCCCAGGGCGCAGATGTGCGCATGGTGTATTCACCTATGGACAGCCTGGATATGGCGGAGCAGGAACCAGATCGGGAGTTTATCTTCCTGGGGGTGGGCTTTGAAACCACCGCCCCAGGGACGGCCATCGCCGTGCAGGAGGCGAAGGCGCGGGGACGGAAGAATTTTTCCCTGCTCTCCCTGCTCAAACGGACGGAGCCTGCCATGCGGGCCATCATCGAGAGCGATGATTTCAACGTCAGCGGCTTCCTCTGCCCCGGCCATGTGGCCACCATTTTGGGGGAGGAAGGATTCCGGTTCCTGGCTGAGGAATACGGGATCCCCAGCGTCATCGCTGGCTTTGAAACCGGAGATATTTTAGCGGCGGTGTATCAGCTGCTGCGCCAGATCCAGACGGGCAACCCCCACCTGGAGAACGAGTACACCCGGGCGGTAGCGCCCCAGGGGAACCCCATGGCGCGGCAGATCATGGCCGAGACCTTTACCTGGCAGGACGATGTGTGGCGTGGGTTGGGCACCATCCCCAACAGCGGCTACGCCCTGCGGCCGGAATTTTCCGCCTTCGATGCGGCTCGGAAGTTCGACTTCCAGCCGGAGGACAAGGAGGAGAGAACCGGATGTAAGTGCGGCGAGATCATCCGTGGTCGCCGAGACCCCATGCAGTGCCCCCTGTTCGGCAAGGCTTGCCTGCCGGAGCATCCGGTGGGGCCGTGTATGGTGTCCAGCGAGGGTGCGTGTGCCGCTGCGTATAAATATCAGAGGGTGTAACTTTGAAACCGTTAGAAGAAATTATCACATTAGACTACGGCAGCGGCGGCAAAAAGACCTCCAGCCTCATCGAGGAGATGCTGGTGCCCGCCTTTGCCAACGAGGCGCTGTCCGCCCTAGGCGACGGGGCGATCTTGCCCGGCCAGGGCGACCTGGTGTTCTCCACGGACAGCTATGTGATCAGCCCCTACTTTTTCCCCGGCGGCGACATCGGGAAGTTGAGCGTCTGCGGCACGGTGAACGACATCTCCATGTGCGGCGGCACGCCCAAGTACCTGAGCCTGGGCTTCATTTTGGAGGAGGGTCTGCCGGTGGCAGACCTGCGGCGCATTGTCGCTTCCATTGCGGAGACGGCGCAGAAATGCGGCGTCCAGGTGGTCACCGGTGACACCAAGGTGGTGGAACGGGGGAAGGGCGACGGCATCTACATCAATACCGCCGGCATCGGCACCCTGACCTGGCCGGGGCTTTCCCCCCGAAAGATCCAGGAGGGAGACGTGGTGCTGGTCAGCGGCACCATCGGTGACCACGGCACCACCGTGATGCTGGCTCGGAGCGGTATGATGGAGGCGGGGAACCTGCGCTCGGACTGTATGCCCCTGAACCAGCTGGCAAAGGCGGCGTTGGCGTGCGGCGGCGTTCGGGTGCTGCGGGATCCCACAAGAGGCGGGGTAGCCACGACCTTGAATGAGTTCGTAGAAAACACCCCCTGGTCTATCGTCCTGGAGGAAGGCGGCCTGCCAGTCTCAGATGAGGTGGCCAGCGCCTGTGACATTCTGGGGCTGGATCCCCTGTACTGTGCCAATGAGGGCAAAATGCTGGTGGTCGTCTCACCGGAGTCCGCCGAAGCTGTCCTGGCCGCCCTGCACAAGACCCCCGGAGGGGAACAGGCGGCGGCCATTGGCCATGTGAGCCGAGCGTACCCCGGAAAAGTGGTACTGAAAACCTACCTCGGAGGAACCCGTATCCTGGCCAAGCTGACCGGGGCGCAGCTTCCGAGAATCTGTTAAGCGATTGAAACGAGGTGCTCCTATGCAGACCAATAAAAAGATCCTGATCAACAAGGAAGACATCATCCCCACCGCACAGAGGATGCGTGACGAGGGCAGAATGCTGCTGCTCATCCACGGGCACAGAGATACCGAAGGCCAGCCCGTCATCTGCTACGACTACTTTGTGGGCGATGTGTTTGAAAGCTACGAAGTCCGTGGTGAGGAAACCCTCCCCGACATCTCTCCCATCTATGACCTGGCAGCCGCTTGGCCCGAGCGGGAGATCAACGAGCTCATCGGCGTCACCTTCGAGGGCTTGGACTGCTCTGAACGTCTCTTCCTGCCTGAAAACATGGCAGAAGAAATGAAGGGTCAGATCCTGGTCACCCCTCTGGAAGAACTGCGCAAGGCCAACGGCCTGGGTCCGGAGGATTCCTGATCTTTGCTCCTATGCGGACAGAAACACCCCCTGCTTGTGAATCGGGCAGGGGGTGTTTTCATTGCGGAAAGCACTTGGAAGCCCAGCTGGGCTTCCAAGTGCTTCGTTTTCGGGATGTAGTGTCACTTCATCTGGGGACAGCGCTCCCGCAGGAAGGCTTCAAAGCCGTCCGGATCCCCGATGGTGAAGCGATCGGGGACGAGCAGGATGCCATTTCGGGGGCCGAACATGAGCACCCAGCAGTGGAAGAGCTTGTGCAGCTGTAAAATCTGATGATAATCACAGGAAAAGGAGAATCTCCCCTCCTGTACCAGGATGCGGTCGCCAAACCGCACCACCGTCTCAAAGAGCAGGCCGTTGTGGATCCGTTGATTGTCTGCCTTCACCTGCCGGAGCGTCAAGACGGGGGAGAACAGGAGAACGACCAGGATGATGAACAGGCAGACGCCGAAAATAGCCATCAAGGCCGAATCTCCGTCCCGCCAGGTCACCAACAGCATGACCAGTGACAGAAGGGCAAAGAGGGCGCCCAGAAGGGAGATTTTCCGGTAAATGACGCATCGGATGTACTCTTTCAGCATCTCATCCGTGCTGAAAAAGCGATTTTCATAGATATATTGTGACATAATAACACCTCACTGAAAGACAGGGATGGCGTGTGCCGGCCGATTTATCAGATGAGCGCGGGGGATTCAGCCCAGTTGGGTCTTGCCGCCCATGTAAGGCTGAAGTGCTTCGGGGATGGCTACGGAGCCATCGGCCTGAAGGTTGTTCTCCAGGAAGGCAATGAGCATACGGGGAGGGGCAACACAGGTGTTGTTCAGGGTGTGTGCCAGTCGGGTTTTGCCGTTCTCGTCCTTGTAGCGGATCTTCAGGCGGCGTGCCTGAGCGTCCCCCAGGTTGGAGCAGGAGCAGACCTCAAAGTACTTCTGCTGACGGGGGGACCAGGCTTCGATGTCGCAGCTCTTTACCTTCAGGTCAGCCAGGTCACCGGAGCAGCATTCCAGCTGACGGACGGGGATGTTCATGCTGCGGAACAAATCAACAGAGTTCTTCCACAGCTTGTCATACCAGAACATGGAGTCCTCAGGCTTGCAGACCACGATCATCTCCTGCTTCTCGAACTGGTGGACACGGTACAGACCGCGTTCCTCGATGCCGTGGGCGCCCACTTCCTTGCGGAAGCAGGGGGAGTAGGAGGTCAGGGTCAGGGGGAGCTGGTCGGCAGGGAGGATCTGGTCAATGAAACGGCCGATCATGGAGTGTTCGGAGGTGCCGATCAGGTACAGGTCTTCCCCTTCGATCTTATACATCATAGCGTTCATTTCCGGGAAGGACATGACGCCCTCCACTACGTTGCCGTGGATCATGAAGGGGGGGATGACGTAAGTAAAACCACGGTCGATCATGAAGTCTCTGGCATAGGCCAGGACAGCCTCGTGCAGGCGCGCAATATCGCCCAGCAGGTAGTAAAAGCCGCTGCCGGAGACACGACCGGCGGCCTCGAAATCTGCGCCGTTGAGCTTGTCGATGATGTCGGTGTGATAGGGCACCTCGAAATCAGGCACCACCGGTTCGCCGAACCGCTGGACTTCTACGTTATAGGAGTCGTCAGGGCCGATGGGCACGGAGGGGTCGATGATGTTGGGGATGGTGAGCAGGATAGCGCGCACCTTCTCGGTCAGCTCAGCGGCTTCGGCGGTCAGGCGCTTCATCTCCTCTGCCTGGGCGGAGACTTGCGCCTTGACGGCTTCCGCCTCCTCCTTCTTGCTGGGATCCTGCTTGGCCTGTCCCATCAGCACACCGATCTGCTTGGACAGCTTGTTCCGGTTGGCGCGCAGGGCTTCGGATTCCTGCTTGGCCTTCAAGCTCTTCTGATACAGGTCGATCACCTCGTCCACCAGAGGGAGCTTTTCGTCCTGGAACTTGTTCTTGATGTTCTGCTTGACCACATCGGGGTTATTGCATACAAATTTGATGTCTAACATGGGGAAATTCTCCTTCATCTCAAAAAATAAGAACCCTTCCGCACCATTCTGGGACGAAAGAGCTCCGCGTTGCCACCCAAATTGCCGACCGGAAAGACCGACCACTTGCCGACAGGGTAAGGACTGCCAGACCCCGGCTTTCACCGGTCGCTCGAAAAGGGGAGGAAAGAGGGGACACCGCCGGTTCACACCTGCCACCGGTTCGCTGGGGGTTGCCTGCCCGCTTCCTGCTTTTGTCATCGCGTGTTGCATTTCTGCTTATAACACCATTATAGGCGGACAGTTCCGCCTTTGTCAACCCTTTTCCAACGTCTCGTTCAGGCTTCCCATCCGGTATCCGGCCAAGTCCACCGTCACATAGGTACAGCCCAGGCCGGTCAGCGCCCGAACGATCTCCATCCGATGGGGCAGCACCACGTCTAACTGCTCCGGCGGCACCTCGATGCGAGCCAGATTCCCGCCGTGGAGCCGCACCCGCAGGCCAGTCAGTCCCAGTCCAGCCAAAAACTGCTCCGCCTGTTCCACCAGCGCCAGCTTTTCCTCTGTGATGGCTTCGCCATAGGGGATGCGGGAGGCCAGGCAGGCGGCGCTGGGCTGGTTCCAGGTGGGCAGGTGGAAGCGGTGGGACAGGGCACGGATGTCCCCTTTGGTCAGACCGGCGGCCAGGAGGGGGCTTTGGATGCCCAGCTCCGCCAGGGCACGCATCCCAGGCCGGTAGTCACCGGTGTCGTCCACGTTGGAGCCGTCCACCAGGGTGGGGAAACCGGCTTCCTGAGCCAAAGTCAGCATCCCCGCAAGCAGCGCCTTTTTGCAGTGGTAGCACCGGTCGGGGGGATTGGTCTGGAAGGCGGGCAGGGCGAGCACGTCCAACGGATACACCAGCCGCCGGACGCCCAGTTGGGCGCAGATGGCCTCCGCCCCCTGCCGCTCCCGCTGGGGCAGGGCGGCGGTGACGGCGGTGACCGCCAGAGCGTTGCCCCCCAAAGTGTCCTGAGCGGCGTAGAGCAAGAAGGTGGAGTCCACACCGCCGGAGAAGGCCACGGCCACTGAGCCAAACTGGGTCAAGATATCCTGTAAGCGTTGATATTTCTGTTCCAGAGCGTCCATGTCCTGCGCCTCCTGCCGTTTTTAAGGCCATTATACGCTAGGCGCCAGGTCAAGGCAAGGGTTCCAGGTTCTCTAAGGCGGGATTGTCCAGCAGGTTGCCCTGGTAGTCGAACCGAGAGCCGTGACAAGGGCAGTCCCAGCTCTTTTCATCCGGATTCCACTCCAACTGACAGCCCAGGTGGGGACAGCGGGGATTGACCACATAGCAGACTCCCTGGGGATTTTTGTAGACGCCGGCCTTTTCCCCGTCCACGGTGACGATGCCGCCGTGGTTCAGGGGCAGGTCGTCCAGGGTGGCCTGGGGGACGTGGAACATCTGCCGGGTCAGCCCCTTGCAGGACAGCGCCCCTTCCTGTGCCAGCGGCCCCAGGTCGGCGGCGGAGAAGCGGCGGGGGGAGAAGATGGCGCCGTTGGGGTTGGGGTGGCCGGTGATGAGGTCGGTCAGGATGCGGGCGGCGGTCATGGAACCGGTCATGCCCCACTTGCGGAAGCCGGTGGCCACATACCAGTTGGGCTTGGAGGGGGCGAAGGTGCCGATATAGGGCACGTTGTCCGGCGTGGTGCCGTCCTGTGCCGACCAGCGTGCCACCTCCACACAGCCTGGCCACAGCTTGCCCGCCGCCGAGCGGAGATGCTCGTACCGGCCGCCCTGGCGGTTCTCACCGGTCAGGTGCTTGCTGCCGCCCAGCAATAACAGGTTGTCTGCGTTGCGCAGAGACAGGCCGTCGGCGTCCAGGCTGACGTAGGTGCCATCCAGTTTTTGCGCATCTGCCAGAGCCAGCACATAGCTCCGCTCCTGGCGGAGGCGGGCGAAGTAGAAGCCGGGGAAGTTGACAAAGGGGACGTGGGTGGCAAAGAGGATGTGGTCGGCGGTGACGGTGCCGTGGGCGGTGGTCACCTGGTGGTCGGAGACGTCGGTGACTTTGGAGTGCTCATAGATGACCAGCGGCTTCGACACGCTTCGGAGGAACTCCAACGGGTGGAACTGCGCCTGGTCGGGAAACAGCACCGCCCCCTCCACCGGAAAGGGCAGGCAGGTCTTTTTCACAAACTCCGCCCCAAAGCCCAGGTCACAGGCAGCGTCCCGTTCTTTTTTCAGGGTGGTGGGATCGTAGCGGGAGTAGAGGTAGGAGGGGAGGTTCTCCAGATGGCAGGTGATGTGCTCCTGGGCGATGATGTCTCGGAAATCGGTCACCGCCTGACGAGCGGCACGGGCGTAGCGGAGGGCGTCCTGGGCGCCGAAGCGGTCAATGAGCTTGGCGTAGCACAGGCCGTGCTGGGCGGTGATCTTGGCGGTCGTGTTCTGGGTCTGGCCGCTGCCCACTCGGTTGGCTTCCAGAACGATGACGGACAGGCCGTGCTGCCGCAGGAACCAGGCGGTCAAAATGCCCGCCATGCCGCCGCCCAGCACCACCGCATCACAGCGGTGGCGGCCTTCCAAAGGGGGATGCACCGGTAGGGTGGTGCGAGTCCAAATAGATTCCATGATAAAACACCTCAGGGTTAGGGTGTCCGGATTCAGAGGGAATCATGCCAAAAAACCGACGCCATGCAAGCGTCGGTTTCGTGTGAAAAATCAGAGTGTCTCCTCGCTCCTGGGCATCAGATCGGCCAGGGTGATGCTGTCGAAGAATCCGTTTAAGAGCGTTTCCAACTTCCGCCACATAGGCAGGGTGGGACATTCATCGGCTTTGGGGCACTCGCTCTCCCCCTGTCCCAGGCAGGCGACAGGAGACAGAGAACCTTCGGTCAAGCGCAGGATGCTGCCCACGGTGTAGCACTCCGGCGGACGAGTCAGCCGGTAGCCGCCGCCCTTGCCCCGAACACCTTCCAGAAGGTGATCCCGTACCAGCAGCTTGATGATGCTCTCCAGGTATTTTTCCGATAATTCCTGCCGCTGGGCAATCTCTTTCAGTGGTATATAGTTCTCCTGCTGATGCTCGGCCAGATCTACCATCAGCCGCAGGGCGTAACGCCCTTTTGTTGAAATCATCATGATGGGATTCCCTCCTTTCAACCTATTATAGTACAGGGTAAGTAGGAAATCAACCGGTTTATCTGGAAAGCGGCTTGACGCTGGCAGAGAAGGGGGGTAAACTGAAAAAAGAGAAACAGAGAATTTGGGAGGTTTTTGAATATGAGCAACATCTATACATCCGCAGAACAGCTCATCGGCAAGACTCCGCTGATGGAGCTGACCCATTTGGAGGAGAAATACCAGCTCAAGGCCAAGTTGTTGGCCAAGCTGGAAGGGTTCAACCCAGCCGGTTCCGTGAAAGACCGTGTGGCGCTGGCCATGATCCACGATGCCGAGGAGAAGGGGCTGCTGCGATCCGGCTCCGTTATCATCGAACCCACTTCTGGCAACACCGGCATTGGTCTGGCGTCAGTGGGCGCCATTCGGGGCTATCGGGTCATCATCGTCATGCCTGACTCCATGAGCTTGGAGCGCCGCCTGCTGATGACGGCCTTTGGGGCGGAGCTGGTGCTGACGCCGGGCGTCAAGGGCATGGCGGGCGCCGTGGCCAAGGCGGAAGAACTGGCGGAGGAGATTCCCAACAGCTTCGTCCCCGGTCAGTTTGCCAACCCAGCCAACGCCAAAGCCCATGAGGACACCACCGGACCGGAGATCTGGGCGGACACCGATGGGCAAGTGGACGTGTTCGTAGCCGGTGTGGGCACCGGCGGCACCATCACCGGCGTGGGACGTTACCTGAAAGGGCAGAATCCCAACGTAAAAGTGGTGGCCGTGGAACCGGCCTCCTCGCCCCTGCTGAGCCAGGGCAAGGCAGGCCCCCACGGCATCCAGGGCATCGGCGCCAACTTTGTGCCCGATGTGCTGGACACCGACATCTATGACCAGATCATCCCCGTCACCAACGAGGACGCCTATGCGCTGGGACGGGAGATGGGGCAGGTGGAAGGTCTGCTGGTGGGCATCTCCGCCGGTGCTGCGCTGTGGGCGGCCATTGCGCTGGCCAAACAGCCGGAGAACCAGGGCAAGACCATCGTGGCGCTGCTGCCGGACACCGGCGACCGGTATCTGTCTACGCCCATGTTCCAAGGGTGACAGAACGCCTAAAAAACACTCCGTAGGAATCGTTCCTACGGAGTGTTTTTAGGCCAGTGCATCGCTTAAGATCTGCTGGATCTCCTCCAAGGTTTCCACGAAGTGGACGCCTGCCTGCCGCTCTTTTGTGGAGACACCCATCTCGACCATGTGCCGAAGCAGTCTTATGAGGTAGTCGTAGTAGCCGTTGGGGTTGTAGAGGATGCAAGGGGTCAGGAGGATATGGAAGTCGGCCTCGGTGACCTCCACCACCGAGCCGCTGTCGCCGGGAAAGGCGATGAAGGCGCCGCCCACCTCGATGATCCGCTCCTTGTGCGCTGAGCTGTCCTGGGGCTCGGCGTCTGTGGAGAACTGCGATGCAATGTCGATCACCGTTCCGCCTGCCGCCAGGACATCGGCGACCAGCTCCTCTGTGAGACCGGTCTTGGTGCTGTCATAGATCAGCGTGTGACCCTTTTGCCCCATCCAAGTGCCCAGTTCGTGCAGGGTATGCACCAGGGCGGGGTTCGTTCCCTTCAGCCTGTCCAGGTAAACGGTGATGTGCATGGGATCCGTCCTTTCTGTTGCAGAAGCTGTGTCCAGTATACGGGAGAAATGGGAGGAAAGTCAAGGAAGCCCTTGCCCCACAGGCGGTTTTTGTGTACAATAGGGCTATTGCGCATGAGAGACAGAGAGGAGCGAGGACGATGAGCAAGAGAGCATATACTGTGCTGCCGCCGGACAGAGAGGAGAAGGTGCTGGGGATTTTTGTGAGGGACGCATCCTTCTACCGCACCTTCTTCCCCCTGCTCTTGGTCATCGTCCTCCAGCAGCTGGCGGCGCTGGCGGTGAACCTGGCGGACAACATCATGCTGGGGCGCTACTCCGAGCTGGCATTGTCTGGGGCGTCCCTGGTCAATCAGCTCCAGTTTACCCTCCAGCAGATCGCCGCCGGCATCGGCATGGGCATCGTGGTGTTAGCCGCCCAGTATTGGGGGCAGAAGCGGACGGAGCCCATCAAGAAGATCATCTCCCTGGGGGTCAAGTGCGGCTTTTTCAGCGGCGTCCTCTTTTTTGCCATCTCTCAACTGGCTCCGGCGGGAGTGCTGGGGCTGTTCACCAGAGATACGGAGGTCATCGCAGAAGGAGTGCGCTACCTGAAAGTCATCTGCTGGACCTATCCGGTGTTCGGCCTGTCCAACTCCCTCATGTACGCCCTCCAGAGCGTGGAGACCGCCATGATCGGCACGGTCATGTCCTGCTCCACCATCTGCATCAACGTCTGCCTGAACTACTGTCTCATCTACGGCAACTTCGGCGCGCCGGAGCTGGGCATCGTAGGTGCTGCCGTGGCCACCCTGGTCAGCCGGTTGGTGGAGCTGGGCATCATCCTGGTGTACATCCTGTTCCTCGACAAAAAGCTCCACATGAAGCTGTGGGAGCTTTTGCGGTGGGACGGCACCTATTTGCAGGACTACTTGAAGGTGTCCACCCCCATCGTCATCTCCGGTCTGCTCTGGGGGGTGGCGCAGGCGGCGCAGACCGCCATCCCCGGCCACATGAGTGCCACCGCCATCGCCGCCAACAGCATCGCCATCATCCTCTTTGAGATTTTCGCCGTCCTGGGTGCGGCTTGCGCCAACACCGCCTCAGTGGTCACTGGCAAGACCATCGGGGCGGGGAAGCTGGACAAGGTGAAGGCCTATTCCAAGACCATGCAGGGTATCTTCCTCCTGGGCGGCCTGTTCTCCGGCGGGATGCTCTTTTGGTGCAAGGACTGGATCGTGAACTTTTACACTGTCTCCCCAGCAGTCAAGGCCATGGCGGTGGACTTTATGACCGTCCTCAGCGTGGCCAGCATCGGCAGCTGCTATGAGTATCCGGTGGAAGGGGGGATCATCGCCGGCGGCGGCTCTACCAAATACGCTGCCGTGGTGGACAACCTGTTCATGTGGCTTTTTACCATCCCCAGCGCCGCATTGAGCGCCTTCGTGTTCCAGTTCCCGCCGGTGGTCACCTTCGCCTTTTTGAAGGCTGACCAGATTTTGAAGTGCATCCCCAACTGCATCACCTGCAACCGCTATCGCTGGGTGAAGCGGCTCACCCGAGGGGACAGCAACTGACAAAAGAACCCCGACCGTTTTCAGAAACGGTCGGGGTTTTGTGGCGTTACAGGGTCTGAATGGCCCCTTCCAGCTGGGTCAGAGCTTGTTCCAGGGTGCTCCTGGGGCAGGCCAGGACGATGCGCTGGTACTGTGCCCAGGCTTTGCCGAAGATGTGTCCGGCGTCCAGCCAGAGCTTGGCCTTGTGGAGGATGAGGTCGTTGAGGGCGTAGGAGTCCAGCCCCAGGCCAGAGCAGTCCACCCAGGCGAAATAGGTGCCTTCCGGCTCGATGAGCCGCAGCTGGGGCAGGCGGGTGCGCAGAAACTCCCGCAAATAGTCCAGGTTGCCCCGCAGATAGGCTTTGCACTGCTCCAGCCACTCGGCGCCGGATTCATAGGCGGCCTGGCAGGCGATGACCGCCATGGTGTTCAGCTCAGAGTAGCCGATGCGATTCCGCTCCGCCTGGAAGCGCTCCCGCACGCCAGCATCTGGAATCCAGATGTTGGACGCCTGTAGGCCAGCCAGGTTAAAGGTCTTGCTGGGGGCGGTGCAGACCATGGCCTGATGGGACAGGTGGGGATTGGCCTTCAAAAAGACGGTGTGAGGGTGCTTGGGGAAGGCGAAATCGCAGTGAATCTCATCGGAGACCACGAACACGCCATATTTTTGGCACAGGTCGCCCACTTGGCGCAGCTCGTCCTCTGTCCACACCCGACAGACCGGATTGTGAGGGCTGCACAGGAGCAGCATCTTCACGGATTCGTGCTGAATCTTGGCTTCCAGGTCGTCAAAGTCCATCTCAAACTTGCCGTCCCGCTCCACCAGCGGATTTTCCACCAGCTTCCGGCCGTTATTGCGCACCACGTTGTAGAACGGATAGTATACTGGCGGCTGCACCAAAATACCATCACCAGGCTGGGTCAGGGCACGGATGGCGATGGCCAGGGCAAAGACCACGCCGGGGGTCTTTACCAGCCACGCCGGCTCTGTCTCCCAGCCGAAGCGGCTGGAAAACCAGTGGGACAGAGCGGCATAGTAGTCCGGCTTGGTGCCGGTGTAGCCAAAGATGCCGTGGTCAACGCGCTGCCGCAGAGCGTCCAGCACCGGCTGGGGGGCGGGGAAATCCATATCTGCTACCCACAGGGGCAGCACGTCCGCCGGGCGGCCTTGCGCTACGGCGAAGTCAAATTTCAAGCTGTTGGTGTTCCGGCGGTCGATGAGCCGGTCAAAATCGTAACGCATGGCAATGCCTCCTTTTACTGATATTGCGCCCGAATCCCGTCCAGGTGGGTCAAAAACTGCTCCTGCACCGAGGCAGGCTCCAGAATCTCAATGTCCGAGCCGAAGGCGCAGACCCAGCCAAAGAACTGGGGGCTGATGATGACGTTGACCAGGAGGGTGAAGTGGTCGTCGCCATCGGGGACGATGGAAATTTCTTTTCCGAACCGATCCAGCATGGCGCCCACCAGATGGTTGGCCACCCGCAGCTTCACCGGTCGCTCCTGACCGGAGAACATCCCAAAGACCTTTTTGGCATACACGCCCATATCCAAGGCGGCAAAGGCTTCCGCCCCTGCTTGGGGCTGGTCGGTCATGGTGATGTCGGCCATCTTGTCCACCCGATAGTGCTTGATCTGCTCCGCAGCGGCATCGTAGGCCACCATGTAGTAGTTCTCATCGTCCCAGGTCAGGGCGTAGGGGCTGACTTGATACCAGGCGCCCTGCTTCCGGAACACCGGTTCCTTTTTCAGGTTGTACTCGAAGTAGTGGAACTGAATCTGCCGCTGCTGGGCGATGCCGTTGTGGATGGCGTCCACATTATAATAGATGGACTCGTTCATGCTCTTGATCCGGTTCATCACAAAGACCTGCCGGTTGAGCTGCTTGGCCTCGTGGACGCTGGCCAGAGATTCCAGCTTGTGGATGAGGGTGGCGGTCTTTTTGTGGGTGATGAACTTGGAGGACTGGACGCTGTCCACCAGCAGCTTCAGCTCCGGCAATTCAAACCCTCGGCTGCCCACATAGTACCCCTTGGGGGTGCGGACGATGTCCATGCCGTATTCCTGCAATAGATTCAGGTCGGAGTAGAGGCTTTTGCGCTCGGCGGAGATGTCATGGCTGGCCAGGTGGGCGATCATGTCCCGAATGGTCAACCGGTGCTCCTCATCGCTGCTGCGCAGGAGGAAGTCACGCAGGTAGAACAGTTTTAACTTCTGTCGGGAGTATTTTGCCATAATACCATCGCCTCCGAAGAAAAGATACTCCCATTTTATCGTGCCGCTCCCATCCTGTCAAATCCCAGAAAAAAGCCCCCGCCGTGGAGGATTCCAAACGACAGGGGCGAGAGAGGGCAGATTCAGTTGTCCGGCGCAGTCAGACAGAAGCTGTTGGCCATGGCATCCAGCTTGGGCTGGAGAGCCTTCTGCTGGCTGGCGGGGAGGGAGTAGGAGATGCACCAGGTGTGCTTCCCAGCTTCCAGGAAGTAGAGTACGGGGATGGTGTAGTCCACATCCTTCTCATGGGGGGTGTCCGGCAGGGTCAGGCGGGTGGCCTGATAGCCGGAACGGGTCAGGGTCACGGTGGACTGCGCATACTCCGACTGTTTCTTGGACTCCTCCACCAGCTCAGCGGCAGGGGTGCTGCTGAGCATCACTGTGAAAGTGACGCCCGTGGGCTCGATGCCTCGGAAGGCCAGGGGCGCGATGCTGCTGGTGGGGTCGGGCTTCAGGAAGTTGGCGTCATAGCCGATGGCACAGCCCATGGCGCTGGCCCAGGTCAGGGTCAGCGGTTCCTGCTTGCCGTTCAGGGTCACTTCCGTCTGGAAGGTGGGGGTCAGCGCCAGGTTCATGTAGGAGAACGGCTCCGAGGTCTGCACCGTCTTGGCCTTTAACGGTTTGCCGTCTACGGTCAAGGTGATCTCGGTGGCGTGATAGGCGTCCAGGAAGGTGTTGACCAGGCTGGCCAGGATGGTGTGCTCGGTGGCGGCGTTGGCGCTGAGCTGGTCTTGGAACGCTTTGGACAGGTCCAAGGTCAGGACGGTGTCCCGATAGGGGTCGTCCCGGTCGGTGGCCAGCCAATTTTGCATCTTCACGCCCTTATCCAGCATCCCGTCGGCCTGGAGTACCTGCAAAAGAGTCTGCGGGCTCAGCTCATTGAGCTCCACCGTGCGGGTCTGAAGAAAATCGCACTGGGCGTCTGCGTAGTACAGTTGGATCTGGGTCTTGCGGGCGGTGGTGGCGGTGGTGGACGCCGCAACCGGTTCAGACGAGACAGAGGGGGTCTGATTCCCCGTGCCGCAGCCCACCAGGGAGACAGCCAGGGCGGCGGCCAGAGCGCCGGTGGTGAGACGAGTCAAGGTCGTGTGTTTCATTGGTTCCTTCCTCCCTTTTCCTTCGATTCCACTCTAGTATAGCGGGACAAACTGGACGGAACAACAACAAAGGCGTAAAAAACGGTTAAAAATGGTTGCAGATTGTAACCAAAATTAAAAAAACGCAGACGCCCTGGTGAGACGTCTGCGTTGGGAGCAGGTCAATCGAGGATATGCCCGTCAATAGAAATGGTGACCACCTGCCAGGGAAGGAACTTGCCGCTGGCTTGGAGAGCATTCTTGACCGCCTGTTCCAGACCGCCGCAGCAGGGGACTTCCATGCGCACGATACATACGCTCTTGATGTTGTTGTCTCGGATGATGGCGGTGAGCTTTTCCGTGTAGTCCCCATCGTCCAGCTTGGGACAGCCGATGAGGGTCACATGGCTGCGCATGAACTGGGCGTGGAAGTTGGCATAGGCGTAGGCGGTGCAGTCCGCTGCCACCAGCAGGTTGGCGCCGTCGTAATAGGGCGCCTTCAGGGGCATGAGCTTGATCTGGACAGGCCACTGAGCCAGCATACTGGTGGGCGCCATACCGGTCAGACCGGCCATTACGTCCGCAGGGACAGCCTGGGGCTGGAGCTGGCGGGACTGGGCGCTGGGGCAGGTGTGGCCAGCGGAGCCGTGGCCGTGGTGGGCGTGATGCCCGTGGTGTTCGCAGCCGTCCGGAGCGGCGGGGGAAATGTCCCGTTCCTCGAAGGTGATGGCGCCCACGGGGCAGTTGGGCAGGCAGTTGCCCAGGCCGTCGCAGTGATCTTCCTTCACCAGCATAGCCTTGCCGTCCACCAGGGCGACCGCCCCTTCCAGACAGGCGTTGACGCAGGCGCCGCAGCCCACGCATTTGTCTCGGTCAAAATGAGCGACTTTCTTTTTCATAGCAGGGAACCTCCTCAAGGTGTGTCTTTTTTTGTCCTCGATGGTATCATACCGGATGGAAGTGAAAAATACGGTTGGAAATCCAACAAAACGAGAGAAATTTTCCGCTCCGCAGAACCCCCCAGGGGGCTTCCGGCAGGCGATTTACCATGTTAAAATGAAAAAGACAAAAGGAGAAGTGCGCACTCCTGCCCCGAAAAAACGAGGAGAAGAACCATGAAAGCAAGAAAACCTATCCTGGCGCTGGCCTTAGCCCTGGCGCTGACCCTCACTGCCTGCGGCAGCGCCGGTACGGCGTCCTCTGCCGCCGCCTCTGCCAGCAGTGCCAAATCCAACACCCTGGTCTACGGCAGCAACGACTACACCCGCATCAATCCCGCTCTGGACGAGCATGGGGAGATCAACGCCCTGCTCTTTGACGGGCTGACCGGCCACGACAAGGACAACCAAGTGGTACCCCGTCTGGCAGAATCCTGGGAGCTGGACAAGGACACTAACACCTACACCTTCCACCTCCGTCAGGACGTGACTTGGCACGATGGGGAGAAATTCACCGCCGAGGACGTGAAGTTCACCATCGAGGCCATCCAGGACCCGAAAAACGAGTCAGAAAACGCTTCCAACTATGAGGACGTGGAGAAGATCACCGTGGTGGATGACCACACGGTGAAATTCCAGCTCTCCGCTCCCAACTACGCCTTCCTGGACTACATGACCATGGCCATCTTGCCCAAGCACCTGCTGGAGGGCAAGGATTTGCAGACCGACGACTACTTCCGCCATCCCATCGGCACCGGCCCCTACAAGCTGGCGTCCTGGGAAGCAGGACAGGCCATCACGCTGGAACGGAACGAAAGCTACTTCCGCGGCAAGGCCAACATCCAGACCATCATCTTCCGCATCGTTCCCGACTCCAACGCCAAGGCATTGCAGCTGAAATCTGGAGAGCTAAACCTGTCCCAGGTCACGCCCAAGGACGCAAAGACCTTTGCCGACGCCAAGAGTCAGACGGTATACGAGATGAAAACCTCCGATTATCGCGGCATTTTGTATAACTTCGCCAACGATTATTGGAAGAAAAACGCCGACCTGATCCCCGCCTTCAACTACGCCATCGACCGGCAGGCTATGATCGATGCCGTGCTCCTGGGAGCGGGCGAGGTGGCCTATGGGCCGTTGCAGCGGAACATCTACAACTGCGAGGACGTGGAACACTACGACTACGATCCGAACAAGGCGATGAAAACCCTGGAGGCCGCCGGCTGCACCAAGGGGAAAGACGGATTCTACTATCGGGACGGCCAGAAGGTGGGCTTTGTCCTCAGCGTCGGCTCCGGCGACCAGGTGCGGCTGGACATGGCGCAGATCGCCGCCCAGCAGCTCAAGGCAGTCGGGGTGGATGTGACCGTAGACGTGCCCGCCCAGGTGGACTGGGGCGGACAGGAAGCCTACCTGATCGGCTGGGGCAGCCCCTTTGATGCCGATGACCACACCTATAAGGTGTTCGGCACCGGCAAGGGCTCCAACTATTCCAGCTACTCCGACAAACTGGTAGACCAGTACCTGACCGAGGCCCGCCAGACCGAGGATACCCAGAAGCGGAAGGAAGCCTATGCCAAGTTCCAGAAAGAATTGGCCAAGCATCCGGCGTACACCTTCTTCTGTTACATCGACGCCTTCTATGTGGCGGACAACCACTTGAAGGGCATCACGCCGGAGACGGTGTTGGGACACCACGGAGTGGGCATCTTCTGGAACGTCCTGGATTGGACGTTGGAATAACTCAGTAAGCAACCGCAACCGGGTGGGCGCGCCTGCGTCCACCTGGTTTTCTGTCAGAGGAGGAACGCTGTGGAACGAAACAATTTGCTGGAAGTGGAACACCTCTCCGTCCACATCCCCTCCACCGCCGGCACCGTCCAGGCGGTGCGGGATGTGTCCTTTGCCGTGGCGCCAGGGGAAGTGCTGGCACTGGTGGGGGAGTCAGGGTGCGGCAAGAGCATCCTGTGCAAGAGCGTGATGAAACTGCTTCCCAAGCGTGCGTCCATCGTCTCCGGCACCATCCGAGCGGACGGACGGGACATCACCCGCTGCTCCGAACGGGAGATGCGGAACCTGCGGGGAAAGCTGTTTTCCATGGTGTTCCAAGACCCTCTGACCGCTCTGAACCCCACCATTCCCATCGGCAAACAGATCGCCGAGGCGGTGACCATCCATCAGAAGGGGCTGAGCAAAGCCCAGGTACAGGAGCGGGTGATAGAGCTGATGACCCTGGTGGGCATCGCCCACCCGTTGGAGCGGGCGAAGCTCTATCCCTACCACTTCTCTGGGGGGATGCGCCAGCGATGTGTGCTGGCCATGGCGCTGGCGGGGCGTCCGAAGATTTTATTTGCCGACGAGCCGACCACCTCTTTGGACGTGACCATTCAGGCGCAGATTTTGGATCTGCTCCGAGACATCCAGCGGAAGCTGGACACAGCTACCGTGTTCGTCTCCCATGACCTGGGGGTGGTGGCACGGGTGGCCGATCGGGTGGCGGTGATGTACGCCGGAAAGATCGTGGAGATTGGCACGGCGGAGGAGATCTTCTACGATCCACGCCACCCCTACACCTGGGCGCTGCTTCGGGCGCTGCCTGCCTTTGCCAAGGGCAAGGAACGGCTGTGCACCATCCCCGGCACGCCGCCCACCCTCATCGACCTGCTCCAAGGAGACGCCTTCGCCTGGCGGAACGAGTATGCGTTGGAGATAGACTTTTGCCAAGCGCCGCCCTTGTTCCAGGTCAGCGACACCCATTTCGCCGCCACCTGGTTGTTAGACCCCAGAGCGCCCAAAGTGACGCCGCCCACAGGAGGGATGTTCCATGGATGATCTCATTTTAGACGTGCGGCACCTGAGCCACCGGTTCAAGCTCACCCGAAAGCTGGCGGTGCAGGCACTGGATGACCTGTCCTTCCAGGTGCGCCGGGGGGAGATTTTCGGGCTGGTAGGGGAGTCCGGCTCCGGAAAGTCCACCGTGGCACGGTGCGTGATGAACCTGTACCAGCCCACCGGCGGGGAGATTTGGTTCAATGGGGTGGACATCACCGACCGGAGCCAGCGGCGCAAGCACAAAAAAATGCTGGAAAGGAAACGGCAGCTCATCTTTCAGGACTCCGGCTCCAGCATGAACCAGCGGATGAAGGTGGTGGACGTGATCACCGAGCCCATGCGCATCCAGCACATCCAGACGGCTCGGAGGACGCCCCGAGAGGAGGCGGCCTTCCAGCTGAAATATGTGGGGCTGGACGGGTCGTACTTAGACCAGTATCCGGCGGAGCTGTCCGGCGGTCAGCGGCAACGGGTGAACATCGCCCGTGCCCTGAGCATGGAGCCAGAGCTGTTGGTGGCGGATGAGCCGGTGGCGGCGCTGGATGTGTCCATTCAAGCGCAGATCATCAACCTGTTTCGTCATTTGCAGGAGGAACACGGGTTTTCCATCCTTTTTATCGCCCATGACCTGGCCATGGTGGAGTACCTGTGCGATCGAGTGGGGGTGCTGTATCGGGGAAAGCTGGTGGAGTGTGCGCCCACCAAGGCGCTGTTTGCCAACCCCAGCCACCCCTATACCCAAGCCCTGCTGTCCGCCATCCCCATCCCTGACCCGCGCTTGGCACGGGCACAGGCAGCGGCGGCCACGGAGGAGCAGGCGTATGTGCTGGGGCAGAAGATGATAGAGATCGCCCCAGATCACTTTGTGTTGGAAGGAGAGACGCCATGACAGCAGGAAAAAGAATCCGGTATTATGGCAAAAAGCTGCTGGTGTTTTTGTTCAGCGTTTTGGCCCTGTCTCTGCTGGTGTTCTACTTGGCGCGGCTGGCGCCGGGGGATCCGCTGGTGGCCTATTACGGCGAGCGGACGGAGAAGATGAGCGTGGAGGAACGGGAGCGCAGCCTGGAACGGCTGGGGCTGAACGACCCTATCTATGTGCAGTACGTCCGCTGGGTGCAGAACGCCGCCCAGGGGGAATTTGGGATCTCTTACCAGTATAAGCAGCCGGTGCTGCAAGTGTTGGAGGGGCGTACTGGCAACACCCTGCTGCTGGGCGGCACTGGGTTCCTGTTGACCTTTGCCTTGGCGCTGCTGGTGGGGGTGTTCTGCGCCTGGCAGGAGGAGCGGTGGCCGGACAAGATTTTGTGCAAGGTCGGCACGCTCACCAGCTGTATCCCAGAGTTTTGGCTCTGTTTGCTGTTTATTTTGGTGTTTTCGGTCACGCTGCATTGGCTGCCCAGCAGCGGCGCTTACGCCACTGGACAGGAGGGGAGCGTGGCCAGCCGCATCCAGCATCTCATCCTCCCTATGGCGGTCATCGTCCTCAGCCACCTGTGGTACTACGCCTACCTCATCCGCAACAAGATCTTGGAGGAGGTGCGGGCGGATTATGTGCTGCTGGCCAAGGCGAAAGGGCTGTCCCAGGGGCAGATCTTGTTCCGCCACTGCCTGCGCAACACCCTGCCCACCTATTTCAACCTCATGGCCATCTCCGTCCCCCATATCCTGGGGGGTACCTACATCATTGAAATGGTCTTTTCCTATCCCGGCATTGGCACCCTGTCCTACGAGAGCGCCCGCTGCCATGACTATAACCTGCTCATGGTGGTCTGTATGCTCACCGGCGTGGTGGTCATCTTTTGCAGCATCCTGGCGCAGATTTTGAACGAACGCATCGACCCGCGGGTACGGGGGCAGGAGCAGCTGGAATACGGGGAGGTGACGGCCCTATGACAGACACGGAGCTGTTTACCCTGGTGGGCACCCGAGAACTGCCCCCACGGGAAGCCCCCAAACGGCACCGGCTGGACGGGTTCCCCTGGGTGTCCCTGGCGGTGCTGGCGGCCATCATTTTGGGCTGTCTGGCCTGCGACCTGTTCATGACCCACGACCCCACTTACCTGGACTTAGCTCATTGCAGCCAAGCGCCCAACGGCACCTTTTACTTTGGCACCGATGCCATGGGACGGGATCTCTTTTCCGGCATCTGGTACGGCGGACGCATCTCCCTGACCATCGGCGTTCTGGCTACCCTGCTCTCCACCGCCGTGGCCACCGTCTACGGCACGGTCAGCGGCCTGGCGCCCCAGTGGCTGGACACCCTGCTCATGCGGCTGACCGAGCTGTTCCTCAGCGTGCCCAACCTGCTCCTGATCGTCTTTTTGCAGGCCATTTTGGGGCAGGCCAATGCCGGAAGCATCTCTGTGACCATTGGGCTGACCAGTTGGGCGAGCATCGCTAAGATCGTCCGCACCGAGGTGCGCCAGCTCCGGCACAGCGAGTACGTCCTGGCCGCCCGCGCCATGGGCGGCGGGTTCTTCCATGTGCTGATGCGCCACCTGTTCCCCAATTTCTTCTCCGCCATTCTCTTTATGGTGGTCATGAACCTGCGGGGCGCCATTGTGGCGGAATCCACCTTGAGCTTTTTGGGGCTGGGGCTGCCTTTGGAGGCAGTCTCCTGGGGGAGTATGCTGTCCCTGTCCGAAAAAGCCCTTCTGTCCGGCGCTTGGTGGGTCATCCTCATCCCCGGCGCCTTCCTCATCGCCGTCCTGCTCTGCGTGACCAATCTGGGCAACTACCTGCGCAGGCAGGCCAGCCGGAAGGAGAGCAACCTGTGACAAAACAAGCCCCTGGAACACACGTTCCAGGGGCTTGCGCCGCTCGCAGGATTACTTGTTGAACCAGCTCAGGGGGCAGTACACGGAGTAACGATAGGTGTGGGCGATCTGATGCACCTCCACCTTCACTTCAGGGCCGTTGAGGGCTTCCAGCTGGGGGAGCCGCTCGGTGGTCATCTTGCGCCAGCCAAACTGCTTGCCGGAGACTTCCTCGTCGATGAGGGGTTCCATCTTGGCTTCTTCTACGATCTTGAACAGGGTTTCTTTGGTCATGGACATCTTGCATTCTCCTTTTCATGGGGTTTGATACGCTCCTATCATACCACAAATGCGACAAAAGCGCAAAGCGGGACAGCGATTTTCTTGGCAATGATTGACGCATCCGGCGGCAAAGCGCCCTGCTTTTGCAGGGGGCGGGGAAATCGGGACAGGTTGTGGTTTGTGCAGCGGGGCGATTTCTGTTACAATAGACCCGATGACAAAACAGGAGGGAAGGCTATGATCCTTGTGGCAGTGGTAGATGACCGGATGGGGCTGTGTTTTCACGGACGGCGGCAGAGCCAGGACAAACGATTGCGAGAGAAGATCTTGACCCTGTTCGCCGGTAAGACCCTGTGGATGAACGGCTATTCCGCCAAACAGTTCGCCAAAGACGCTGGGGCAGATGCCATCTGCGTGGCGGAGGACTTCCTGACCCAGGCAGGGAAGGGTGAAATTTGCTTTGTGGAGAACATCTCCGCAGCGTCTGCGGCGGAGCGGGTGGAGCAGGTGTATCTGTTCCATTGGAACCGAGCCTATCCAGGCGACCTTTTCTTCGACCTGCCCTTGGAGGACGGGTGGGAACTGACGTTAGAGGAGGAGTTTTCCGGTTCCTCTCATGAGAACATCACTTTGGAGGTATATGAACGTGCATAAGAAAGCCATGGCGCTGCTGCTGGCAGCGCTCCTTTGTCTGGCGCTCCCCAGCTGCCAGGAACAGCAGCCGGCCACCGGCCAGACCAAACAGAACACCACCAGCACCCAGGTGGACTATGCGCCCACCGCCTATGACGGTTCCCCGTATGTGGAGGTGAACAACAACATCCCCGATTTTCCGGCGTCTGATTACACCACCACCTCCTTTGAGCGCTATGGCAAGCTGGACAAGCTGGGACGGTGTACCACCGCCTACGCCAACATCGGCAGAGATTTGATGCCCACAGAAAAACGGGGAGACATCAGCCAGATCAAACCCTCCGGCTGGCACTCGGTGCGCTATGACTGTGTGGAGGGGAAAAGCCTCTACAACCGGTGCCATCTCATCGGCTACCAGCTGACGGCGGAGAACGCCAACGAGCAGAACCTCATCACCGGCACCCGCTACCTGAACACCGAGGGGATGCTCCCCTTTGAGAATATGGTGGCGGACTACATCAAGGAGACGGGCAACCATGTGCTCTATCGTGTCACCCCCATCTACAACGGGGATAACCTGGTGGCAGACGGGGTACAGATGGAAGCCAGGTCGGTGGAGGACGATGGGGAAGGCATTACCTATCATGTGTACTGCTACAACGTCCAGCCCGGTGTGGGCATCGACTACGCCACTGGCGAGAGCTGGTTGGAGTCCACCACCAGCTCCTCGGACAGCACGCAAAAGGACACCAAGCCGGTGAAGCAGGACACCACCAAGCTGACCAAATACGTCCTGAACACCAGCACCATGAAGTTCCACAAGCCGGACTGCTCCGGTGTGGAGAAGATGAGCAAGGACAACCGCCGCAGCGTCAAAGCCAAGCGGGAGAGCCTCATCCAGCAGGGCTACAGCCCCTGCGGCCAGTGCAAACCGTAGGAGAAAACAAGAGCGGAAAAACAGCGGCAGCGTTTCCTCTGGGAGCGCTGCCGCTTTGGGTTGAACAGAACGGAGTCTATGGAAAAAACTGTGGGAGAAATAGAAAAAAAGGATTGCGTTTTCCGGGGAAAATAGTATATATTATAATGATAGGCTGTTTTTTGATCTGACAAGAAAATCGCATGAGAACAGCCGGATGGGAGGTGTACCACAATGGACGAAAAGCGGGAAAGAAGATGGATTCCCGGGGAAAAAGCGGACTATGTCAAAGAGTTGGTGGAGATCATCAACCAGGAAGAACGGGACGATCAGTTGGCGGAAAAGCTCTCAGCCTACCACGAAAACGACATCGCTGAAGCGTTTGAATTGCTGGACGAGAAGGGGCGCCGAAAACTTTACCGAGTCCTAGATACGGAATGGATGTCCGAAGTGTTCGCCTATTTGGACGACGTGGGCACCTACCTGGAAGAATTGGAAGCGGATGATGCGGCGGACATCATCGAGAACATGGACGCCGATGACGCCGTGGACGTCCTGCAAGAGGTGGATGACAACGTCCGTGAAAAGCTGGTCTCCCTGATGAACGAGGAGGCCACCGAGGACATTGAGCTGATCTGTTCTTATCAGGAGGATCAGATCGGCAGCATGATGACCACCAACTTCATCGAGATCAGCCGCACCCTCACCATCAAGCAGGCCATGCGCCAGCTCATCGCCCAGGCGGATGACAACGACAACATCTCCATCCTCTACGTCACCGATGAGGACGGGATGTTCTACGGCGCCATCGACCTGAAAGATCTCATCATTGCCCGAGCGGGGGAGTCGTTGGAGAGCCTCATCAGTACCTCTTACCCCTATGTGTTGGCCAGCGACAGCATCACCGACAACCTGGAACGGTTGAAGGACTACGCCGAGGACTCTATCCCCGTGTTGGATCAGGAGCATCACATCATCGGCGTCATCACCGCCCAGGACTTGGTGGAAGCGGTCGATGACGAGATGGGCGAGGACTACGCACAGTTGGCAGGTCTGACCACCGAGGAAGACCTGGACGAGAGCGTGGGTCAAAGTATGAAGAAACGTCTGCCCTGGCTGCTGGTGTTGCTCTGCTTGGGGCTGGGCGTGTCCACGGTAGCGGGGATGTTCGAGAAGGTCATGAAACAGTTGACCCTCATCGTCTTTTTCCAGTCGGTGGTCTTGGGGATGTCCGGCAACTCCGGCACCCAATCCCTGGCTGTCACCATCCGTGTGCTGATGGACGAGGAATTGACCGGCAAGGAACGTCTCAAGATGGTCTGGAAGGAAGCCCGTGTGGGCTTCTGCGATGGCCTGCTGTTGGGGCTGGTGTCCTTTGTGTGCATCGGCATCTACATCATGCTGGCCAAGGCCAAACCGGCTCTGTACGCCTTCTCCGTCTCCGGCTGCGTGGGCACAGCGCTGATGGTGGCCATGACTATCTCCAGCCTGGTGGGCACCGTGGTGCCCATCGTCCTGCACAAGATCCACATCGACCCTGCCGTAGCCTCCGGCCCTCTCATCAGCACGGTCAGTGACCTGGTGGCTGTGGTGACCTATTACGGCCTGTCTTGGCTGCTGCTGCTCAACATCATCGGCCTGACCGGATAAGGAATGGAGCCTATGGAACAGGAAGAAACCCGAAGGAAGCCCACGGTGCGTGGGATGTGGGAGGAAATTCTGCGTCTGGTCTACCCGCCCAAGTGCGTCTTTTGCGGCGCCCTGTTGGAGCGGGCGGAACAGGATGCCTGCAAACCGTGTCTGGCGGAGCTGCCGTGGACGGATACGCACAGCGCTGTTCAGACGGGACGGGCGTTTTCCCAGTGCGTGTCCCCCTTCTTCCTGACGGGGAAGGTACACCAGGCACTGGTGGATTACAAATATCACCAATGGGAATCCTATGGGGTCTGCTTTGGCCGTTGGATGGGCGACTGTGCCTGCCGCTGTCTGTCCGATGCCTTTGACCTGGTGACCTGGGTGCCGGTGAGCCGGAAACGGCTGCGGGAGCGTGGATTCGACCAGTGCCGGCTGTTGGCGGTGCAGGTGGCCAAGGTCTATGGAAAGCGTCCAGTGCGTACCCTGAAGAAGTGGAAGGACATCCCCGCTCTGGCCTCTGGGAAAGGCGGCAGAGCGGAGCGACAGAAGCAGGTGAACGGAGTGTATCGAGGAGTTTGCACCGGCAGGATCGCAGGAAAGCACATCTTGCTGGTAGACGACATCATCACCACGGGCAGCACCTTGGACGAAGCGGCACGCACGCTGTTGGCAGCGGGAGCGGCGGAGGTGTGCTGTGTGACAGCGGCTCGAACGCCGGTTCACCAGGATGAGACGGAAATGTGAATCTTAAGAAAACTTTTGTCATACAGCGTTGAAAAAAGGGGCAAAAACCGCTATAATAGCAGAGAGATTGAATTTGTTCCGGAAAAATGTCAGTCCGCTTCCATTTTGCGGCGAGACGAGTTAGAGAGGGCTGGAATGAGTCCGTCCGGGTATACTATAAACAGATGGAATGTTAGAGGAGTGTGATCGCATGAGCGTTGCAAGAGATATTGGTATCGATCTGGGTACTGCTTCTATTTTGGTTTATGTGAAGGGCAAGGGCGTCGTCCTGCGGGAACCGTCCGTGGTCGCCATTGATAAGAATACGGGTAAGCTGCTCAAAGTTGGTACCGAGGCACAGAATATGCTGGGTCGTACCCCCGGCAACATCGTCGCCATCCGCCCCCTGCGGGAAGGCGTCATTTCCGACTATGACATGACCGAGCGGATGCTGCGGGAATTCATCCACAAGGTGGCTCCCACCCATTTCTTCAAGCCCCGTCTGGTCATCTGCGTTCCCTCCGGCATCACGGAGGTCGAGGAACGTGCCGTTATTGACGCCGGCATCCAGGCTGGCGCCCGAAAGGTCTACCTGATCGAGGAACCGGTGGCAGCCGCCATCGGCGCCGGCATCGATATCTCCCTGCCTGACGGCCACATGATCGTGGACATCGGCGGCGGCACCACCGATGTGGCCGTGATCTCTCTGTCCGGCGTGGTGGAATCCGCCTCCATCAAGATCGCAGGCGACCAGTTCAACGAAGCGGTCATCAAGTACATCCGCCGCAAGCACAACGTGCTCATCGGGGAACGTACTGCGGAAGAACTGAAGATGTCCATTGGTTGCGTCTATCCCCGTGAGGAAGAACAGACCATGGAGATCAAGGGGCGTGACCTGATGACCGGCCTGCCTCGCGCCTTCACCGTCTCCTCCAGCGAGATGATCGAAGCCTTTGAGGAGCCCACCATGCGCATCCTGGAAGCTGTCCACTCTGTCCTGGAGCGGACGCCCCCTGAACTGGTGGCGGACATCTCCAACAACGGCATCGTCATGACCGGCGGCGGCAGCCTGATCTGGGGCATTGATCGCCTGATCGAACAGCATACCGGCATTGAGACCCATGTGGCTGATGACGCCATCTCCTGCGTTGCCTTCGGCACCGGCAAGAGCCTGGAGGACGTGGAAAGTATGCAGGACGGCACCATGAACCTGTCCCGCCGGAAGCAGATGAATACCTGATTTGAATTTTCAATAGAAAAAACAGCGGCAGAGAAAACTGCCGCTGTTTTTTGTGTCCAGATTAAGGGACAGCCTGATGTTCTAAAATAGAGGTGTTCCAGGTAACTTGATTGCATTTTCTGGGTATGATACAATATTTTTATCTGAATTGAAAAAGAGAGAGGGGAATTTTTATGGAGGAACGGGACGAACGGAAAACGATGATGTTGCAGGCGCTGGCGCAGATGGAGCTGCAGCCGCTTCCGGCAGAAGAGGAGGTCGCGCTGACCGCAAGCAAGAAACTGCCATTGGGGAAGATTGCGTCGTTGGGGGTTGCGTTTGAGCCGATCATGGATTTGGTCCAGTCGGTGATGGGGCCTGGTGCTCAGAGCCAGCTGTACAAGGTGACAGTCCCGGCAGGGGGGCATTTGGCTGCGTTTCGCAATGGCAGCGGCTTTTTAGGAGCTGTCCTAGGTGCTAACAATCAACTGGTGGGACAGGCCGTCCTGACTCCGGTGGAGGCTGCTGGGGCTGGTGTGGCAGCATTCCATCCGGCTTTGCTGTGTATGGCGGTGGCACTGAGTGCGATTGAACATGAAATTGGTACGATTCAGGAAAAACAGCAGGAAATTTTGGACTACCTGATTCAGAAGGATAAAGCGCAGCTCAAGGCGAACGTGAATTTTCTGTCCGGCGTTATGGAGCAGTATAAGTATAACTGGGACAATGAGCGGTTTATCACGAGCAACCATGGGGAAGTGCTCAAGATTCGCAGAGAGGCAGATGCGAGCATGATCCAGTATCACAAGCAGCTGCTGGAGGAGACGAAAAAGGGGTCGATGTTCCATTTGGAGCAGGATGCAAAGAGCAGATTGAATACCATCAAGGACCAGCTAAAGGACTATCAGACTGCCCTCTACTTGTTCGCGTTTGCGTCTTTTTTGGATGTGATGCTGGTGGAGAATTTTGCATCTGAGCATCTGCAGGATGTGTCTGCAAAGATTGAGGAACGCTCCTTGCAGTACCGGGAGACCTACACCCAGTGCTATGACTACATCGACAAGTATTCTAAGACAACGGTGGAATCCCAGGTGCTGGGTGGTGTGGCTGCCGTGAGCCGCTTTTTAGGGAACGTGATTCGACAGGTTCCGCTCATCAGTGAGTCCCCCATTGACGAGGCGCTGCTGGATGCAGGCGACCAGCTGGACAACATGAGTTCTGGTTGGGGCGAAGAACGACTCAAGGAGCTGACAGCTAAAAAAGACCACTATGCGATGCCCTTTATGGAGAGTATTCACATGATCGACAAACTATATAATTCTCCGATGGAATTGTGCTTTGACCAGGAAAACCTGTACCTTCTGGGTGCGGAATGAGCACATCATGATCGAAATTTCAACTCATCCTGGGGATGCTATTTTTGTGGAGCGTATGGCGGCGGGCAACGGGTTGTGCGGGGAATACCTGTGTCTATCAGGCAGAATGACCGCGTGCTTGTCCTGCTAGAGCGCAAAAAGACCTCCGCATGACCGAGATCATACGGAGGTTGCTCTGTTCAAAGGGTAAGGGCAAAGGGGCCAGCACGGAAACCGTGTACGCTATTTATAGAAGGGCGGTCTGTCCTCCTGACGTGGGGGGAGAGATCAGCAGCCGCAGCCGCAGCCGTTGTCGCAGCCGCAGCCACCGCCGCAGCCGCCACAGCCGCCACCGCAGCCATTGCCGCAGCCGCCGCCGCAGCCACCGCAGCAGAACAGGATGATGATCAAAATGATGATCCACAGGTGATATGCTGCCTTTAACTTTATTCGATAAATTGCAGATTATCTATAAAATACTGCACAAACGGCAACAATAAAATGCAATAGAATGAAATAAGATATCGTGCAATCTAACAGAACGGCTAACAGTAACACTAACTCTTATCTAACTTTTTGTCCCACCCATTCAGCTTATCCATCTCTCCTGCCAGATAGGCCACATCGGGGGCGATATAGTATTTATTCCCCACTTCCAGGTCAGCCCAGCCCATGAGCTTTGCCAGGGCGAGCTGGTCAACGCCTGCCTGTGCGGCATTGGTGGCCATGGTCTTTCGGGTGTTGTGGGGGACTTTGTACGGGATGCCTAGGAACTCCAACATCCCCTTGTAATCCCGTGCTCGCCAGCCGTTGGCCTTTTGGTTGCCACAGAAGCCACTGACCAGCAGGTCACCGGCAGCGTGGGCGACGAAGTACTGCACATAGGGGAGGATACGCTGGTGGAGGGGGATGATACGGTTTCTCCCGGCCTCCGTTTTGATGCCGCCTTGGATGTATGGCACGGCGCTGTCCAGGTGGACATTGACCAGAGGTAAAGTGAACAGCTCGGTGATGCGCATTCCGGTGAACAGGAAGATCATGGTTAGCTTTGCGGTCTGTGTCCAGCGATCCGCGTCTGCGCCATCGGCTGCCAGGGCGTTGATCTTGGCGATCTCCTCCACAGTGAAGGTCTCAATGGGGCGCTTGGCCGTTTTCTGCACGGTGACGAAGGCGGCGTAGTTCTTGTTCAGCACGTCCCGCTGCATCAGCCATTGGCAGAGCTGGGAGTAGAGGAATTTCAGGTGCTTGGCCGTGGATTCGGACAGGCCACGGCCTTGCAGCGCATCCACGATTTCCTGGAAGTCGTCGCTGCGCACATCCCGCGCCAGCTTCTGCCGCAGCCGCTCCGGCACATAGCTCCAGGAGGTCAGGTAGCCACGCTGGGAGCTGGTGCTCATGTCCCGGAAGGCCACCGAAGACCAGGCGTTGAAGCAGTCCTCCAGGGTGTAGGAGAACACCTCCGGACGGGTGCAGGCCAACATGGATTCCAATGCCGCCTCCGCCTCCTGTCGGGTGGCGTACATCCGACCGGCAGACTTGCCGTTGAGCACGGCGTAGTAGGGGCGCTTCCGGTTGCCCGACAGCTTGTAGACGCTGCCGGTGCCCTTCTCCCTGGTGCGGTGTTTTTTGGGCTTCTGCTCCCGCACCTGCTTCCGGCCGCAGTAGGGGCAGAAGATGGCGTCGGGCGGGATGGAGCGCTTGCATCGGGCGTAGATGCATTTTGCCATGGCAATCTCTCCTTTCATTTTTTATTCTTATGTGCTAAAATGAAAGGGTAGTATGTGGAATCGAAAAACTACTACCCTTTTAAACCGCCCTGGTGTTGGCAGCACCAGGGCGGTTTTTATATCATGAAATTACTGTTCAGACTGGTCGGCTTTTGCTTCCGGCTTTTTGGCCTTCACGGCAGCGACGATGTAGAGGATGGCGAAGATGACGCACACAGCAGCCCAGATGTTCAGGTCAGAATAGGAGCCTGCGTTGGCAAAGCCCAGGAGCGCACCGATGATGTAAAACACGGCGGTGGTGATGGAAGCACCCTTGCCTTCGGAATTCCTGGTGGCCAGGCCGACGATGCCGGCGACGATCAAGCAGATTGCCACGAACAGACCGGCGGAACCGCTCACTTCCCCGTTTTCCGCCATTGCGTTGCCAACGCCAGCGGCACAGGACTGGAACAGGACTAAGGGACACAACACGATGGAGATGATCCCCGATACCAATTTTGCTACTTTCATTTAAACTCTCCTACTTTCATGGGGTTTTTCTTCCGCAATCATGCTGATACGGAAGATACTCCCATGTTACATGATATTCGTAGAAATGACAAATTACGATTGTATGCGTTTTTGTAATTTTTGAGTAAAAGAGTGTGTCAATCCTTTAGGTGCAGCGTGAGCATAACAGTGAAAGTGCGTTCGCCTTTCTCCAAGGTGTACCGCTCATTTCCGTTATCGTCATAATCGGTGGATACGTACTTATAGCGGCCGCCGAAGATTCTGGCGGTGACGCGTTTGATTCTGTCCTCCCGCATCCGCTTTTTTACCCGATTGCAGCTTCCGGCCTTGATGTACCCCACATGGACACCGTTGAGCACGACCATGATGGCGTTGGGATCGACCTCGTTATCCGGTTCCTCAATCAGTTCTGCGTCAAATAGTGGGAACTCATATTCATAGATGCTCTCATCGGTCAGGTAGTCCTCAACCAGTTCCTGCTTCGTCAATTCATAGTCAGGGTTTTCAATGCCCAGCGATTTGATGGCGTCGATACGGTAGGACGTGCCTGCGACACGATGACGTTCTGTCTTTTCCGGCGGGGTGGACGGTTGTTCCACAGGTGCCTGAACAGGTGTGGGAATCGGCCCCGTCTCCTCAAGCTGTTCTACAGCGGGTTCGACAGAAACGGGTTCTGTCTTGACTGACGGTGCAGCAGGCGGCGTGGCTGCTGGCTGGACGGCTTCCTTTGCTGGTTCCTCTTTTTGAGGGATCGGCTTATACTTCTTTGACCAGAAAATACTAAAAATGCCGTATGCTACCGCAAGTATGCCGGGAACGGGGAATACGATAGTAAGGAGCAAGCCCAAAACAATAAAGAGTATTCCGCTTACAAGGTAAAAAATGCGCATACCTTTGCTGGGCTTTATCTGCTTCGGTGGTCGTTTTGTCACTTTCTTAGACACCACTTGTTCTCTCCTTCTCATGTCAATTTGTGCCGCATTGCGGCATATACTTCCATAATACTTGATTGTGGGATAAATAGCAAGGTAAGAGGGAATGAAAGGTCAAATATACCACTCTGTTGCAAGGTTCCCGTGCGTATACCAGCAGATGGCTTTCCGCATAAAATCTTCCGTCACGCCAAAATGCTCAGCCAGTTCCCAAATTTCTGTATAACCGTTTTCTTGGGCGGCATGAAGCTCATCGGCAGAGATACACAGCTCAATCGCTCGTTTGTCTGCGATGTTTTCGTGTTTCTGACGGATGTCAAACGGAGTCTCGCGATTATAGAATGACCCGGTGTCACAGTGGCCAATCTCATGCAGTCCCTTGCAAAATTCATCTGCGCTGGATGAGACCTTGAAAGGATCCATCGCAATGTAGCAGTGCTGGTCACTGTCCTGCACAGAGAGGGAATCTAGTCCATCGACAGTGAAGTGATAAAAGAACATGTCATATCCCTGTGCAGCTGCGTAATCGTACAGGTCAATCAGATTTGCGATTTTTCGTGTTCTCTCTGGCGAATTTTGCAAAGGCTTTAACTTGGTCGAGGACTTCATCATCAATCTCCTGGGTGCCCCACAGGGCAAATTTAATATCATCATCGCTGATCAGGCGGCTTCCATCACTGGAAGGCGCTTTTTCTAGTTCTGAGCCGAGCAGATAGCCCACGGGGACACCGAAGAATTCACCGAGCATCAAAAGCGTTTCATTGTCAGGCTGCCGCTTGCCGGTTTCATATTGGGAGACGGTGCTCTCTGCGACCCCCAGGATTTTGCCTAGGTCTTTCAACGTCATATTTTTCGCTTTTCTCAATTCTCGGATTCGGTTCCCCATAATGTGCACTCCTTGTACAATGAACGATATTAGATAGGATGTAAGCAAATTATAAACTTCACGATATGAAAAGTAAATGCAGCTTCACAAAATGAATAGAAATATCTTGACAAATCGTGAAGGTCGGTATAGTATAATAAATAACTTCACATTTTGAGAAAGAAAGGAGAGCGCGTATGCGAGAATGGTTGAAAAATTTGCGTACCGAGAAGGGTCTAACCATGAAAGATATGGGACAGAAACTTTGCATTTCCGAAAGCTATTACTGTGCGATCGAGAAACGGGAACGTCAGAAAAAGATGGACATTGCGCTTGCGTCTGGGATTTCGACAATCTTCGGGATCCCGATTGCGGAAGTTGTTGCCTTGGATGAGGAGAGTGATTGACGAAGTCAGGCTGACCAGTGCCAGGAAGCTGGGTAGAAGCTGGAGCAAGCTGAGAGGGGAGGTGAGAGGCACGGACAACGACAGAACCATCGCAATTTACCTGCTCATTGGAGCGATTACTATTGGTGCGCTGGATGGTTGGGGGATTGGGCTGATCGTGCTTGTCATGTGGGTGATGATGCTATGTAAGCGTTAGCTGGATGAATGGGCAAAATCATTTAGACTGCGGACTATTGCACCAGAGATGATGAGCAAGGAAATTATGGCGATAAGGTAAGCAACTTTACTTACATACACAAAAGGAATGCTTAGAAGGAGGGGGATAAAAATCCAAAGCACGTCTATCCATGGCCACAAGTAAAGCAATTTCTGTTTAGGTGTCATGCGAATGAATAGATCTCGGAAACTTTCTGATGGGTATCCCAACGCTTTCTTTAGTAGCTCATAATCTATCACGACCTGATGTCTTATAGTTTGCAGGGTTTCGGTATAATCCAGATCGGCTACAAGCTGTTCCTTTAGTGTACGATTCAAACGATGCAGCTGTGGAAAGGCAAGAACATAATGTCTGTCTAAAATATTCCCAATCTTTTTGTTATATGCAAATGCGTCCAGCCTGGAGGGAGATTGAGGCATTTGTTCTAAAAGACGGAACAGCGGCAGATATATGTTGTCCAGCTGCGATTGCTTGATGGATAGTCGTTCCGGCTTGCATGTAGTGTACTTAGCAACACGATAGGTGATAAAAGCAGTAATGAAAATTCCAATAAGGTTTATGTAGTTTTCGTTATTTACAAAAGCAAGAAGAGCTTTTGATATGCTATCGAGAAAGGTGTTTGGGGCTTCCTGCATAGTAAGTAAACCTCGATTCATTTATCTGTGTTTTGGAGATAAACCATTTTACCACATCAATGTAAATTTGAGCAACTAAGGTGATCGGATGAGAAAACAGAAAGCGCAGGGAAAGCACTGCCGTGCTCGCTCTGCGCTCGAAGGAAAGTAAACCAAACTAGGACAACCCAGCACACGCATAGGATAAGGTGAGGTGATTTGTATGGAGAAACTGCCGTGGATTGGAGCGGAAACGTTGAGCTGGTTCTATCAGTGGTGTCGGGATCATGGGATCCCCGGCGACAATCACAAGCTGCAAGCCGGCATTATTGCCGGGGTGTTCGCCCCTGCGGCGGTGGCTGTCCCAGACCAGCTGGCGGATGGCAAATATCAATACTTCATCTTTCCCGCGCGATTGCAGCGCTGGGCAGAAGAAAACGCCATCGAATGGCGAGAGGAATAGGGAGGAACTACATCATGAACGAAAAAAGCAAGAAGTTCGCGCTGATCGGCGACCTGGCGGGTCTGCTGGGCTTTGTGGCCGGCTGCTCCGGCATCGCCTGCGGTATCTTGGAGCGCTATCAGGCTGCCGTCATCCTGTTGGGGGGCGGAGCGCTGATGCTGGCGGTGGCCATGACCGCCTATCGGGGCATCCGGCGCAAGACGGAGCTGGTCATGTCCAGCCAGTGGAGGGAGGACAACGATGAAATGTCCCTGTATTGACTGCGCTGACCGGCAGGCCATCTGCCACGACACCTGTTCACGCTTCGCCGAGTACCGCAGGCCGCTGGACGCTGCCATTGCCCAGCGGGCGAAGGCAGCACAGGTGAATCGCACGCTCCATGATCTGTATCAGCGCACCCACCTGACGGTGGGCCGGATGGCCCGCCGTTGTGCGGCGGCGCGGGAGTGACGGGAATGGACAAGCTGTCACAACCCAATACCCAGCCTGATGAGAGCCAGGAGGCGCCTGGCCGAAACGGGTCGTTGGCGTAATTCGACCCGTCGCTGGAAGCCACTTTTTACGCATTCTTTTCTCATTTAGTGACTCCTACTTTACAATACCTTTTTCTTTTCCTCATGTTATAAAAACTCCTATTTTTTTCTTCTTATTTTGCGGCTTCCAGCCCGCCGGTATCCTCTCCGGCGGTATCTTGTCGGGGCGCGGGTTTGAATCCCGCCCCTGGCGGAACAACTCCCCAAATACCCGACCTTAGGTCGGGTCATGCCGCCGCAGTCTGGATGGTGAGACGGCCAGACCTGTCACAACATTTTGGGTTCATATCCTTCTCTTTTCTACAGATTTTGTTGTGTTTTCGGCACATCCGTGGCAGGAATGGCAGACGTGGGTTCAAGTCCCATCGGCGGCACCATCAACTTTTTGAAAGGGAGGGTGACTCAAAATGGCAATGAAACCAGAGAAACGGAGCACGTCCATCTTGCGCTCCACGCTGCTCATATCCGAACGGCTGCTGGCGTCTGCCCAGGCGGTGGGCGAGTCCAGCGCTCAACTGCGGTACGGGCAGGACTGGAAAGCCTGGGTGCAGCTGGAAAAGGCAGGGCTGTCCTTGACCGGCGTGGAGCAGATGGTGCGTGACCTGCGGGATGCGGTGCGGCGCTATCAGGATGAGGTGGCGGACGCCGCCATAGCGGCACGGAGTGTGCGAGATGCGGAGGAGTGGAACCATGGGTGAATATCACTTTTCAGCGGAGCTTGCCCAGCAGTATGGGCTTGACGAAGCCATCATGCTCCACAATCTGGCCTACTGGATGCGCAAGAACGCCCTGGATGGCCGGAACATTCACGACGGCCAGGTGTGGACGTTCAGCTCCTTGGAGGCGTTTACGGAGTGGTTCCCGTTTTGGTCGGTGAAGCAGATCCGACGCATCCTGGCCAGCCTGGAACAGCAGGCGCTGATCCGGAAGGGGAACTATAACAAACGGGCCACCGACCGGACAACCTGGTACACCATCACAGCCCAGGACGTCCTGGGGTACTATGGCATTTCCAATGTAGAAGTGTCCGCCCAAACGGACAATCCCATTCGCCCAAATGGGCAGACGGCTCTGCCCGAACGGGCGGATGATTCTGCCCATACGGGCGCAGCGTTACCAAAGAATAAACACAAAGAGAAAACAAAGGAAACACACTCTGCCGGTGCGAGCGTGCGCCAGCGAGATCAGTTCGACCAGTTCTGGGCGGCCTACCCTCGGAAGGAGGGCAAGAAGAAGGCCTGGGAGAAGTGGCAGAAGCTCGACCCGGATCCGGCGTTGTTTGCGGCGATCCTGTCCGGTCTGGACGCACACATCCGCAGTGAGCAGTGGCGGCGTGGGGTCATCCCGCATCCCACCACCTGGCTCAACGGGGAACGCTGGGAGGACGAGCTGACACCGGCAGCGTCTCCAGACAGAGGACGGGTGGAGGAAGGAGGCTGTGAATATGTCTGAGTATTTTGCGCTAGAACAGTGGGTTGCGGCACAGCAGTCGGTCATTGGCTCCATGCTGCTGGACAAGGGTTGGGTGCCGGAGGTGCTGGCGATGACCCGTGCGGAGGATTACACCCAGCCCTATCGGGCGCTGTACTTAGCCATCCAGCAGTTGGCCCAGGATGGGACGGCCATCGACGCGGTGACGGTGCTCCATGCGCTGGACGGAGACGCCGCCGAAAACCGGAAGCTGGTGCTGGACTTGCTGGACTTGACGCCTACAGCGGCCAACTGCAAGGCGTACATGGACATCCTCCTGGATCAGGCTCAGCTCAGCCGCTTGCGGGGGCTTGGGTTGGCGCTGGCGGAGTGCCAGACCAGTGACGCCGCCAGGGAGGCAGCGGCTAGCATTTCCGAGGCGTTGGCGGTGCGGAGCAGCCAGGAGACGTTCACCCAGCAGGATTTGCTGGGGCGGTTCTATGAGCGGCATGACGCACAGAAGGCGGTCAAGTACCTGCCTTGGGGGCTGAAAAAGCTGGATATGCGCTTGTATGCGGAGCTGGGGGATTTCGTCATCCTTGGCGGTTATCCCAGTGACGGTAAGACCGCCTTGGCACTGTCCTTCGCCTGGGCACAGAGCGCGGATTACCGAGTGGGGTTCTTCAGCCTGGAGACCAGGCCGGACAAGTTGTTCGACCGGCAGATGTCCATGGTGTGCGGTCTACCCATGGAGCGCATCAAGCGGCACCAGCTCAGCGATGAGGACTGGCAGGCCATGGCCCACAACGGTCAGACGGTGTATGACCGGCACCTGGATATTCTGCCCGCCGCAGGCCGAACCGCCGCCGAGGTCATGAACCTGGCCAAGGCGAAAAACTATCAGATTATCTACATCGACTACATCCAGCTCCTGAAAGCCGAGAACCCCAGGGCGACCCGCTATGAGCAGGTGTCCCAGACCTCCATGACCCTGCACACCCTGGCCAATCAGTACGGCATCACCGTGGTGGGGCTGTCCCAGCTGTCCAGGCCGCAAAAAGATCGGGCGCAGGTGAAGCCCTCCATGTCCGACCTGCGGGAGTCGGGGCAGTTGGAACAGGATGCAGACATTGTGCTGCTGCTCTACCGGCTGTATCCCAATGATGGGTCGAAGCCCGACCGAGATTTGAAGATCGCCAAGAACAAGGAGGGCGAGGCGCTGAAGATCATCGCCCTGGACTTTGACGGCCAGACCCAGCGGTTCAGCCAGCGGCAGGAGCATAAGCCGCTGCGGGAACGAGTCGAGGAGGCTGGGGAGGAGCTGCGGTGGGAGGCTAGTCAAGTGAGTTTGGATGAGGAGTGTCCGTTTGAAGGGAGGACGTAAGATGGAACTGTGGGAAGTGATCGCCTTCTTCCAGGATAGACTGCACACTGCGGAAGCAATGGAATCCTGGTGCAGCATGAAGGAGGACGAGGACGATGGCCTGATGGCGCCTGGGCGAAAGCACGGGAGGCGTATCGGGTCGCACTAGGCGTGTTGAAGGAGAGAGTAGAATGGGATACTTGAAGATGCAGGGCGGGGAGTGGCTGGTGACGGGGCGCTGCTCCAGCCCCAAGTTCAGGCGGGTGGGGAAGAACCACACGCCCTTTTGCACCGTGGGCATTGCTGCCGGGACGAACCCGAAGGAGCTGGATGAGCAGGGGAGACCCAAGCCCATCTGGATCAACATCACCGCTTGGCGCGGGGCAGCAGAGCTGCTGGCCACGGCCCACAGCGGGGATGCAGTGATGGTGACCGGCGCGCCGTACACCAACGAGTATGAAGGTCGGACGTACAAGGGCATCAACGCTGGGTTCGTCTCCATCTCACCCATTGCGGCTCAGAGCGCCCCAGGACATCCCCAGGACGGCGGCTTTGCTGAGGTGACCGAGTCCGATGGGGAGCTGCCGTTTTGAAGGTGCTGAAGATCATCGCCGCCCGGAATGAGGTGCAGAAGATCCTGTACACCAACATCAGAATCCGGGACACGGACAATCTAGAGGTCAAGAGGCAGAAGCGAGCCATTCAGACTTCTGTCTCCCGGTACGTCCACTCCAAGCGCCGCTGTGTGGAGATGCTCATTCAGAACAACTTCACGGCAGAGGATTGGTATTGCGTCCTCACCTTCCAGGAGGACAAGCTGCCGCCGGAGAAGGTGCAGGCGGACGCCAAGTTCCAGTATTTCCTCAAGCGGCTGAAACAGACGGGCTGCTCCGAACTGCGCTACCTGAAGGTGCTGGAGCACCGGCACGGCGCTGGCCGGTATCACTTCCATGTGGTGCTGGCCGGGCAGGGCGTGACTCAGGACAAGCTCCGTCAAGCCTGGGCGGGTGCCTACGGGTTTGCACGGGTGGCGCATCTCCGGATCACGTCCGTGCCCAGGCTGGCTGGGTATCTGTGCAAGGAGGCTCCGGATGCGGTAAACAAGCGGCTGTATTCCCGGAGCCGTCCGCCCAACGCCTTGCAAGACCCGACCGTGCAGCGGATGTTCGTGCCGGATCACTACCGGCTGGTGACGCCGCGGGGATGCCAGACCGTGGAGCGTCGGCCGCTGTGCGAGAACGCCTTTGGCACGGTGGAATCGCTGTCCTACCTGACGTCTGACGGGCGGGCGAATATGTTTTTAACTATATAGTAAGACTTGAACTATATGTTCATCTTAGAAGGAATCGGGGGATTATGCATTGAAAAAGTTCCCAAGCTGTGATACAATCATAGTGACGAACCGGAGAGCACGCTGTCCCATGTGCAAAGCGAAGCTGCCGGGTGAGTTTCTCCCGGACAGCGCTGTGTCTGGATATATCATCCAGTGCAAGAGCTGCCGGAAAAGAATCCGAATCGAATATCGTAGCGACCAGCTCCGCAGTGCGGAGAGCGTGAACCACGCAAGCGTCCAGTAACTTCACCAGCAGGTGAGGAGACTGGGCGCTTTTTGTTTTGCCTGGAGGTGATAGCCTGGGGAGACGAGAATTAACACCGGAGGTGCTGGCGCGCTGGATTCCGGCGCTGTGCGAGGCGGGGGCGCTGTGGCGGTTTTATAAGACGCCGGAGTGGCGTCGGCTCCGGCGGCAGGTGCTGGAACGCTGGCACGGGGAGTGTGCCTGGTGTGCTGGGGCGGCACCATCGCTGGTGGTGCAGGCGGAGATGGTGCATCATGTGTACCCGGTCAAGACCCATCCGGCCTGGGCACTGAGCGAGTTCGTGACCACGCCGGAGGGCAAGCGAGTGCGCAACCTGGTGCCGCTGTGCCACGACTGTCATGACCGTGCCCATCAGCGTATGGGCTACCGTCCGTCACCGCTGTCCGCGCCGCCGCTGACGCCGGAGCGCTGGTAGCGACACCCCCCATCCCCCTATGCCCCCGTTCACGGGGGATGCCAGCAACGGCAAAGGGGCTCAGTAAGTGGCGGCTGGCTCCGGCTGGAAAGTTTGACGGGGGACTACAGGGGGAAGATCAGAAGAACACGCCTGCGCACAAAATTTCCGGGGCGTGTGAGGGAAAATCCGGCGGAGACCGGGGAGAGGAGGCGGCCAAACTGTGGCAAAAGTAAAGAGCGTCCGACAGCAGGTGCGGGACTCCATCACCGGCCAGCTTCTGGACAAGTTGGGCTGCGAGAAGCTGCCCAGGGAGCTGGAACACCAGGTGAAGACCTACATGGGGTTCTACGACCGGTTCGGGGCGCTGGAGGCGGCCATTGCCGACTTCGAGGTGGGCGGGAAGCTCTATCTGGAGTGCAGCAAGGAACTGCGGCAGGTGGCACGGGAGATGCGGAGCATTTTGGATTTCCTGGGCTGCCGTCCGCCAGACGGCCATGCGGGCGGGTACATTGAGCTGTGACCGGGCGAGATTTACCGCCGTCTGCCCACAGCCCTTATCTGTGGCCGTACATGGACGGCATTTTGTCCGGTCGCATCGTCCACTGTCGGGAACAGGAGCTGATGCTGGAAAACCTGCTGCTGCCGGTGCTGGAGCGGCCGGATGTGTGGTTCGACGAGGACGCGGTTGCCCAGGGGCTGGCCCTGCAAAAGTATTTCCCCTATGACTTGCTGCCCTGGGAAGTGTTTTTGTTTGCGGTCATCGCTGGGGTCAAGTTTATTGGCTCCAATGACATCTACTTTGATGAAATCCGCATCATCGTGGGGCGGGGCAACGGCAAGAACGGATTCATCGACTTTCTGGCCTTCTATTTCATCAGCCCTGCCCACGGGGTCACAGGGTACGATGTGGATCTGCTGGCCAACAGCGAGGAGCAGGCCAAGACCAGCTTTTCCGATCTGTTCCAGCTCATCACCCAGCCCGCCGACCCCAAGCAGGCCAGGGCGCTGGCGGCCAACTTCCATGCCACTTTGACTGTCATCGAAGGATTGAAAACCCACAGCGCCATCCGCTACAACACCAGCTCCAAGCGGGGCAAGGACAGCAAGCGCACCGGGTGCCTCATCCTGGACGAGACCCACGAGTATCTGGACTTCTCCAACATCAACACCCTCCGCAGCGGCATGGGCAAGCGCCGGAACAGCCGGGTCATTGAGATCAGCACCAACGGCAACGTCCGTGGGGCGGTCTTTGACCGGCGGCGGCAGCAGGACGTGGACACGCTGCGCTTCTACAACCCGGAGAACCGGACGTTCGTGTTCTGGTGTCGGATTGAGGCGGAGGCGGAGTGGGAGGATCCGGCGTGCTGGGGGAAGGCCAACCCGTCTTTGGATGCCTTTCCCACTTTGCGGGCGCAGATGGCCAAGGAGGTGCGGGAGATGCCCTACAACCTGGAGTATTTTCCGGAGTTCATGGCCAAGCGGATGAACTTTCCTGTGGGCAACAAAGACCTTGAGGTGGCCAGCTGGGAGGACATCTGTGCCACCAATCAGCCACTCATCGACCTGGTTGGCCGCCCCTGCGTGGGCGGCATCGACTACGCCCGCACCAATGACTTTGTGAGCTGCTTCCTGCGCTTCCGGGTGGGTGGGATGCACTATCTCATCCAACACACCTTCATCTGCGCCCAGAGTCGGGATTTGCCCGGCATCAAGGCACCGCTGCGGGAGTGGGAAGCCAAGGGGGATGTGGAGTTCGTCCACGATGTGGAGGTGCCAGCGGCGCTGGTGGCGGAGTGGTTCGCCGAGCAGGCCAAGCGCTACCAGGTGTTGACCATCGCCATCGACTCCTTCCGGTTCTCCCTGCTCTCCCACGCCCTGCGCAGCGTGGGCTTCGACGCCAAGGATCGAAAGAACATCTGGCTGGTGCGCCCCAGCGACCTGCAAAAGGCGTTCCCGGTCATCAACAGCGCCTTCGTCACCCACACCCTGGCCATCGGTGACTGTCCGGTGTTCCGGTGGGCGGCCAACAACACCAAGAAGGAGCGGGTGGGGCAGAACTGGCAGTATGCCAAGATCGAACCCAACTACCGGAAGAACGACCCATTCATGGCCTTTGCCGCTACCTTCGCCGTGGATCACCTGTTGCCGGAGAGCGAAGAAACGGAGTCGTTGGAAGCGTTTCCGGATTTGATGATCTGGTGACCGAATGATTCGCCGGGAGTCCGGCGTCACAAGCATTTTGCGGCAGCAAAATCTTGGCGCAGGCGGAATTCACTTCCGCCGAGCAAGTGAAATCCAAGAGGGTTCCCGAAAATCCTTTGGATTTTTGGGAGAACGGAGTCGTTGGAAGCGTTTCCGGATTTGATGATTTGGTAGTTGGTAGGAGGTGAATAGTTGTTTATTACAGACTTTTTAAGGCGGCGGCTGTCCACTACAGAAATACAGGACGCTGCCTACAGTGATGCGGAGTCCCTCCGGTTCCAGGGAATCGCCTATCAGGTGGCGGTGGGCTACATCGAGGAGATCTTGGCCGGATGCGAGTTCCGGGTGTTTGAGGGTGGGAAGTCCGTCCAGAACGCCCACTGGGTGGCGCTGAACTATGCGCCCAACCCCAACCTGTCCGCTTATGAGCTGAAACGGGGGTGGATCCACCGGTATTACTACCACAATCAGGCGGCGCTGGTGCCGCTGATGAATCAGCTGTATCTGGCGGAGGATTTCCAGGTGGATGCTCGGCCGCTGGGGGAGGATCAGCTGGTGGGGGTGGTCATCGGGGCGGAAAATTCGTTTCAGCTGAACTATCCGGTGCGGGTGTCCAACGCCTATGTCATCCGTCAGCGGGACAAGCCCATCTTAAATCTGCTCCGGCAGATGTTCCTGAGCTACGACACCATCATGGGTTACGCCCTGGCCGGGTATCGTGCCACCAACGGGGCGAAATATGTGCTGGACTACAGCGGGTATGCCACCGGCGATGACAACTTCGCCACCCTCTGGAAGACCCGACTGCAACAGCAGGTGAAATCCTTTGCCGAAGCCCAGAACGGGGTGTTCCCACAGACCAAGAGCCTGAAGCTGACCCAGCTGGGGCCGTCCACCACGGCACGAAAGAGCGCTGATGACCTGATCGCCCTGCGCAAGGACGCCTTTGCGGTGGTGGCGGAGGCGTTCCGGCTGCCGGTGAGCTTGCTGGAGGGGAACATGACCAACATCGGCGACCTGTTCGCCCAGGCTATGACCGCCTGCATCCTGCCGGTGGCGAAGATGCTCTCCTGTGAGCTGACCCGCAAGACCTATGCGCCCAGCGAGATTGCTCATGGGAGCCGCATCGTGGTGGACACCACCAACTGCCGGTATGTGGACATCCTGACGGCGGCGGCCAACGCAGACAAGCTCATCGCGTCCAGCGTGGCGGACACCGATGAGGTGCGCGATCTGCTGGGGATGGAACCCATCGGGGAGCCGTGGGCGAAGGTGCATCGGATTACGAAGAACTATGAGCTGGCGTCCAATCTGACGTCAGCGGAAGGGAGTGACACAGGTGCCTAAGCACTACTATTCCATGACGCAGCCCGAACAGGGTGGGCCGGTGGAGCTGTACATCTATGGGGACATCCTCTGTGAGGAGGAACCCACGCCGGGGAGCGTGAGCAGCCATCGGCTGGCCGTTGCCCTGGAGGGGCTGAACGCCAGCGCCGTCACCGTCTACATCAACAGCTACGGCGGCCACACCAGCGAGGGGCTGGCCATCTACCACGCCCTGCGGCGGCTGGAGTGCCCCATCACCACCGTTTGTGACGGCTTCGCCTGCTCTGCTGCCTCTCTGGTCTTTATGGCTGGTGACCGGCGGGTGATGCAGCAGGCCAGTCTGCTGATGATCCACAACGCCTGGCTGCCCGCCTGCGGCAACGCTGCCCAGCTGCGGAAGGTGGCAGAGGACTTGGATAAGATCAGCGCTGCTGGGCGTGCCATCTATCGGGCGGCGGTGACCATCAGCGATGAGGAACTGGATGCGCTGCTGGACAACGAGAGCTGGATTGCGCCGGAGGAGGCGGTGGCGATGGGCTTTGCCACAGAGGTGGCGGACGCTGCGTCAAAGAGCCTGCCCAGCCAGTCCTGTGGGCGGCTGGTGTTCCAGCGGCTGCTGGATGGAACAACTGTGCCCATCCATGTGGCGGTGTGCCAGCAGGAGCAGAAGACGAAGGCTGACCCGGATTGCGGGGCAGCGATGGAACAGTTTGTGACCAGCGCATTTCAGGCGCTGGGGAAGTGACAAGGAGGAACGTATATGTCTGTAAAGATCACCAACGCAGAGGAACTGGGCAGAGCCATTGCCGAAGCCTATCAGTCCGGCGACCAGGTTGCCCAGGTAACCGCCTGGCAGGGCTTTTGCCGGGCACTGTCTGACCAGGTGCGGCAGGATGCCGCTGCCATCGGCCAGCAGATGGATGCGGACGCTCTGCGGCAGCGGGGTTATCGGGTGCTGACCCAGGCGGAGCACAAGTTTTGGGAGAAGGTCATTGACGCCATGAACGCGCCCCAGCCCAAGCAGGCCTTTGCCACCATCGTGGGCAGCACCAACGGCGAGGACATGATGCCCACCACCATCCTGGAGGACGTCTATCAGGATTTGCAGCACAGCCATCCGCTGCTCAGCGCCATTGGCATCGAGTACACCGGCTATGTCATTAAGTGGGTGCTCAACAACCACACCGCCGCTCCGGCCAAGTATGGCAGCATCACTGACGAGATCACCAAGGAGATCACCTCCAGCTTCTCCGTCATCGACACCCATCAGAATATGCTCTCCTGCTACGCCATTGTGGAGAAGGGGATGCTGGACTTGGGGCCGGTGTGGCTGGACGGTTATGTGCGCACCTGTATGGTGGAGGGGATGGCCCAGGCCATGGAGAAGGCGGCCATCTCCGGCACCGGCAAGGACAGTCCGGTGGGCATGGACAGAGACCTGTCCGCCGCCTACACCGATGCTTCCGGCTACACCCAGAAGACTGCCGTCGAGGTGACCAGCTTTGATGCGGCCAGCTACGGCGCTCTGGTGGCCAAGCTAGCCACTGCCGCCAACGGGCAGGCGCGGAACGTGATGGCACACAAGCTGGGGCTCATCTGCAACGTGAAGGACTATCTGACCAAGGTCATGCCCGCCACCACCGTGCTGACTCCGGCGGGGAACTATGTCAACAACGTCCTGCCCATCCCCACGGAGATCTTCCCCACCACGGAGCTGGCAGAGGGGAAGGCCATTTTGGGTCTGCTGGATCTGTACAAGTTCTTTGCCGGCTCCGGTCCGGAGGGGGTCATTGAGTATGACGACTCCGTGAAGTTCTTGCAGAATCAGCGGGCGTTCCGGATGGTGCAGTATCACACCGGCCGTCCCCTGGACAACAACTGCTTCATCCTGCTGGATATCAGCAAGCTGGAGCCGCTGTTCTGGAGCGTGAAGCAGGTGGCAGAGGCTAGTACGGCTGCTGATTCCGGAAGTGAAACTCCGTCCAATCCGTCCGAGGGTGGCTAACCCATGGCGGAGACCGTGACGGCGCTGCTGCCGTTGGTGAAGCGGGCGCTGAACATCACCTGGGAGTCGGAGGAGACGGAACTGCGTCTGAACGACCTGATCGCGGACGCTGTGCCCACCCTGCGCTTCAAGCTGGGGGCGCCGGAGGGGTTCGACTTCTCCGCGCCCTCTCCGGCGCGGAACCTGCTGCTGACCTACTGCCGGTACGGGTACAACGGGATGGCGGAGCAGTTTGATGACGCCTACGCCCAGGACTTGCTGTCTGTCCGGGCGGCGTTTTTGGTGGGGGTGACGCTGGATGAAGCGTGACACGACCTATCATGACGGACAGATGGAGGTCTACCGTGCCGCCTCTGCCCGAAACCCACAGAGCAAGGGCGACCTGACCCATGTGGTGACGCTGCTGTATAACGAGATGTCCCAGCGGGTGCAGGACACGGAGTTCGCCGGGCAGAAGGGGTTTGACCTGTCCCGAAAGGTGGCCACACCACGGTTGCCGGAGGCAATTCCAGCGGACACCACGCTGTGGGTGCTCATCGGGTCGGACTTGTACAGTGTGCAGTGGGTGGACAAGTCGCCCACTACGTTCTACTGGTATATGGAGAGGGTGAGACGGATTGAGAGATAAGATTCAGGCGGCGCTGGAGCAGCTGGACAGCTATGTGCAGTACGGCAATGTCCGCAACCGCAGCGACGCCCTGCCACAGCTGAACTACACGGTGTTCTGCCGCAAAACTGCCAAGGTGAACCAGGGACGCACTGACCTGACGGTGTACTGGGAGGTGTCCATTGTGCGGGAGAACGAGGTGCCCATGGCAGAGGTGGAGCGGTATCTGGAGACGCTGGGCAATATCCCAGGCTTGAAGGTGGCCGGTGACCCCATTCAGTTTTGGGCGCAGTACATGGACGGCACCAAGTGCCAGCTGGAAGCGGTGGCGCTGTCCTTTGTGGAGAGCCGGAAACGGAGGTTGTCCTGATGGGCGGCACGATGCACCTGGAGCGGGAGCAGCTGGATCAGGTGTATGACAAGTTGCTGCGCTTCGGCAATGAGGCGGGCAAGACGGTCAGTCAGGCGCTGCATGACTCCGCTGAGGTCATCCAGGGGGAGATCCATGGGCTGCTGCCTCAGTCGGGGCGGAGCTGGCCGAAGAAACGGCTGGCCGCCCGCTCTGCCGCGCCGGGTATCGTGTTCCGAGCGGATTTCGGCGACTTGTTCGTGACCATCCGCACCCGTCCCAACTACAACTATCTGTATTTTCCCGATGACGGCCTGAACACCCGACGCCATGTGGGCAATCAGCAATTTATGCTCCGGGGCGCAGAGGCATCGGCTTCGGAGGTAGGCCAGCGGGTTATTCAGGCGCTGGTGGAACGATTTGAACAAGAATAAGGAGGGAACGAGATGTCTAACGTCTATACCCAATTCAGTGAATATGAATGCAAGCAGATCGGTCTGAAGATCGGCACCACGGAAACCTATCTGTGGGGGTGCATTGGTGAGGTGAGCGTGACCAAGGATCTGGTCAAGACGGTGAAAAAGTGCCGTGGAGTGGTGAACAAGTCCCGCACCAGAGAGGCGGGCACGGGCACCATCAAGGTGAAGGCCCATTGGCCCATCGCCCTGCTGTACGCCTTGCAGGCCATGAATGTGACCGGCCTGAAGGAGGGCGTGTATGCCTCCGGTGACGGCTGTATCCACCCAGAGGGGTGCCTGACCCTGCTGGTGGAGGATGAGGATGGGAAGCTGAAATACAAGGCGTTCCCGCGGGTCACGCTGTCCTCTGAGGTGGAGGATGCGGTGACCAATGGCGAGGAAGAAGTGGCGGAACAGGAGCTGGAGTTCACCTACATGAAGGACGATGCCGGCTATGGCTGCTACGAAGCCCTGGCGGAGCAGGTAGATGCGACCACCGCTTCCACCTGGATGGAGAACTTTACGACAGATCTGGTGAAAGCCACCGGGGAAGGAGGTTAAAAGGATGACACAGCACGCAATGCCTATGACGGTACAGACCTTGTCCCTGCGGAACGGGGAACAGGTGCCTATGACGTTGAATATGTACGCCCTGTATCAGCTGAAACAGCAGAAGAAGGGGCTGTATACCCGCATCAACCACATCCTGATGAAGGGTGCGGAGGATGTGATCGACAATGCCACCGTGCTCTACTGCGGCTATCTCTGCGCCAACCTGGAAACGCTGGAACAGTGCATGAGCGAGGAGGCGTTTTTACGGCAGCTGCCGGAGAGCCTGATGGCGGTCATCCGAGCGGCGTCCCAGCTGCTGGGCGTCCAAAACCCTCCCGGTTCCGCAGCGGCCTCCGGCGCTGCGGGCGAGGGCGAGGGGGCGTAACGCTGGTGCTGGAGGAGGTGGCGGACTGGTACACGCTGTTCGTGCTGGCCCACCACATTCCGGAGGAGACGTTCTGGTTTGCTGACCTGGCCTTCTTATTTGAGGTGGCGGCCAACTGGACGGCTTTTCAGGAGCACCAGGCGTATTTGATGGAACGGGAACGAGAGAGGAGGCGGTGAGATGGCCAACAAAAATGAAGCGAAGGTGACGTTCAAGGCGGAGACTGACGCGTTCACCGATGGCATCAAGGCCATCAACACCTCCATCGGCGCCATGAACGCCCAGCTGAAACTGAACTCCGCCCAGCTGGACGGCACGTCGAGCGACACGGAAGCGCTGCGGAGCAATATGAAGCTGCTGGCGGATGCCCAGGCCAGCGCCGGACAGAAGGTGGAGCTGACGCGGATGAAGCTGGAATCTGCGTGCGCGATCTTCGGCGAGAACAGCGTGGAGGCCGACCGGCTGCGCAAGTCGTTGGCGCTGGCGGAATTGCAGGAGGCCAACCTGGGCAAGAAGCTGGATGCGGCCAGCGCCGCACTGGATGCCCAGGAGTCCGCGTTCGGGCAGCTGTCCGGCACCATCTCCCAGCAGGAAGGTGAGCTGGAAGGGCTGAAACGCTCCTACACAAATGTGGTGCTGGAGCAGGGCGGTGAGTCGGACGCAGCCAAGGAGCTGGCGGGACAGATCACGGTGCTGTCCAAGGAGCTGGAAGGCAACCGTGCCACTCTGCGGGAGGCATCCGATGCCGCTGACCAGCTGACCCGAAGCACGGACGAGGTGACGCAGGCGGCAGAGGAAGCCGAGGGCGGCTGGACGATGATGAAGGGGGTGCTGGCTGACCTGGTGTCCAATGGTATCCAGGCGGGCATTGGCAAGCTCCACGACCTGGCCAGTGCCGTGTGGGGGCTGCCAGAGGCCACGAGAGAGTATCGGACGGCTATGGCCAAGCTGGACACCGCCTTTTCCAAGGCCAATTTCTCCGCCGATGTGGCTGCCGGCACCTACCGCACCCTGTATCGAGTGGTGGGGGACACCGACCAGGCCACCGAGGCGGCCAACCTCATCGCCAACATGGCCAAAAATCAGAAGGAGCTGCAACAGTGGACGACCATCCTGACCGGTGTCTTTGGCACCTATGGCGACTCCCTGCCGGTGGAATCCCTGGCGGAAACGGCGGCGGAGACGGCCAAGACCGGAACGGTGACAGGCAGTCTGGCGGATGCGCTGAACTGGTCCAGTGAGGCTGCGACCATGTTCGCAGGGTATATGAACAAGGACGTAAAGACGGCGGAGGACGCCTTCAATGTGGCGCTGTCCCAGTGCTCCAACGAGCAGGAGCGGCAGGCGCTCATCACGGAGACCCTGACCAAGCTGTACGGCGGTGCGGCAGAGCAGTACCAGGAGACGGCGGGAGACATCCTGGACGCCAATGACGCCACGGCACGGTTGGCTGAGGTGCAGTCCCAGATGGGCGAGGCCATGGAACCGGCCAACACGGCGTGGCAGAATCTCAAGACCACCCTGATGGAGTCCTTCCTCCCCATCGCCATCGAGCGGGTACAGGGGCTGGCGGGGCAGATTGATGCCCTGGCAGGGGCACTGTCCGGAGTTATCGGGTGGTGCCAGGAGCATCAGACGCTGCTGACCGTTATTGGCATCGGTCTGGGCGTGCTGGCTACGGCCATTTTGGGCTATAACATCTCCCTTCACGCAACAGCAATCGCTACGGCGGTGGTGACGACGGCGACTGGGGCGTTTGCGGCGGTGGTGGGCTTCTTGACCTCGCCCATTACATGGGTCATCGCCGGTATCACGGCCCTGATCGCCATTGGGGTGGCGCTGTACCAAAATTGGGACACGGCGAGCGCTGTTCTGGCAAACGTTTGGAACAGCATCAAGGAGACGGCGGCAGCCGTCTGGAACGGGATCAAGGACACCCTGCTGGGGGTCTGGAACGGCATCCGGAGCGGCGTGACCAATGGGGTCAATGCGGTGAAGAACACGGTCAGTGCGATTTGGGATGGCATCAAGACGGTGACCTCAACGGTGTGGAACGGCATCAAGTCCTGCGTGACTGATGTGGTCGGCGGCATCAAGAATGGCGTCTCCACCGGCATCAACGCAGTAAAGAACACCGTCAGCAGCATTTGGCATGGCATCCAATCGGTGACCACCACCGTTTGGCATGGCATCAAGTCCGGCGTAGTCGGGGTGGTCACCGGCGTGAAAACTACGGTGGGCAATCTCTTCAACGGCCTAAAAAATACGGTGTCCTCCATCTGGAACGGCATCAAATCCGCCATCATCACGCCGGTCACGGCGGCCAAGGAGAAGGTGAAGGGGGTCATTGACAAGATCAAGGGGCTGTTCCACTTCAGCTGGAGCCTGCCTAAGCTGAAGGTTCCCCATTTTGGCATCAGTCCGGCGGGCTGGAAGGTGGGCGACCTGCTCAAGGGCAGCATCCCCCATCTGTCCGTGCGCTGGGCGGCCAAGGGCGGCATCATGCGCAACCCCACCCTGTTTGGCGGAGGGGAAGCCGGTGCCGAGGGCATTTTGCCGTTGGAGCGGAACACCTGGTGGATGGACAAGCTGGCGGACATCGTGACGGTGCGGATGGCAGGGCAGCCCCAGGCCATCGACTATGACCGGCTGCAAGGGCTGGTACGGGAGCTGGTGGATGGGATGACCCAGCCCATCTATTTCAAAGACCGAGAAGTGGGTCGGATGGTACGGGAGGTGTTGTAAGTGGAAGTCGTATTTCAGAATCACGCAGGCAAGGCGCTGCCGCTGACCCAGTGGCCGCTGATGCTGCAAGACGAGGAGAAGCTGCTCAAGGTCTCCCGCAGCTACGCCAGCACAGAACGCAGGGCGGAGGGTATCACCATCGACCGATGGTTCAAGCGCAGCCAGGAGTTCAGCCTGACGGTAGCTGTCTTTGCCGACAGCGCCGAGGCGTTCTACAACCTGATGGATGCGCTGGAAGCGGTCACGGTGGCGGACATCGCCGCCCGGAAGCCGGGAAGGCTCTATGTGAACGGGCGGAGCTACCTGCCCGCCTACATCAGCGGGTGGGAGGTGAGCGAGTGGGAAGAAGATGCCTGGGCGACCGACCTGACCCTGACCGTGCTCTCCCCCTATCCCTACTGGATGACCGAGACCACCCTGACCTATCTGCCCACCAACGCCGCACGGACGGGGCCTGCGGTGGTGGGGGTCTCCCTGGTGGGCGCGGCCATCGTGGCGGACGAGAAGCGCTATCCATACCAGTATCCCCACCGGTATGGCAACAGCCTCATCAGCTCCAGTCTGACCAATCCTGCCATCGCCCCTTGTGGGTTCCGGATGGTGGTCTTCGGCCCCTGTGACCAGCCTGTGGTGTATATCGACGGCCACGCCTACAGCGTGGCGGTGGCATTGACTGCCGACCAATATCTGACCATCGACAGCCAGGAGAAGACCATTGTGGTCACCGGTCGGGACGGTGGGAAGACCAACTGCATCCATCTGCGGGATCGGCAGAGCTATGTGTTCCAGCCCATCCCAACGGGCACGGTGCCCATCACCCGCAGCGACAACTTCGGCGTGGACATCACGCTGATCGAGGAGAGGAGTGAGCCGCGGTGGACTTGATCTACACCAACGCAGACCTGGTGGATCAGGGGGTGCTCCAGGACTGCATGCTGGACTTGGCCTTTGGGGCGGATGAGAACGACTTCGAGCTGGAGGTGCCAGCGGAGGGGGTGACCCTGGAGGCTGGGGCGCTGCTATACATAGAGGGCACCGAGTACGGCGGCATGGTGGATGGGATGCGCTACACCTCTGCTGACGGGGTGAAGCGGTACACCGGCCGCACCTGGCACGGTATCTTGAACAGCAAGGTCATCCAGCCGGATGCGGGAGCGGACTACTACACCGTGTCCGGAGACGCCAACGCTGTCCTGGCTGTAGTCCTCCAACGGCTGTCCCTGTCCGCCCTCTTTGTGGCGGCGGACGGCTCAAGCGGGCTGTCTGTGTCCTATCAGTTCAATCGTTACTGCGGCGGCTACGATGGCCTGCGGGCTATGCTGGACAGCGTGGGCGGCAAGCTGCGGATGGAGGTGCTGGGGACGGGACGGGTACGGCTATCTGCGGAGCCTGTCACACGCTATGTGACGGAGAACGAGTGGGACAGCGATCGGATGACCATTGACGCCACCCAGCTGTGGCACCCGGTGAACCACCTGATCTGCCTGGGCAAGGGCGACCTGCGCCAGCGGCAGGTGGTGCATCTGTACGCCGATGCCAACGGGGATCTCTCCACCACCCAGACCAGCACGGGGCTGGCGGAACGGGTGGCGGTGTATGACTACGCCAACGCGGAGAGCCTAGAGAGCCTGACCGCCAACGGAATGGCCAAGCTGGCGGAATACCAGGCCGGGGACAGCTGCAAGGCGTCTCTGGCGGACAGTGAGACGGTCTACGACATCGGCGATGTGGTGGGCGTTTGCGACGCTGTGACGGGGCTGTCTGTGGAGACCACCATCACGAAAAAGATCGTCACCATCTCCGGCGGAGTGGTGACAGTATCGTACAAGACAGGGAGTGAGTGATCAAATGACAAATTATCTAGTGACCGGGTTCACCGGTCAGGACGTGACCGCCAGTTTGGACGCCCATATGCACGCCGCCATGGTGGGCGCTGGCAGCTATGTGACGGCGCTGGGGAGCCAGCTGGCGGCGTCCATCGTGGACGCTAACACTATCCGTCTGGCGGATGGGGCGTTGTTCTTTCAGGGGCTGTTCGCCTGCATCCCCACGGGGCAGACAGCGGACGTGGCGCTGGAGTCGGGCAGCCAGGGACAGAACCGGCTGGACTTGATCGGGTTCCAGTACACCAAGGACGTGACCACCGGACAAGAACAGGGGACGTTCGTGGCCCTCAAGGGCACGCCGGTGGCTGGCACACCGGAACCGCCTGCGTACACCGCCGGCGACTGCCTCGGCGGCGCTGTGTCGGCCTTCCTGCCTCTGTATCTGGTACGGCTGACCGGTATCGCCGTGGAGTCGGTGACCCGACATGGGCAGTGGCAGAGTCTGCCGCCGGTGAGTCAGGCCAACCAGACCTCTGCGGCGCTGGCCAGTCAGCTGACCCAAGTGCAGCAACAGTACGCAGGGCTGGTGCTGGTGCCTGGTGACAGCATCTATGTGCGCAGTGTGTTCTGCGCCGGCGGTGTGACGGGAAGCGGGAAGAATCTGTACTTCTTCATCCCGTTGTCCCGGACGCCGGTGGGGGTGACCACGGTGACGCTGACCAATCCGGACACAGCCAACGTGACCGCCCGTAAGGCCAGCGGCGGGTACATCGCCGATGGAAAGACGGTGGGCACCATGGGCACGGTGACCTGCGACATCCACCCCAACGGTGTGGCCGTCAGCATCCGGTCGGAGACGGTGTATGATGTGGTGAACAACACACCGGCGGTGGTGGAAGCAGACAAGTTCAACCTGGCGTTTGCGTGAGGAGGTGAGACGATGGCAGCATATCAACCCCACAACTGGCAGGCTGGCCAGACCATCACGGCGGAGCGGCTGAATGCGCTGGAGCAAGGTTTGGCAAAGACGCAGGATGAGACAGGAGAACCGGTGGAAGCGCTGACCAACGAAGAACTGGAAGCGCTGCTGACCTAAGGAGGAGTCATGGGATTAGAGAAATTTTTAGATAAAAACGGTGTGCTGTTCCTTTGGGGGAAGATCAAGGCGGCCTTTGCCACCAAGGACAGCGCTACCAGCACAGAGAACGGTCTCATGTCCAGCGCTGATAAGGTGAAGCTAGACGGGATTGCAACAGGGGCGAACAAGTACGTCCACCCGTCGTACACGCCGAAGGAGTCCGGCCTGTACAAGATCACGGTGGACGCCACCGGTCATGTGAGTGCCGTGGAACTGGTGGCCAAGGCGGACATCACTGGGTTGGGCATCCCAGAGTCGGATACCACCTACGAGGTGTTTGGGAGCAACAAGGACGGTCTGGTGCCCGGATGTGCGCCAAACCAGATGACCAACACGTTGTATTTGACCAACCACGGCACCTGGACGGGCATTGACCGCCTGTCCGGGTTTACGTTAGACGAACTGTCCGACACGGTATATACCGGCATCCTATACCTGCAAGCTGGAGACAACGTCACGGTCGAGCCCGTCACAAATGAGATGGGTGCGCCTGGCATCAAAATCTCTGCCACTGGCGGCACCCAGAGCTACAACCCAGCCACCCAGATCAAGGACGGCCTCATGTCCAGCGCAGACAAAACCAAGCTGGACGGGCTGCCCACCAACGACAGCTTGGCGACCACCTATGCGAAGAAGTCGGACATCACCAATATGTACCGTTACAGAGGCAGCGTGGCGGCTGCGGCAAACCTGCCCACCACCGGTCTGACAGCAGGGGATGTGTACAACATTGACGCCGCCAGCAGCTACGGTCCGGCGGGCACCAACGTGGCGTGGACGGGGACTACTTGGGATGCGTTGGGTGGGTTGTTGACCATCGACGCCATCACCAACGCTGAGTTGGATGAAATCTGTGTGTAAGGGGGTGTCTGTATGCCGTGGCTAGATAAACCGGGCGCAACGCATCTGTGGGCAAAAATCAAGGCCTACGTCAATAGCGTGGTACCGAAGGCCAACTACAGCAAAACGAACTACAGCAGCTTTTCCGGCAGCGTTGTTTCCGACGGCACCCTCACGGTGACGAAAAAGTTTGGTGTGTGCTATCTCAACGGCGGTATTACGCTGACAGGCGCCGTCAGCGGCTGGGTGACGCTGTTGGACAGCGACAAGGTACCAGCGCCCCAAAATGGCGAAGCCATCATCATGACCCTGCCCTCCTGGAAAGCACCCACCACCAACCCAGCCAGACTGCGGATCCCTGCTGACGGCGGGTTGCAGATTACCAGAGGCTCGGCCAATGCGTTTTGGATTAACGTGGCCTATCCCATCGCTTGACGGAAAGGACAACGATAAATGACGTACATCACACAGATTGTCGTCGGAGTCTGCACCTCGCTCCTGACTGCTGCTCTGCTGGCCGTATGGCGTGGCCAGCAGAAGCTGCGGCGAGAGCTGCGACAGCGGGAGCAGGCGCTGACTGACGGGATGCGTTGCGTGCTGCGGCTGGAACTCATCCACGAGCACGCCCGTTACATGGACAAGGGCTACATCCCTGTCTACGCCATGCAGAACGTATTGGACAGCTATGCCGCCTACCATGCGTTAGGCGGCAACGGAACCATCACGAAGATGGTAGACGAGCTGAAAAGAATCCCGACAAGAGAGGAGTAACGAGATGAAAAACAAGAATTGGTGGAAAGCAGCAGGCTGGCGTGCCCTGCGCACGGTAGCCCAGACCGCCCTGGCGACCATCGGCACGACCACCGTGCTGACCGGTGTAGACTGGCTGCTGGTGCTCAACACGACCGCCCTGGCGGGCATTTTGAGCGTGCTGACCAGCATCATCAAGGGCATCCCGGAAGTGGACGAGGAGGAATAATCGCTTGTAAATTTGCGGACAAACAGAGCAAATCTAGGTCCTAAAATGGCTGGAACGATGCCTTGTGGGCTGTTAGTACACACTTCGGGACTTGGGTTTTGGTAAAATGTAGTGAGACGACAATTTGGAGGAATTAACATGAATAATGCAGAATTTGTAGCACTGACCAAGAAACTCGTAGCTGATTATGCTAACCAGCATATGGACAAGACGGATATGCAGGAGATCAAGCCGGAGGACGTATACATCGTGTGGATGTGCAAGACGCTCCAGAACAGCAAAGCGTTGCTGAGCACTCCTCTGCCGGATGGGATGTACTACGAGGCAACCTATAACGGCGACAAGCATGAGCTGTATTTGGACGCATACAAAAAGTTCGAAAACCGATGCTATCCGTTGGGCGAATAAAATCCGGTCGGTTTCGACCAGTTTAGAAGGAGGTAGAGAAATTATGGCACTGAAAGGCATTGACGTGTCCGAATGGCAGGGCACTATCGACTGGAGAGAAGTCGCAAAGGACGGTGTGCAATTTGCGGTCATCCATGCGGGCTATGGACGGGAATTGTCCCAGAAGGATAAATACTTTGAGCGGAACTACGCCGGAGCCAGAGCGGCTGGCATCAAGGTGGGCGCTTTTTGGTACAGCTACGCCGACAGCGTAGCGCGGGCAGAGCAGGAGGCCAGAACCTGTCTCAAGGTATTGGATGGCAAGCACCTCGACCTGCCGGTCTTCTTTGACCAGGAATACGAACCCGGAATCCTGAAGCTGTCTACCAAGACCAGGACGGACATCGTGCTGAAATTTTTGGAGACCATCAAAGCTGCTGGACGACCCTGCGGTCTGTATAGCTCCACCGATTTTATTACGACCAAACTCCAGGCCAACCGGTTGACTGCCTATCCCCTCTGGATTGCCGAATACGGCTCCAAACTCCATTATACCGGCAAGGTCTGGGCGTGGCAGTACACTGACAAGGGCAGGGTAGCAGGTATCAAGGGCCGTGTGGATATGGATCACGGGTATTTTGCGCAGACCCACACCGCCAGCCCCGACCTGCTCCGCAAGGGCGACAGGGGCGATGACGTCAAGCTGCTCCAGCATCGGCTGAACCTCTTGGGCTGGCAGCTCACCGAGGACGGCATCTGGGGTGTGCAGACGGACTCCGCCGTGAGAGGTTACCAGTATCGTGCCGGTCTGACGGTGGACGGCATCGTAGGCGCAAAAACCAGGGCGGCACTCATCCGAGACGCAATCCTAGCCCGCGCGGCGGAAATCGGTGCATACATGGTCAAGCACAAGTGGCACTACAAGGACGCCACCTACAAGGCTAAGGACACCTGGACGGCCACCAAGGCGTTGAGCAAGCCTGGCTCTAGCTG